>JGI12574J12772_1000148_pt1 | contig 22335 bp, 18 predicted proteins | sample TtaePargueraPR_2_FD_12772 | JGI IMG/M metagenome (IMG submission 12772)
GACTTTCAGGGCGTTGTCCTTGAACACCTCGACCGCGCGGCCCATGGCGGTGATTTCGTCGTTACCCTTGACCGGGACGTCGATATCGAGATTACCATCGGCCAGTGTCACCATGGTTTTCTGCAGACCGGCCAGGCGGCGCAGAAGGTTGCCACGGACATAGACGACATAAATGATCAGCGAGATCAGGATGGCGGCGGCGGCAACGACAGCCAGTGCCGTCAGGCTCTGTTTCTCGACCACTTTGGCCTGTGCGGCGGCTTCCTGAACCTCGGTATTGAGGGCGGCGACCAGTTCGGAAACGCTGCTGCGCATTGCGTTAGCGTATTCGCCGCTACGGATCACCAGGCTTTGGCTTTCCTCTGCCGCGGCCAATTCACGTTTGCGAAGTTCGGGCAGGCTGTCATCACCCACCGAAAGCTTAGACATCTTGTCGATCAGTTCGACATAGAAGTTTTTAAGCCGTTCGTTGCCAATCGATTCCAGTGCGGCAAGGGCATCGGCATAGGTGCCGCGGATGCGCACCGGAATGATCGACAGGCGGACGGCCTGCGTTTCGGTGGTGGACGCGATGATCATGTTGGCAGCGGACGAACCAAGGCGTTCGATTTCCAGCACCGGTGAACGTGCGCTGATGGCGTCGTTCATTTTTATGAAGTTCTCGATAACTTCTTCGGTGCTTGCCGTATATTTGGCGGACGGATCGTCTTTGAGCGACTGTGCGTAGGCATTGCCCTGCGCGATGTCGTTCTGGGTATAGGACAGAACCGGTTTCAGTGTATCGCCATAACGTTTGGCAAGATCCTGGAATTCGCCCAGTTTTTCGGCCTTTTCGGCGGAAATGGCAAAACGTTCCTGGGTTACGGTGTGTAACTGGCCAAGGGTGTCCTGCAACTGAATGCGGTTGTCATTGATCGTTGCAATGACTTCGGGCATGAAGCCGGTGGCTTCGATTTCGTTGATCTTGTTGACCAGTTCCAGCAGGCGGAAATCAAGTTCTTCCTTGATGGCCAGTTCTTCATCGGTGGAATTGGATGCAACGATGCGTGGCGCAATCGCCACGATTTCCGCGCTTTCGGTCGCCAGTTCCTGTGCTGCGGCGATTGGCGGCAGTTTTTCTTCTGTGATGGTTGTCAGAGCTTCGCCGAACTTGTTGAAAGAAACGGCACCCACAACGGCAGACACGACTGCCATTAAACCGACCAAGGCAAACGATATCAAAAGCTTGCTTTGGACCCCGAACTTAGTTCCCATTCTGTCCTACCTTCTTGTGCTGTTTTCCCCGGGCGGCTTCTTCGTCCGACCGGGTTTCTTGGATCAGGCAACGGGCATTTTGTTGTTTTCGCCGCCCGGTTCGTAACCCCCGAGAGTTATACTTTAGAGTTATTTTTTCTTATTAAGGGACATTATTGAAATATTATTCACAGAACTGCAAGATGTAAGCAGTTCTGCGACAAAAAATCATGATTAAATCCATAAGTTGTATAAATCACAGGTGATGCGACCGGGTTTCCGGTGCGTGCCGGTTGATGGATGCGAACAGATGACGGATAGCTGGACCTTGTGTCGCAAACAGGATATAGGAGCGGTCGAAATTTCTGCCTGCCAGTTGTCCGGTCCGGTTTGGTCCGCACGACTGGCGCGCAATCATCGCGAGACCGGTCTGCCCGGGAAGATCCCGCAGTTACCGGCCGGTGCCCGATTTGCACTGATCGACAACACGAAAAGAATACAGGTTTCAGGTTATGGCCGGCCATTCCCAATTTAAAAACATCATGCACCGCAAAGGCGCGCAGGATAAAAAGCGCGCCAAAATCTTCACCAAACTCGCCCGTGAAATCACGGTTTCGGCGAAGATCAGTGACGATATCAACAGCAACCCGCGTTTGCGTGCGGCCATTGCCGCCGCGCGTGTTCAGAACATGCCCAAGGACAACATCGATCGCGCCATCAAAAAGGCGACCGGTGCCGGAGAGGGCGACAATTATGAAGAAGTCCGTTACGAGGGTTACGGTACGGCCGGTGTTGCCGTTATCGTCGAGGCCCTGACGGACAACCGCAACCGTACCGCATCCGAAGTGCGTGCCGCATTTGCCAAAAGCGGTGGCAACCTTGGCGAAACCGGTTCGGTTGGCTTCATGTTCAACCGCCTTGGCGAAATCGTTTACCCGGTGGACAAGGCCGGTGCGGACGAAATGTTTGAAGCCGCCCTTGAGGCCGGTGCCGCAAATGCGGAAACCGATGATGAGAATCACATCATCGAAACCGAGATCGAAGATCTTAACGCCGTTCGTGAGGCCCTGACCGAGAAGTTCGGCGATCCGGAAAGCGCGAAGCTTGTTTTCCGTGCGGTTACCGAGGCCGATATCAACGTTGAACAGGCACAGAGCATCATGAAGCTTGTTGATGTGCTTGAAGATAACGACGATGTGCAGAATGTCTGGACCAATGTGAACTGGACCGACGAGATCGTTGCCGCGCTTGATAACTGATTACGCTTGCTTACGCCCGTCATTCCCTTTTGAATGACGGGCGTATTTTATTTTGCTCATAATAATAAGGTGGGGCGACGTGGTCAGGGTTCTTGGTATCGATCCCGGTCTTCAACGCACGGGCTGGGGGGTGATCGACCTTACAGACAACCGGATGCGTCATGTTGCCAACGGTGTCGTGACCTCGACACAGACGCTGTCGCTGGCGGAGCGTCTTGACCAGCTTCATAGCGGGCTTATGGACGTGATTGCGACCTGGACGCCCGACGAGGCCGCGGTCGAGGAAACCTTCGTTAACAAGAACCCTGTTTCGACCCTTAAACTGGGGCAGGCGCGCGGTGTTGCACTGCTCGCCCCGGCACGCTGTGGCATTCCGGTAACGGAATATACACCCAATGCCGTCAAAAAGACGGTGGTGGGTGCCGGTCATGCGGCCAAGCAACAGGTTGAAATGATGGTGTCCACGTTGCTGCCGGGATGTCAGATCCATGGCGCAGATGCGGCCGATGCCTTGGCCGTGGCGATTTGTCATGCACAACATGCCGGAACCCGTGCGCTTGCGGGGATAACAGCCGGACCGGGGAGAAAATACAGGTGATCGCAAAACTTCGCGGAATTGTCGATTTCATTGGCGAGGACAGTGTCATCATCGATGTGAACGGGGTCGGATACCTTGTTTTTGCATCACGCAGAACATTGACCATGCTGCCGCAAAAAGGTGGCGAGGCGGGTTTGATGATCGAAACCCATGTTCGCGAAGATCACATTCATCTGTATGGATTTGCCGATAACGCGGAAAAGCAGTGGTTCGCGCTTTTGACAACCGTTCAGGGGGTAGGGGCCAAGGTGGCGCTGGCCCTTTTGTCCGTTTTAAGCCCGACCGATCTTTTGCGGGCACTTGCCGCACAGGATACCACCGCCCTTTGCCGTGCGCCGGGGATTGGCCCGAAGGTCGCGACCCGTATCGTTGGCGAGCTTAAAGACAAGGCCGCGCGTCTTAATCTTGGTCCGGTGGCGGCACCAGCCGCACCGGCAGCATCACCTGCCGCAACTTCGTCAAAAAAATCTGCCAAATCTGCCAAACCGGTCAGTGATGTGAGCATCGACACAGCCGAAGCCGCACCGGCTGTGGATGATGGTGCAGTTCTGGCCGATGCGGTTTCCGCACTGGTTAATCTGGGCTATGGCCGGTCCGAGGCATTTGGCGCGGTTGGCAAGGCGGCCCAGCAGGCCGGTGAGGACAAGACACTTGATACCCTGATCCGTCTGGGACTGAAGGAGCTTAGCGCGTGAGCGAGGAAGAAGACCGTTTACTCAGCGGGGAACGCCGCGAAGAGGATTATCAGGACGGTTCGCTGCGCCCGCGTCGGCTGGACGATTTTACCGGCCAGAAGGAAGTGCGCGAAAATCTTGATGTTTTCATTCAGGCCGCGCGCGGCCGCGAAGAAGCCATGGATCATGTGCTGTTTTTCGGGCCACCGGGCCTGGGGAAAACCACGCTTTCGCAGATTGTTGCCAGCGAACTTGGTGTTGGTTTTCGGGCGACATCCGGCCCGGTCATTGCCAAGGCTGGTGATCTTGCGGCCCTTCTGACCAACCTTCAGCCGCGCGATGTTCTGTTTATTGATGAAATCCATCGCCTGAACCCGGCGGTCGAGGAAATCCTTTATCCGGCGATGGAAGATTTCCAGCTTGATCTTATCATCGGCGAGGGACCGGCAGCACGTTCGGTGCGGATTGATCTGCCGCCCTTTACCCTTGTCGGGGCGACGACGCGGTCGGGGCTTTTGACCACGCCGCTTCGTGATCGTTTCGGTATTCCGTTGCGGTTGCGATTCTACGAGCCCGAAGAGCTGGTCGAGATCGTCGCACGCGGGGCGCGGTTGCTTAATTTCGATATGACGCGCGAGGGGGCGATGGAAATCGCCCGCCGGTCACGGGGAACACCGCGTATTGCCGGGCGTTTGTTGCGGCGTGTGCGTGATTTTGCGGTGGTTGCCGGTAAATCGCCCGTCGATAAATTCATCGCCGATGCGGCCCTGACGCGGCTTGAGGTCGATAATCTTGGCCTTGATAGTCAGGACAGGCGTTACCTGAACTGTATCGCCGGGAATTACGGCGGCGGGCCGGTGGGCGTTGATACGCTGGCCGCAGCCCTGTCGGAAGAACGCGACACGATCGAGGATGTGATCGAGCCGTATCTGTTGCAGCAGGGGCTGATACAGCGCACCCCGCGCGGCCGTATGCTGGGCATCAAGGGGTACAAGCATCTGGGCCTTGTGCCGCCACGTGAAGGCAATGGTGTGCCGCTGGCGGATCTGTTTGACCAGCGCGCGGCCAATGCCGCAGACGGGACAGACGAATGACGGATACGCACGATACCGGCCTGCTCGGTTATATCGAAGGCAAGCGGCATATCTTCCCGTTAATGGTGTTTTACGAGGATACCGATGCGGGCGGGGTTGTGTATCACGCCAACTATCTCGCCTTTGCCGAGCGGGCGCGTTCAGCGATGCTTAACCTGTTGGGGTTTAGCAATAGAAGTGTTGCAGAGCGCCACAAAGTTGCCATAGCCGTTCGACACTGTACGCTCGATTTTCGCCGGGCGGCCCGGTTGGAAGACAGGCTGATTGTGGAAAGTCGCCTGATCAAACTGGGGGGCGCGTCGCTGGGATTCGAGCAGAAGATCATGCGGGACGACGAGCTACTCGTGGTTATCGAGATATATCTCGCCTGCATGTCACTGCAAGAGTTACGGGCGCAAAGGCTGCCCGAAGAATTGAGAATGGCTTACGCAACCTATCTGGATGTGAACGAGGACTGAAGAGAATATGGAAAATCAGGTGGTCGACGCGGTAACGCTGGGGCAGTCGGTCATGGCTCATGACATGTCCATGTGGGGCCTGTTCATGCAGGCCGGGATTGTCGTCAAAACGGTGATGATCGGGCTGATGCTGGCATCGATCTGGGTATGGGCAATTGTTTTTGAAAAACTGATGCGGTTGCGCAAACTGCGCGCCCAGGCAAATACATTCGAAGAAGCATTCTGGTCGGGCGGGTCGCTTGAAGACCTGTATGACCGTATCGCCGATCAGCCGCGCGATCCAATGTCGGCCATTTTTGTGTCGGCCATGCGCGAATGGCGTCGTTCGAACGCGCGCGGGGTCAAGGGCGAAACAATGCGCGCCCGCCTGCAGCAGCGTCTTGAACGGTCGATGGAAACCACGCTGGGTCGGGAAATGGACCGGGTTGAACGTTATATGACGTTCCTGGCGTCTGTTGGTTCGACTGCACCGTTTGTCGGCCTTTTTGGTACCGTCTGGGGCATCATGGTGTCCTTCCAGTCGATTGCAGCATCGAAAAACACATCGCTTGCGGTTGTCGCACCGGGTATTGCCGAGGCGTTGCTGGCAACGGCGATGGGCCTTGTCGCTGCTATTCCGGCGGTGGTGGCCTATAACAAGATTTCCAGCGACCTGAGCCGTTACGGTAACCGCCTTGAGGCGTTTGTCGACGAATTCACGTCGATCCTGTCGCGCCAGCTTGACGACGCGAGAGACTGATATGGGCGCACAACTCGCATCCGGATCGGGCGGAGGACGCCGCCGCGGTCGTCGCAACCGCCGCAAGGCCATGAGCGACATCAACGTCACCCCGATGGTTGACGTGATGCTTGTCCTGCTTGTGATCTTCATGGTTGCCGCACCCCTGATGACGGTCGGGGTCGAAGTCGACCTGCCGGAAACATCGGCAGCCCCGATGACCGGTCAGGACGAACCGCTGGTCGTGTCGGTCACCGGTGATGGCACCCTTTATATTATGGATAGTGAAGTCCCGCAGGACACGCTGGCCGAGAAGCTTTCGGCCATTACCGAGAACAAACGCGATACCCGCATTTTCGTGCGCGGTGACCGGGCAATCGATTATGGCCGTGTGATGGAAGTCATGGGCCTGATCAGTGAAGCCGGGTTTAGCAAAGTTGCGCTGATCGCGGAGCTGCCCGAAAAGGGCAAGTAAACCGACATGTTACGCAGTGTTCTGATTTCCCTGGCAGCCCATCTGGCGATCTTTTTGATTGCCTGGTTAGGCCTGCCGGAACTGTTCGAGGAAACGCCGCTGGAACTGCAGTCGATTTCGGTCGAGGTGGTCACGGTCGATGAATTCTCGGCGGCTCCGACCAAGGCGCTGCCAAAGCCGAAAGCCGAAGAAAAGCCGAAACCGAAACCGGCCCCGAAGCCAGAGCCAAAGCCCGTTCCGAAGCCGGAACCAAAACCGGAACCCAAGCCGGAACCAAAGCCCGCGCCGAAACCGGAACCAAAACCGGAGCCGAAGCCAGAGCCAAAACCCGAACCGAAGGTCGAACCCAAACCACAGCCCAAGCCGGAACCCAAACCCGTTCCGAAGCCGGAAGTGAAGAAGGAACCGACCCCGACCCCGGAAAAGCCGAAACCGAAGCCGGTTGAAGCCAAAAAGCCGGAGCCAAAACCGGAACCGAAGCCCGAGCCGAAGAAGCAACCCGATCCGGAACCGAAGCGGACGCTTGCCGATATTCTGAAGGATGTGCGTAAAACCGAACCGAGTGCACAGCCGACACCACAGGATACACCGGAAGATACGCCCGAGGACAATGCCAGCGAGGTTGTCGCGACGCGTCTGGACGCACGTTTGACTATGAGCGAGCTTGACGCCGTCAAAAGACAGATCGAACGCTGCTGGAGCCCACCGGCCGGAGCCAAGGAAGCCGGGAACTTCGCGGTTGAAATTCATGTCAGCGCGAACCCGGACGGTACCGTCCGACAGGCACGAATTAGCAACTCTGGCGAGATTGGTGGGGGAAAGTGCCCTTCGAGCTGTGCTAAATCCGCAATGCAGTCCTCTAAAACTGCCGCTGGATAAATACGAAATGTGGCGCACATTCACGTTCAATTTTGACATGCGTGAAATGCTGGGCCTGTAATGAATAAAATCATAAGTCCCTCAAAACGCGTGGAAAATAGCGAGGCAGGATGACCATCAAGACCAACGCATTCAAACGATATTGGGTTACACGCAGTCTGGCCGGACTGTGTGCCCTTGCCGTTGTCGCTGGCCTGGCCGTTGTACCCTCGGCACCGGCGCATGCCGAACTCCGTATCGACATCACCCGCGGTGAAGTCAAGCCGATGCCGATCGCCATTACCCGTTTCCCGGGTGAAGGTGTTTCGGAAACCGAAGTCGGCCAGAACATCACATCGGTGATCAGCAATGATCTGGCGCGATCGGGCCTGTTTGCGCCGATTGACGAAAAAGCCTTTATTCAGAGCGCCAGTTCGCTGGCGGTTAATCCGAACTTTGCCGAGTGGCGTGCAATCAATGCACAGGCACTCGTCAATGGCCGGGTCGTAACCGAACCGAACGGGCTTCTGCGTGTCGAATTCCGCCTTTGGGATGTTCTGGCTGAAAACCAGATGGCGGGGGTGGCCTATCGCACCCAGCCGAACAACTGGCGGCGCATCGCACACAAGATTGCCGACGAGATTTATAAACGCATTACCGGGGAATCGGGCTATTTCGATACCCGTATTGTTTATGTCTCCGAATCGGGCCCGGGCGATAAACGCGTCAAGCGGCTTGCTATCATGGATCAGGACGGTGCGAACCACCGTTTCCTGTCAGACGGCAAGTTTCTTGTCCTGAACCCGCGTTTCTCTCCGACGGCCCAGGAAGTGGTTTATATGTCGTACTTCAACGACAAACCACGTGTCTATGTTCTGGATATCGATACCGGCGAGCTTGAATTGCTTGGCGATTTCCCGGGCATGACCTTTGCCCCGCGCTTTGCCCCAGATGGCAATTCCGTGGTGATGTCCCAGGCTTTGGACGGCAATAGTGAAGTCTACGAGCTGGATCTGCGTACGCGTGAAAAACGCCAGTTGACGCGGCATCCTGCAGTTGATACATCGCCGTCATATTCTCCTGATGGTTCGCGAATCACGTTCAACTCTGACCGTAGCGGATCACAGCAACTTTACGTGATGAATGCGGATGGTAGCGGCGTCCAGCGCATCAGTTTCGGTGGTGGTCTTTATGCCACACCGGTCTGGTCGCCACGCGGAGACCTGATCGCCTTCACCAAATCACAAGGAGGTCGGTTCTATATCGGTGTCATGCGTCCGGATGGCAGTGGAGAGCGGCTTTTGGCCGAGGGCTTCCTTGTCGAAGGCCCGACATGGGCACCGAACGGAAGAGTGTTGATGTATCACCGCCAGCACCCGTCCAGGGACGGGACCAAGGATCGATACCGTCTGTATTCGATCGATTTGACCGGTTATAACGAACGAGAGATCGTTACACCGGCGGATGGATCAGATCCAGCATGGTCGCCCTTGATTCCCTGATATCTCAAGAGTATAGTCATCGCGAAGCACTGAATGCGATTCGCATTAATCGCGGGCATTTTCGGTGTCGCGAGACATGGAAAACACCACAATCGGGCGAATGTGTCCGGTGTTAAGGGGAAAACTTAAATGAAACTTCGGATTCTGAGTGTTTTTGCTGCTGCCGCACTTCTGGCTGCCTGTGAAACCGCACCTGACAGCTCTGCAACCTCTGCTGGCGAAGGTGTCTCGACCACCAATCAGCCGTCTTCCACTTCGAGCGCGCTTTCGGAAAGCAGCCCGGAATGGTTCGCGGTTAATGTTGGTGATCGCGTATTCTTTGGCTTCGACAAATATGACCTGTCGGGCGAAGCACGCCGTACGCTGGAACTTCAGTCTGCTTGGCTGAAAAAATACCCGCAGTACAAAGTCGTTGTCGAAGGCCATGCCGACGAACGCGGCACGCGTGAATACAACCTTGCACTGGGTGAGCGTCGCGCGAACTCCGTGAAAGATTACCTCGTTGCTCTGGGCATTGATCCGTCGCGTGTCGAAACCATTTCCTATGGTAAAGAACGTCCGGTCGCTCTGGGCCACGACGAAGAAAGCTGGGCGAAAAACCGCCGCTCTGTTTCGGTTATCCGTTAAGAGCGTGCAGGTGAAAGCCTGAATTTCAAGGCGCCTGTTCCGTAAGGAACAGGCGCCTTATTTTTGCCGCCTGAAAATGTTGCAACATTAGATATTCCTTGATGACACGGGGAATATGATGTTCGAAATTACGACGAAGGACCCGAAAATGATCCGAGTTGGCCCGAAAACCGGTTATCGAAATGACGCCCCGCCGCCCCGTATGTCGGCCGTTGCGATTTCACCAACCGTTGGGGGGAAACAGGGGGCGTTGCGACGCAGCCCGATCGGCTATCTGTCGGTGTTTGCCGTCACGGCCCTGATGGGAATGACTGTTCTTGGCAGTGCGCCTGTGCATGCGCAGGACGCCAATATGACCCGTCAGGTCGAACAGCTTCGCAATGATCTTGATCTGTTGCAGCGTTATGTCTATCGCGAGGGTGTTCCTTCGGGGGGCGTGCCTGACAGTGGTGGTGCAAGTGGCGGAAGCCCGGCCGCGGCCCGTCAGCAGGTCCAGATCAACGATATCGAGCGCGCCGTCACACAGTTGACAGGGCAAATCGAGGAATTCGATTTCCGTATCCGCAAGATCGAAGATCGTCTTGAACGGCTGGTGTCCGATGTCGATTATCGCCTGAGCCAGCTTGAAGGCGGTGCAGCGACCGGTACCCAGACGGGCGCCGTTGCGCCATCTGCGGCGGCGGCAGGGGCGGCTGCGAATAATGCAACCGGTTCGGCGGCACAACCCAATACCGCAGGCGCGGGGCAACGGGTTGATGATCGTGGCACCCAATTGTTTGGCGTGATTGAAAACGAAGGCTCGCCACCCTCTGTACCATCTGGGCCGGCAAATACGTCTTCGGCGGCACCGGCCCGCACGGCGAGTGCCGCGGCCGGTGGTGCAGCACTTCCGGCCGGTACACCGGAAGAGCAATATCGTTACGCTTTTGATCTTTTGCGCCGGCAGGATTTTGCCGCGGCTGAAACGGCACTTGCCGCGTTTGTCAAAAGCCATCCGGACAATCCATTGGCCGGTAATGCGCAATACTGGCTTGGCGAGACATTCTATGTTCGCGAACAGTATGATCAGGCGGCTGTTGCCTTTACCGAGGGCTTCCAGACATATCCCGATAGCAGCAAGGCGGCGGATAACCTGCTGAAACTTGGCATGTCGTTGGGCAATCTTGGCAAGAACGAGGATGCCTGCACGACTTTTGGCCATCTGATTGCGAATTTCCCGAACGCGTCGGCGGTGGTGCTTGACCGTGCCCGCCAGGAACGCAAAACACGCGGCTGTTCGTAAAATCAGACTGATGACACATCGATCAAACGATATGATCAAATCTGATCCGGCGTCCGATGGAACCCCATTGGACGCCGTTGTCTTTTCGCGCCTGATGAATGCGTTTGCGCCGTTTGAGGACTGCCCCAAAATTGCCGTGGCTGTTTCCGGTGGTGCGGATAGCATGGCGCTGGCGTTGCTGGCGAATGAATGGTGCCGGTCAAACAGTGGCGAATTGATCGCCATTACGGTCGATCACGGTTTGCGAGCCGATGCTGCGCAAGAAGCCATCTGGGTCGGAAAGCAGCTTCAAAATCACGGGATTGCGCACCGCATTCTGCGCTGGGACGGGGAAAAGCCGCAAAGCGGCATTCAGGAAGCGGCGCGCCAGGCCCGGTATGAATTGCTTGATCGCGAATTGGGTGCGTTGGGTATCCTGCACCTGCTGGTTGCCCATCACCGGGATGATCAGCGTGAGACGCTTGTGATGCGGCAGAACCGTGAAAGCGGCGTCATTGGACGGGCAGGGATGAGCGCACGTCGTTTTCTGCGCAATGCGCGCCTGTTGCGACCGTTATTGCCCATTGCCAAGGCCGACCTGATCGCAACGGTGCAGGCATACCGGCAGGATTGGGTCGAAGACCCATCAAATCGCAATACCGGTTTCGAAAGGGTTCGCATCCGGCACGGTGCGATCCTGGCGGATGATGCAGGCAGGGCTGATCCGGATCGCGGCACGGAAGAACGTCAGGCGGCTGAATATCTTATCGGTGATCTTCTGGCCGCGACGATTCAGATTGCGAATTGCGGTATTGCCCAAGTTGCATTTTCAAAATGGCGGGATGCCGGAACCGGTGAAACCACGGCCTGCTATGGGCTTGGGCATATTGTCCGGGTGATTGGCGGTGAAAATTACATGCCTGCTTTTGATGCGCTGGCGGCTGCCTTGTTACAATTGAGGGGGCAGGAAGACGCGCGCGTTAGCCTAGGCGGATGTGTGTTGCACCGCCGCGGCGATATTTTACTGGTTTATCGCGAAGTCGGCCGGATGGATATCGCGCCGGTTCGCATCAATCCGGCTTTGGTGATGGGGCCAGCCGGTCAGAGCTGGGACAATCGTTTCGAGCTGTTTTTTGACGGTATCAGGCAGGTTGCAACCGCTGATTATGCTGATTTTGGCCGGTTTGTGATCGCGCCGCTGTCTGCTTGTGATGCGTTTCACACACGGGCATTTCGGGCCGCCATTGGCAAAATCGCGCCGTTTGTTGATCGTTTACCGCGCGCCGCCCTTGCATCCATACCCGCCCTTTATGATAAAGAACTCCTGCTTTCCGTTGGCGGGCTTGAGGTTTCGGGCATTTCCGACGTATTATCCGCCGCCGGTTGCCGGATGGCCCCGATGGGAGCAGAAAACGCAATCGGAATGCGATGGCGGTTTGCACCCCCGACACCTTTGTGGGAAAGTGGGTTTAAATCGTCGCCGAAACCCGACGTCCTACTTGCGTAAAGGTACCTTATCATTATCTGATGATCAGGCCGTGCGCAGGGCGATTGCGCGTCATGGCGAACACAAATTGCGATCAGTAGCTTGGAATGAATATGGGAAAAAATCTCGCACTGTGGGTTATCATTGCCATCCTTTTGGTGGCTTTGTTTAACCTGTTTCAGTCGCCATCAGGACGGAGCGGCCAGTCAACGCTGGCGTTTTCGGACTTCCTGGCCGAAGTTGACAGCGGCCAGATTTCAGAAGTTACGATCCAGGGCAACACTCTTACAGCGCAAACCCGCGATAACCGGACCGTTAGTGTTTATACCCCTGATTATCCGAGCCTTGTCGAACGTCTGAACGACAAGGGCGTTCGTATTATCGCCCAGCCGGAAGAAAGCCTGTCGCCGCTTATGAGCGCGCTGATCAGCTGGTTCCCGATGCTGCTGATTATTGGTGTGTGGATTTTCTTCATGCGTCAGATGCAGGGCGGCGGTGGCAAAGCCATGGGCTTTGGCAAATCAAAGGCCAAGATGCTGACCGAGAAATCCGGTCGGGTGACCTTTGAAGACGTTGCCGGGATCGAGGAAGCCAAGGGCGAGCTTGAAGAAGTCGTCGACTTCCTGCGCGATCCGCAGAAATTCCAGCGTCTTGGCGGTAAAATCCCGAAAGGCATGCTTCTTGTCGGACCTCCGGGTACGGGTAAGACGCTTCTGGCGCGTGCGATTGCCGGTGAAGCCAATGTGCCGTTCTTTACGATTTCGGGTTCCGATTTCGTTGAAATGTTCGTTGGTGTCGGTGCATCGCGTGTGCGTGACATGTTCGAACAGGGCAAAAAGAACGCGCCTTGCATCATCTTCATCGATGAAATCGACGCCGTTGGCCGCCATCGTGGTGCCGGTCTTGGCGGCGGGAACGATGAACGCGAACAGACGCTCAACCAGCTTCTGGTCGAGATGGATGGTTTTGAGGCCAACGAGGGCGTAATCCTCGTGGCGGCAACCAACCGTCCGGACGTTCTGGACCCGGCATTGCTGCGCCCCGGTCGTTTTGACCGTCAGGTTGTTGTGCCGAACCCGGACCTTGAAGGCCGTGAACATATTCTTGGTGTTCATGCCCGCAAGGTTCCACTGGGACCGGATGTTGACCTGCGCACTGTTGCGCGTGGTACGCCGGGCTTCTCGGGCGCGGATCTGGCAAACCTTGTCAACGAGGCAGCCCTTCTGGCGGCCCGTCTTGGCAAGCGTGTTGTCACCATGGCCGATTTCGAGAATGCCAAGGACAAGGTGATGATGGGGGCGGAACGCCGTTCCATGATCATGACCGACGACGAGAAGAAGCTGACGGCCTATCACGAAGGTGGTCATGCGCTTGTCGCGCTGCATACCCCGGCATCCGATCCGATCCACAAGGCAACCATCATTCCGCGCGGTCGTGCGCTGGGTATGGTGATGCGCCTGCCGGAACGTGATCAGGTTTCCAAATCCTATGAACAGCTGATTTCCGACCTTGCGGTTGCCATGGGTGGCCGCGTTGCCGAGGAAATCATCTTTGGCAAGGACAAGGTCACCACGGGTGCGTCCTCGGACATCAATATGGTGACGCAATACGCGCGCAAGATGGTGACCGAGTGGGGCTTCTCGGACAAGCTTGGCAACGTCAAATATGTGGACAATCAGGAAGAAGTGTTCCTGGGCCACAGTGTTGCCCAGCACAAGAATGTTTCCGAGAAAACCGCCCAACTTATTGACGAGGAAGTGCGTCGTTATTCCGACGAGGCATATGTACCTTCGCCAAGCGGGTTCTGACCGAGCATCTTGACGATCTGCATGTTCTTGCCAAGGGGCTTCTGGAATACGAAACCCTGTCGGGCAAGGAAATCGAAGCGCTTCTGCGTGGTGAGGAAATCAACCGTTCGGGCCATTCTAATGGCAGCGGCAAGGATACGGGCAGCGGACGCCGTTCGACCGTGCCGACCACCGGTGGCGCACGCAAGGAAAACCCGGGTGAAGGTGGCGGGGATCTGTCCCCGGAGCCGCAGCCGGGCAGCTAACTGAAAGAGACTGATGGACAAGATCGAAGGATCGGTCCTGCGAAGCCCCGCCGATGTGCGGGGCTTTGCTGATTTTGACGGACCGTTATATTACGCACCTACCGGTTTCATCGACCATGCCGATGATCCCAATACGTTACCCTTGGCCGGATCCCGCCGTGGATTTTCCGCGCTTGAAATCATCCGTCGTCGCGACGGCGGCGGAGCGGAAAGCATGATCCTGCCGTTGCTGGCGCTTGAAGGCTGGGTCCAGAATTCGGGACGGGTTGATGAAATCAATGACGTTCTGAACCGTCTGACCACAAAGCGTGCCGATTTTTCTGGGCTTGATATGGCGTCCTGCCATGTGATGGGCATTGTCAATGTGACACCGGACAGCTTTTCCGATGGTGGCGATTACAACACCACCGATCAGGCGATTGCGCGTGCGCGCGTGCTGGCCGAGCAGGGGGCGTCGATCCTTGATGTCGGTGGGGAATCGACACGCCCGGGGGCGGAAACCGTTTCCGAAGCGGACGAGATCGCGCGCGTTGTTCCGGTGATCCGTGCCCTGGCCGAAGACGGTCATTGCGTTTCCATCGATACCCGCCATGCGGGTGTGATGGAAGCCGCCATTGAGGCCGGTGCAGCCATCATCAATGATGTTACCGGGCTTGAGGGGGATGAGCGGTCAATGGAAGTTGCCGCCGCATCGGGCAAGCCGGTGATCCTGATGCATATGCAGGGCGAACCGGGCACCATGCAGGAAAACCCGCAATATGATTGTGCGGTTCTGGATGTGTATGACTATCTGCTGGACCGGATTGAAAGCTGCGAACGGGCGGGTATTTCGCGCGATCGTATCTGTGTTGATCCGGGTATCGGTTTTGGCAAGTCATTGTCGCATAATCTGGAACTGTTATCGCGTCTGGCGATTTTTCATGGTCTGGGCTGCCCGATCCTGTTGGGGACATCGCGCAAATCGTTTATCGGCAAAATTGATCCGGCAGCATCCCCCAAGGAGCGTCTTGGCGGGTCGATTGCATCGGCAATCAATGGCTGGCGGCACGGGGTTCAGATGATCCGGGTGCATGATGTCCACGAGACGGTTCAATCGATTTCCGTCACGACGGCAACGTCCCTGGTATAGGCTTCTTCGACCGTCAATCTATGGATGTATAGATTGACGGTTGTTACCAACGATTTATAAAAGGCCTGCAGTTTTTGTGTACTTTCGGGTGCCGAGGCTGCGGGCCTTTTTACTGGTGTGGGGAATCTGGCAATTTCTGACAGATTGTGCTTGGGGCTTGCGGATTTTCCCCAATCGCCACATACCATTATAGATAAAACTAAATGCGACCAGGAAGGTCGCGCGAATGGTTGGTTCTGAGCAAACATTGAAAGCGAAGTTGAATGAACGGATACAGCGCGCGCGTGCGCGTTGAGCAGTCCGGAGCGGCTGCAGGTCAGGAAACAATGGCGACTTGTGTTTTCGTGGTTGAGGACAATGCCGATCTTAATCGGGATTTGTGTGAGTACCTCGAGATGTGCGGCTTTGATGTTATCGGTTGCGACACCGGCGCAGCGTTTCATCGCGCGCTGAAAACCAAGTCACCGGCGGCGGTCATTCTTGATATCATGCTGCCGGATGCGGATGGCTATGAGTTGGCCAAATATGCGCGCGGCAATCTTGATTGCGGGATCATGATGCTGACCTCGCTTGCGGGCATGGATCATCATCTTACGGGCTATAAATCCGGTGCGGATGTTTACCTGACGAAAGACAGCCCGCTTTCGGTGATCGAGGCGGCCCTGCGCCCGCTGCTGCGCCGGGTTGGCAGGAGCGAGAACGAGGCGGAAGCCGAACTTGAGGCACTAGCCCGTGACGATCACTGGACGCTCGACATGCTGAACTGGACGCTCAGCAATTCCGATGGCAATTCTTCGACCCTGACGGCGACCGAGCGCACGATTGTGCGGTTGCTGGTTGAAGCCAACGGGGCCTGGTTGACGCGCCCTGAAATTGTCATGGCATTGGGCAAGGCCGATACGGCTGAAAACTGCCGCAATCTTGATACGGCGATCCGGCGTGTCCGCCAGAAGGTGCTTCGCGAAGTTGGCGAGGAATTGCCGATCCGGACCGCTTATGGCCGTGGCTATGCCTTTACATCCTCTGCCGTTATTGTGGGCGTGCCCGAAAGCGCCTGATCCTAATTGCCGAATGATCCGGTGATCTCGTCACAGGGCAGCAACAGACAAAGTTCGACACCGTCTGTACCCTTGTCGCGCATTTTTATCGATCCACCATGTGCATCGACAATGCGCTGCGAGATGTGCAGGCCGAGGGCGCTTTGCAGGGATGCTGCCTCAACCTCGCGGCGGAACAGGGCATCGCTGATGCGGCGGATTTCATCACTGTTCAAATCCTGCCCGTGATAGGGGATAACGATTTCCACAAGCCAGTCACTGTTGGGGCGTGCTGCCACATGAATGGGGGCGCCATGGGCATATCGGCGTGCCGTTTCGATCAGGTTGGTGATGGCAAGGCCGACAAGCGTGACATCGACATAGGTTTCCAGCCCTTCGGTCCCTGCATTCAAGCGTGATTTCGGCATCGGCGCGTGACGTGTTCGATACGAAGTCGGCCAGCAGGTGATTGACCGGCACCAGTTCACGGGCCAGGGCAAAGTCGCCGTCGTCGATGCCATCCTTGTTGAGGAAAATATCCACCAGACGGGATAGTTTTCGCGCCTGATCCTGAATGCGTTGCAGGCGGTCCGTCACATCGCTTCGTGCTTCGCGCAGGCGAAGCGAAAGCATTTCGGACGATCGTTGAATGACGGCAAGCGGTGTGCGGAATTCATGGGAAAGCATGGAAATCAGTTTGCGCTGTTCACCGACAAGCGATGTTGTTGCCGCGGCGATTTTGACCATGTCCATGCGTTCTTTTTCGATTCTGGACAGGCGAAAGCCCATGATCACGCTCATGGCGCACATATGGAAAAGCAATGTGAACTGATGCAGTCCGAGCCGCAGCGGCGTGGCTTCGATCAGGCCTGCATGTGTCAGTTGCAGCAAGACGGCAGCCCCTGTCGGAAGGGCAAGCACAACGAAATAAAGCCATAGCAGCCATTCGGTCGGGGCGCGTATGATCCGGTAGGCGAGGACAATGCAAAATGTCGTCAGGAGTGCGGCATGCAGGGGCACAATATAGGTACCGTAAAGCGCGTAAAAATTATTGGTTGCAGTCAGTGCGCAGGCAATTGAAAGCACGCAATAAATTTTGATGATCCTTGCCACGACATTGTTCTGGCGGTTGAGGTCGAGAATATAGAACCACAGGAAAATGGTGGCCGCAGCAGCCATGGCATTGCTTCCACCAACGATCAGATCATTGGCATAGGGCCATTCGGGTTGAAGGATCGACAGTGCAAGGCCACTTGCCGATGATGCAAGGGTCCCGATTGACAGGACACAGGATCCATATGCTGCGATGGCCCGGTCACGTGCCAGTGTTCCCAGAATGATGTAAACCACCCCCAGCATCAGAATAACGCCGAAATAGATGCTTAGTCCAGAATCCCGCAAGGTCAGGCTGGAAACCAGCTGATTGGTGGGCCACAGCTTGGCCATAAGGAACTGGGTGCTGTTTGATTTGGTTCGGATAACAAGCACATAATCGCCAGCTTCCAGCGGGGGAAAGCGGTCGACCTGTTCACTGCCTTTTATTGGCCGCTGGCTTGCCGGGACATGGTCCCCCATCCGGCTTTGCCAGAAATGTCGCGATGTTCCCTGTTTGATCAGATAAACATCGATGAAGTTCATATAGCTTGGGCGAATTTCAAGATGCAGCGGTTCGTTCAATCCCTCGGGAACCGAAAGCGCCAACCGGTACCAGACGGTGTCACCGGTATAACCAAAACTTGGAATGCCGGGGCTGGGGGCAAAGTTTTCGGCCGGCATTTGCAGGATATCTTCAAGTGTCAGATCATTTGTCCTGTCTTCAAGTGACAGAACATGATTATGCAGATTAACCGGGCTGGAAATTCCCGGCAGAAGTGTCAGTTTGCCAAATTCCGCAGCCCTGGCCGATGACAGGATCGCCATCCCGAACAGTAATGTTGTGACAGCCAGCATGACGTGTTGCCAAACAGAATATCCAGACAGGGTTTTCCGGCGACTCATGACGGATTTCCTTCGCGGGAAACAGGCATGGCTGGCGGATCAAGATTATCGGTTCGTGCGGCTTCGATATTGTTGTTGGTCAGTTCCCGGTCATAAGGCAAACGGATCAGAATGGTCGTGCCGCCGGTTTCACCGACGCTGATTGTCATTCGGCCACGATGGGCATTGATGATCCGGTTGGTAATGTGCAGACCCAAGCCGACACCATGGGTGCTGCCCGATGTATTGCCGCGATAGAACGCTTCTGAGGCCAGTGCCAGATCATCCTGGGATATTCCCGGCCCGTTGTCGGTCACGCGGATATAGACATTGCCATCGCTTCGATGGGTGAAGCCGATACGAACACTGGCATTCGGGGCATATTTCCGGGCGTTTTCAATCAGATTGCTCAGTGCCCGTTCGATCAGGGTGCGGTCGATCCGGATAACGGTGAAATCGGTTTCGCCCAGATCGACATCATGATCCGGGTTTTCGCGTTGACGCCGTTTGACCAGATCCTTCAGGAACGGGGCCATAATGGTTGGTTTGGGCGAAATACTGAAATTGGTACTGTCCAGGGTTTCCTTGGTCAGGAACACATTAACCAGTTCCGATAGTTGCGAGGCATTGCTGCGGATGGTCGCGATACGGCTTGTGACAGCTTCGGGGGCGTTCTGAACATGCAGTGCGACCATTTCCGCCGCGCGCTGGATAATCGCAAGCGGCGTCCGGAATTCGTGGGACAGCATGGTAATGAATTCACGCTGCTCGTCCGCGAGCTGGTTGGCGCGCGTATTGCTGCGGTAGGCCGAAACGCGCTGATTGGCGAGCTCATGCGTTCGTCCGGCCATCGCGATCCCCAGCAACAGCAAATGTGCAAGGGATGCCACCTGATAACAGTTGCTGGTAAAGACGTTGGCCGGGACGATACCCATCAGCATCAAAAGATGCACGATCGCCGCAACCGCAGGCAAACCAAGAGCCACAAAATACACGCGCAGCATTCGGGCATTTGATCTGGTCCAGCCGAAATAGAACAGATATCCGAGCAGGATCAGCAGGACACCGATATGTGGCAGGAACATGCCGCGGGCAAAATAGATATAGGTGTCACTGACCGATGTAAGGGCACATAGACCGGCAAACGTGGCATAAATCGCCATGGCCCTGAAAACATTGCGTTTTAACCGGTCCAGCCCAATGATGTAGGCCCACATCATAACACTGGTTGCAATCGAAAATGCCGTACCCGATCCGGTGATCGCGTCACTTGCCCGCTGCCACGTTCCAGCCAGAAGAAGATGGGCATATCCCGAAATACCTGCCGTCGCGGTGAACAGGGCAAGAATGTAAAGGCCGTACCAGATAATCGCCCGGTCGCGGATCAGCAAACCGAGTGTGAAATAGACCATAAAGCCGATAAAAAGGATGCCGAGATAAAGGCCATACAGGAACGTATCCTGCACGTTTTCGGCAATCAGAACCGTATCGGATTTGATATGTGCATTCAAAAGCTGGGCGCTGTTGCTGGAAACGCCAATCACCAGCCAGTAGCTGCCCGCAGGCAGGTTTGGCCAAGTGCTCAGATGCTGTCGCCCGCGGGCTTCTGATGCATTCGGGGTAATATGGTCACCGACGATGTTGTTCCAGACCGGCAATCGGGTTTGGCGATCAAGAATGGTCAGCGCGATCCGGTTCAGATAGGGCGGCGAAATTTCCAGATAGCGTTTGAATTGAAGGGGTTCCGCACCGGCTTGTGTGACATGGATCTGTATGCGGTACCAGACGGTATCAAGCGTGTAACCCGCACCTACAGAGCCAACAACCGAGGTGAAATCGTCTGCGGGAAGGCTTGCGACCTCGGATGCAGTGCGGGCTTGCCGGTCTGCTTTCAGCCGTTCAATCAACGGGGTAAGGTCGATATTGTCCTGGTCTTCGGAATAGGATCCGATGACAAGTTCATGATTGCCAGGATGGGCAAGGGCAGGGCGGATCATGGTAATCATCAAAAAGATGACCTGTAATATGACCACAGCCATATAGCCGTTGCGGTAACCGACTTTCCGCAAAATGCCCCCGATTTCGGAATATTCAAACGCTTTGCATTCTAGATACCGGGTTTTAAAAGCAAGGTCATGGCTTTTATAAGCGAAGCATCAAGGATGCGATTAACGGATCGGTTGCTTATTCCCGGTACAATCGGTCACTTGCCGGTAGCATTGCGCGGACACTTTGATATAACCGGCAGTCAGGAAAAATAACCCGCGCATCAATGCGTCGGGATGGAAGCAGAGAAGACGAGCATGAGCCGTAAATATTTCGGGACCGACGGTATCCGCGGAACCGCCAACACTGCCCCCATGACAGCCGAAGTTGCGCTTAAGGTCGGGATGGCCGCAGGCCATTATTTCACGCGGGGCGATCATCGCCATCGTGTGGTGATTGGCAAGGATACCCGTCTCTCGGGCTACATGCTTGAGCCAGCCCTTGTTGCCGGTTTTACGTCCATGGGGATGGATGTGATGCTGGTCGGGCCGATGCCGACCCCGGCCGTTGCCATGCTGACCAAATCGATGCGTGCCGATATCGGTGTGATGATTTCGGCCTCGCACAATCCCTATCAGGATAACGGGATCAAGCTTTTTGGCCCGGATGGTTTCAAACTGTCTGACGAGGTCGAACTTGAGATCGAAGCCATGATGGATAGCGATATGTCCGCGTTGCTTGTACCTGCGAACAAACTTGGCCGGGCGCAACGCATTGATGATGCGCCGGGACGCTATATCGAGGCGGTCAAATCATCGCTGCCGTCTTCCGTGACGCTTGAAGGGCTCAAGATCGTTCTGGATTGCGCCAATGGTGCCGCCTATTCCGTCGCCCCCAAGGTGTTGCGGGAATTGGGCGCGGATGTCATTGAAATCGGCACCAAGCCGAATGGCCTCAACATCAATGCCGAATGTGGATCGACTCACACCCAGACCATGTGTGACCGGGTGTTGGCCGAAAAGGCCGATGTCGGGATTGCCTTGGATGGTGATGCCGACCGCGTTCAGATGTGCGACGAAAAAGGCCAGTTGATTGATGGCGATCAGTTGATGGGCCTTGTCACCACGCACTGGAAACGCACCGGGCAGTTGCGCGGCAATGCGCTGGTTGCGACTGTGATGTCAAACCTTGGCCTTGAACGTTACCTTGAAAGCAATGGTCTGCGCCTGATCCGTACCAAGGTCGGGGATCGTTACGTTGTGGAACAGATGCGCGCCCTTGATTGCAATGTCGGCGGGGAGCAGTCCGGCCATATCGTTCTGTCGGATTTTGCGTCCACCGGAGATGGTCTGCTGGCATCCCTTCAGGTTCTGGCGGTTCTGGCTGATCGTGAAGGTCCGGTTTCGGAAATGAGCCGCGTGTTTGATCCGTTGCCGCAGATCCTTAAAAACGTGCGGTATGCTGCGGGTTCCGATCCGCTGTCACACAGCAGTGTGGTTGATGCGATTTCCAGTGCCGAACGTGCCTTTAACGGCGATGGTCGTGTTCTAATCCGCAAATCGGGAACCGAACCACTGATCCGTGTGATGGCCGAAGGCGATGACGCGATCAAGGTCGAACAGATCGTTGATGGCATTGTTGCCGAAATCATGGCTGTTGCGGGTTAAGGCAGCAGAACTATCTTAGGGTCCTGACCCTGGACCGAATATCAGAAGTGCTTGGAGGTCGATCATGAAAGGTCGCGTGTTGATCATTGCCGGTTCTGACTGTTCCGGCGGGGCCGGAATTCAGGCCGACATCAAATCCGTGACCGTTCTGGGCGGATATGCCGCAACCGCGATCACGGCGCTGACGGTGCAAAATACCACCGGTGTTTTCGATGTTCTGGGGATTGATCCGAAACTGATCGT
>JGI12574J12772_1000153_pt1 | contig 22068 bp, 20 predicted proteins | sample TtaePargueraPR_2_FD_12772 | JGI IMG/M metagenome (IMG submission 12772)
CGGCCAGCTCGATGGCCAGCGGCAGCCCGCCGAGCCGCCGGACGAGCCCGACCAGCGCGCCGACCTCGCCGGGGTGCACCGGTTCCCGGCGTACCTGCCGGAGCCGGGCCAGGAAGAGCCGCGCCGCCGGGTAGCCGGCGACCGTGGCCAGGTCGGTCTCGGTGTCGGCCGGCGGCACCTCCAGCGGCGTGACCGGCCAGACCCGTTCACCGGGGAGCCCGACCGGGTGCCGGCCGGTCGCCACCACCTGCAGCGACGGCGCGGTACGGGTCAGCCAGTGCAGCGCGTCGGCCATCGCCACCGGCGCCCGTTCCACCGCGTCGACCAGCAGCAGTGCCGGGCCGTCGGCGAGCCGGGCCGCCAGATCGTTGACCCGCCCGACGCCGAAGACGGTGGCGGTGGCGGTCAGTACGTCACTGACGGTGGAGCCTTCGGTGACGACGATGCCACCGGTGCCGCCCGGGTACCGGTCGGTCACCTCGGCGGCGACCGCGAGCGCCAGGCTGGTCTTGCCGACTCCGGCCAGTCCGACCAGGCTGATCAGCCCTGCCCCGGCACCGGGTCCCGCAGTCAGCAGGCCGACGAGGTCGGCCACGTCGCAGTCGCGGCCGATCAGCTCGCCGGGCAGCGGGACGCCCCGGCTACGGCCGGGCCCGACCAACGTCTCGATGTCGCCGGCAGCTTCGCTGGGCGGCCCGGCCGGGAACGCCGTGGTGGCGAGTGCGGGGGTCAGCTGGCGCGGGATCGTCGGACGCGGCTCGGCCGGCCGGCCCCGCGCCGCCGCGTGAAACTCGGCCCGGTCCTCTCCGGTCAGGCCGAGCGCGGCGACGAGCAGATCGACCGTGGTCCGCTGCGGGCGGGCGGTACGGGCCCGTTCCAGGTCCCGGACGGTGCGTACGCCGACGCCGGCCACCGCGGCGAGCTCCGCCTGGGTCAGGCCGACGGCCAGCCGTCGGCTGCGGAGTAGTTCGTCGAACCCGACCCTGCTCTGGTCAGGAGCATGATCCGGACTCATGGCAGGAGAGGGTACGCATTGCCGGGTGCCCGGGTCAGCTTTCCGTCAGGCTGACGACCCGAAAGGAACGGATTTCCGACACAACCGGGGAGGTGCGGCGCCGCCCGAGGCACCCTTACAAGATCATCAAGCGTCGGCAAGTCCAAGATCACGAGCGATGATCATTCGCTGGATCTCCGAGGTGCCCTCGCCGATCTCCAGGATCTTCGCGTCGCGCCAGAAACGCGCGACCGGGAACTCGTTCATGAAGCCGTAACCACCGTGGATCTGGGTCGCCTCCCGGGCGTTCTGCACGGCGCACTCGCTGGCGTGCAGCTTCGCCACCGCGGCCTGGCGTTTGAACTGGTCCCCGGCGAGCATCCGGGCGGCCGCGTCGTAGTAGGCCAGCCGAGCGGTGTGCGCCCGTACCTCCATGTCCGCGATCTTGAATTGGATCGCCTGATACCCGCCGATGAGCTGGCCGAATGCGCGGCGCTGACCCGCGTACCGGACGGACTCGTCGACACACCCCTGCGCGAGGCCGACCGCGAGGGCGGCGATCGCGATCCGCCCCTCGTCGAGGATCCGGAGGAATTGCGCGAACCCCCGACCCCGCTCACCCAGCAGATTATCGGCCGGAACCCGACAATCGTCGAACGTCAACTCGTGGGTGTCCGAGGCGCACCAGCCGACCTTCGAGTAGCCGGGCGCGACGGTGAACCCCGGCGTCCCGGCCGGCACGATGATGGTGGACAGTTCCTTCGAACCGTCCGGTCTGGTCCCGGTCACCGCGGTGACCGTGACCAGCGAGGTGATGTCGGTACCCGAGTTGGTGATGAACGCCTTCGAACCGTTGATCACCCAGTGGTCGCCGTCGCGCACCGCCCGGGTCGCGGTGCCGCCGGCGTCGGACCCGAAGCCCGGCTCGGTCAGCCCGAACCCGGCCAGCGCCTCGCCGCTGATCAACTGCGGCAGCCACCGCCCGCGCTGCTCGGGGGTGCCGAACCGGTAGATCGGCATCGCGCCGAGCGAGACCGCCGCCTCCAGGGTGATTGCCACACTGGAATCGACCCGGGCCAGCTCCTCCAGCACCAGACAGAGCGCGAAGTAGTCGCCGCCCATCCCGCCGTACTCCTCCGGGAACGGCAACCCGAACAGCCCCATCTTGCCCATCTGGCGGACGATGTCGTACGGGAAGGCGTGCCGCCGGTAGTAGTCACCGATCACCGGCGCGATCGCCTCGCGGGCGAACTCGCGGACGCTCTCCCGCAGCGCCTCCTGCTCGTCGGTCAGCCTGAAGTCCATGCTCAGATCCTTTCTGGAGGACTCGCAGCCCGATCGGCTGCCACTACACCGGCCGCCGCACCTGCGGTGCCGCTAGACCGGGGTGACGCCGTGCCGGCGGTGGGAGAACTGCCGGTCCCGGCCGGCGGCCGCCGCGTACCGCCGGACCAGTTCGGCGCGCAGCTGTTCGGGCCGGACGATGTCGTCGACGACGAGTTCGCTGGCGAGCCGGGTGAGATCGATGTCGCGCTCGTACTCAGCGCGGCGGGCGGCGACGAAGCCGGCCCGCTCGTCGGGATCGTCGATCGCCGCGATCTTGTTGGCGTAGACCGCGTTGACCGCGGCCTCCGCGCCCATCACCGCGATCTTCGCGGTGGGCAGGGCCAGGGTGGCGTCCGGCTCGAATCCAGGGCCGGCCATCGCGTACAGCCCGGCACCGTACGCCTTGCGGACCACGACGCAGATCTTGGGTACGGTGGCCTCCGAGATCGCGCTGATCATCTTCGCGCCGTGCCGGATGATGCCCTGTTTCTCCACGGCGCTGCCGACCATGAAGCCGGGCACGTCGGCCAGGAACAGCAGCGGTACGTTGAACGCGTCGCAGAGCTGCACGAACCGGGTCGCCTTGTCGGCGGAGTCGACGAACAGCACCCCGCCCTTGAACATCGAGTTGTTGGCGACCACGCCGACCACCTGGCCGGCCAGCCGGCCGAAGCCGACGGTCAGCTCGCGGGCCCACAGCGCCTGGATCTCCAGGAAGCTGCCCTCGTCGAGCAGTCCCTTGGCGAACCGTCGCATGTCGAACGCCTGCCGTTCGCTCGCCGGCACCAGGGCGGCCAGGTCGACCCCGGCCGGCGGGTCGCCGGCCACCGTCGCCGGTGGCGGCTGCCGCCAGTTGGCCGGCAGGTAGGACAGGTAGCGGCGGACCACGTCGAGCGCGTCGTCCTCGGACTTGCAGAGGAAGTGCCCGACGCCGGACTCGGCGCAGTGCACCCGGGCACCGCCCATCGCCTCCAGGGTGGTCTTCTCGCCGGTGACCATCTCGACCATCCGGTCCGAGCCGAGGTACATGCTGGCGTTGCCCTCGACCATCGCCACCACGTCGCAGAACGCCGGAATGTAGGCACCGCCGGCGGCCGACGGCCCGAACAGGGCGCAGACCTGCGGGATCGCCCCGGAGGCCCGCACCTGGTTCCAGAAGATCTTGCCGGCGCCGCGCCGGCCGGGGAACAGGTCGACCTGGTCGGTGATCCGGGCCCCGGCGGAGTCGACCAGGTAGACCATTGGCAGGCCGGCGTCGTACGCCCGCTCGATGATCCTGATGATCTTCTCGACGGTACGGGCGCCCCACGAGCCGGCCTTGACCGTGGAGTCGTTGGCCATCAGGCAGACCTGGCGGCCGTCGATGGTGGCGGTGCCGGTGACCACGCCGTCGGCGGGCAGCCCGTCGGCGAGGGCGTTGGCGTACCGGCCGTCCTCCACGAACGAGCCCGCGTCGACCAGCCGGTCGACCCGTTCCCGGGCGAACAGCTTGCCCCGGGCGGCGTTTGCCGCGTGGTACTTCTCCGCACCGCCGGCCCGGATCCGCTTGTCGAGCCGATCCAGCGCCTCACCGTCCAGTGTCACGCCGCCCCCTCGCCGCAGCCCGTACTAAACGATCGTTAGGCTACCGTACGGCGGTCGCCCTCGCGAGCCCCGACACCGCCCGAGCGTCGCCGCCACCGCCACCGGGCCCACCCGACCGCCGCTGGGAAACCGGCCGCTGCGGGCCGGCCAACCGGTAGACGTCAGGTCAGCCTGCGGAGACCGTCGGTGACGGCAGCGCGCAACTGCTCGCCGTACCCGTCGGTCGGCAGCGCGTCGAGGTGCTCGGCGGCCCGCTCGACAGCAGCGCGCGCGGCGACAGTGTCACCCAGCCGCTCGTTGGCCAGTGCCACACCCAGGTGCAACGACGGATAGAAGGCCGCGACCCGGTCATCGCCGACCGCGTCGGCGTGCCGCAGCGCCTCCTGGTTCCACCGCAGCACCTCCTGAGGGTCGTCGTGACACCGGGCCAGGTAGTGCGCCGCGACGCAAGCGTCGTAGTCGTCCGTACGCATCGCCCATGCCTGCTCGAACGACGCCCGCGCCTCGGCCGGCCGTCCCTGTGCCTCCGCTCGCATGCCGTCCTGGCACAGCTTGAGCACCTGATTGCCCAGATCCATCATCACTCCCTGTGAGACCCGACTGGCTGACGCGACGATCCTGAGGGCTCAACCAGGTCGAGGGTCAAGGCAGGCGGCACCGTGCGGAACCGATGCGCTCCAGCTGACGGGTGTCCGGCGTAGGAACTACGACATGGCCTTGGAAATGACGAATGGAGACGTCCTCCTCCCGCAGGATTCGGGCTTGGTGTCCCAGTGCGTGATGGAGGAGGACGTCATGGGTCAGGGTACTCGCCTGTCCGCGGCGGATCGGCGACGTAACGCGCGGCTAGCTCGGTTGCGGGAGTTGGTGCCGACCGGTAACGCGATCCTGGGTATCGATCTGGCGGATGACCGGCAGTACGCGGTGCTGTGCGATCACGATTCGCGGGTGCTCAAGCGGTGGACGGTGACCGGTAAGGCGTGGCAGCTGGGCCGGCTGCTTGACCGGGCGGTGGGGCAGGCGGTGGCGGTCGGGTTCGCCTCGGTCACGGTGGCCTGCGAACCGACCGGGCACCGCTGGCAGATCATCGGGCAGATGGCCGCCGACCGGGCTCTGCCCATGGTGTGTATCCAGCCGCTGGCGATGCGCCGGGCCCGGGAGCAGGAGGACTACACCACGGAGAAAACCGACGCCAAGGACGCGGTGCTCATCGCACGGCTGGCCGCCCGGCTGCACTGCTACGCGCCCGAGCCCATCGACCCACGGTGGGCACGGCTACGGGAGGCCGGCATCCGCCGCGAGCAGCTGGTCGTGGACTGGACCGCCCAGCGCCAGCAGGTCCGGGACCTGCTGGAATGCGTATGGCCGGCGGCGTTGGCCGCAGCCCCTCGTAAGCCGTTCGAGTCGGCGACCTGGCTGGCCTGCCTGCACGTGGTGGCCACCGCTGGCGCGGACGGGCCGCGGCGGCTGCGCCGCCAGGACGTGGAGGCGTTCGCCGCGGCGGTGCGTGCCACGCTGCCCCGCTTCGGCGGGCAACGGCTGTGGCACGGCACAGTGGCGGCGATGTACGCCGCGCTGGCCGATGACACCGGTGTGCGTTCCCGCCGGGACGCGGTGCTGCACCGCATCGGCTGGATCCTGGATGACCTGGCCCACACCCGCCGGCGGCTGACCGAGGCCGAGACACACATGGTCACGGTCCTCGACCACCTCGGCCTCAGCGACCTGCTGTGCTCCATTCCCGGCCTGTCCCCGGTCGGCGCCGCCGCGATCCTCGCCGAGACCGGTGACCTCACCCGGTTCAGCCACGCCCGCGCCCTGGTCAAACACGCCGGTCTGGCCCCCCGCGCCCACGCCAGCGGCCAGTACACCGGCACCACCCGGGTCTCCGGCCGCGGCCGCCCCCGGCTGCGACTGGCCGCCTGGCGGGCCGTGTTCGGCGCCGCACCCCACAACCCGGTCATGCAGGACCGGCAACGCCGCCTCACCGAACGCGCCGACAACCCGCTATCGGCCGGCCAGGCCCGCGCCGCGCTGGCCGCCGCCCTGCTGCGCTGGATCTACGTCATCGTCACCCAACGCGTGCCCTTCCACGAACTGACCGCCGCCGGGCAGCAACCGGCAACCCCGGCCACCACCCCGCCCGACAACCCGGACCAGATGCCCCTGGCCGCCTAACACCGCCAGCCACACCGGCCGGCACCACGACAACCCCTACCAGGTCGGGCCACGCTCCACCACGGCGTTGAGCCACCACGCTCCCGCGACACCCCGAGCAGGCCCGCCCGCCCCGCACCACGCTCGCTTGCACGCTGTTGGGCCACCAAGCCCCATTGACCTACGTTGAGCACGAGGCGGACGAGCCCCCGACCACTTGACACAAACCCACTTACGCTGGTGTCGCGCGGCGATGACCTCCCACACGTCGGGGCCGCCGGCCAGCGCGGCCCGCTGCCCGGCCGGCCCGTCGCGCAGCAGGATGCCGGGGTACTTCGCACCGTCGTACAAGCTCATGGGCCTACTCCTCCTCATCGAAGAGAAGTGCGGGTCCGTCGTCGGTGACTCCGTCGGGGAGCCGGCCGGCGGCGGTGAGCCGCTCGTACGCCCAGCGCCAGTCGTCGCAGCGGCTCCGCAGGCAGGACACGCAGACCTTGAGCGTCGGCGAGTCGGTGTGGGCGGCCAGCACGTCCCGGTAGACGGCGACGAGGTCCTCGCGGACCGGCACCGCCTCCCCGACGGACGGCCCGCTGCTCACCGCGCACCCGCGTAGTAGTGGTGCTGGCCGTTGGCCTGCCGCTGCGGGTCGAACCGGGCCTCGAACTGCTCGGTCTGCCATTCGCGCAACGCGTTACGCACCCGGTCGGCTTCGGTCCAGGCCATCCGCAGCTCACGGCGCAGCTCGTCGACCTCGTCGGCGACCCGTTCCAGGTAGCCGTACACCTCGTCAGGGTCGAGGCCGCCGCGCCAGCGGCGCGGCAGGAACCGCATGGCGCGCACCGCCGGCCCGGTCAGCCGCGATCGCCGTACGCCGTTGTGCCCGCTGTTGCTCCGGTGGTCGCCGCCGGTGACGGCCGCCAACCGGTGCCGTACGGTCGCCGCGTTGCGCCTGAACACGTTGTGCCTCCTTGGAGGAGAGAGAATCGTGGAGAGGCACCGGGGCGGGCGGGATCACGCCAACCGAGTTACGCGGCCCGCCGGCAGATGCATTTCTGTGGCATTCCTGGTGCACTTCTGTTGCATCGCACGCTGGCCTGCGAAAACAGGTGTGCGACAACTTACCCGCATCGCCGTGGAATTTCCACGCCAAGTCCAGCGGAAGAGTTATCCACAGCCCATTGCATCGATCTTGTAGATCTGTGTGTACTACGTGCACCGTGGACATTGGTCCGACGCGACGGGAGGGCGTCCAGGTGACGGCACGGCGGCACGACCTGGTCAGGCAGCGCAGGACGGCAGGCTTCAGCCAGGAAGGACTGGCCAGGCTCCTACAGGTCGATCGCACGACGATCGCCCGCTGGGAGCGCGGTGACACAGACCCACAACCAGCGGTACGGGCACGACTCGCCGAAGCCCTTGACCTGCCAATTGATCGGCTCGACGCACTGTTCAGCGCCGAGCCGACGAATCTCGCTCTGGACAGCACCGATTCCGGCGGTACGGTGGCATTTGGGGATACCGATGGAGGTGATCTTGTGAACCGCCGTGCTTTCGCGATCAACACTGCTCTCGCCGGCCTCGGCATCGCCACACCGCTGCGCGACTGGATTACATCGCCGCAGGTGCCGCAGCACCTCGGCATGGAGCACATGCACCAGGTCTCCGAGACGATCCTGGCCTTCCGGCGTGCCGACGCGGCGGTCGGCGGCGACAGCCTGTGCGACGTCGCTATCGCCATGCACCGCCGCCTCACCCGCTGGGAGCGCGAGGCGAGCTACAGCCGCCAGGTCGGCGAGGCCCTGCAAGACTGCCTCGGTGATCTGGAGGTCCAGACCGGCTGGCTCGCACTGGATGCCGAGCGCCGCCAGGAGTCCCGCCACTACCTGCACGAAGCCTTCGTCCGCGCCCGGCTCCGTGACGACCCCCGGCTTGAGGTGCGCGCGCTCCAGCAGCTCTCGATGCTGGTGCGGGATGCCAACCCATCGGAGGCGTTGCGCTTCGCTGATGCTGCCCAGCGGATCGCCGCGCCCTGGGCCACGCCCCGTCTAAAGACCCTCCTGCACCTGCGTTCGACGCTGGCCCACGCCAAGGCGGGCGATGCATCCGGCTTCGGACGCGAGCTGGTCAAGGCCAAGACCCAGTTCGACCGAGGGACGGCACTCGTCGACCCGCCATACCTCCAGTTCGTCAACACGTTGGAGATGACTGGTATCGAGGGCGCCGGTCATCTCGCCCTCAACCGACCAGACCGTGCATCCAGCCTCTTCGCTGAAGGTCTCGTGGATCCCGATCCCCTCTTTCGACGGAACCTCGTCCTTACCAGGGTTGACGTCGCAGATGCCCTGTACCAGCAGGGCGATTACGTCGAAGCCGGCAGAGTCGCGAACGACGTCGTGCCGGCCGTGGCCTCGATTGAATCCCGTCGGACTCGGAAGCGTCTGGCAACCCTGCGAGCCGACCTCGGGCGGACGGCTCCTCAAGTGCCGGCGGCTCGTGACTTCATCGAGGCGTACGACGCCGCAAAGGTCGCCTGATGGCGGTCGACGGTCTCAAGCTCGACGTCTACGACGCCGACCAAGCGAAGGAAATCCTTGACGACCTGGTCGCCGTCTACATCGAGATATACGACGAGCCGGCCGACGCGTTCCACGGCGAGGACCGCTACCGCAGGCAGATCAACGGGCACATGACCCTGTCCGGCTGGAAACTCGTCACTGGCAGGGACGGCAACGAACTCGTCGGCTACGCCTACGGCTTCCCACTCTCATCGGACCGCTGGTGGGCCGGGCTGCTCACACCCGTACCGGACGGCTTCACCGAGGAGGACGGGCAGCGTACCTTCGCGATCAGCGAGATCATGGTCCGCGAATCGTGGCGGCGGCGGGGCATCGCCCGCGCACTGCACGACGAGCTGCTCGGCAACCGGGAAGAGTCCAGAGCCACCCTGCTCGCCGACCCGAGGAACGCCCCGGCGCAGGCCGCGTACGCCTCCTGGGGTTGGCGCACCGTCGCCCAGCTTCGCCCCAACTGGGAGAACTCCCCCACCTACGACGTCCTCATCCGCCCGTAGCCCCATCGAGGTGACGCCCACGCACCCTAAAACGGACGCGTGAGGTATCTCAGCGTCACCTCGACAAAGGTGCGAACCGGCTGCGGGCACGGATGGCACTTGGATGTCGTATGATTTTCCTATGGTTACCACAGTCAACCTGCCGGACGGTCTGCACGCGCAGCTCAAGCAGATCGCTGAGACCGAGCACCGGTCGGCCAACGCCACCATCGTCGTCGCGATCGAGGAGTACGTCGCGAGGCACAGCAAGCGGTCCAAGGTGCGTGGGTTGGCCGCAGATGTGGCCGAGCGCCACCGGGAGCTGCTCGACCGACTGGCCCAGTGACCGTCTACCTCGACGTCGAAGACCTGCTGGAGATCGGCTCGATCGTCTTCGGCACCCCGGCCAAGGTCCGCGACTACGGGCTGCTCGCCTCGGCCGCCGCCCGACCGAGCACGATCGTCTTCGGGCAGGAGGCCTACCCCGACCTCGCGGGCAAAGCGGCCAGCCTGCTGCACTCGATCTGCGGCAACCACGCACTTGTCGATGGCAACAAACGCCTGGCGTGGGCCGCCGCGCTGGTCTTCATCAACCTCAACACCGGGACGCCGATCCCGGACGTCGATGTCGACCGGGCCGAGGCGTTCATGCTCGCGGTTGCCGACGGCAGTCTGCACGAGGTCGATGCGATCGCCGCTGAGCTACGGTGGCTCGGGGTCGTCGACTGAGGGTCCAGCTCAACCGGGACCAGGCTGGCCCAGGCCGCCGAGGTGCCCCCTGCTCAGTCTGCTTCGGACAGCAGTGCCTGCTCGACCCGGCTGAAGCGGATCCGTTCCTGCTCCAGGCGTACCGCCGGGCCGAAGGCGTCGGCGACCAGATCGGCGTACAGCGCCGACTCGGCCGGTGTCAACGCCGGCAGGACGGCGTTGACCGGACTCGCCTCCCGGCCCCAGTGCGGCCGGTTCGCCAGCAGGGTCGACCGGTCCATCAACATCGAACGCACCTGCGGAAACACCGCCCGCAGCCGGTCCAGGATCGCGAAGCCGTGGGTGTCGATGTCACCCCAGTAGACCAGCTCACGATCGGCCAGCCAGGGCACCGCGCCCAGCGCGCTCGCGGCGTACCCGCCACCGAGGATGGCGAGAGCGCCGTCGACCGGCGGCAGCGCCAGGTAGGTAATCTCGTTCTCCACGACGAACACCCGGGTCGCGGCGATCGGGACGGCGGCCAACTCCTCGGCCCGCACGGTCAGCTCCCGGTACGGCGCCAGCCCGGCCGGCGGGGTCGCGTCGAGCGAGCGGAGCCGCACGTACGCCGGTTTGCCGCGCAGCCGGTAGCGCTGCACGAACCGGCTCGGTGGATGCTCGGCAGCCACCCGCTCCGGCGGCAACTGCCGGTCCAGCAACTCGGCCAGCACCCCGCGATGCTGCTCGATGAACTTGGTGTCCACTCCGGGCACGTCGACCTGCCGCAGATAGCGGTCCGGTCCGCCGTACCGTTCGATCCAACGCACCGTGTCGACCAGCCGGTCCCACCGGTCTGCCTGCGCCAACGCCTTCATCGGATGGTCCGCGACCCAACCGGCGAGCGCCGGCGCGGCCCGGTGGGTCCGGTCGAGCAGCGCCGTGAACCGCTCCACCTCGCCGGCCACTCGTAGCAGCCGCCACAGCTGCTCCGCCCGCTCGATCACCACCTTGGCGGGCACCGTGTTGGTGCCGATCACCCGACCGCCGATGGTCTTCCACTCCAGCCGGACCAGCGTGTTGTCGATTTGCCGCCACCGGCTGAGCCAGTCCTGCGCGGCACCGAAGTCGGCCGCCAGCTCCGCCGAGGTCGGTGCCCGCAGCGGCAGCGCCACCGGCTGCCACGGCTCGCCCCGGGCCAGCGCCCGCAGGAACTCGCCCGCCGTCCAGCGCCGACGCAGCTTCTGCCGTACGTCGTCGAAGCTGCTCCAGGCCGCCGCCGCTCGCCGGCTCACCCGCCGACCCGCTCGTGATCCTGCCGGCGTGCATGATATTCGTCGATGGTCAGGCTCTGCAGCCGCGAGTAGCTGCCCTTCGGGTTGTCGACGAAACCGACCGCCGACACGTGCGGCTCGATGACGTGGATCTTCTGCAACGGGGTGACGATGAGCAGCTGCAACCCGATCCGGTCGAACAGCATCAGGGCGAACCGCGTGGACTCGTCGGAGCCGCGTCCGAACGCTTCGTCGATCACCACGAACCGGAAGGTGCCCGCGCCGGTCCCGCCCGCCGTGTCCAGTTTGAACTGGTACGCCAGGGACGCGGCGAGGATCGTGTACGCCAGTTTCTCCTTCTGCCCGCCGGACTTGCCACCCGAGTCGGTGTACGTCTCGTACTCGCTGTCGTCCTCGCGGTAGCGTTCGGTCGCCGAGAAGACGAACCAGTTGCGCACGTCAGTGACCCGCCGCGCCCACACCTTGTCGACCTCGGTCAGGCCCTCCCGCCCCTGGAACCGCTCGATGATCTGCTTGACCTGCAGGAACTTCTGCTCCGAGTACTGGTCGGAGTCGTCCGCGCCGAGCGAGTTGTCGGTGCAGGCCCGCAGGTCGGTGCGGAACTGCCGGATCTCCACGTTCGGCGTCGGGTTGCCGTCCAGCTTGATGTAGCGGCCGGCGTTGTAGTCGATGCCCACCAGCGACTTGTTGATGGTGTCGATCCGCTCCTGGATCAGGTCGGCCTGCTTGCGCAACTGCGAGTGGAAGCTGGCGATGTCGCGGATGGTGTTGGTGTTCAGGTACGTCTTGAACTCGGCCTCGAAGCGCGGCAGGTCGTCCTGCACCAGCCGGTCCCGCATCGCCCGGTACTCGCCGGCCGACTCGATCGAGTTGTCCAGCTCCGCGGTGTCCAACGGATACTTGCTGCGGAAGTCGGCCATCCGGCTGGCCGCCCGGGTGCTGGCCTGCTGCTGACGACGGGCGGCGTCGTCTCTGCGTCCGGCCAGGTCGCGATCCAGCTCGGCACCGAGCCTGTCGTACTCCTCCGGACTGCCCGGCACCGACGATCCGACCAGGACGGTCAGCGCGTCGAACACCGGCGTGGCGGCGGCGTAACCCGGCTCGGCCAGCAGCTCGGCGGCCTGCCGTCGGGCCAACTCGTCGCGCTCGATCTGCCCGCCGATCTTGCCGATCCGGCTGTTCAGTGTCTGGCGGTCCGATTCCAGGACCGTGATCCGGGCGTCGACCCGGTCCAGCTCGGCGGTCAGCCGGGCCAGCTCACCCGAGGCGGACTCCAGCCGCTGCTTTTCCCGGGTCAGCTGCCCGATCCGGGTTGCCGCCGACTGCCAGTCGATCTCGGTGGCGTCGACGAACTCGACCAGCTTGCTCAGCGTGTCACGCTGGCGGGACAGCCTGTCGAGCTGGCCGCGCAGCTGATCCCGCTCCGCTGCCGCCGCCCGATGCTCCTGGGTAACCTGCAACGCCTTGGCCAGCAGCGCCTCGATCTTCTGCTGCACGCTCCAGCCAAGAACGTACGTGCTGCGGTCGTCGATCCGGGACCGGTCGTCCTTCTCATGCCGGCCACCGGTGTCCTTGATCTGCCCCGCCCTGGTCACCGCTCGTTCGGCCCGGCGGAACTCGGTCACCGAGTCGACGCACTCGTAGCCGGCCCGCCGCTGCAGTTCCCGGGTCAGCCAGCCGCGCAGCGGCGACTCCTTGACCTCCAGCTTCGCCGACAGCGGCCGGTCACCGTACGGCTGCTGCGGCTGACGTGGCACGGACGCCGGCACCCGGTAGTAGACCAGCCGGCCGGACAGGTGATGGTTGTCCACCCAGTCGGCGACCGCCGGATAGTGCACGTCCGGCACCAGCAACGACAACGCGAACCCGCGCAACACCCGCTCGGCGGCGCCCTCCCATTGGGTCTCCGCCGCCCGCACCTGGATCAGCTCGCCGGCGAACGGCAACTCCGACTCGGGCAGCCGCAGCGCCGTGCAGATCGCCGACCGCAGCTCCAGGTTGCGGCGCGGAATGTTGCTGCGCCGCTCACGCAGGCTGCGCAGTTCGGCGTTGACCTCCTCGGTCTGCCCGCCCAGCTCCCGCACCCGTACCTCGGCGTCGGTGAACGCGTTCTGCGCATCGGCCTGGGCCCGATCGCCGACGGTCGACGCCTCGGCGACCTGATCGCGGCGGGCGGTGAACTGCTCGATTGCGTCGATCTCCGGCAGCCCGGCCTCGGTCAGCAGCAGGTTGTACCGGTCGAACCGCTTGCGGCGCTCGCCGCGTACCCGCTCCTGCTCGCCGATCTGGCGTTGCAGGTCGGCGATCCGGTCGCCGCCGTGCCCGGCTCGCTCCAGGTCGAGGCGGCGGTGCTCGGCGCGGCGTTCCGTCAACTCGTCGATCACCCCGGTCAGCGCCGCCTGCTGCTCGTCGCGTTCCTTGCCGTGGGTGGCGATCCGGGTGTCGAGCAGCTCGACCTTGCCGCGGGCGCAGAAGTAAGGCAGGGCCGCCCGGTGCGCCGCCAACTCGTCGACCTGTCGGCCGTGCGAGTCGTACTGGTCGCAGGCGTCCAGCAGCGGACGCAGGTCGGCCAACTGCTCACGGGCCCGGACCACGGCCGAGTGTGCCCTGGTCAGATCCTCGAAGTGGGCGACCAGCCGCCGGATCCAGTCCCCGGCGTCGAACGGCTCCAGCATGTGGTTGCGGACGAAATCGTTGAGGTCACCGACCGCCTTCATCGACACCGTCTGGTGGAACAGGTCCATCGCCTGGTCGGAGGCGATGCCGAGGCGGCGGCGGAAGTCCTTGCCGTACTCGGGGAAGTGGTCGTAGAGCTTGGCCCCGGCGGCGCGCAGCCGCTTGCGCAACGCGGTGATCTCCGGGCCGAAGTTGACGAAATGCTCCGCGATGGTGAGATCGACGTTGGCGACAACGAAGAACCGGTCCGGCTGGCCGGCGTTGCCCTCCCGCATCCAGAACACCTGGGCCAGTGTCACCGTCGCCCCGGTGCTCTGATCGGCGAAGACCCCCAGCAGCACCGAATAGCTGTCGGTGCCGCGCAGCCCGACCGGCCGGGACGCCCCGGTGGCCTCGTCACGCTCCGACTTGTAGTAGCCGAGCATGTACGAGCGCAGCGACCGCTCACGCGTCTCCGCCCCGGCCGCCTTGTTGTACGAGATCTTGTGCGCCGGCAGCAGCAGGGTGGTGATCGCGTCCACGATGGTCGACTTGCCGGAGCCGATGTCGCCGGTGAGCAGCGCGTTCGCACCGCCGGGCCGCAACGTCCAGACCCGGCCGTCGAAGGTGCCCCAGTTGCGGACCTCCAGCCGCTGCAGTCGGAACCCGACGGGCGGCGGTGCCGAAGCGTCGTCTGCCCTGGTGTCGGTCATCTCTCTTCCTCCGCACCGGAGCCGGCACCCGGCGCGTCGCCACCTGGCGCGTCAGACCGAGCGCCGGTGAGTTCGGCGGCGTACTCGGCCAGCCGGGCGTCGAAGTCGGCCAGCCACTGCCCGTCCACGTACGCCTTCAGAATGCGCCGCACCTCGTAGCTGGCGTCGCCGTCCTTGACCTTCCGCAGGAAGCCCAGATCGACCACCTTGCCCAGATGGGCATCGATCTGATCGACCAGCCGGGCCTCGCTCACCGACGTCGGCAGGAACGTCGCGAGCATGTCGATGATCTGCTGGCGGGTCAACACCAGCCGGGTGTCGGCGTTGTCGGCGTCGAACTCGGCGAGCTTCTTGCGCAGCAGCGCCAGCAGCAGGCTGACGTGGAACGACAGCGACCGCCGGGGGATCAGCCGGGGGATCGCTGACGCCTGCGCGTCGTCCGGGTCCTCGTCGCGGGAGCGTAGGTACGCGTACCCCTCGGCCTCGTCGACGACGACGGTCAGCCCGATCACCGCAACGTAGTCACGCACCTGGGCCTGCAGTTGCGTCAGGTGCTGCCAGGGCACCGGGTGGGCGTCGCGGTAGAGCACCCCCTTCATCAGCTGGGTGACGGCCAGCGACAGGTTCGGCTCGGTCGGTCTGGTAGCGGCGGTCAACGCTCGATCACCTCCCTGGCGACGGGGCCGGCACCGCCGCGGACGAAGGACACCGCCGGCAGTACGGCCGACCGCAACCGGCCGTCGTCGTCACGCCAGCGCACCTGTTCCTGCCGCTGCTCGTCGAAGAGCACGTCGAACTCCGGATCCCGCAACGACAGGTAGGTGACCAGCTCGGCCAGGCCCTGCTCCAGCGGGTGCCGGGCCAGCAGGTCGGGCAACGAGACCTGGGACGCGCCGGCCAGTTCCCCGCGTACCGTGCCACGCAGCCGGGTCGGGTCGACGTACACCTGGTCGAACAGCGCCGAGACGTCGAGGGTGACCGGGCCGGTGTCGCCGTCCGCGTCGCTGCGCAGCGCCTGCTTGGCCCGGGGCCGGTAGAGCGGCCGTTCCATCGGCAGGGTGATCTGCGGCGCGTTGGCGTCGATGTCGTGGCGCAACCCGCCGAGTGGCTGGTCGCGCAGCGCGATCGCGTGCGACTCGATGCTGCGCAGGAGATCCATCACCCGGCGGTTCTCCAGCCAGACCTGGTCGTCGAGGAACCGACGCAGCTGCTCGGAGAGCATCCGTACGGTGGCCTGGGTGCGTTCGGCCGCGTCCAGCCAGTCGTAGTGGATGCGCCGCATCCGGGGATCCGGATCACCGATCGCGTCGAGCTGCTGCACCTTGGCCAGCAGGTCGCTGAACTCCTCCTGCCGCTGCGGGGAGAGCAGGAAGTCGTAGAAGGCGTGGAAGGTGCGACCCTGGTCGGATTCGGCGATGCTGTGCCGGCTGCCGACCACCTCGTCCAGCAGGTCACCCTTCGACCCGTTCCAGGTGGCGATCTGCTCGCGCAGCGACCGGTCCAGTGCCCGGAAGTTCGCCTCCACCTCGCGGAAGTCACCGAGCAGGCCACGGGCGGTAGTGACGAACTGCTGGTATCGGTCGCGCTGGGCAGCCGGCTTCAGCAACTCCACCTCGCCGGCATTGACCCGCTCGATCTCGGCGTCGATCTCGGCGCGCCGGGCGTACAGCTCGGTCAGCCGTACGTCCGGGTCGGTCTCGGCGCCGAAAACCATCTGGCGCAGCAACTCCAGCACGATGTTGAGGCGCGACTCGGTGCCGACGAAGGCCCGCCCACGCAGCGACTGCACCCAGGCCAGGGCCCGCTCGACCGCCGGGGTGGCGTCAAAGAAGACCTCGTCGGAGCCGGGCGGGTAGTACTTGCGCAGCCAGCCGACCTCAGGCTGGGCCCAGTCGTCCAGGTACGCCTTCGCGCTGCGGGGGAAGGTGCCTTCGCCGAGCCGGTCGTTGAGCGCCTGCAGATCGTCGGTGAGTCGGCCGGCCAGCTCTGTGGCGGAGATCGACCGGATGTTCTCCTCGACGAACACCCGGCCGAGAAATGCCAGTACCAGCGCAGCATGGTCGGCCCGGAGCAACCGCCAGCCCGGGTCGTTGCGTCGCAACCACTCCAGGTCGTCGAACTCCACGGCTGTCCTCACGCTCGGGCGGTTGGTCAGCCACCCATGTTACGGAGCGCCCACGACACGGGCTGATCCTGGACAGGTCAGGATCGTCTTCCACGCTCCCTCGCGGCGAATGTCGAGGCGGGTATGCAATCAGCGAATTGACAGCGGCCCGCAAACTGACAGTGCAGGTAGCCCCGGCCGGATCGGCCGAGGCTACCTTTTGGCGGGACAGATCAGGTGGACGGGACGGATCAGGCCGGTGAAAGGCCTTCGGCGTAGTCGTACAGGCTCTTGATGTCGTTGTCGAAGTACGGGCCGTCGAACTGACCGTTGCCCGGGTTGTCACCGTGGCTGACTACGCTGTTGATGTACCCGTAGCCGGTCGAGTCGTTGTACTCCTGCAGCCAGGGTCCACCGCTGGAACCGTACGTCATGTTGCAGTACATCCGAATCTGCTGGCCACCGGCGTTCCACGTGGTGCCCTGGCAGTAGTACTGGCTCTCACCACCGCCCAGGTTGGACGGGTAGCCGAGGGCGGTGACCGAAACGCTGTAGCTGTAGTTCCAGCGCAGTCCGTGGCCGCCGACGGTGTCGACGACCTTCAGGCCGTAGGTGCCACCGTTGTTCATGATGGCGATGCCCATGTCCTCGGCGTAGCTGCCGCTGTTGATCCAGGCGGTACGGGTGTTGAGGCTGTACGCCACGAAGGTGCCGTACGGCCGCGAGCCGTTGCGGTACCGCGGGACGAACTGCCAGTTGCTGTACCACTGCCCGCCGGGGCCCTGGTGCACGCAGTGACCGGCGGTCACCACCAGCCGCCGCTTGCCGCTGGCGACGGTGCTCGCCGAGCAGGAAGCCCTGCCCCCGGTGGGGGTGGTGAAGTAGACCTTGCCGACGGCCTGCGACTCGTTGAGCAGCATCCCGACGTCGCCGCCGGTGCCGATGCTCGGCGCGACCGGTGCCACCGCACCCGCCGGCCCGTCGGGCTTGGCCACCCGCTCAGTCGATTCGGTGCCCTTCGCCGACCTCGCGAACGTCAGATCGACGGCAGACGCCATCCGCTCCTCGGTCCAGTAGTCGCTGACCTCCTTCGCGATCTTCGCGTTGGTGATCGCCCGGCCGTCGAGGGTGCGGGCGATGGCGCTCGTGTTGCCGTCCGACTTGAACGGCGACGACTCCGCCTGGGCGGCCGGCGCGCCGGTGACCACCAGCGTGAGTGCCAGGCCGGCCATTGCCGACCAGCGCAGTGTGGATTTCAAGAGACCCTCCCTTGTCTTGGTACCCATCTGGGCGCTAGCAGCGTATTGGCAAATTTCCATTGATCACAACGGAAGTAAAATGACTGATCACGGACACTCGCGAAACCCGCCGCTTGAGCTGGGTAGATGTCCACCAGAATCATTGGATCCAACTTCACCAAACGCTTCGACATCATGTGAGCAGGGAGCACCACAGAGAAGCAGAGATTTTACGTCTCATTTATCCCATAGCATCGCGAAATACATCCGAAATACAAGCCACGCGAGTTTCCGGACCCAGCGCCGAACATTTGTGGCAGGAATCAGACAGCGTGTTTCAGAACTGACCGGTAGCAGTCAGAAGAGAGCCCGTCGACAACGGAGGGAACGAACGAACCAGGCCGACCCGGTCGGCCTGGTCGATCTAGTTGATCTGGTCGACCGGGCTGTCCGGGGCGACCGGGCCGAGCACGACGGTGCCATCCGGCTCTACCCACCAGCCCGGGTTACAGGCGACCTCCCAGACCGTGCCGTTCGGGTCGGCGAAGTGCCCGTGGTACCCACCGAACTCGGCCCGCTGGCCCGGCTTGAGGACCGTCCCGCCAGCCGCCCGCGCCTCCGCCAGCACCCGGTCGACGTCGTCCGGCGTCGGCACGTTGTGCGCCAGCGTGAACCCGCCCGGCCGGGTCACCACCGCCGCAGCCGGGTCGATGTCCCGACCGAAGGCGTCCGCGTCGAACAGGCCGAGCATCAGGCCCGGCCCGATCTGAAAGAAAATGATCTCGTCCGGTACGTCGAGCGTCGGACGCCAGCCCAACCCGTCCCGGTAGAAGCGCCGCGCGGCGGCCAGGTCGGCGGTGGCCACAGTGATGAAGTGAACCTGCTGCCGCACTGCCGGCCTCCCCGCTTCGACGAACTGATCCCGATCACCGACCAGACTGCCACGAACAGGTCAGCATGACTGGTCGACCACGCCTCACCGGGGCGGCGGGTAGCCGTACTGCTGGTGGGCGAACTGTTGCACGGCGGCGAGCTGGGCATTCGCCTCCCCGATGAGGTCGGACGCCTCCGCCGTCGCCGCCGCCAGGCCCTCCTCGTCGTCGGCGAACCGGCGCTGCGCGTCACCCATCACGTCGTGCACCAGCTGGACCGCCCGGTCCACATGGCCGACAGCCAGATACAGCCGGGCCAGGAACAACGCCTCGAAGGTGAGCCGCGGATCCTGCCAGCCCGGACGACGGCGGGCCCGACGCAACAGCTGCTGCTGCTTCTCGATCGCCTCGAAGCCCAGGCCGCGCTGAGCCAACCGCTCAGCACGGCGGGCCAGTACCCGCAGGTCGTGCTCGACGTCGCGGGGTGCCGTCCCGGCCGCGACGAGGACGAGCAACGCCCCGAACAGCGCGACGTAGACGCCGACACCCGGGCCGATGTCCAGTCGGTCACCGTCCGGTCCGGCGACATCGCCGATCTCGGCGTGGTTCAGCACTGCCCAGGCGAGGGCCAGCAGGCCCGCCCCGGCCACCGTCACCTGCTGCCACCTGCGCGCCCGGCCCAGGCCGTACCACCCGGCGACGACCAGCGCGACGAGCCCGGCCAGCAGGGTCACGAACGCGTCCCCGCCGGAAAGTCCGGCCCGCGAGCCCAGCGCCGACCCGTCGGTGGCGGTCTCCACCGCGCCATAGGTGACCGCGCCAGCGTCCGGACCGGCGACCCAGGGCAGCACCGACCCGAGCACCAGCAGCAGTCCACCGCCGGCCGCCGATCCGGCGGTGAGCAGCCCGCGCAGCGGTAGGCGTACCCGGTTGACGAGATTCAGTACGGCGCTCGTCATGACGGCAGCCGGATCAGGTCGGCGGTGGCGGTCACCTGAGTGACGTAGCAGACCACCGGCACCAGCAGCACCGCCGCCGGCATCAGGATGATCCGCGCCGGCAGTCGCAGCGGGGTCGGCTGCAGCCGCGCGGCCAGCACGCCCAAGCTGCCCGGGACCAGGATCAGCAGGGTCACCACCGACAGCAGGTAGCGGGCCGGGCTGTCACCCGGTGCGGGGAACAGTGGTGCCAGCAACGACTCCTCAGCCAGCCAGGTGGTGCCCCGGGCCAGCCCCACGACGACCGCGACCAGCACGATCACCGGCAACGCCAGCAGGAACAGATCCCACAGCCAGCCGATGCCGATGCCGCTGGCCGGGCCGGCACCCAGCCGGCGTCCGCCGCTGGACCGCTGTCTCTCCTCCAGCCGCCGTTGATCTTCATGCCGCTGGCGTTCCTGCTCACGCCGGTACGTCTCCTGCTCGGCACCGGCCCGCCCGCCCCACCGGGCGCTGCTGAGCTCGGACTCGCTCAACGACTGAAGCGGCTTGTCCGGGTCCATCGACGTCGCCCCCTACCCATCTGGTCACTCACGGGTCATGCACTCACGGTCATGGTCGGGCCGCCCGGCTGGTCGCCCGCTGCCGGAGGATCAGGGTGACGAGGCAGACCAGCAGTCCGGCAGCCGGGCCGACCAACCCTGCGACGGCGGCCCGTCCATCCGGCTCGGGCGGCAGTGGGCCGACCGCGAACCCGGCCACGCCGTCACCGGCGTACCGCTCGGCGTCAGCCAGCGCCACCCGGTACTCGCCCGGGGCGAGCGCCATCTCGCCGACGCTCCAGCCGAGCAACTGCGCCGCCCCGGTCGTCACCCGGTGGTCGTAACCGTAGGCCGGCCCGACCAGCACCGGCTCGCCGTCGGCCGTCGTCACCTCTACCTCGATCAGCCGGGGCGGGGCGGCGTCGATCAGCCGCTGGACCGCGTCGGGGCGGTCGGCCCCGGCGATGGTCTCCAGCCAGACGCCGTACTCGCCGCCGTCGGCGACCTGGACGGTGACGGTGTCGTCGATCGCCGCCCGGGACAGGTCCACGGCGGCGGCGTCGCGCTGCGACTTCGCCGTGTACCCGTACCCGAACAGTCCGACGAAGCCGGCCACCCAGAGCGCCAGCCCGGCAACGTACCACCAGCGGCTCGGGCCGAGTCGGATGAAGAACGGCCGAGGATTCACTGCCTGACCCTCCCGCCGCAGCTCACGTAGATCTCCCGCAGCTCACGTTGATCTCCACCGGTCAAGGTGCCCATCCGATCAGCTGGTCGCCGAACTGCCCGGCGCCCTGGCCAACCAGGGCGACCGGTTCCGGGTCACCACCGGTCGAGGCGACAACGTGGAACTCGGTCACGTCCGGGTCCTCGGCAGACCCGGTGGTGAACAGGATCCGCTCCGCCGACGGGTCCAACCCGAGCTGCCCGATCGCCCGCCGCCAGGGCGGCGTCTGCTCGGCGATCAAGGGCTGCTCGGCGAGCCGCTGGCCGGTGATGGTGAGCCGGTAGATCTGGTCCTGGCCGGTGGCCAGCAGGGTCTCATCGTCGATCCAGCTGACCAACTCGTAGCCGGGCGACTCGAACTTGGGCGCCTCGGCGATCTGGTACGGGTCGCCGATCTGCGCACCGGCCCCCGCCAGGACGTACTTGGCGCCGACGGTCCCGTCAGGGGTGACCACCAAAACCTTGCCGTCCTCGTAGGTGGGCACCGGCACGTCCGAGTCGGGGAAGTAGAACGGCTGGCCGACGACCGTACGGGGCATCTTCGCCTGGATCTGCTCCTCGTGGCGACGGTCCTCACCGTCCAGCCCGACCGACATCAGTCGGGTCGCACGGTTCTGGTACTGCCAGTACCAGAGCCGCCCGGTGCCGTGGTGTACGGCCGGCTGGGACTGCACGGCCTTGTCCGGTACGGACTCGCCGTAGCCGGACAGGTCGGTGAAGGATCCGTCCAGCGAGTGCAGCCCTACCCGGGTTTCGAAGCCGATCGGTTCGGCGCGTTCCTTGCGGACCACCACCAGGTGCCGGTAGTCGGGGGTGAAGTCCTCCTGCCGCAGCAGGCTGCTCAGCACGTCCTGGACAGGATGGTCGGCGTACACCTTGGGGGTGAACCGCCAGTTCTCGGTCACCGCGCCGTCGATGGTGACGCTGTAGACGACGATCTCCTCATCGGTCAGAGTTTGGGCGAACACCGCACCGGGGGCGAGGGTGCTGCGGGCGACCGCCGCGTCGCCCTCGGCGAACGACACCGGCTCGGGCGACGCGGACGGTGACGGCTCCGCCGACGCGGTCACGGTGGCGTCCGCAGCGGCCTCCGTCGGCGCGGCCTGGCCTTCGTCGTCGGCCGGGCCGCCGCCGCAGCCGGCGAGCAGACCGAGCGCGGCCGCGGCGAGTACGGCCGCCGCCCGGGATCGG
>JGI12574J12772_1000156_pt1 | contig 21955 bp, 24 predicted proteins | sample TtaePargueraPR_2_FD_12772 | JGI IMG/M metagenome (IMG submission 12772)
CCCGAGCCTTCCCGCCGTTGGGGCAGTGGCTGTCTCACGGGGACGCGACTCACCGGTCACAGTGGCGGGACCGCCCCGGATTCGCACCGGGTTCCTCCGCGCACCGCTCGTGCCGGTCATGCTCCCCCACCGGCGGTCCACCGTCAATGTGGCGCCGGTCCCGGTGCCGGCCACGGCCGCAGCCATTGCCCGAGCGGTCACCACGGCGGTACGCTGCGCAGGCCACGGTGTTCGGGAAGCCGGTGTGAGTCCGGCGTGGTCCTCGCCACTGTGACCGGGAAGTGTCCGTTCCACCACGCCACTGGGCCGACGACGGTCCGGGAAGGCGGGACGGCCGCGACGATCCGGGAGCCAGGAGACCGGCCGTGGCATGCACCGCATCGCCACGAGGCATGGACGAGAGGATTTCCTGGCATGACTGCACCTTCTGTCGGCGGCGAGGTCACCACCACCGCCATCCGCGTACCGCTCGCCGGTTGGTTGCTGGCCGCCGTCGCGGCGGTCGTCATCTACCTGGTCGCGCAGGACAACGGGCTGGTGCTGGCCGGTGCCGCCGAGTTCGTGCACGAGTTCACCCACGACGGCCGGCACGCCCTCGGCGTACCGTGCCACTGAGCGGCGGCCAGCTCCGATGAGCACCTACCCGTTCGGCGCGGTGCTGGGCCGCGGCCTGCTCGCCGGTGCGGCCGCCGGCGCGGCGGGAGCGGTGGCGGCCCTGCTGATCGTCGAACCACGGATCGAGTCGGCGCTGGTCGTCGAGGAGGCCCGCACGGCGACCGGCACGGCCGGACACAGTCACGACGAGGAGTTGGTCGGTCGGGCCATGCAGGTCTTCGGCGGGCTGGTCGCCACCGTAGCGGTGGCGCTGTGCCTGGCGTTGATCGTCGCCGTGGTCTTCGCGGCGACCCGGCACCTGCTGCCCGGCCGCGACGACTTCCGCCGGGTGGGGCTGCTCGCCGGGCTCGGCTTCGTCGTGGTGGCGCTGCTACCGGCGATCCACTTCCCGGCCAACCCGCCGGGCGTCGGCGACCCGGACACCGTCAACCAGCGCACCGGACAGTATCTGTCGTTCATCATCGCCGCGGCCGCCGTCACCTGGCTGGCGCTGCTGACCCACCGGCGGCTGACCGGCTGGGCGCGGCCGGCACCCTACCGGACGGTGGTCGCGGCGGCGCTGGCCGTCGTCGGGTACGCCCTGCTGCTGGCGCTCTGGCCGGCCACCGGGGTCGACGTGCCCGCCGACATCCCGGCGGCGCTGCTGTGGGAATTCCGACTCGCCTCGCTGGCACAGCTCGCCACGATGTGGACGGTCCTCGGGGTGGTGTTCGGACTGCTGCTCACCCCGGCCCGGACCGGTGGTCGGCCGTCCACGCTCGCCGACGTCGCGTGACGGCGGACGACGGCGCGGCGGGCCCGGAGCACGGCCCGGCGGGCCCGGCGGCCGGGCGCCCCGTCCGGGTGACCGTCTGCCGGGGCTGCTGTTGCGGCACCCGTCGCAAACACCCGGACGTCGACCACGACCGGCAGCTCGACATCCTGCGCGCCGCCGGGTCGGTACGGGTGTCCGACTGCCTCAACGCCTGTGACCGGTCCAACGTGGTAGTCGTGCAGCCGGCGGCGCTGGCCCGCCGACTGGGCGCCCGCCCGGTGTGGCTCGGCGGGATACTCGACGAGACGTCACTGTCGAGTGTCGCCGAGTGGATCGCGGCCGGCGGTCCGGGCCTGGCCGCGCCGCCGGACCGGCTCGCCGGGCTGTGGTTCGCCGCCCCCCGCTGGGGAAAGTCGGCCCCGACGTCCTGACCGCCGTGGTGCCGTCGCTTGTCGGCCACCGCGATCGGGCGGCCGACAAGCGACGCCCCCGAACGCGCGCCTGCCCGGATCACGATCACCTATCGGCGCCCGGTTCGACAAGGACGGCGCGAACCGATTGCACAATCGCGCAACCGTCCGGTGCCGTGGTCTTCTCTCCTGCGGCGTTTCTGTGCTGAGCTGACCGGCGTGACACGGGGAACGGGGACCATCAGGACGCACGGCCCGAGCGCGGTTGCACAACTGACCCGGTGGGGCGCCTCACCCGATGCCGATCTGGTCTACCGGGCGCTGACCATGTTCGGTGCCCGCAGCAGCGGCCAGCTCGCCCATGAGCTGGGACTGACCCGCAAACGCGTCAAGGTCGCGCTCGACGAACTGAACGGCCTGGCGGCGGCGGTGCCGACCGCTGCCGGCTGGCGGCCGCTGCCAGCGGGTCCGGTCATCGCGCGGCTACGCCGGCCCGCGCGGCCGGTACGGCGGCAGGACGTCTGGCGCCAGCATTTCCGTACCGTGCACGGCATCGACCTGCCCGGCCCGGACGACCCGGCGGTACGCAGCCTGGGCAGCCGGACCGCCGCCCGCGACCGGGTGCGGCGGCTGGTCGCCGCCGAACGACACGAACACCTGGCCATCAACACCGAAGTGATCAGCGCGGCGGCCTCGGCGGAGGCGATCCCACTGGACCGCAGCCAACTGGACCGGGGCATCCGGGTGCGGGTGCTGCAGCGGCCGCCCACCGTCGACGACCACAGCGTCGAGCATCTCGCCCAGCTCGACGCGGCCGACCCCGAACGGGTCCGGGAGCTGCCCGACCCGCCGATCAAACTGCTGGTCTACGACCGACGCGTCGCGCTGTTCCCCGTCGATCCGCTCGACTTCGAGGCCGGATACGTCGAGCTGGTGGACCCGGTCGCGGTCCGCCAACTGTGCGACCTGTTCGACCAGCTGTGGGCGCGGGCGCACCGGTCCGGTCCAGGAGGGAGACCTGCGATCACACTGACCCCCCGTGAGCAGGCGCTGGTCGCACTCCTCGCCGCCGGGCACACCGACGCCTCCGCCGCCGAGGAGCTGCGGCTGAGCCTGCGCACCGTCGCGTACACGATGCGCAACCTGATGGACCGCCTCGGCGTGGAGAACCGCTTCCAGTTGGCGATCCTGCTCGGCGCCACGGGTGTGGTCGCCCTGGCTCCGCCCACCCGTACCGCGGCACCCCGCTCGTCGTCCCACGCGGAAACGTCCGCACCGGAGGAGGAATCCCATTGACCCCCACACCTCGCCGGACCGCCGTGATGACGGCCGCGACGATCCTGATGGCAGCTACCCTGGCGTGGCTGTCGGCCGCCGGCGTGTCCGCCACGCCCGTGTCCGCAGGTACGCCGACGCCGTCATGGACGACTTCGGCTTCGCCGATCCCCACCAGCGAGCCGGCCATCACGGACTGGTGGACTCCGGCTGGCTGCGCCGCCGGCCAGTTGAGCGGCCTCGTCGCGGACCCGGACCTCGGTCCGGTGCTGCCGGGCGAGGCGACGCTCTGCACCACCTACAAGGACAAATACCGGTTCGGGGTCGCGGTGTTCCGCCCCGACGACAGGCCGACCTTCGTCTACCGCACCCAGTTGGTGCCGTACCACCCGACCGACGCCTCGCCGGTACGGATCGTGTTTCCAGGTGGGGCGCCACCGGCGAACCGGGGCGTCTGTCTGATGCGCTCGGAGCAGGTCCGCCTGGCCTGCGTCGAACTCGTCGGTGAGCCGGACGGCACGGTGGCCGCCCGGTCGATCCCGGTCGACCACCCACTGGTCGACAGAGCGATCACCCTCGATGAGCAGACCGAGTTGCCCGTGCCAAGTCCGGGCTGCGCCAACTGTGTGGCGTTCCCCGAGCAACAGTGACCGCCGGGGCCGATGGGCAGGCGCGCCACGTCCGGCTGCGGCAGCGTGCCGCAGCCGGACCGGAGACGATCAACGACCGGCCGCGCCGTAGTACGCGGTACGCATGATCTCCTGCATGTCGTCGAGCATCGGCATCCGCGGGTTGGCCGGTGCGCACTGGTCCTCGTACGCGTTGACCGCCTGCTGCGGCAGACTGGCCAGGAACGACGCCTCGTCGACCCCGACCGCCTGGAACGACGGCTCGATGCCGACCGCGTCGCGTAGCCGTTCCACGGCGGCGGCGTACGACTCGACTCCTTCGGCGGGAGTGGCCGCCGGAAGGCCGAGCATCCGGGCAATCTCCTGGAACCGTTCCGGAGCCCGGTAGTTCTCGTACTTCGGCCAGCCGGACAGCTTGCCGGGCCGCGCCCCGTTGTAACGGATCACGTGCGGCATCAGGATCGCGTTGGTCCGACCGTGAGCGATGTGGAACGTCGCACCGAGGGTGTGCGACATGGCGTGCACGATGCCGAGAAAGGCGTTGCCGAACGCCATCCCGGCGATGGTGCCGGCGTTGTGCATCTTCTCCCGGGCCTCGGGGTCGGCGGCACCGTCCCGCACCGCCCGCTCCAGGTAGGCGAAGATCAGCCGGATCGCCTGCAGGGCGAGCCCGTCGGTGTAGTCGTTGGCGTACACCGACACGTACGACTCGGTGGCGTGGGTCAACGCGTCGAAGCCGCTGTCGGCGGTCACCACCGCCGGCAGGTCGGCGGCGAGCACCGGGTCGATGATCGCCACGTTCGGGGTGAGCGCGTAGTCGGCCAGCGGGTACTTCTTGCCGGTCACCGTGTCGGTGATCACCGCGAACGGGGTGACCTCGGCCCCGGTGCCCGACGTGGTCGGGATGCAGACCAGCTTGGCCAACTCGCCCGGGGCCGGGAAGGTGAACGCCCGCTTGCGGATGTCGAAGAACTTCTCCCGCATGTCGGCGAAGACCACGCCGGGGTGTTCGTAGCGCAGCCACATCACCTTGGCCGCGTCCATCACTGAACCGCCGCCGAGGGCGATGATGGTGTCCGGCCGGAAGTGGCGCATCTGTTCGGCGCCAGCGTCCACGGTACGGATGCTCGGCTCCGGTTCGACGGTGTCGATGATCTGTAGTGCGACCCGTTCGGACCGGCCCTGCAGCACGGTAAGGATCCGGTCGACGAACCCGAGCCGGGTCATCGTCGCGTCGGTGACCACGGTGACCCGGTGCACGTCCGGCATGTCGGCCAGGTAGCGGATCGCGTGTGGCTCGAAATAGATCTTCGGCGGCACCTTGAACCACTGCAGGTTGTTGGTTCGCCTCGCCACCCGCTTGATGTTGAGCAGGTGGACGGCAGTCACATTGCTCGACACCGAGTTGCGCCCGTAGCTGCCGCAACCCAGCGTCAACGACGGCGCGATCGCGTTGTACATGTCACCGATCGCGCCCTGCGAGGCCGGCGCGTTCCAGATGATCCGTACCGCCCTGACCCGCCGGCCGAACTCCTCGGCGAGGGCGGCGTCGCCGGTGTGGATGACCGCGCTGTGGCCGAGCCCGTGGAACTCGACCATCTGCTCGGCGTACCGGATGCCGTCGGCGTGCCCGTCGGCGCGCAACACCGCCAGCACCGGGCAGAGCTTCTCCCTGGTCAACGGTTCGGCCGGGCCGACCTGGTCGACCTCGACCAGGATGATCGACGTGTCGGCCGGCACGGTGAACCCGGCCTGCTGCGCGATCCACACCGGGGACTGCCCGACGACCGCCGGGTTGAGTTTGGCTCCGGCGCAGCCCGCCGACCCGGCGGCGGCACCGAACAGCAGCTCCTCCAGTTGGCGTTTCTGCTGCGCTGTCGCCCGGTGCGCGTGCAGCTTCGCGAACTCGGCCATCGCCGGTTCGTAGATGTCGTCGTCGATGATGACCGCCTGCTCCGAGGCGCAGACCATGCCGTTGTCGAACGCCTTGGACAGCACCACGTCGTTGACCGCCCGGGCCAACTTCGCGGTCCGCTCCAAGTAGGCGGGGACGTTCCCGGCGCCGACGCCCAGCGCCGGCTTGCCCGCCGAGTACGCGGCCCGCACCATGCCGTTGCCACCGGTGGCGAGGATCAGCGCGACCCCGTCGTGGCGCATCAGCGCCCCGGTCGCCGCGACCGACGGATGCTCGATCCACTGGATGCAGTGCGCCGGCGCGCCGGCGGCGACCGCCGCGTCGCGGACCACCCGGGCCGCTTCGGCGCTGCACCGCTGGGCCGCCGGATGGAAGGCGAAGATGATCGGGTTGCGGGTCTTCAACGCCAGCAGGGCCTTGAAGATCGTCGTCGACGTCGGGTTGGTGACCGGGGTGACGCCGCAGATCACGCCGACCGGTTCGGCGATCTCGACGATGCCGCTGATGTCGTCACGGCCGACCACGCCGACCGTCTTCAGCGCCGCCATGCTGTGTGTGACGTGTTCGCAGGCGAAGATGTTCTTCACCGCTTTGTCCTCGAAGACGCCGCGGCCGGTCTCCTGCACTGCCAGCCGGGCCAGGTCGCTGTGTCGGCCGAGCGCGGCGACCGACGCCTTGCCGACGATCGTGTCGATCCGCTGCTGGTCGAATTCGGCGTAGTCGTCGAGTGCCTTGGACGCGGCCGAGACGAGAGCGTCGATCGCGACCTCTGTCTCGGCCGGCGCGGCCGGCTTGGTGTGCACCTGGACGACTGCGGTCATGCCGATCACCTCGTTCGGTCGGCACCGGCGGCACCCTGCCGCCGGTGCTCGACCTCATCGTCACTCGGTACGGTGATCGAACACTGCCGCCGTACGTCCCCGATCGCCGGGACCTAGGTCACCCCACGTCGGTCCACTCTGGCTGTCGGGCCGTACCCGGTCAGGTCCCGGAGCGGGCCGCCGCCAGCTCCCGGGCCTTGGCCGGCCAGGTCGGCAGGCTGGCGGTGGCCCGTACGCCGGCGGCGCGTACCGCCGCGCGCAGCGCGGCCTCGTCGGTCGCGCCCAACTGCTCGTACGTGCGGATCCCGGCGGACTGCAGGGCGGCGGCCATCTTCGGCCCGATGCCCTCGATGCGTCGGAAGTCGTCCGCCGGCCCCGGCTCGGCGGCAGTGGACGGCTCGGCAGTGGACGGCTCGGCAGCGGGCGGGTCGACAGCGGGTCCAGCAGCGGCAGGCTCGACGGCGGCGGCAGCGGGCTCAACGGCGGCGGCCGGCGTCGCGGGAGCAGGATCAGCGGTCGGCGCCGGCTCGGGGTCGACCGGCTCGGGGTCGACCGGCTTGTCGGCGGTGGGCTCGACACTGACCGGCTCGGCCGTGGCGATCGCGCCGGGCTCGGCGGGAACCTCGGTGGCGGGCTCGGTCTTGACCGGATCGGCCGGCGATGCGGGTTCCGGACCGGCCGGTTCGGCCGGCGACGGCTCCTCCGAGGTAGCAGTCGGCGGCTCAGCCACGGCAGTCGCCTCGGGCTTCACCGGGGCGTCCTTGCCAGCGGCGGACCGGCGGCTCATCACGAGCCACCCGGCGACTGCACCGAGCAACACCACGACCAGCAGAATCAGTATGTTCCCGAGGGACCAGTCCACGGCAAACCTCCAGCACCAAAAGTCAGAATCGCGAAAGGGTCTCGTTGTGGCCTTGTCGCTGTCAACCTACGGGCAGTCGCAAGGCGCTTCGAGGGCAGGTCGGTCCCGCTACTCTTCGCCAACCACAGTGGGACGGTGCGTGCCGCCGAAGAACGGAGAGCGCACCCCCTGCGGGTGCAGTTCCGCCGGGTCCACGTCACCTGAATCGACCCGCCCGGTGACCGCGCGTACCAATGTCGGCCGGTCCCATCGGCGCGCCGCCCGCAGCGGCGCCAGGGTGGTGCCCGCCGACAGCGCCACCACCAGGTCCGCCGCCGGGGCGGTCAGCCACGACGCCATGCCGAGGCCGTCGGCCAGATCGACACCGTGGACGGCGAGCTCGACGACCCGGGTGGCCTGGAAGTCGGTCAGCGTCATCAGGTCACCGTGCCGGGTGACGACCAGGCGGTCCGGCGGCTGCACCGCGACCCGAGCGGCGGCGGTCGCTGCCCGCGCCGCCAGCTCGTCGACAGCGGCGACAACCGTCCGAGCCGCCGCCCACCGCTGAGCGTCGGCGATCCGCCCACCGTCCGCATCGGGACGGAACCGTGCGTCGGGCGCGTAGTAGCCGACCGCGTCCACCGGGCCGGCGGGGCCGGCGGCGGGTGCGCTGTCGTCGAGCATCTCGACGGTACGGGACAGCGCGATCACGGTGTGCGCAAGCAGTTCCTTGACTGTCCACGGCGCGCATCTGGTCGGCCGGTCGAAGTCCGCCTCCGGTACGGCCCGTAGCGCGTCGACCGCCGCTCGACTCTCGGCGGCGTAGGCGAGGGCCACCTCGCCGGACCGCCAGATCCGCTGCACGACCCGGAACCGTTCGGCCACCACCATCGTCCGGTCGTCGACGGTGAACGTCTCGTCACCGAGAGCGGCCCGCATCGGCGCCGACTGCCAGAAGTCGATGTGCGCGCGGCGCCAGCCGGCGACGTCGGTGAACCCTTCACCTTCGTCGACGGCGTGAGCGAGGTCCACCTCGGCAAGTGGGACCACCCGTACCTCGGTGGTCTCCAGCACCGCGCAGGGCCGGTCCGCCGAGTCCACCAGAACGGACCGGTCCCCCGCGACCGGTAGCGGCTCGTCCTCGTGCTCGTACTCGCGCAGCAGCCCGGACGTGGAAGTCTTCGCACCGGTGAGGATCGCCGCGACCAGCCGGTCGCGCAGCGGCCCGGGGAACGCGAACTGGGCCTTCGGCAGGTCGTTGAGGTGGTGCGGCAGGTTCTGACCGCCACCACGGTCCGCCTCGGTCGCCACAGCGGCAGTGTACTGGCGGCGGTGCCGCCTGGTCCCACCCACGATCGTGTGCCGCCGGCCGACGACCGTCGCGCAATTGACGTGACGGCACACGACCAGGTACGCCACGATGTGCCGGTGACGATGTCAGACGCGCGTACCGTATCGCTGCACCCGATGACCCAGAGCGAGTACGACGTACGGATTCCCGCACTGGTGGCGGGTTATGCCGGTGACCTGCTGCGGTCCGGTCGGGCCACCACCGAGACGGCGCTGACCGAGTCCCGCCGCCAGCACGCCGAGTTGCTGCCCGACGGGCTGGCCACCGAGCGGATGCTGTTCCTCGGCGCGCGGGAGACGGGCACCGACGACGCGCGGCCGGTCGGCTGGATCTGGGTCGGGCTGCCGGATCCGGCAGAGCCGGAGCGGCCGGCCTGGATCTACAACATCGAGGTGGACACCGCCCACCGCGGCACCGGGTACGGGCGGGCCATCCTGGCCGCTGTCGAGCCGGTGCTGGCGGCGCGCGGAGTCACCCGGCTCGGGTTGAACGTCTTCGGAGACAACCTGGTGGCCCGCCGACTGTACGAGTCGACCGGATTCACGGTCACCGCTCAGCAGATGGTCAAGCCGATCGGTTCCGCGCCGCAGGAGTCGGCGTAACGAATCCGGCGTACCGCTGCCGGCGGGACTTCACGAAGCTTGTATCTCGAGCCGCTTGAGATCGCATAGTGGACGCCGTGGAGATGAACGAGCTGTACCCCATCGGGGATGTCGCCCGACGTACCGGTCTGAGCGTCAGCGCCGTCCGGTACTACGCCGACGCCGGTGTCGTCACGCCGGCAGCCACTTCCCCGGCCGGCCACCGGCTGTACGACGTGTCGGCGATCGCCCGGCTGGAACTGGTCCGAACGCTCCGGGAACTCGACGCCGGGCTGGACGAGATCCGGCGGGTGCTGGCCGGCGAGGCGACGCTGCGCGAACTGGCCGCCACCCACCTGGCTCTGCTGACCGAGCAGGAGACCCGGCTGCGCAGCCGCCGCGCGGTGCTGTCGACCATCCTGCGACAGGACTCCACCGCCGAGCAGGTGACGCTGATGCACAAGCTGGTCGGTATGTCGGATGAGGAACGCGATCGGCTGATCGACGAGTTCTGGGCCGAGGTCTCCACCGGCTGGGAACCACCGGAGCAGATGATGCGGTGGTGGCGGGCGGCCCGACCGGAACTGCCCGAGCATCCCACCGCGGCCCAGCTGGAGGCATGGATCGAGTTGGCCGATCTGCTCCGGGACGGCGAGGTCCGACAGGCCGTGCGCCGCGAGTTGCACCAGGTGTGCACCACCGGGGCCGGGCCGCTGATGACCTCATCGCCGATGCTGGACCGGATGGAGGCGGCTATGCCGATCGGCCAGGCGGTGATGGACGCGGCGCGGGACCGGGTACCACCGGACTCGCCGCAGGGGCGGGAGATCGCCGACCGGTGGATGGGCTGGCTGACCGGCGTATTCGCGACACCGGACAGCCCTGGTCTGCCGGACACCCCCGAGTTCCGGATCCAGACGGCCGACCACATGCTCGCCGGCGCGGAGTGGGACCGTACACCGCCGGATCCACAGGGACCATTCGACCGGTACATGGCGCTGGTCACTGCCGTCAACGGCGTGGAGCCGGAACGGTTCCCGTTCGAGTGGCTGGCCGAGGCGCTGCGCGCGTCCGCCCCACCGGTCTGCTGATCGCGGCGGCCATACCCGGATTGGAGACTGGCATCATGCTGCTGAACGGGAAGCCCGTCGATCTGGATCACCTGAGGATCCTGGGTCTCACCAACTACGGTCACTTCACGTCCATGCGAGTGGACGCCGGCCGGGTGCGCGGACTCGCACTTCACCTCGACCGGCTGACAAGGGACTGCCGCGCGCTCTTCGGCGCGGAACTCGATCAGCACGAGGTTCGCAGCTATGTCCGTCAAGTGGTGGGTTCCGCCGAGTCGACCGTCGCCAGGGTGACGGTGTTCGACCCGGACCTCGACCTGGGGAATCCCGCCAGCGCATCACGCCCTCAGGTGCTCGTCACCACGCGAGCGGTGTCGTCGGTCCCACCACGACCGCTGGTGCTCGCCACTCGCTGCTACGAGCGGGACGTACCAGCCGTCAAGCACCTCGGCCTGTTCGCGACGATGTTCCACCGCCGACAGGCTCAACTCGCTGGGTTCGATGACGTGCTGTTCGTGGACAGGGAGGGTTTCATCTCCGAGGGGGCGACCTGGAACGTCGGCCTGATCGAAGGCGACGAGATCGTCTGGCCACAGGCACCGGTGCTGCCGGGAATCACAATGGCGTTGATCCAGCAGGTACGCGCCGGGCTCGAGCGCCGCGTCGACGTGTCGGAGCTGGATCGCTACGCCGCGGCGTTCACCACCAACGCCGCGGTTGGCGTCCGGGCTGTCACCGCGATCGACGCCACCCGATGGTTTGACCTGACTCCGCTGGTCGAGCAGATCCGCAAGGACTACAGCGCCATCCCCGGCGAACCGCTCTGATGCGCTGCACGTCGGTACATACACCTGCCCCCGGGCAGTGCGGCGCTGCCGCATCCTCCATGTTGCGATCTGCCTGCGCCGCACTGTGACCCGGGTAACACCCTGTCATGCCGGGTCGGGGTGTCTCGTCTGTGGTGGTGAGGACGACGAGTGGAGACCACCCGATGACGACCCGTACCGAACGGCGGCGGTAGTCGGCCATGCCGCCCACCGAAATCTACGACGAACTGCGCCCGTGGGCGTTCACCATCGCCTACCGGATGCTCGGCAGCGTCAGCGAGGCCGAGGACGTCACGCAGGAGACGTTCCTGCGGATGCACCAGAGTGCGCTGCGGGGTGAGGCGATCGCCTCACCCCGGGCGTACGCCGCCACGCTGGCCACCCGGTTGGCCATCGACCAGCTCCGCTCGGCCCGGGTCCGCAGGGAACGTTACGTCGGCGAGTGGCTGCCTGAGCCACTGGTCACCGATCCCACACCGGCCGAGCAGGCGGAGACCGCCGATTCACTGTCGCTGGCCTTTCTCGTCCTGCTGGAGAGCCTGTCAGCGCAGCAGCGCGCCGCGTTCCTGCTGCGCGAGGTGTTCGACTACCCGTACCCACAGGTGGCCGAGATCGTCGGCGCCGACGTGGACGGTGCCCGGCACCTGGTCGCCCGGGCACGGGAGAAAATTCGCGCGCGCCGACCGCGCTACCACACCACCCGGCGGCAACGCGACGAGCTGGCCCGACGGTTCTTCGCCGCCGCCCAGCAGGGCGACCTGCCGGCGTTGGAGCAGTTGCTGGCGCAGGACGTGGCGATGCACGGCGACGGCGGCGGCAAGGTTCCCGCGCTGCCCCGGCCGGTGCGCGGGCGTACCCGGGTGGCCCGCGTCCTGGCGACCTGGCTGCCCCGGCTGCCGGACCTCGGCGTCCGGCTGCGGCCGGCCTCGGTCAACGGCCAACCCGGTGCTGCCGCCTACGACGCGCAGGACCACCTCGTTGGGATCGTCGGGCTGGACATCGCTGACGACCAGGTCCGCGCGATTCACTCCGTCGCCAATCCGGACAAGCTGCGGCACCTGGGCCCGGTCGGCGATTCGAACACTGTGGTACGTGCCGCACGTCGCCGATCGAAAGGGATGCCATGAATCTCGTACTGTGGATCGTCACCGGCTGGCTGGCCGTCGTCATGGTGGTCAGCACCGGGAAGGTGCTGGTGCCCCGGGAGAAGCTGGCCTCGATGGGTCGGGCCGGGGAGTGGGTGATGGACTTCAGCCCTCGCGCGCTGTGGGTCATCACGATCCTGGAGCTGTTGGCGGCGGCAGGGCTGATCCTGCCGGCGGTGCTCGGCATCGCCCCGGTCCTGGTGCCGGTGACCGCGGTCTGCGTCGCGGTGCTGTTCACCGGTGCGGCGACCATGCGGCTGCGACGCGGCGAACGCCTGACGGTCCTGCCCGACCTGGTCTATGCCGCGATGGCCGCCTTCGTCGCCTGGGGCCGGCTCGGTCCCGCGCCGTTCACCGGCTGAGTTGATCCGACTCCGCCGGGCCGGTCCGCCCGGCGGAGTCGGAGATGCTCAACCCGTTGGCACGGCGATCCGCAGGCTCAGCGCGCCGTGCAGGTCGAGCCAGACGTCGACCGGGCCGCGTACCAGTCGCAGCAGCACCCCGGTGCAGTGCGGGCAGCGGGCGACCAGGCCAGGCGCGTCGGAGTAGACCATCAGGGCGGCGAGCGGTCCGGCCCGCCCGCAGCTGGCGCAGCGGCCGATCGCGGTGGTGACGTCCACCGCGAAGATCTCGCCCAGCGGACCGGCCAGCGCGTTACCGTCCAGGTGGTGCTCGTCGGGCAGGTGCTGCTCGTCCGTCAAGTGACGTCCTTCGGGCAGCACCGACGTCACGGGCTGGTCGGTCATGTCAACCTCCGGTGGGTCCGAATCGTTCGGTGCGGACGCGGCGGGGGTCGTGCCCGAGGGCGATCAGGATGTCGGCGACCGTCTCCACGAAGCCGGTCGGCCCGCAGACATAGCAGGCCGGTTCGAGCATGGCCGGCCAGCCGTCGGTGTTGACCCGGGAGACTCCGAGCCGGCCGACCTGGCCGGGCCAGGCCTCGGGCGCCTCCCGGGTGTAGACGTAGCTGACGTCGAGACCGGCGTCGTCGCGGGCGCGGCGGCGCAGCTCGTCGGCGTAGTAGACGTCGGCCGGGGTACGCACCGAGTAGATGAGCCGGAACGGTACCCGGCTGCCGGCGGCCCGTCGGGCGCGGATCATCGCCATCAGCGGCACGATGCCGGAGCCGCCAGCGATCAACAGCACCGGATCGGTCGTGTCCGGTCGCCACACGAACCAGCCGCCGACCGGTCCGCGGATCTCCACCGGGTCACCGACGGCGTACGGGCCGGCCAGGTAGCCGGAGACCTCGCCGTTGGGCACCCGCTGCACGGTCAGCTCGACCCGGTCGCCGTCGGCCGCGTTGGCGACCGAGTAGCTGCGCTGTGCCTGGTAACCGTCGGCGGCGGTGAGCCGCACGTCGACGTGCTGGCCGGGCAGGTGTCCGGGCCAGTCCGGCACGTCGAGCAGCAGGGTACGGGCGGTCGTCGTCTCGTCGCGGACGGCGGCGAGGCGGGCCACCCGCCAGCTCAGTCGCCCTGGTACCGCTGCTCGCGCCATGGGTCACCGTAATCGTGGTAGCCGGCGGTCTCCCAGAAGCCGGGTTCATCGTCGGTCAGCAGCCGGATGCCGTGCACCCATTTGGCCGACTTCCACAGATAGAGGTGCGGCACCAGCAGCCGGGCCGGGCCGCCGTGCTCCGGGCTCAGGTCGGCGTCGTCGTAGCGGTAGGCGATCCATGCCTGCCCGTCGAGCAGGTCGGCCAGTGGCAGGTTGGTGGTGTAACCGCCGTACGAGTGGGCGAGGGCGTAGTCGGCGCTGGTGTCGATGTCGGCCAGCAGGGTGTCGAGGGAGACGCCGTGCCAGCGGGTGCCGAGCTTGGACCACTTGGTCACGCAGTGCAGGTCGACGGTGACGTCCTCGCTGGGCAGGTCGAGCAGCTCCGGCCAACTCCATCGCTGCTCGGTGCCGTCCTCGGTGGTGATCACGAACTGCCAGCCGGCGACGTCGATGCGCGGGGTCGGGCCGGCGGACAGCACCGGGAAGTCCTCGGTCAGATACTGTCCCGGCGGCAGAGTGACAGCGCCGGGAGAACGTGGACGGCCCTGGAACCCGGGCGACACGATACCCATCGGACCGTCGTACCACCTGGCCGGGCGCTTCCGCCAGCGTCGGCGGGGATTGCACCCGTCCGAGGTGCCGGGCCGCGCGCACCTGTCAAAGGCCGAACGCGCGCACCTGTCAAAGGTCGAACAGGTCCCGCATCGCCTCTTCCAGGCGGGCCATGCTGGCACCGGTGACCATGCCGACCCGTTCCGCCCCGGAGCGGCCGGAGATGCGGCGCATCCGGTTGACCACGACGACTCCGGACAGCGGGTCGGTCTCGGCCAGCGGCACCACGAACGGAGGCAGGCTGGTGGCGCCGCGCTGGCGGACGATCGGCGCGCAGTACGGGGCGGCCCTGGGTCGCTCGTTGTGCGTGTCGCCGGACAGCACCACCACCCGGTAGCGCAGGTCGGAGCGCTCGCCGACGGTCCAGATCTCGCCGCGGTTCACGCCGCGTCAGACAGGTCGGACCAGCCGGACTCCAGCGTGTCGGCGAGTTCGTCGAAGCCGTCCAGTTCGTCGCGGACCTCCGGGTTGGCGGCCAGCCACTCCTCGTGTGCCCGGGCGGCGTCGCGGCGCGCTTCCCGGCGGGCGGCCCGGTCGATCCAGTCGGAGAGCGTCATCCCGTCCCGTTCGGCAGCGGCCCGCGCCCTGGCCAGGGTCTGCGAGCTCAGCCGCAGGGTGACCATCTCTGCCATGTCGCGATGGTACGACCAGGGCGGCCGGTGTGCTGCCCCGGCCCGGCCCGGGTCGGCGGGAATGTCGCGGAGTTGTAACGTTCAAGTCAGCCATTGACGCACATGTAACTGACTCCTAACCTACGTTGACAAGCGCTTCCTGTGGCCCCTAACACATGGTTACGCACCTGCTGGTCGGCTCGGATCCGGAGGTTTCTGATGGCAATATTGAAACGATTCACCAGGTCGCTGGCCATCGCTGCCGCCCTCTCGCTGGTCGCCACCGGCACCGTCGCCTGCGGCGACGACACCGAGTCGGGCGAGGTCGCGCTGCGCTACTCCTGGTGGGGCAACGCCGATCGGGCCGACCTGATGCAGCAGGCGATCGACCTGTTCGAGGAGCAGAACCCGGGCATCACCGTGACGCCGAGCTTCCAGGAATACGAGGCGTACTGGCAGAAGCTGACCACCGAGACCGCCGGCGGCAACATGCCGGACGTCCTGCAGATGGACTTCTCCTACCTGCGCGAGTACGCCGACCGGGGAGTACTCGGCGGTCTCGACGAGCACGTCGGCACCGACCTCGTCCTCGACGACCTGCTGGCCGGGTTCGACGGCGCCGGCGCGGTCGACGGCACGCTGTACGCGGTCCCGGTCGGCGGCAACACCTGGAGCATGTTCTACAACCCGGCGCTGTTCGAGCAGGCCGGGGTGCCCGCGCCGGCGATCGGCTGGACCTGGGAGGACTACCACACCGCGATGGCCACCATCAAGGCCGAGACCGGCACCTACGGCGGCGGCAACTACACCGGGGTGATCTACAACCTTGAGGCGCAGCTGCGTCAGGAGGGCGGGGCGTTGTTCACCGAGGACGGCCGCCTCGGCTTCAGCAAGGAACGGCTGGCGCGGTTCTGGCAGCAGGGCATGGACCTGATCGAGCAGGACGTGGTCCTGCCGGTGGAGACCGCCGTCCAGATCAAACCGGCCTCCCTGTGGGTCGACGACCTGGCCGCCTCCGACCTCAGCTGGGACAACTTCCTCACTCGGTACGCGGGCGAGACCGACACCGAGATCAGGCTGGGCCCGGTGCCCAGCAACAACCCGGGACAGCTCGGGCAGTACCTCAAACCGGCGATGCTGCTGAGCACGTCGGCCGGCACCGAGCACCCAGAGGCGGCTGCCAGACTGATCTCCTTCATGATCAACGACCCGGAGGTGGGTCGGATCTTCGGCGGCAACCGTGGCCTGCCGGCCACCAACGCCCAGCGGGACGCGGCCGAACTCGACGGGCCGCTGGCCGCCGTGGCCGCCTATGAGGAGACCATCGCCGACCAGCTCACCCAGGCACCACCGGCGCCTCCGCGCGGTGCCGGCAGCATCGAGGCAGCGTTCATCCGGATCAGCGAGGAGCTGCACTACGGGCGGATCGGCGTAGCAGAGGCGGTCGACCAGCTCTTCGCCGAAGCCGAGGAAATCCTCGAGCCCTGATCCGTACGCGGTGACCAGCCCGAGGAATCCGATGACAAGCTCCACCGTCGACTCCGCCCGGCCCGCGGCAGCCGACCGCCGTAGACCGGCGAGGCCGCCATCGGGTCGCCGCAACGGCGACCCGGTGGCCGGTTACCTGTTCCTGTCCCCCTGGATCGTCGGCATGCTGCTGCTGACGGTCGGCCCGATGGCGGCCTCGCTGTACCTGTCGTTCACCGACTACAACCTGTTCACCACGCCGGGATGGGTCGGGCTGGACAACTACCGCCGGCTCTTCGACGACGACCGGTGGCTGCAGTCGGTCCGGGTCACCGCTGGGTACGTGCTGCTCGCCGTACCGTTGAAGCTCGCCGCGGCGCTGGCGGTGGCGATGCTGCTCAACCAGCGCCGCCGCGGCCAGGGTTTCTACCGGGCAGCGTTCTACGGGCCGTCGTTGATCGGCGCCAGCGTCAGCGTCGCCATCGTCTGGAAGGCGCTGTTCAGCGACGACGCGGTGGTCGACCGACTGCTGAGCTCGGTCGGCCTGGACAGTGGCGGGTGGGTCGGCAATCCCGACTTCTCGCTGCTCATGCTGGTGCTGCTGGCGGCCTGGCAGTTCGGCGCGCCTATGGTGATCTTCCTCGCCGGGCTCAAGCAGGTGCCGGCCGAGCTGTACGAGGCAGCCGAGGTGGACGGCGCCGGCCGGGCGCGTCGGTTCTGGTCGGTGACCCTGCCGATGATCTCACCGGTGCTGTTCTTCAACCTGCTGCTGGAGACGATCAACTCGTTCCAGATCTTCACCTCGGCGTACGTCATCGGCGGCCGCAACGGCAGCCCTGCCGGCTCGACCCTGTTCTACACGGTTTACCTCTATGACCGGGGCTTCACCGACTTCCGGATGGGCTACGCCTCGGCGATGGCCTGGATGCTACTGCTCGGCGTGGGGCTGGTGACCGCGATGCTGTTCCGGACCGCCCGTGGCTGGGTCCACTACTCGGGAGACGACCGATGACCCCCGCGTCCCGGGCGGCGGGTGCCGCCACCCGGCGGCGTCGCCTCGGCAGCGTCGGCTGGCATCTGGCGGCGGTGGCGCTGCTGGCGGTGATCCTCTACCCGGTGGTCTGGGTCGTCTCCGCCTCGTTCAAACCGTCCGGGTCGATCGTCGGCAGCCTGGAACTGTTTCCCCAGGACCCGACGCTGGGCAACTACCAGCGGGCGGCCGAGGGCATGGCCGGTATCAGCGTGCTGCGATTCTTCTGGAACTCGGCGGTGCTGGCGGTGCTCGCCGTGGTCGGGACGGTGGCGTCGTCGGCCCTGGCCGGCTACGCCTTCGCCCGGCTACGGTTCCGTGGCCGTACCGTCCTGTTCGTACTGATGATCTCGACCCTGCTGCTGCCGTTCCACGTGCTGATCGTCCCGCAGTACGCGGTCTTCCAGAAACTCGGTCTGGTCGACACCTACGTGCCGCTGCTGGCCGGCAAGTTCCTCGCCGCCGAGGCGTTCTTCGTCTTCTTGATGGTCCAGTTCATGCGCGGCATCCCGCATGAGCTGGACGAGTCGGCCCGGATCGACGGCGCCGGGCCGTGGGGCATCTTCTGGCACGTGGTGCTGCCGTTGTCCCGGCCGGCAATGGTCACCACGGCCATCTTCACCTTCATCTGGACCTGGAACGACTTCCTCGCCCCGCTCATCTACCTCAGCACCCCGGACAAGTACCCGTTGCCGTTGGCGCTGCAGCTCTACATCGATCAGACCACGCTGTCCGACTACGGTGCGTTGATGGCCATGTCGATGCTCGCGCTGCTGCCGGTCATCGGGTTCTTCCTGTTCTTCCAGCGTCTGCTGGTGGACGGGGTCGCCACCTCGGGGTTGAAGGGATGAGCGCCACCGGCCGCGACGACCTCGCCACCACCGCCGGAGCCGGTGTGCGTGGCGCCCGCTTCGCGTTGTTCGGTGAGACCCTGCTGGTCGGAGTGCTGGTGCTGGTCAGCTTGCTGCCGCTGGTCACGCTGCTGGCCGCGCTGGCCGCCGGGTGCGCGCAGCTGCGGGCGTACGTCGACGACGCCGGCAGCACCCGGCTCGGTGCCTTCGGCGTACGGTTGCGGGCCGCGCTGCCCGGCAGCTGGCCGTGGTCGCTCGCGGCGGTCGGGGCCGGGCTGCTGCTGTACTTCGACGCGGCGGTGGTAGGCACCGGCCAGTTGCCTCTCGGTGAGCTGGTGGCGGCGGCCTGCCTGCTCACCGCGGTCGGCCTGGGCGCAGTACTGTTGCGGGCCGCCGCTGGCTGGCACCCGGGCGCGGCCTGGCCGGCGCTGCTGCGCGCCGCGGTGCACACGCTGCGGACCGACCCCGGCGGTACGGTGCTGCTGACGCTCGCCCTCACCGGTCTGCTCCTGCTCACCTGGCAGCTGGTCCCGCTGGTGGTGCCGATGACCGGCTGTGTACTGCTCGCCGCGGTCGCGGTGCACCGCCGTCGGGCGGCACCGGCTGGACCCGACTGACCCTCCGGGCCCGTCGGATGGACAGCCGACAATCAGTCGTGCAGCTGGGCGAGGTGCCGCATCTTGTTCATCGCGTCCAGCGCGGCGACCTTGTACGCCTCGGCGAGGGTCGGATAGTTGAACACGGCGTCGACGAAGTAGTCGACGGTGCCGTTGCAGCCCATCACCGCCTGCCCGATGTGCACCAGTTCGGTGGCGCCGGTGCCGAAGATGTGCACGCCGAGCAGTTGCCGGCTGTCCGGGGCGACCAGCAGCTTGAGCATCCCGTACGAGTCGCCGACGATCTGCCCGCGGGCGAGCTCCCGGTAGCGGGCGACCCCCACCTCGAAGGGCACCCGGTTGTCGGTGAGCTGGTCCTCGGTGCTGCCGATGAAGCTGATCTCCGGGATCGTGTAGATGCCGATCGGTTGTAGCTGCGGCATGCCACGGGCTGGTTCACCACAGGCGTGGTGGGCGGCGAGCCGGCCCTGCTCCATCGAGGTGGAGGCCAGGGCGGGAAAACCGATGATGTCCCCCACCGCGTAGATGTGCCCGGCCGTGGTCTGGAAGTTCTCGTTGACCTGGATCCGGCCCCGGGTGTCGGCGGTCAGGCCGGCCCGCTCCAGATCGAGGTCACCGGCGACGCCCTGGCGCCCGGCGGAGTACATCACGGTGTCGGCGGCGATCCGCTTGCCGCTCTCCAGCACCGCGACCGCCCCGCGCTGGTGGCGCTGCACCGACGCCACCTCCTCACCGAAACGGAAGGTGACCGCGAGGTCGCGCAGATGATACTTGAGCGCTTCGACGATCTCCAGGTCGCAGAACTCGAGCATCCGGTCCCGCCGCTCCACCACGGTGACCTCGGTGCCGAGCGCGGCGAACATCGAGGCGTACTCGATGCCGATCACCCCGGCTCCGATCACCAGCATCGACTGCGGCACCTGTTCGAGGTTGATGATGCCGTCCGAGTCGATGATGGTCCGCTCGTCGAAGTCGACGCTGGCCGGGCGGGCCGGGCGGGTGCCGGCCGCGATCACGATCTTCTCGGCGGTGACCTTGTTTCCGTGGCCGGTCGCATCGGTCACCACCACGGTGTGCGCGTCATCGAACCGCGCCGTGCCGGTCATGATCCGCACCCGGTTGCGGGTCAACTGGCTGCGGGTCACGTCGATCTCGCGCCCGATCACGTGCTGGGTCCGGGCGGCCAGGTCACTGACCGTGATGTGGTCCTTGACCCGGTAACTCTGACCGTAGACCTCGCGCTGGTTGAGGCCGGTCAGGTAGAGGACGGCCTCGCGCAGGGTCTTGGAGGGGATGGTGCCGGTGTTGATGCACACGCCGCCGAGCATGTGCGCGCGCTCGACGACCATGACGCTCCGGTCGAGCTTCGCCGCGGCGATCGCCGCCTTCTGTCCACTGGGGCCGGATCCGATCACGAGTACGTCGACGTCATACACCGGCCCAGTCTGACAGGCCCGGGTTTCCGGATGCTTACGACCACCCCTGTCCGTCCGGACGACCTGGGGCGATGGACGGGTTGCCTTCCGCAGCGAAAAGCCTACTATGGGGCAGCACATGAAGGCGACGTGTATGAATATATGACGGCACAGGCGTTGATGTCCGCTATGCCGTAGGCCACCGCTTCCCTCGCCAGTCGGAGCTCCGCCCGCCCAGTCGGACCTGAGAGGCACTACCGTGAGCCACCCCTACCGCACCGCTGCTGACCACTCCGGATTCTCCCCCTCCCGCCGCTCCCGCCGCCGGCCCGTCTGGCTGTGGATCACCGCGCCGGTCGTGCTGGCCGTCCTGGTCATCGGGATCGGCGCGCTGACCAGGGGCGAGCAGTCGCAGGCGACGCCGACGCCGACAGTCGACGAGAGCACGTCGCAGACCCCACCGGCCGACACCGAAGGCTGGCAGGCATGCCAGGACCTGCGTGAGATCAGCGCGGCCGAGCTCGACCACGACGTCAATCGGGAGATCGGCCGGCAGGCACAGGCGTCGACCGACGCCACGCTGGCCGCTCGTGGAAAAGACCTGGTGGACGCCGCCCGAGCCGCCGCCGACCAGGAGCCGATCGAGGGGAACCTGACGATCTCGGCCGCGCAGGTCGACCTGCGCGAGGCCTGCGACCGGGCGTTCGGCCCGGCCTGACCCGCGGACACGGTGCCGGTCGGCCGAGGGCTAGCCGGCCGGGGCCGGCCGGCGCCACGTGTCGAAGGCGATTCGCACCGCCTGTTCCACCGCCGCTATGCCGGCATCCAGCGAGTCGTGGTGGTCGGACAGCACCGCCACCAGCCAGTCGTGGTCGTCCTCGACGATCCGCCCGATGCTGTTGACCAGCCAGCGTCCGTCATGATCGTCGACGGTGTCCCAGCCGTTCTTCACCCAGGTACGGGAGCCGGTCGTACCGGCACCGACCGGCACCCCCCACCGCTGTCCGTCGACCACCCGACCCATCAGGTCCAGCACCAGGCCCCGGTCCGCCGGTCGCAGCGGGCTCTCTTCTTCGACCAGCACTCGGAGCAGCCGGACCTGGTCGGCTGAGGTGGTGACGGTCGTTCCCCAGGCCGACCTCGGTCGGGTCCGGGTCAGGCCGACCTCGGTGTTTACCCGGTCCAGTCCGGAGACGCCGCCGATGGCGGCGAAGAGTTCACTGGCCGCCGCGTTGTCACTTGCTGTGATCATGGCCTCGGCCCGGTCGCGTTGCACGGCGGTCAACGGGATCCCGTCCCGGTCCAGCAGCAGGGCAGTGAGAATCTCCACCTTGACGATGCTCGCCGTCTGGAACTGGAGCTGGTCACCGGTACGGAACCCGGCCCCGGTGCCGCGCTCGACAGCCGCGAAGCTGAACTGGCCGGGCAGGCCGGCGGCGTACCCGCGTACCTGTCGGGCCGCCAGCGCCGCCCGGCGGCGCTGCTCCGCCACGATGTCCGGGGTCGGCACCGCAGAGGTCGGCACGGCCACCACCGTACCCGGCCCGCCAGCGGCCACCCGACCGCCGGTCACCGGCAAACCGGCGGCAGCCCGCCACCCGTAGCCGAGGCCACCTGC
>JGI12574J12772_1000169_pt1 | contig 20936 bp, 10 predicted proteins | sample TtaePargueraPR_2_FD_12772 | JGI IMG/M metagenome (IMG submission 12772)
GCAGGCCTGTTCGGCGAGCGAGTGTGTCGATAGCGATTCGGTGGCGGTCAGCGGCACTCTGGTGGAGGCGATTGGCTACTTCAAGGCGAGCAATGCTGAGCAGGGTGTCGGCCCTTTAGCGTCGCAGGGCGACCGTTTCGGTACTGCCGTGGCCCTCAGTGCCGATGGCAGTACCCTGGCCGTGGGGGCTGACCTCGAAGACGGCATCGATGGTGACCAGGGGAGTAATGGGGTTGCGGATTCCGGGGCGGTCTATGTGTTTGTTCGCGGCGAAGAGGGCTGGCAGCAGCAGAAGTATATCAAGGCGAGCAATGCTAATGCTGATGAGAATGACTATTTCGGTGCTGCCCTGGCCCTGAGTGCGGATGGCAATACCCTGGCCGTGGGGGCCAAAAGGGCAGATAGTGTCGTTTCGGAATCCGGCGCGGTCTATATTTTTGTCCGCGAGGACGGCGACTGGCGTGAGCAGCAGATTGTCAGCGCGGGCAATGCGGGATTTGACGACGAATTCGGTCATGCGGTGGCCCTCAATCCGGATGGCGATATGCTGGCTGTGGGGGCTCCTGGAGAGGACGGTTCCTACTCTGGCATTAACCCTGCGAACCGGGAAGATGTCCGCGAGAGTGCTGGAGCGGTCTATGTGTTTACCCGTAATGGGGTGGGCGCCTGGTCGCAGGAGTCGTATATCAAGAATCGGAATGTTGTAATCAGTAACGGCCGTTTCGGTTCCGCCGTGGCCCTGGCGGGTAGTTTTAATACTGGGACCCTGGCGGTTGGGGACCAGCGGCAAACGCTGGGGAGCTCCGGCACTGTTGAGGTTGTGGTTCGTTTCGGGGGTTCCTGGGGCTACACCAATAACAGTCTTGTTCGGGGCGAGGGGAGTGGCGGTTTTGGTCGTGCGATAGCCCTGGGTGCGGATGGCAGCATCCTGGCCGTTGGGGCCCGTAGCACCGAAGGGGAGGGTGGCGACGTCGGTGTCGGAGCCGTCTATGTATTTGTCAGCGGTGGTAATGAGGGTTGGGGTGAGCCGTCGGCTATCCTCCGGGCGAGCAATGCGGGGGCGTCCGACCAGTTCGGTGCCGCCGTGGCCCTGAGTGCGGATGGCAATACCCTGGTCGTGGGGGCTCCTTATGAAGACAGCAGTGCTACCGGTATCGGTGGCGATCAGTCTGACAGCCTTGACGGTGGTGGCGCGGTCTATATGTTTGCGCGCCAGGGCGGCGGCGCCTGGAGCCAGCAGGCGTACGTCAAGGCCAGCAATACGGGAGGTGACCCGAGGGGGGAGGGTTATGTACTAAGTGGCGACAAGTTCGGCGAAGCCGTGGCCCTGAGTGCGGATGGCAATACCCTGGTCGTGGGGGCCCCTGGTGAAGACAGCAGTGCCACTGGTACGACGGAGGGCGACCAGACGGATAACTCGGCGGAGGGCGCCGGTGCGGTATACCTGTACTGAACCGCCGGAGCTACCTGCAAAACCCACAGGCCAGCCACCCGTTCCGGGTGGCGGGTTTTTCAAGTTGATACTCAAATTTCCATGCCAGCTCAAACGGTAGAAAACACGCTGCCCGCGTACTTTATCTGTTCACCCTTTTTTTAACCGTAAGTAACAGAAAGATACTCGAGGCTGGCCATGACTGACGCAGTGCCTGGATTGGAGTCCGGAGCCCGGTTGCAGCGCCCGTTGTTGGCGTTGCTGCTGTTGGCGGGCATCACCCTGCTGAGCGCCTGTGGTGGCGGCAGCAGCAGTAGCGGCAGCGGCAGTAGTAGCAGCGGCAGTAGTAGCAGCGGCAGTAGTAGTAGCGGCAGTAGTAGTAGCGGCAGTAGCGGCAGCGGCGGCCAGGACACGCCTCCTCTCGGTGCCCCTCAAAATGTCACCCTGAACCTGGAGCCGGTCAAGACGTTCCGTTTCGGCTGGACCGATGTCGAAGGTGCCACGCACTACAAGCTGCTCGAGGACCCGGATGGGGTTTCGGGCTACAGCCAGGTGGGAGGCGACGTTCCCCAGGGCGCCGGTACGGTCGCGCTGGAGGTGCCGCTCTATGCGCGCGTGAACGCCCGCTACATAGTGCAGGCCTGTTCGGTGAGCGATTGTGTCGATGGTGACCCGGTGTCGGTCGACAATGCCCTGAGCGATACCCTGGTAGAGGGGATTGGCTATTTCAAGGCGGGCAATGCCGATCCAGGTGACAGATTCGGCCACGCCGTGGCCCTGAGTGCGGATGGCGGCACCCTCGCGGTGGGGGCCCATTTTGAGGGCAGCGATGCCTCCGGGATTGATGGCGACCAGGACAATAATGAGGCTGAGAATGCGGGAGCGGTCTATGTGTTTGTCCGCGGCGAGAAGGGCTGGCAACCGCAAGCGTATATCAAGGCGAGCAATGCTGAGAAGAGCGACCAATTCGGTCACGCCGTGGCCCTGAGTGCGGATGGCGATACCCTGGTCGTGGCGGCCAATGGCGAAGACAGCGACGCCATCGGCATCAATAGTGAGCATCAAGGGAATGCGGACGGGATTGATAGTGCCGGTGCGGTCTATGTGTTTGCCCGCGATGAGGGCGGCGGCTGGCATCAGCAGGCGTATGTCAAGGCGAGCAATACGGGTAACGCCGACCGTTTCGGTAGCGCAATCGCCCTGAGTGCGGATGGCGATACCCTGGCAGTGGGGGCCACTGGCGAAGCCAGCGACGCCACCGGCATCAATCATGAAAATCAAGGGGATGCGCCGGGATTTGGTTCTGCCGGAGCGGTCTATGTGTTTGCCCGCGATGAGGGGGCTGACTGGCGTCAGCAGGCGTATGTCAAGGCGAGTAATACGGGAGCGGGCGACGAGTTTGGCGCCGCCGTGGCCCTGAGTGCGGATGGCGATACCCTGGCCGTTGGAGCCCATTATGAGGACAGTGACGCCACCGACATCGGTGGTGACCAGGGGAACGTTGATGGGTTCAGTGAGTCCGGTGCCGTCTATGTGTTTGTCCGCGACGCGGTGGGTGGCTGGGATCGGCAGGCGTATGTCAAGGCGAGCAATACGGGGGGAGGCGACCGGTTCGGTCACGCCGTGGCTCTGAGTGCGGATGGCCGTACCCTCGCGGTGGGGGCCCATTTTGAGGGCAGCGATGCCACCGTCATCAATGGCGATGCGACGAATGATGATGCAGATAAAGCTGGGGCGGTTTATGTTTTTGCCCTTGGTGAGAATGGTTGGGAGCAACAGGCCTATGTCAAGGCGAACAATGCGCGGAAGAATGGCCAATTCGGTTTTGCTGTGGCGCTGAGTGCGGACGGCGATACCCTGGTCGCGGGAGCCCAGGGCGACAACAGTGACGCCACTGGCATCAATGGCATTCCGGAAAATCATGATGAAGGTGCTGCCGGCGCAGCCTATGTGTTTGCCCGCAGGGGCGGCGTCTGGCAGCAGCAGGCGTATGTCAAGGCGAGCAATACTGGGGATCTTGACCTTTTCGGCAGCGCTGTCGCCGTGAGTGCGGATGGCAACACCCTGGCCGTGGGAGCTGGCCATGAGGATGGCACCGGCATCGGTGGCGACGAGGTGGAGGCGGAAGATGCGGGCGCGGTATATCTGTACTGAGCCTGTAGGTCTCGCCCGCAAACTGGCCGTCCATCCAGGGTGGCTGGCCGACTCTGTTGACGAGAACGGGCCAGACACGTTGAAGCCGCTGCCCTCCTTTTTGCAAGAGTTAAAAATAACATGAAGCTACAAACACAGTTTTTCGCGACGTTAATTCCTATCTTTGGTATTTCCTCGTGTGGAGGTGGGGGTGGAGGAACCTCTCCGCCTCCTGCGCCCCCTGTGGTGAGTCCAACGGTTTCCATTTCCTCTTCGGACTATGGCACGGAGCCTGGTTTGCCGTTTACGCTTACCTGGACTTCAACAGATGCAAATTCATGTACTGCATCGGGTGCGTGGGGCGGTATTAAAGATATTTCTGGAAATGAAGTTATCACGGAGTCCTCTACGGGAGCTAAAGTTTACATCTTAACCTGTACTGGTGAAGACGGCTCTGGTTCTTCGTTCGCAGAAGTCAGTGTTGTCAACCATGACGCACAAATTGATACATGGTACGGAACAAAAACGCCTTCTTTTCTTGCCAGTCCACCTGAGTCATATTCATTGTTTGAGGGGGGTAAAGACTTGCATATGGAGGGGCAGCTGGAAGGCTTGGAGCATGCGCAGACCGACTCACCAGGCGCTGGAAAACTGGTGTTTAATCGAGTCTACCGAGCATCCAAGCATGGCCTTGAGTGGGGAGAGCAGTTCGGTATCTTTGGGTCCTGGTTACAATCATTTGGCGCGAACTCAATAGAGGGGGGGCTGTGGGTAAACCCAAAAACAGCGGGACCTTACTATTATCCCACGCTTCACCTGGCGGGAATTGGTGATACTTACCATGTCTGCAGCGACGTCCAAATGGGGAGCGGCCTTTATGAAAGATATTTAGGCGATAAATGGCTGAATATGGTTCAAATCTCCAACAAAATTCTCACCATTCCCGGAAGCAATATTGCTTTTGACATGGAGCAGAACCCTTATGTGGACGACAATGGCATCTGGATTGGTTGGGGTTGGTCCTACCTGGATCTGGATCATCCAAGAAACTACAGGTTTTGGTTAAGTTTTGTTGAATCCTATGATTACCAAGGGCCTGTCAATGGCTATATCCCGGAATACTTCAACTGGGTTGACCCAGCTAAAATCAGTGATGGCAGATATGCCAAAAAGAAAGCAGACTACGGTTCCGGCTATGGTTCAATGGCCACAATAGGTTCAGCCGCTAATGCGATTAATGGTAATGAAAACTATGTGTCTGGACTGCTAAAGGTCGCGGATGATCTGTTCTATGTGCCGATCCCTAATCTACCGGTTCATAAAGAGAAAGAATATTTAATAGCGCACCCTCAGAATATATCTCAAGCTGCTATGGAAAATTATTCATCTTCCATAAGAAATAACGCCTTGGAATTGCCGCTTATACCTTCTGCGGATAAAATGTTTGAAAAAGTTTATGAGAGCACTCATAACCAACTTAAAATAATTGAAAAAATTAACGGTGAGGAATATGCCTACTTTGTAAAGCCCTCTTATAAGGTTGGTTATGAGAATAGCTTGGGGTACGTGCAGTGGGATTTTTCCAGTCGCACAAGTGAAGAAATGCAGAAGAAACAGAATGGTTATGCATACGTAAGGAAGCTTGATACTCAGTGGGTGGATAATGGTGGTTTAGGTGATCAGTATAAATACTATCCTAACCAATATAATACTGAACTGGTTGATGCGCCCGATGATGTAATCAGGGCGCCAGCCAAAGTTCATAAATACTTTAACTATAAAGAGCGTGATACTACTAATCCGGAATTCGCCAACTGGGATATGGGAGACAAAAAAAGGTATCAAAAAAAGCTGCAGAATGGAGCCACTGTCACCTATGTCTGGTTTAAATTCATAGAGCAGCCAGCGATGTTGTCAGCCAGGCAGAATCATCCGGAAGTATATACTGTCTCTTATCTGAATATGCTGCAGACTTACATGGAAAATCTTCATCGTGTAATTAATGATAAGTCTGTTCGAAATCCTGACGCCCCTGTGTTCATAAACTATAACGGTTCAAGTAATCCTGATAATAAGAATCCGCATCTGGCAAAAATTGATCCCGGTCAGCACGTAAAAATACCAGAGGGATTTGAGGTTGGTTATGTCCCTATTGTAATCAGTGTATACCATCCTGAAGAATACAGTGAAAATGGGATTGGCTTGGAAAGTGCGCCCGATGAAGAGTGCGAAAACTCTGATTGGACGGATACCTTTGACCCCGATTTTTAAAAAGATAGTAACTGGGTACGCCTGTAGGAGCCTGCCTGCAGGCGAACAAGAACACAGCTCCGCAGCCATTCGTTTGCAAGGTGGCTCCCTCTAAACCGGTGCGGGCTATATCAGGTGGTGAGGGAACTCCCGTCTATCGGCACGGTCACGTTGGAGTGGGCAAGGAGAATGCCAGCGAGTGTCCGAAGTGGTGCCACTTTTCATTTATTTCTCTAATCCATTTTGATTATGCGACCCATTACTGTACTTATAGTAGATAGTCATCCACTTTTTATTGAGGGTCTATCCAGTTACCTGTCCTTATTTTTCCAGCGGCCCAATATCCTGAAAGCCGGCAAGTTGAGCGAAGCCACACGCATTATTAATAATGGAGAAACCATTGACTGGATATTTACCGAAATGGATTTTCCCGATGGGAACGGCCTTGCCTTGCTCAGTTGGGTCCGTCAGCATACGCCTTGCTCTCGCTCAGTGTTAATCAGCAGTTGTAATGACCTGGGTGTTATCTATCAAGCATTACAGTTGGGTATAAGAGGGTATATTGATAAATCTGAAGATAAAAAATCTATTCTGGAGGGTCTTAAGAAAATATCTCTTGGTCACACCTATCTTCACGCCGATGTGGTTGCGGCGATAGAGCAATACCGCGCGACAACCCTGACTGAAAGAGAGCGAATAATAAAAAAGCTGAGCCCGCGAAAAAAGGAAATACTGGTGTTGATGGCCGAAGGCTACTCAAACGAGGAAATCAGAAAATCCCTGTGTATTTCTGAGTCCACTATCAAAGGGCATGTGTCTGAACTGTTGCGCCTGCTCGCCGCTGACAATCGTACCCAGTGTGTCGCCGAGGCGAGACTTTTGAATCTGATTTAAAGATTCAAAAAATTTTACTTGACCTAACATCGAGGAAGCAGGCCCCGATATCGGACACCGGCCTTCGCCGGTATGACAACAGCGATTGCTGTAGGAGCCTGCCCCGCAGGCGAACGCAAGCGGTAGCCACGGCGCTTTTTCGCCTGCAGGGCAGGCTTCTACGGGTTCGCTGGCTTCCCCAGCCGTATGCGGTTCCATCCAGGCCTGCATGTCGTCATGTCGAACTTGATCCGGTATCCAGGGAACAGCCCCCCATTCCCAAGAAACCCGCAATAGTTAGATAACTAAAAGGCTGCTTTGCAGCGGTTCTATTTTAACCCTTCTATATATTTCCTAAAAATACTTCTTGGTATCGCAATCATTTGATTGGTTTTAGTGAAATTGAAACAATTATGTGCTTGTTGGAAAATTTTTTAAAAGCAGGGATTATAAGTGCATAGTCGTGAATTTATTGTGACATAAATCCATGCCACCATTCTTTAGTATGGTTGTTTGTCGAATATTATTTTCTGTAACAATTATGTTGATAAATGAACTTATGCTTTGTCGAAAGTAATATTATCGATGAAGGTTTTAGTTCTATGTTTCTTTCTGATTTAAAGCTCCAATTTGAAAATTCAAGAATTGCTGCTCAACTGTTGAATTGGCTTTCAATGCGGTTGCCAAAACTGCTGGCGCTGGCGACGCTGGTGTCCAGCACCGTAGCGTACGCGGAAAGCTCACTATCTTCCATTTTCATGGATGCAAACGCTGATGGTATCGACGATCGAGTGGCCGTGTATATGAGGCTGAGCGCAAAAACCGGCGAGACAAAGAAGTTGGCATCGTTAACCACAAATCAGGAATTAATGGTGGACCCGACGGTTGATACCGATGGCGATGGTGTTCGGGACTTTCTGGAAGTCTACGGATACTATGTGGATGGCACCTCCATTCGCGGTTTAAAACAAGAGCTTACCGGAAGAAATTGGGAAGCCTTTAAGGATCGCCCGTCTGTGGATAATTACCCGGTTTATACCTGGGCCGCAGAAGCGATTGAAGAATCTGCGCTGATACGCGCCAGCGACAACCCCGGCGAAGACAATGAGGAGCTGCTGCTGGATGTCAGCGAAGTCTATTTACCAATTTACAATAAATTTATTCTCAACGGCATGCCGGCCACGCACCGATTAATTACTGGTTCGCCTACGGAGTTAGGCACCATCGCATCCATAATTGCGGAATTTATCAGTGTTTATCCATCCAGTCAGCCGAAGATCAATGATCAGCTGCTACAGGTTTATTACACCGATCCTTTGTTACGCAGCAGTGATTGGGATCCCTACTCAGACCGAGATGAAGTCTTGGGATTATTCGGCGCCAGCGTGCCAAAAGTGCCGGCAAATGATCCCTTAATCGGCGCAATTCCCAATATTACTGCGCAACTTGAAAACTATGTTCTGACTGAAATTCAAGAGTTGCGCGAGACCGACGGCACAACCACAAATCACACCGATGTTATACGTGAAGTGAATAGCACGTCACAGAGTCATGGTATTAGTGCATCGGCAAGTTATGAGTATACGGGCGGTACGGGTGGAGTTTCTCACTCCTGGGAGATTGGCGCTACCCAAAGTAATTCCTGGTCCTTCGGTCACAGCACTCAAACCGAAGACAGGGACTCTTTTGGTACCATGGAACAATCGTCTACGGTTACCTCAACCAATTGTTTTGCCAAACTTCAATTGACCCTTAAATTAACCAATATCGGTTCTGATAAAGCCGCAGCGATTTATCCGCGATTGTATGTAACGATTGGTGATACGCTGTGGCAGACCGTGAACGGCAGCGATCAATTGGGCAACGGATATACTCTGAAAGCAGGGGAAAGCGATGAGGCGACAGTGCTGGGGCAGGAGGCTGGCGATGCCGCTTGCCTGACTTTAGAGCAGGCCAACTTTGTGTCTAGCGGTGGCACTATTGGTATCGGGACAGAATTGGAAAGTGCCGAAATTGGCTATTTGGATCAGGACTCCGGAGTAATTTTTACTGATGGTAATTGGGCTTACTACAAGGATAACTACGAAGAGAACCTGGCAAAAATTGATGTAAATGTTTTTACAACCGATAACGTTGAAATTAATAGAACTTTCTGGATAAGAGCCTACGACGAAAGCGAATCATTGCCGAATATGCGGCAGTCTGTCAAAGAGGTATTGGAAAAGGCCTACACGCCCGTGAGTTGCGATAGCATTGGTTACCTCGATAAAACGTTATGCTTGGCAACGGAATATGACGGTTATATTTTGCTGGGTGACGGCACAGACCTGAACTTCCGTTTCTTTGATGACAACAGCCAGCCCCTGGGTTACGAAGACAGCTATGCAGCCTATCTTGATTTGACTATGGGTATTGAAAACCCGTTGGATATCTATCTGCCACGCCGTTCGATAGTTTCTATCGTTGATGTCTCTTCGCGTGCGCCGGAGTTTCCTCACATGGAGGTCATTTCTAAAACCAATCAAGAGCTGGAGGTGCGGGCGACGGTATCTGATTATTTTGGTATCGATACAGTGCAGTTCTGTAAAACGGAAGGCGATTGTGTGTCAATGAATCCCGCCTTGCCGGACCAGCCCGAGAAACCGGCAAGCGGCTACTACAAATTGGTACTCGAAAACCATACCTTGCAAGGCACTGAGTATTTACAGGCCGCCAATGTTGTGGGCAACATCACAAAGCAAACACCCACAACCTTTTATCTCGGTTTGTTTGGGGCTTCTTATGAAACTATTGACACCTACGATGCGGGCCTCAAAAAATTTGAAGAATGGTTAGCTTACCTGGCAGTCATACAAAGTGAAAATACGGATTTATACAATGAGATTCTTGACTATGATCTCATGGACACTGAGGGCGCGATGACGTTAATACTCGATACTTTGCTCAAGCTGCTCGGTGATGCCAAGGGCGCTTGCGCTTATACAAACCCGCTGCCGCTGGGGAGCGCGCAGGATTTGTTGGCTCAGAAAACCCTCTGTGACAATGCAGTCATGGCGTATGAGCAAGCTTTAATTGTCATTTCCCCGCGAATCTACAATCCCTACAAAATGCCGTTGAAAAATAACTTGGTAGTTAACAACAAAGGCGTTTCCAACACCATGTCATCCAACCCCGACGCAGAACTAAGCTGTGATCTGGGTGATTTGGATATAGTAACGGGTATTGAGCTTAACTACGATACCGGCCCGTTTTTGAGTCAGAATATTGGTGCGCGGCTTTATTACCGAACCATCGAACGCTCCAATCTATCTGATCCGCTGTTTCAGTGGAGTGGTGTGAAAAATAAAAAGTGTGGAAATCTTGATGCGGTGGAAAAAAGCTGGATAGATAAAAAGGATGATTTGGCTGACAATACGACAATTAACGCGCTGGTGGATTTTGGTTGGTCTGTGAAGAGCGGCAATGTTAATAGATTTTGTAGCATCTATAGAACATTTGATTTATCCACGGCAAAATTCGGCACCAACTACGGCGAATATTGCTCCGGAACCACTGCGTGGAGTGGCATAGAAGCATTCAGCAATGGCAGTGCATATAAGCCGGGTTCCAGTCCGGGCCCCGTCTCGCAATCGCTCAATGACCTGTGGCTCAATGCGAAACTAATAACCGCGCAGGAGACTTACGCGAGACATTTTACGTATGAACTCGACTATCAATCCGTGCCTGAACATAACCTGGTGCACGGACAAGAATACCGAATTCGCGCCAATAACGATAAGTTGTTAACTCTCAAGGGCGCGCAGGCTGCCAGTCGCAGCCTGGCGCTGGAAGCGAACAATGGTCAAGACGATCAAATCTGGGTTGTTGATATTGTGAATGATCGCGAGTTTCGTTTGCGGCCAAAGTCGTTTGACGGATTTCTCTCACGACCCAACGTGAATGGCGACGCGGGTGACAACGTCTCCGTACTGGCCACAGCCAGCGACGACGATAACAGAGCCTATTACAATCAGCACTGGCGCATAACCCGCAGCAATGACAACAGCTATGGCATTGTATCCGTGGTCAATTTAAAGTCGCTATCGTCAGATGATTTGCTGCTTCACTCATCCAGTATCTTGCCCGAAGTTGATCAAAGTTGGAATTTTGATCCGGTTGTTAATGTCTCCTATAAAGCCGGCAAGGCCTATAACATTGACCACCATTTTGCTGAAATCCACCTTGGCCAAACCTTTAGCGTCAAGCCGTTAATCTTTGCGGATATGCAAACCTTCAACGGAGAGGATCCCGCCGGTGTAAGAATCAAAGACGTGTCCGTCAACCGATTCCAAGCGAAAATCGAGGAAGAATTGTCATCAGATGGTGAATACAGTCATGCGCATGAAGCATTGGGCTTCCTGGCGGTGGAACCCGGTATGCTGGTGGATGCGTCCGGGAAAGTGATTGGCGAAACAGGTTCACTTTCGGTTGCCCAGTCCAGTGCAGACCAGTGGTTCACGCTCAACCTCAACAATAGCTATCAGGACCCGGTGGTGATCATGATGATGAATAGCTTTGGGGGCGAAGAGCCATCCCATGTCCGTTTACGTACCGAATCCAACTCGGTGACTGAGTATCAAATTGAAGAGTGGGATTATCTAGACGGTGGACACGCAACAGAAAGCGTGGCGTATCTGGTCGTAGAGGCCGGCACTCATACCTTGGCTTCTGGACAAATATTGCAAGCCTTCACCGCCAATGCGGACCACACTTGGGCGAGTGTGCCATTCAATCCAGCTTTTTTCGATAAGCCGGTCGTGCTAAGCCAAAGTCAAACCTATTCAGGAGCTCAAGCTGTAGTGACACGGCACGATGCAATCACTGATAAAGACTTTAAGTTACGTTTACACGAAGAAGAGGGCGGTGATGGCGCCCATACATGGGAAACCGTTGGCGTAATCGCTATCGGTAAATAAATTCCAGATAGCGAAACCTGGTACCTTTAACTTGGTATCAGTGAAGCAATTTGCCACCGTCGTCATGCCGGCGAAGGCCGGTATCCAGTGCCGGGGCCTCGTTCCCTGGATACCGGATCAAGTCCGGCATGACGACAAGAGGCGCTGCCGCCGTCATTATACCGGCTGCTTCCACCCGAATTACCACGATTTCCGCCTGCGCGCCACCACGCTGGTTACCACAGAAATTCGCTAGCTTCTGACCTTACAACTAGAGCCCTTACGGGCGACGTACAGATCAGAGGATGGACGCATCATGAGTGAGCACGCACGGCTGAAAGCGGTCTCCAATACACCCGCGGAAAACAACCCACCAGCGCAAGCCACAGGTGCCGCCGAAAAGCAGGAGATCGAATACAGCGTTTCCGCTGGCCTGCCTGCGCGCCTGGCCAAACTGAATGTTTCATTCGCTTTCACCTCGTACCAGTCGAACATTCTCTATCTGGTGGGGCGCAACGGGCGGGGTGGAATCAATATCCATCAGTCGGCCATGTCCAAACCCATGGGGCTCTACCGCGATGCCGAAGGCGGCGAGCTGATTCTGTCGGGCGGGTACCAGATCATGCGCTTGCAGAACGTGCTCGAGCCGAGTCAGCGCATCAACCAGCAGTTTGATGGCTGCTATGTACCGCGCACGGTGCACACCACCGGCCAGCTCGATGCCCACGATGTGGGCGTGGAGAAATCCGGGCGAGTGCTGTTCGTCAATACGCGTTTCAACTGCATTGCCACCGTGTCCGATCGCCACAGTTTCGAACCGGTGTGGCGGCCCCCGTTTATTTCCGCACTGGTGGACGAAGACCGCTGCCACCTGAATGGCATGGCGATGGAGAACGGCGAGGCCCGCTATGCCACCGCGGTGTCGGCCTCAGACACCATCGACGGATGGCGTGACCGCCGCCGGGATGGCGGCATCGTGATGGATATCCAGTCCAACAAAATCCTCTGCCGCGGCCTGTCCATGCCCCACTCCCCCCGCGTGCACAACGGCGAACTCTGGATTCTGAACAGTGGTACCGGCGATCTGGGCGTGGTCGTTCCGGCACCGGGCGGTGAAAGTGAAGGGCATTTTGAGGCGCGCGCCTTCTGCCCGGGTTTTGTACGCGGTCTCGCGTTTGCCGGTGATTTCGCCTTTGTGGGCCTTTCCAAACCTCGCTACAAGCGTTTCGAAGGGCTTGACCTGGATGCACGCCTGAAAACAGTGGATTCCGACCCCTGGTGCGGTATTCAGATCATCCAGCTCTCCACCGGCACCTGCGTCGACTGGCTGCGCATCGACGGCAAGCTGGCCGAACTCTACGATCTGGAAGTGATTCCTGGCGTGGTGGCGCCGATGGCGGTACCACCGGAATCCAAAGAGGCCGCGCAACTGATCACCTATGCCGGCATGACCTGATCGGCCTTTCCCGGATATCTAAAGCGCCGCTCCTCAGTTCTGAGCGCGGTATTTTTTAACGTTAAAAGGACTATGGGTCGCACAATGAAAACAGACAGAAAAAATACGCCGGAAAGCAAACCGGTGCCGCAACCGAAACTGTTTAAACGCGTGGTACTGCACACGGCTATTGCTACCGCGGTGCTCACCGGTGCCTACGGCCGCAACGCCTATGCCGGCAGCTGCAACGTCAGCGGCAACACCCTGGTCTGCAGCGGCGCTGCCGACCCGGATTCAGATGTCACCCAGGAGATTGTTCCTTCTGGCGACAGTGTGGTGATGACCACCGACGCGGGCTTCGGTATCGAAACTGGCAGCGGCAGCGCTCTGTCGGTAAAAGAAGCTGTTGGTTTTTCCTTTACCGATGCCTATCAATCGCTGATTACCGGGCAGGCAAACGGCATTGAGGTCGGCGGCATCGGTGATATCAGCATCACCACGACCGGCACCGTTACCGGTGTGGATAACTATGGCATACATGTGTTCCGGGGTAGTGACGAGACGAGGCAGGGAAGCCAGAGCGGCGCGCTGACAATCAATGCCGCCAATGTATACGGCGGAAAATCCGGCATCATAGCGTATCAACAGGGCTCCGGCTCACTCACCATCACCACCAGCGGTACCGTCAGCGGTGGCACGAAGTATGGAATCAGTGCAGTGAATAAGGAGAGTGGCACCGATACGACGATCAAAGTGGCCGATGTCTATGGGGAAATCGTCGGCATCGCTGCTCACCACTACGGTGCCGGCACCCTGTCGATCAGTAGCAGTGGCACCGTCACCGCCGGCGAGGATGGCGATGGCATTGTGGCAATGAGCTATGAGGATGCCACCGGCAGCACCGTTACCGCCGGAGATGTCAATGCCGGGGGGTTCGGCATTTTCGCCTCCCACGGCGGTGCAGGAAACCTGTCCATTACCAGTACCGGTATTGTCACCGCCGGGGGCGATGGCATCACCGCGAATAGCAATGAGGATTCCACTGGCAGCACCATTACCTCTGGAAATATCGACGCCGGAGGTATCGGTATTTCCGCCTACCACATCGGAACAGGAAACGTATCCATTACCGCGGGCAATATCGAGTCGGTAAAAGAGGGTATCTCTGTCACATTGGGTAGTCCCGGCAGCGATGTGACGATCACCAGCGGCTCCATTACCAGCAGCGAGGGCGCTGGTATTTTGCTTGAGAATTACGGTAGCGGCGCCATCTCCATTACCACCACCGGCAGTGTGCTCGGTCAGGGAGAAGGGGCAAGCGGTATTCACGCTTATCAGCTGGCGAAAGGCACAGATATGGTGATCGATGCCCAGCAGGATGTAACCGGTGATTACGAAGGTATCCACGCCGAGAACAATGGCAGCGGCCTGCTCTCCATCACCAGTACCGGTGCCGTCACCGCCGGAAGCACGGGCATCAATGCGGTAAACGCTGGCTCCGCCACCACCATTACCGCCGGAGATGTCAGCGCCGGGCTTACCGGCATTGTGGCAACACAGGAGGGGGAAGGCAGCCTGAGCATTACCTCTACCGGTACGGTAACCGGTGAAAGCCTCGATGGTATCCGCGCCCGTGTGGGCACCTCGGGCACCGACCTGACCATCCGTGCCCTCGACATCAACTCCGGTGAAAACGGGATCGAAGCGAGCAATGACGGCTCCGGCAACACCTCCATCACCGCGAACGGCACGGTTACCGCAAAGGGTGCCAAGGGCATCAATGCCGTGAACAGTGTTGCGGGCGGCAATCTGAGTATTACCGCCCACAATACCAGTGGCCTAACCTTCGGTATCGACGCACGCAATAAGGGCACTGGCAGTCTCTCGATCACCAGCACCGGAACGGCAAGTGGCGGCAGCCGAGGTATCAGTGCGCTGAGCGAAGAAGGCAGCACCGACGCGATCGTTTCCGCCAACAATGTCTACGGCGATTATGGTGTTGCGGTCACGCATTACGGCAGCGGCGAGGTTTCCATTACCACCAGCGGCAATGTCGTAGGCGAAAATGAGAGTGGTATTGCCGTATTCAATTCCGCAAACGGCACCGGCCTGTCCATCGACAGCGCTGGCACCCTTACCTCTGAGCGCTACGGCATATACGCGCTTCACGATGGCAGCGGCGAGGTGGAAATCCATAACAGTGGCATCGTCACCGCTACCAATGGGCAGGCGCTGTTTCTCGATCGCCGCTCTTCCGGCTCTGTCGGCGGTATCATCAGCAACAGCGGCAGCCTGACTTCAGGCTCCAGGGCGGCGGTGCTGTTGACAGAAGGCTTCGACTTCTCCGGCGAATTTTCCAACCAGGGCGATATCGCCGGCGGTAATGGTATCGCCTTCGATGCCAGTGCCAACCTGAGCGGTTTCGTGTTTACCCAGCGGGGCGGGCAAGTGGAGGGCGATGTCCTGCTCGGTCTTGGTGATGACCGCGTCATCATCCAGGGCGGCGCCATCAATGGCGATATCGTCGGCCAGGGCAATGACGACATCGTCGTCGATCTGGCCGCGGATACGGCATTTACCCTGCACGACATAGTCGGCGTGCGCGATTTCACCATTCGCAATGGCCGGGTTAATCAGGCGGGCGACTTCAGCGCAGTGAACACCAAAGTCGAAAGCGGTGCGACCATGGCTTTTGACACTCTGGTCAATGGCACCGGCAACCTGGTAGTCGATGGCGAATTGCACTTCTCCGATGACGGCAAACTGGTGCTGAACGGCTCCGTCACCCTCAATGAGGGCGGCCTGATTCAGGCGGGCGACTTCAGCGCAGTGAACACCAAAATCGAAAGCGGCGCCACCATGGCTTTTGACACCCTGGTCAATGGCACCGGCAGCCTGGTTGTCGATGGTGAATTGCGCTTCTCCGACGACGGCAAACTGGTGCAGAACGGCTCCGTCACCCTCAATGAGGGCAGCCTGATTACCCTGGATATGGAGATTGGAATGTCGCAGTATTTCGACTTCCGCGCAGAAGTGATCGAAGCCAGTGAGCTGATCGATAACGGCGCGAAGGTCGAGGATAACAGCCTGTTGTTCGACATCAACCTGAGCATCGACAGCGGCATTGGCGCTGTCACCAGCGAAGTGGCGGACCTCGGTGCTGTTTCCGGCAAAGCCAATGCCTCGGCCTTCGGCAACGCGGTTGCCGCGCAGGCGAAGATCGATCGCAACTTCAATAATCCCGCAGTCGCCGTGCTGGCCAATCTGGGTGATGGCGACGTCGCCGGCTTTGAGCAGTCTGCCGACAGCTTCAGTCCATCCGTAAGCGGAGCGATTCGCTACAGTGCACAGGCCGGCAACACCATTGCCATGGACGCCGTGCGCGATCGCCTGCTGCACGCCAGCCGCGAAACAACCGGCCTGCCGCAGCAGTTCTGGCTGGGCGGTTTCAGTGGCACCGGCGAGCACGACGCGGTGGACGAGGTCGAGGGCTTTGAATCCGAGACCTCCGCGGCCGTGTTCGGATACGACCACCAGTGGCAGAGGCAGAATGGCGCCCAGTGGCAGGCCGGCGCCGCGCTGGTCACCTCATCCACCGATACCGACAACAATCGCTTTGCCGCCGATGCCATCGCCACCGACAGCTCGCAGTTGGTGGTCTATAGCGGCTACAGCCAGGGCAGCTGGCAGTGGCAGGGCGCGGTATCACTGGCCGCGCTGGAATACGACCTCGAGCGCAACAGCCTGGCGGCGGGTGAAAGTACCATCAGTGGCGAAACCGAAGGCTCACTGATGGGCCTGAGTGCCACCGCCAGCTATGCGCTGAAACCCTATAGCGGAGTCAGCTTGCGGCCGCTGCTCACACTGCAGTACAGCAGCCTGAGCGTCGATGAGTTCGCGGAAAACGGAGGCATGGGACTGACCGTTGAATACGAAGGGATCGACACACTGTCCTCGGAATTGGGTATCGACGCCGCCTTCAAACCGTTTGCGCTGGGGAATGATTGGATGCTGGCGCCCCAGGCGCGTATCAGCTGGAGCCATGAATTCCTCGCGGAAGTGGAAACCGCCACCGCGCGCTTTGGCGATCAGGCCTTTATCCAGAGTGGTTTCGAACCCGTGCAGGACCGGATTAACGTCGACGCCGGTGTCGAACTCGTCAATGACAGGAACCTGCGCTTCAGCTTCGATTATCGCGGCAAGTTCGGCGGTGACTTCAACAGCAGCCAGGCGACACTGGGAATGCGTTACGCGTTCTGACCAAACAGTGCGGGTATCAGCCGTGTGCTGAACCGTACGAGCGTTGGTTTGGGGGCGGCGGGGTAACCCGCCGCCCCCACGACTTCAACACCCGATTGAGCCGCCGAATTCACTGCGATAGCAAAACGTGAATCTTCTTTTATGGGTGTCCAGAATTTTAGTCTCCAGAATTTTAGTCCCCTCTCCCCCTTTGGGGGAGAGGGTTAGGGAGAGGGGGCCCCTCCCCCGCAAGCGGGGGAGGGGAGAGTAGTTACCAAGAATCTTCTTCTGGTTTCACGGTCTCCGAAAAATTGAGGCCTCGAGAGCTGCTCATGATCGCGTAGATTTTGATCTCGCGACCATACTGTTGGTATACCCACTCCGGCAAATCCTCTGCCAGTTTAACCACTCTGCCGCGCTCCAAGGTCATCAGGTGCCGATGGGGGTGCATGGCGTTCGAGTTATCAAAAACCAGGGTATGGTCAGCCATCTGCACCGCATCCTGCAGGTGTGCGAGTGTCCGGGGAAAACGGGAAAATATCTTATCTTCGGGGACGTTGTGTCCGCCCATTTCCTTGCGGGTTTCGACGCGCTTTACTGCCAGTTCTGGCGTGGCTACGTGGACGTGATACAGCGCCACCATAAAACCGCTGCGCTGGGCATCGCGTATCAGTTCCAGCTTTGAGGGGTGTGAAAAGACGGTTTCGGTGGCGAAGGATTTACCGGTCTCAATATGCTCATCCCGCTGTTTCCCGGCGATTTTCGCTGCCTCATAAGCGCGCTCGGGATTGTCGACCTCGTTCGGCCAGAGCTGCTTCTGGATTTCGTCGGCATTGATAAAAGGCACCTTGGCGTGGGGCCAGATTTGCTCGTAGTAGAGCGTCGTCTTGCCCGCGCCGTTGATACCCGCCAGCAGATGCAGGATAGGAGGGGTGCGCTTTTCCGGCATCAGCGCCCCCGGCCTGCTTTCTTCACCTTGCCCTGGTCGTCCAGCTCATAGGCTGTGGCGCCGGCCTGCTCGATCTTTCGTACAGTGCGCTCGTCACGTCCGCCCAGGCTCTCCAGGTGCTGCCAAAGCATCCGTGCATGGGCATGCTCTTCCTCCCCTGTCAGATCCTCCACCGGGATCTTGCCCTGGAAGGCCAGGTTGACCTTGTGCAGATCGAAGATGCCAGACTCTTCAACAAACCGCCCGATCCGCGCCCAGTGCTCGATCTGGCCATTCAGCGAGCGAGAGAAGTGGTCCTTGGACTCCTTGGCGGCCGCCAGGAGTTCGTCGTCGTTGAGCTTGATCGTCTGTGCCATGGTGAGACCCTTGTGGTGAACCGGATAAATCCATTATAGAGGGGCAGGTTCCAATATGGAACCTGCCGGTTGCAACCAAAAGTCCCACGGTCACTGCAACGGCGGGCAACACGGCCGCCACGCATCCTCCCCCTTTCCCCAATTCCCCGAAGCAAAACAAAAGAGGAGATCGGCCATGGTTGACCCAAGGCCCGCGTTCGAGCCCGCGGTGCGGTTGATGCGCCCGTTGGCATTGTTGGCGCTGCACGCTGTTTTCGCCTTGCTCAGCGCCTGCGGCGGTGGCGATAGTGGCAGCGGCCCTGATGGCCTCGAGGCGCCGCAAGGTGCCACCCTGAGCGTCGAACCGGTCAAGACGTTTCGTTTCGACTGGACCGACGTCGAAGGCGCAACCCACTACCAACTGCTTGAAAACCCCGACGGCATGGCGGGCTTCAGCCAGGTGGGCGGCGACATTCCCCAGGGCCTCGGCACCGCCGGGCTGGAAGTGCCGCTCTATGCGCGCCTCAATGCCCGCTACATTCTGCAGGCCTGCTCGGCAAGCGAGTGTGTGGATGCCGACCCGCTACTGGTCAACGGCACCCTGGAGGCCGGGGTCGGCTACTTCAAGGCGGGCGACACCCATGCACAGGATCTGTTCGGTAGCGCTGTGGCCCTGAGTGCGGACGGTCAAACCCTGGCGGTGGGTGCAGTGGGCGATACCGGTGCCGTCTACGTGTTTACCCGCGAGGGCGGCACCTGGCGGCAGGCAGTGGTCAAGGCGGACAACGCCGGGGCCGGTGACCACTTCGGCAGCACCCTGGCCCTGAGTCCCGACGGCCGGACCCTCGCGGTGGGAGCCACCGGGGAAGACAGCACCGGCATCGATGACGACCGGGGAGATAGCGATGCCGGGAGCGATTCCGGGGCCGTCTACCTGTTTACCCGTGGCGTGGATGACACCTGGCGACAGCAGGCAATGCTCAAGGCAGGCAACGCCGGGGCTTTGGACGCTTTCGGTGTCGCCCTGGCCCTGAGTGCGGACGGCGACACCCTCGCCGTAGGGGCCTTTGCGGAAGACAGCGAGGCCACCGGCATCGATGGCGATCCGGCGGACAGTGAGGCCGGCACTAACTCCGGTGCGGTGTATGTATATACCCGCGCAGATGGCACCTGGCAGCCGCAGGCCTACATCAAAGCGGACGACACCGGGGCGCAGGACTTTTTCGGCAGTGCCGTAGCCCTGAGCAAGGATGGCGACACCCTGGCTGTGGGGGCCTTTTATAAAGACGGCCTTGCCGCAGCTGGTCAGGTGCCTGATGCAACAAGCGCTGCGGGCGCGGTCTACGTGTTTGTCCGCGAGAGCGGCGCCTGGCGGCAGCAGGAAATGCTCAGGGCGAGCAATGCCGGAGGCTTTGATTTCTTCGGGAGCGTTGTCGCCCTGAGTGAAGACGGCGACACGCTCGCAGTAGGGGCCTACAACGAAGACAGCGGCGCTACCGGCATCGATGGCGACCAGGCCGACAGTGTCGCCGGCAGCAATTCCGGTGCGGTCTACCTGTTTACCCGCGACAGCGGCGTCTGGCAGCAGCAGGCGTATATCAAGGCGGGCAATACCGGCGCCGGTGACAATTTCGGTATCGCCCTGGCCCTGAGCGCGGATGGCCAGGCCCTGGCGGTGGGGGCCCCCGGCGAAGACAGGAGCGCCACCGGTATCAATGGAGATCCGGCAAACAGCGGCGTGGGGAGTGCTTTCGGCGCAGCTTATGTGTTCGCCCGCGGGAGTGGCGCCTGGCGGCAGCAGGCGTATGTCAAGGCCAGCAATACGGGGGCCCAGGACCAATTCGGCGTTGCCGTGGCCCTGAGTGCGGATGGCCGTGCCCTGGCCGTGGGCGCCATTGGCGAAGCCAGTGCCGCCACCGGGGTCGGTGGTGACCAGGCGGATGACTCAGTGCCAGGTGCCGGCGCAGTGTATCTGTACTGAGCCTGCCCACACAACCGATAAACCGGCGGCGCATCCTGGACGGCCGGTATGTCTCAGAGTGCGGTGAATTCCACGCTGAATAAAGCGGTAGGTCAATCGTTGGGAGGGTACGGTCAGCTCTGCGGCTGTCCCGTGATTGCGCAGGGTGGGTTAGTGCGCGATGAATGGTTGGCTGAGCGGTCCGTGGAAAAATCGGGGAGGACAAATCGTGTATACAAAGAAAACGGCCTGTGGGCTGTTCGTGGTGACCTTAGCCGCAGCGTTGAGTGCTTGCGGTGGAGGTTCCGGAGGTTCCGATAGTGGTTCCAGCTCCTCCTCAAGCGGCTCGAGTTCTTCCGGTAGTGGTTCCAGCTCCTCCTCGAGCAGCTCGAGTTC
>JGI12574J12772_1000186_pt1 | contig 19832 bp, 22 predicted proteins | sample TtaePargueraPR_2_FD_12772 | JGI IMG/M metagenome (IMG submission 12772)
GGGCCAGATTTCAGGCACAAAAAAAGCCGCTGTTAAAGCGACTTTCCGTACTCTTTAAAAAGAGTGGCGCGAGTGACGGGACTTGAACCCGCGGCCTCCGGCGTGACAGGCCGGCGCTCTAACCAACTGAGCTACACCCGCTTGGTGTGGCGCGGTTTATATAAGGGGTGGTTCGGTCTGGCAAGGGCTTTTTTTCAAAAAAATGAAGCCCTGATTGGTCAGGGTAAAAGGGGCACTGCAAATGCGTTGAAAACCGGGTGCCGGAATGCTTGGGCGGTGGGGTGGAGATGCCGTTTTCGCGTAGTACCGGATTGGGAAATCGACTTGCCTGTTTTTGCAACGGGTTGCGCATGAGCGATGAACGCCAAGTCGCTCGTCGGCATGTCAGTTCAATACGAAAAAGGGGATGAGAAACAAAAAAACGCCAACGGCGAACCGTGGCGTCTTTTTTGAACTTTCCATCAGGAGGAAAGTGGCGCGAGTGACGGGACTTGAACCCGCGGCCTCCGGCGTGACAGGCCGGCGCTCTAACCAACTGAGCTACACCCGCTCGGTGTGTGGCGCGGTTTCTAACAGCAGCTCCGAGGGGGCGCAAGACCTTTTTTGATCGTGTTCGACACTTTTTTGGATGTCGACACCATGGCGCGTTTTGTGTCGTGTAAAATGTATCCCTTGGGTGATGTTGGCAGATTGTGTTGCGGCCTGTTTGATGCTGATCAAAGTACAGGCGGGCAAGCAGATGTAAAAGTTTGGGATGATTCAAAAACGGGGCGGGGGCCCTGATGGTGGATAACCGAAGCGGGGGCCTGATGACCGATACGATCCTTGCCGTGCTTGACGACATAGACACCGGTTTGGCGACCCATCTTGCGACGAAGCCATCAAAGGCGGCGTATTCGACCCGTCCGGGCGAGATGGCGATGTGCGATCTGCGGATCGTGCGCAGTCTGGTGCTGTTATGGAGCGGGCAGAATGCGGCATTGACCGGGGACAATGATGATGTCCGGCAATGGATCATGGATCGTCTGCCCGATATTACCGAACGGCTGGAACGGATTGATGCGCATATCGACCGCGCCATTGATGATGATGACCGGAATGCGGCCAGGCAGATGATTTTCCCGGTAATAAACGGGGGCAGGGATGCGCAGTGAAATTGAAATGTGCTGCCGATGGCGGGCTGTCACCGCATCCCGAAAATCCGGTTATTCGCGCGGCAATTCGTAGCGTTCGGCAAGCTTTGTCAGGGCGGCGACAGTTGCCTGTTCGACGGTGGTGCCAAATCCGGTGACGCGACTTGCCAGAATGACATAAAGAGAATCAATGTGAAGCTGAATGACCAGAAGCTGCTTCATGTTGGCAGTCGTCCGGTCCGCAACAAAGATCTCAAGCGATTTTGCAATTTGCGTCATCAGCGGATACTGGAACGTGCCGCCAAGTGCCTTGACCGAATAGGCGAGGTCGGCACTGTTTTCCAGTGCGGCCGGTGCCTTTGAATTGTTGCTGACAGCCTCGACAACGAGTTTCCGGCAATCGGCAAGTTCCTTGCCGATATCGCGAACGAAAGTCTCGGTGCTGCGCTGAACGACTTTTTCGAGTTCTTCGAGCTGTTCAGGGGACAGATTGATGTCAAAGCCCTTGACGAAATTGACCGCACGCCGCTTCAGATCCGTCTGAGGCGGAATGATCTGGGCTTTTTTCTTTTTCTTTTCGGGCGTCACGATTGCTCCGGTCCCCCAATCATAATGGGTCATTAATCATCAGGGCTCCGTCTGTCGGGCCCATCGAAGGCGACCTGTCTGCGGCGGCGGTCCGGACCAAAATAGGTGCCGGTATTCACGAAATGCCGCGGACGGGTAATGACCGATACCAGTCTGCTGTAAAGTGCCTTGGCATTGAACGGTTTGGCAAGAAATTCCGTAATGCCGAGATCACGCGCAGTTGTGACGTATCGTTGCTCCGAATGTGCCGTCAACATGATTACCGGAATGAAGCGGTTGGGCGAATTGACGGAATTCCTGAGAACATCAAGGAATTCAAGACCATCCATCCCGCGCAGGCGCCATTCCGTGACGATGATATCAATCTGCTGGGTTCGGAGAACCTCGAACGCATCGTTCGGGGATCGCACACGCTGTACGGCTGTCGCACCAAGATACGAAAGGGTATCGAAGACTACCTGGGCCGAAATCTTGTCGCCGTCGACGACCAGAAAACTGATTTTACTGAAATCGATCTTTGCGCTCATCCGGCCTTCTATCCTGTGCGTCGTCACGATCCCGGTCCTTGTTCCGGTCAGGACCTTTTTTGCGTGATGATCGTACTACCGTGGTACTAAATGCTTATACCTTTGTCTGATTAGCGGCAAGGCCAAAGCGGTGTTTTATCAGCAGGAAAATCTGACAAATACTGACGCCTAACCTTGTGCAGGTATTGAACAAACGACGTTTACGTTCTTTTTGCTCGTGCTCGTAATCCCACGGATCACCGTATATTGGGCGAGCGGACAAAATTAAAAGGGGGCGATCACGAATGATCCGAAACGGCATCGGGAAGGGGTTCGGTTGTGCCTTCTTCGTCAATGACCTGAACAGCGACACCTGCCTCGCCAAACATTTCGGTCGAGATGATCATGTCCTGCTGCCAGCGTTCCAGAAAATCAGGTGTTAGTTTGCTTTTATCGACAAAGACCTCGGCGATGCCTGCCTGAATGATGGCACGTGCGCAATCACAGCACGGGAAGTGGGTGACATAAAGCGCGCACCCGTCAAGCGATGTGCCGGTGTAGCTGGCATTATAAATCGCATTTCGTTCGGCATGTTCGGTATAGGCGTATTTTTCCGGGCGCTGATGGCGGCTTTCGATGTTGTCGTCAACGCCGCGCGGAAAACCGTTATAACCGACTGCGCGAATTTCCTTTTTGGGGCCGATGACAACGGCGCCGACCTGGGTGCTGCGGTCCTTTGACCATTCGGCAATATGGGATGCCAGTCCCAGAAAACGATGATGCCATTTACTCATTTGTCCGGTCCCCGATCTTTCTGCGCGCTGTTTCTATCGCGTGGGTGCCAATGCGATTGCCGGGCAGGGCCGACGGCCAGCTTTGAAATGCTGCACTGCTTCTTTAAAGGAGTGCCTGCTTGTAATTGTCCAGCGAAAAATCACATTTTTGTAAAGGCATTTGGCGAAAAGTCCCTATTCAAACAGGGCTTGATTGACTATTAAGGGGTTACCCCCAGAAAAAAATCAGGACGTCTCGACGCCTCGCCGGGAAGCTATGGCCGAAGCGAAGAGACCCAATGGAAACCGAAAAACAAGAGGTAATAGCCGATGCGCCGACAACGTAAGGCGAAGATCATCGCAACCCTGGGGCCAGCGAGCTCGCATCCGGAAACTCTGGAAAAGATCGTCAAGGCGGGTGTTGATGTATTCCGGCTGAATTTCTCGCATGGTGAGCATGCGGAGCATCAGGCGCGTTTTGAAACAATCCGTGAAGTCGAGGCCAAGCTTGGCCGTCCGATTGGCGTGCTGATGGATTTGCAGGGCCCGAAGATCAGGTGCGGTACTTTTGCCGACGAGAAGATCGAACTTGAAGCCGGTGCGACCTTCCATTTTGACATGGACAAGAAGCCGGGTGACAAAAACCGCGTTTCGTTGCCCCATCCCGAAGTTTTCGCAGCACTCAAGCCGGGTGCGAACCTGTTGCTTGACGATGGCAAGCTGCGCATGCGGGTGGAAAAATGTGATAGCAAGTCGGCCGAATGCACGGTGATCACCGGTGGTCCGCTTTCGAACCGCAAGGGCGTTAACCTGCCTGACGTGATGTTGCCGATGTCCCCCCTGACCGATAAGGATCGCATCGATCTGGATTACGGTCTTGAGATGGGTGTTGATTTCGTCGCACTGTCCTTCGTCCAGCGTCCCGAAGACGTTGCCGAAGCACGCAAGATCATCAATGGTCGTGCGGCGATTGTTTCCAAACTGGAAAAGCCGCAGGCGATTGAACATCTTGACGAAATCGTCGCCCTTTCGGACATCATCATGGTCGCACGTGGCGATCTTGGCGTTGAATGCCCGCCGGAAGATGTTCCGATCCTGCAGAAACGCATCATCAAGGCCTGCCGCGAAGCCGGCAAGCCGGTGATTGTCGCGACCCAGATGCTGGACTCGATGGTCAGCAACCCGGCACCGACCCGTGCCGAGGCATCCGACGTTGCAACCGCCATTTATGATGGTGCCGATGCGGTAATGCTTTCGGCGGAAAGTGCGGTTGGCAAATATCCGATCGAAACCGTCAGCATCATGGACCGGATCATGATCCGGGTCGAACAGGACGAACTTTATTATCGTCTGCGCGATGCCAACCGTCCGGACCCCGAACATAACGCACCGGACGCGATCAGTGCGGCGGCCCGTCAGGTGGCCGGTACGATTGGTGCCAAGGCGGTGGTGACCTATACCACGTCGGGATCGACATCGCTTCGTGCGGCGCGTGAACGGCCGGAAGTTCCGATCCTTGGTCTGACACCGAAAATCCAGACAGCCCGTCGCATGACGCTTTGCTGGGGCGTGCATGCGGTATTCACCCGTGATGCCACCAACTTTGCCGAAATGGTCGGCATTGCCTGCGAAGTCGCCAAGCGCGAGGAATTTGCGGGCACCGGTGATTCGCTTGTGATTACGGCTGGCGTGCCATTCGGTACGCCGGGGGCTACCAATATTCTGCGCATTGCGTGGCTGACATCGAAAAACTGATCAGGCCATTGCGCGATGAAACGGGACGGGCGGCAATATGCCGCCCGTTTTTTATGCCGATGCATGAATAAAACCGGGAAGCCCGTTATATCGCCGGATAGTGGACTGTATTGTTAATGCTTTTTTGAGTGTTTGCCGTAATAGTCAGAGTGTTATGGCATATATCTTCGTGTTTTGCGGGGATTGAGCCATGACCATGAGTTTAAAAGGTTTTTGGCTCTTGTATTGTTGTTTGGGGAGGATTGCTTTGCTATAAGCAATCCAAGGTCAGATAAAAAACGTCGGTGTTGCAAGGGGTTGGCGCCGATATGCCGCAAGGCAGGGGATCAGGGGAATTGCTGCGATAATGCTGAACTGGATGTTCAATCGGCAGAAATCGAAGGATGACGGTGCGCTTGACGACAAGTCGGCGGCCAAGCTTCGTGATCTGGCGGAAACGGTCCGGAGCATCGCGCCAGACGAGTTTGGCGCGGCGGAGCAGGCAAATTCGCGTGCAGCCCGAATCCCGCGTAAAAAAGATTCTGATGATCAGGCCGCCCAAAGCGGCATCGATTATGCCGCGCGCATGTCTGCCGATCTTGTCGATGATGACGAGGACCAAGACGGCCAGCCTGATTTTGACAGCGATGTCCGCATGGATGTGGCGCGCCGCCTGCGCCGCCATCTGAGCGAGCTTAGCCCGTCCGAGCGCCTCGACATGGTCGAGGAGTTTGTTACCGCAATCGGCAATATGGCAGATTGTTATCGCCCGCAGGTCATCGCCCTGATCGAGCAGGAACTGAGCCACACCCCCTATATGACCCGCCAGGCCGCGATGCGCCTGCGTCAGGATATTGCGGCGATTGGCCGGGTGTCGCTTGGGGAATATGTTGAACTTCTGAGCGATGCGGATTTCCTTGATATCCTGCGCGGGCGCGGCGAATTCGTTCAGACCGCGGCCGAAAAACTTGAAGCCGAACAGGAAGCCGCCGCACAGGCGCGTCTTGCGCGCGATCGTTCGGAAAAGGAAAAGGGCGGGTTGCTGAACCGGTTGCTGTCATCGGATGACGCGCCGCGCAATGTGGTTGCCTTGACGCCGCAGTTCGGCAGCAAGAAAGAGACATCCAGCAAAACACCGCTTGGTGAGATGATGGATGGCCGCAACAAGATTTCGCGCCAGGCACAACGCCGTGTGGCGCATTTCATTCTGGCGTCGCTGTTTGATACGCTGGTTGAACGGGGCCGTATGCGGGCCGAAGTGGCGCGTGCCATGCGCCAGTCGGTGCGTCAGCGCATTGAAAAGGCAAAGTTCGAAAACCGTATCGTGAATCGCACTGCACCGGTATCGTCCGAGCATGATCTTGACGAAGCGATGCAGGATGACGCGGGCGAACAGGGCGGTGTTGCCGAGCCGGTAACCATTGATCACTATATTCTTGATGCGCTGTCGCGCAATGAAGACGCGCTTGTGGTTCAGAGCCTTGCGCATTATGCGCAGATGCCTGCGGCAATCGTTTCCAAAATCCTTGATTCGGGAAGTGCACGCGCGATCACCGCGCTGGCGTGGCGTGCGGGCATGTCAGCCCCGTCGGCCGTCGTTTTGCAGATGAGTGCCGCAATTCCCGAAGACAGCATCGAGCGTCCGGCTGCGGGCGGCCGTTATGCCATGGCATCGACGGATATGGACTGGTATATCGATTTCTTCAACGAGCTTCAGCCTTCCGGACCACGTGGTCGTGCTGCGGGTGCGACATCGTCACGCAGTCCGGAAAAGTCTGGTCGTACACGCCGCCTGTCGGATGAACGACCCCAGGGGCCGAAGGGAGAATAAACGGGATGCGCAAGGATCTCGGGATCTCCTACGACGGGTTGAAATATGCCCTTTCCATCAAAGACAATTATCTTAGCGGTGAACCGCTGACCGTTATGGGGGCGGGTGCCCAGCAGCGCCTTTTGATGCCGGAGCATTTGCTGAGCAATGATCTGGCATTGATGCAGTATGACGACCCGCTTGCGCTTGCCGTGATTGCGACCAAGGACCCGGAAAGTCCGATGGCCCTGGCCGCGGCGATCCGCATGGGGCCGCACGCCAAATGTAAGGAACTGATTACCGGGGTTTTTGAAGTCGTATCGGATGCAACCAAGCACGAGCTGGTGGCGGATTGCGCCAAGCTGTTGTCGCGCAATGCATTCAGTCCGGAAGCCTTCCAGCTTGTACGCAATCGTGCAAGCAACCATGTTGTTGAAATTCGCGAAGCCTATCGCCGGGCTATGGCGGGCAATTTGCGCGCCCTTCTTGATGGCAAGATGGCGGCCCGTGAATTTGTCGAGGAATTTATCGAGCTGGCGTCGCATGGCAATCTGAGGATCGATATTTATCGCCGGTTGGTGATGAAACTGATGCGTTCGGATGCGGTGCGGCCAAGCGTGAAGTTCATGCTGCTGGAGCGGCTCGACAAGTTTCCGCAGATGGTCAAGGTGCAGATTGTTAACGAGGTTAACTCTGCCCCCGATACGCCGGAATACCAGACCCTGAAACAGGAATTGCGCTGGATATACGAAAGCAAGGCACGGGCAAAGACGACCACAACAGACGTGCCGGAAACGTCAAAAAACTGGTTTGGTGGCTCGTCACTGGATTATGGCGCAGCGGCTGGCTTGCAAAGCCGCAACGCGATCATCAAGCCGCAGCAACCGGCCCTGAGGCGCCCTGGCGTGCCTTCCATGCAGTCAAGTGGCGGTTTCAGCACGCGCGAAATTGCGTCCTGGCTTAACTGACAGACCACAACACCGAAAAAACTGATCAGCCCGCCAGACGTCTGGCGGGTTTTGTCGTTTCCGGCGTGACCGCGATCCCCGCCTGATGTTCGAGATAGACGGTGCAGACCACGCGCAGAAGCGATGCGAAGTTGGGAATGTCATCGCGCTGGCTGACGACTTCGTCGTGCAGCTTGCCCAGAAATTGCGGTGTGCTGAACCCTTCGCCGGCAGCAATTTCATCAAGGATTTGCCAGAAGCGTTGTTCGAGCCGGACACTCGTGACCATACCATTGATGCGAAGCGAGCGACTGACAGATTGATAAAGTTCGGGATCGGTGCCGGAATAGATCTGACACATGATGACGACCTCTCCTGTTTTGCCACCGGCGATATGACGCCGGTGGTCGGTTACAGGTTTATGGTCCGGCATATGGCCCGGAAACGCAATCGGTGATTGCGCGAAAACACCTTAGTGGGTGATTTCGGTACCCAGCAAGGTCAGGAACCCGGCCAGCCATTTCGGATGGGCTGGCCATGCAGGGGCGGTGACGAGATTGCCATCGATGCAGGCATCATCAATCGCGATTTCGGCATAGGTCCCGCCAGCAAGGCGCACTTCGGGGGCGCAGGCCGGATAAGCCGATACACGACGATCCTTGATGATATCGGCAGCGGCCAGAATTTGCGCACCGTGGCAGACGGCGGCAATCGGTTTGTCGGCATCGTTGAAGTCACGGACCAGGCGGATGACATCCTCGTTCAGGCGCAGATATTCCGGTGCACGACCGCCGGGAATCAGAAGGGCGTCGTAATCTTCGACGCGGGCTTTGGCGAAATCGGCATTCAGCGCAAAATTGTGACCGCGTTTTTCGCTGTAAGTCTGATCACCTTCAAAGTCGTGAATGGCGGTTGCAACGGTGTCACCGGCCTTTTTGTCCGGACAGACGGCATCAACCGAATGACCGACGGCAAGCAGGGTCTGGAACGGAACCATGGTTTCGTAATCTTCGGCATAATCGCCGACCAGCATCAGGATTTTTTTCGCTGACATTATTTTATCCTCCCGTTTAGTGTGATCCTGAAACTATAGACCATGGCGGGGATCAGCGGGTAACAGCGGGCTACTACGCGCGAAAACTATTGGGAAGGGCTACGTAAAATAAAAAAAGACGGCCTGGGTGGGGCCGCCTTTGGCAGATCAAATTTTTATGACAAATCAGCTTTTGGTAGTTGTTGATTTGCTGGCTGCGGGTTTTTTGGCAGCCGTGGATTTGGTTGCGGCGGTTTTTGTCGCGGCTGTCTTGGTTGCCGGTTTGGCTGCCGTGCTGCGCGCTGCGGGCTTTTTCGCCGGGGTCGATGTGGCAGGGGCAGCCTTGGCCGGAGCGGCCGTTGATGCCGTTTCGGCACCTTCCTTGATATGCAGATCGCGTTGCGGGAAGGGAATCGAGAAACCGGCTGCTTCCAGTTCGGTTTTCGAGCGGCGGCTGAGATCCCAGAAGGTCGCCCAGAAGTCCGCCGTATTGGTCCAGCCGCGTGCGGTCAGATCAACCGAGCTTTCGCCAAGGGTCGCAACGAAGCTCATGGGTTCCGGATCTTTCAAGACGCGTGGATCGCTTGCGACCAGATTTTTGAGGAAGTCGAGTGCGGCATCGACATCATCGTCATAGGAAATACCAACCTTGATATCCAGACGGCGGGTCGGATTCCGCGAATAGTTTTTGATCGCGCTGTTCCAGATTTGCGAATTCGGGGCGGAAATAAACACGCCATCGGCTGTTTTAAACAGTGTGGTGAACAGGGTGATTTCAACGACCGTACCCGAAACGGAACCTGCTTCAACAAATTCGTCCACCTTTAACGGACGCAGGACCAGGATCATTACACCGGCGGCAATATTGACAATGTACCTTGCAGAGCCAGACCGATGGCGAGACCGGCGGCACCCAGAACGGCGATGATGCTTGCGGTTTGCACACCGAAGTTCGAAAGGACTGCGATCAGGACAATGATCAGAATCACATAGCGCACGATGCTTGCGGCCAGCGGCTTGATCGTCGTGTCGACAAATTTTGCGTTTCTGAGAGAATGACGAACCAATGCTGCCGCACGACCGGCAACCCACCAGCCGACAATCAGAATAAGAATTGCGCCAAGCAGGTCCAATCCGAACCCCAGCGCAAATGCTTTCAGCATCTCTGCAATTGTCGCCATATCTGTTTCCATCATTTAAACCTCGCTTGCTCGGTGCCAAAGTTGTAGTCTAGTTTAATCATACTACCGTATTAACTGGTAGCATCGCAGGTTTAGGCGATCTTGAAAAGTGACCTCAAAATACCACTTGAACCTAATGTCATGGAACTTTTCGCATTTTCGGTCGTTTAGAGACATAATATGACCATCATTGGTGATATTGTAGGTTACTGAATAACAACCTGAACTATAGGGGCAAAAACATGCAGCTTCGTCCGTCTTTTATTTGTGCTATCGGGGGCGTCGCCCTTCTTAGCGCGTGTAGCAGTGTCGACAATTCGGGTACGGCCGTCATGTACGGTGGTAACCCGCTGACCTATGGCAGCTCTGTCAATGAAGCCGTGACCGGTGCCGAGCCGACCACCGCATTTGGCAAGGCGCTTAAAGCCGAATATATCGCCTACGCACAGCGTGAAGCCGACGAATGGTACGATTTCTTCGACGCCGACTTCTTTGCGAAGAAAGCAGGCAAAGTCGCTGAAAACGAAACCATCCTTCCGGAAGATCCGGCCAACTGGCGTTTTGACGCCGAAGAAATCGCACAGAAACGTGCAGTTCGTGATGAACTGATCGCGCTTCTTGACGATGGCAAGCGTGAAGAAAAACCGGATACTGCCGCAATTGCGCAGGCCCGTTACGATTGCTGGATTGAAGAAAGCGAAGAAGGCTGGCAGACTGAACTGATCAGCCAGTGCTGGAAAGATTTCGAAGCCGCGATGGCCGAACTTCGTGCGGAGCCTGAAATGGTTGCCACCCCGGCACCGGTTGCAGCAGCACCGCGTCTGTTCACCATCTTCTTCGACTTTGACAGCACCGCCATCACCCCGGTTTCCGAGCGTGTTCTTGATGCCGCTGCCGAGCAGTGGGCTTCGAGCATGAGCAACGTTACCGTTGTTGGCCATACCGATGCGTCTGGTCCGGCAACCTACAACCAGGGCCTGTCCGAGCGTCGTGCGGCCGCAGCTCTTTCCGAGCTGACCAATCGTGGTGTTACGGCTGACAAGGTCGACAGCGAGGCCGTTGGTGAAGGCGAACTGCTGATCCCGACTCCGGATGGTGTTCGCGAACCGCGTAACCGTCGTGTGACGATCTCGATCGACTAATTCGCGGTCATTTACCAAATCTTTGGCAACGGGGTGGCATAATGCCACCCCGTTGTTTTTTATGGAAACTCGATCAAATACACAGTCGGGCATGTGAATAACGGTTGAAATTGGGCGCAATACACCTAATGTCTGCGAGACATCCCAGCCGCGAAAGGGAGAGACGGGGGAAAATGATCAGAAATTTGTGCCGTTCATTGCGCGGTGCCGGTATCTGCGCGATGGCCGTTTTGGTAATCTCAGGAAGTTTCGCCGAGCAAGGTCAAGCTGCAGATAAGACGCCACCGGTTCCTTTTGAGAAGTTGTATGCTGCCGAGCGTGGTGACGGAAAATATCTTAGCTTCAATGTATTTTCTGGCGAAATTCCCGGTAAACGAATCAAGGCATTGCTGCGTTCCGGCCAGGTTGTTGGCGACCGGATTCTTCTTGCGGAAGATGTCGCCGTCTATTTCCCCGATGGATATATCGTTCAATCGCAAGTCCGGTTTGGCAAATATATCCCCCGTGCGGGTTTGATTGCAGGAGCCGTCGCCAAACGCGATCATCTGGTCGAAAACCCGCGTTATGCGCTGGTCGAACAGTTTGATCAGATTCTTGGCAAAGAATGCGCGCGTACCGAATATGCCAACGGGTTTGCAGCACTTCGGATCAAGTCCGATGGTGTGATGTCGCTGGTTATGGAAACGGCCGGTCTTTACGATCCGCTGGTGAACGAAGCCACGACCACCTATACGGTAACAAGCGCGGTACAGCCGGTCTTTATCGGCAATCAGGGGCTTGTCCCCGATCTTATGAAAATCTGCGGTCGCGGCTGATGATGGCCTGCTGAGAGCAAAGAAAAGGCACTGCAAATGCAGTGCCTTTTTGGTTTTTCTGTTCCGGTGAATGATTGCTCAGGCGACTTTCCAGTCCGGGGCAAACAGCCGGGGAATTTCAATCGCGGGGCAGCGGTTCATCACGACATCAAGCCCGGCATCCTGTGCGCGGGTCGCGGCACCGACATTGATCACGCCAAGCTGCATCCAGATGGATTTGGCACCTATCGCGATCGCCTCGTCAACCACACCACCGGCATCCTCGCTGTTGCGGAAGATATCGACCATATCGACCGGTTCGGAAATATCGGCCAAGGTGGCGACGACTTTCTGGCCATGGATCTCACCACCTGCCTGACCGGGATTGACCGGGATAACGTGATAGCCGCGCGACAGCAGGAACTTCATAACGCCGTTTGACGGGCGTTCGGGTTTGGGGCTGGCGCCGACCAGTGCAATGGTTCGGGTGCGTTCAAGCAGTGCCTGGGTGGCATTGTCGTCGGGATTTTTAAAATCGCTCATGTCATCTGCCTTTGGTTTGCGATACGGCATCGTTATATCTGTATGATACATAAGGTTTTGATCTGCTGCCGCAATCTTCTGGCGTCGGGATTGTGTGATGCCGCGGCGCTCGCAGAAAGTTGATGGCGGATTTAACTGACGGGGCGTGAAAAACCGGGTTGAGTAAGGGATATGATTCCAAACGCGCAAAATATCAAAGGTGCCCTGCATGTATCCGTGGCTTGATCCGTCCGGCAGATTTTCGGTTTTCAAACTGACTGTGTTTGTTTTGCTGCTTGTGCCGGGCTGTTTCATTCTATGGCCGGTCATTGCCGAAGGCGGAGCGACCATTCCGGTCAAGGAAGCGATCCTTGAAAGCGGGGACTGGGCGATCAGAATGTTGCTGATCTCGCTTCTGATCACGCCGCTTCGCCGGATTACACGCGCGAGCAAGCTTGTCCAGATCCGGCGTCAGGTCGGTTTGGCCGCCCTGGCATATGCCGTGATCCATCTGTTGTTATATATGCTGAGCCAGTCGTGGGATGTCTTGCGCGTTGCCAATGAAATTCTGGTGCGGATTTATCTGACCATCGGCTTTGTGGCGCTGACGGGGCTTGTTATCCTTGGGGTGACGTCAACCAAATCAGCGATGCGCTGGCTGGGCAAGAACTGGACCCGATTGCACAGGATCAGCTATGGCATCGGTGTTCTTGCGGCCCTTCATTTCTTCATGCAGTCGAAAATTGATGTCAGCGAAGCGACCCTGATGTCGGGATTCTTTGTCGCCCTGATGCTGTATCGCATGGCGCATGCCCGTGACTGGTCGCTGCGATCGCCGCTTGTTCTGGTATCAATTGCGGTTCTGGCGGGGCTGGCAACCGCAGGGATCGAATATGCGTGGTACGGATTGGCGACCGGTGTACCGCCATCGGCTGTTTTTGCCGCCAATCTTGAATTCATGTGGCCATTGCGCCCGGCATGGAATGTGCTGTTGAGCGGGTTGTTCGTTGCAGTCATCAGCCTGTTCGGGCGCGATGCGATTGGCCGTGAATGGCTTGGCCAGATCGCATCGAGCCTGTTTGTCAGGCCGCAGCGCTCGCGCGGCGGGTAAGGGCGGTCAGAAGGCCCGCACCAATCATGACGGCACCCCCGGCACGCGTCAGGCGGCGCATGGCGGCTGGTTTGCGGAATTTTTCGCGCAGGGCACCGGCCATGATTGCCCAGATCGCAACATTGACTGCCGCCAGCGAGACGAAGGTCGCGGTCATGATGACGAATTGGGGAACAACCGGCATTGACGCATTCACGAATTGCGGCACAAAGGCGATAAAGAACACGATGCCCTTAGGGTTCAGGGCCGTCACGATATAGGCCTGCAGGAACATGCGGGACGGTCGGTTGCGTTTGGCATCGGGATTGTCTTCAAGTGTGCCCGGTTTTTCCCGCAGCATCTTGATGCCAAGATAAATCAGATAACCCGCCCCGCACAGTTTGAGCACCGTAAAGGCATTTGCCGACGCCGCCAGCAATGCACCGGCACCAGCCAGCGAAATCGTCATCGCCGTCAGATCCCCAAGCGCCACACCGGGAACGGTTGCCCATGCGGTCTGGCGTCCCTTGCCAAGGGCGTAGCTGACCACAAGCATGATGGTCGGGCCGGGAATGGCCAGAACAATTGAGCAGGCCAGAACGAAGGCCAGCCAGATTTCAAGGTTCATCTTTACCCTCCTTCAGGTGCTTTTCATCCAATCATAAATCCTGATCCCGATTGCGAAGTCGAGGGCAAAATCGCAGGTGGCAAAGCAATCATTCGTGGCGCCATTCCGGATGGCGTTTTTCAACAAAGGCCCCGATGCCCTCGCGGGCGTCATGTTTCTGCATGTTTTCGGTCATCACCCCGGATGCGTAATCATAGGCCGCCGACAGGCATTTCGAGCTGGCGATAGAATGCTTCCTTGCCCAGTTTGACCGTCATGCCCGAACGCGATGCGATCCGTTTGGCAAGATCATCGGTGGCGGTGATCAGATCGTCATCTTCGACGACATCGGAAATCAGCCCCATCTGCCAGGCGGTTTGCGCATCAATCGGGTCGCCCGTCAGTAACATGCGCATCGCGTGTTTGCGCGATACGTTGCGGCTAAGTGCGACCATCGGGGTCGAACAGAACAGCCCGATATTGACCCCGGGCGTGGCGANTTTCGCATATGATCCGGCGACCGCCAGATCACAGCTTGCGACCAGTTGGCANCCGGCGGCCGTGGCCACNGCGTGAACCCGTGCGATCACCGGCTGGGGCAGGGTCACAATCCGCATCATCAAGGCNCTGCATTGNGAAAACAGGGCGGCGTGGCCGTCACAGGCTGAAATCCCGTTCATTTCCTTAAGATCGTGTCCGGCGCAAAAGGCCGGGCCGTTTGCNGCAAGGATCACNCANCGGATGGTTTCGTCATTGGCGATTTTGTCCAGNGCNGTATGGAGGGCNCCCATCATCGCCCCTGACAGGGCGTTGCGGCTTTGCGGGGCATTCAGGGTCAGTGTCGTGACCGGACCTTGATCCTCGCGCAGGACAANTTCNTTTGCNTCAGTATGGCTGGTGGGGGAATTGCTGGTCATTCGGGCCTCCCTGTGATGGCGCGCACTGCAGGTTTTTTACTTTTGCGTCAGTATATTGTCGTTGTAGAATTTCACGTCCCGGTTTTGTTGAAAACCAAAAATGCAAAAAGACTGCTTCATGCCGGACGACGATCCCATGTGAGGACGATTGGGAATGAGCAACGACGAACAACGTAAGCCGCGACGCGCTCCTGGTCGTTTTGTCACCACCAAGGAGATCGTTGAAAAACGCAAACCGGTTTCGCCGGTCGCGAAGACGAAAATGAAACGCTATGACCGCAAGGAGGTCATGGACTGGGACATGGAACGTCAGCGTGCCGAAGCACGTGCGCGGTTGTTAAGTCGCGGTTTTGACGTGCCTGAAATTCTTCAGCCCCGTCGACCGGAAGTGGATCCGGATGATCCGGAAGCCAGCACCATTGATCCCGATGCCGTGCGCGATATTTCCGGGGCGGCGATGGCCGGGCCCAAACCGGCGGCCCCGAAAAAAAGCCGACCGGTAACGGCAGGCGACCTTCACAACGCCGCGAAGCAGGGGGATCGCCCCAAGCCCAATCGTCATTTCCTTGCGAGCAATGTCGCCCTGCATCAGGCGGGACCGAATGTGGCGCAGGCCGAGGCACCACAGAATGACGGGCAGGACGGGGATTATTTCGACGGCAGTGCATATCGCGAATATCTGGAAGGCTTGGGGGATGGCGCGAAAACCGGTCTGGACATCCACAATGATATTACCGGTCGCGTCGATGATCTGAAATCGGCATCAAAAACCGGATCGGGCAATATTGATTTACCGGATAACAGTTCAAGCTGGGTCAGTCAGGAAGAAGCCCGGCGGCGCAATGTGGCCAGGGAATCGCAGGCACATTCTGCCAAACAGAAATCAGCAAGGCAGACCAAGGCCGAAAAAAAGGCAAGGGCGCGGGGCAATGCGCTGGCGCTTGACAAGGTCTTGCCGAAACTTGGTGCCTATATGGTGGCGGCCATTGCGGTCGGTTATGTGCTGGTGCTGGTCTATACCGAGCTTGGCAAACTGATTGGCGGATAAGTGTAAAAACAATCAGCAATAGAAAATGCATCCTATATTTTGCCTCAAACCTGCCCGAATCTTCACGTCTAGTATAATTGTCGCATAGTGGACCATGTGACAGGCATCGGGCTTTTGACGAAATTGTCCGGTGTTTCGAGATCAGATAATGGGGAGATTGGACGACGAGGGGGTGATGGCCTTAATTGACCGGCAAGGTATGTCGGCAATGAAAGGTGGTCAGAGTGTGACATAACCCTTGTTGCAGGAGACGGCGGAGGTACCGCCGTAGTCGCCATGGAAAGTGACGTAAAAGGTCAGGAAGACCGACACCCGGTTTATCTTCCGGAAAACCGGTATCATTGGGCGTCCAACGATGAAGTGGACAAGCCCACAGTTATCCTGCGTGGCCCGGTCAGGCCAAGATTTCGAAGGTCCGGCTCAGGTGCCGGTTCTGACTTTGATCTGACCGATTGGATGCAGAAAAATCTGCCGCGCGTCGGGGCGTCCCTGATTGTCAGTATCGTAATTGCGAGTGTTGTCCTTGCGACATATTCAGAGCTTGCTGTTCTGTTGTCGCGTTGATTGCGCATGTCTGTTTGTTCCGTGATGTCATCACATACCGGACAAACCATCTGGCAACGGAGACGATGATGAAAAGCCAGAGATTGCCTGTATCGGGTGTCTATCATGCTTTGGCATCAAGAACGCTGTCTGCGGGCATTCATCGCCGCCGCCCCGGGCAGGGCGGTTTGACGCCGGAACCCGATATTGCCGATCAGAAGAACGGTGGCCTGGACCCGGAACCACAATCGGACCATCAGAGCCCGGGACATCGCCGCCATGTCAAAAGCCAGACGGCATCGTCGTCCAAATCCGGTCGCGATCCGGATAATGATGTGAAAAATGGAAAGACGAATGTCGCGGCATCGGACGAGGGACCGGAAGATCACCCGTTCATCGATTTCATTGCATCAATAATGCCATCGGGCGAAGCCCCGAATGACAACCCGGAATTTCCAGTATCTGCGGATGATCGCCAAGCCGGCGGGTATCGTTCCGACAATCAAGGCAGTCGGATTTTACGGAACGCACCGGAAGCCAGACCTGCATTACCCGCTCATACATTCGCCATCAGGCGGCGGGGCATGGAAAGATGGCTGCCCAATATCGGCTCCATTCTGATTACCGGGATCGTTATTGTTGCGGTGATCTGGATGACGGTGATCGAGCTTTCGGTAATCCTTGGCAGATAAAGGCGGTCACTGAGCCGGACATGGTGGTTTGCGACTTTATGCCAAGGGGCAGATATGCTGAAATAATTGACGTTAACGTAAACGTTATGTCAGGCTGTTGGTCAAAGGGAACAGGGCCATCCGTCCAAGGTTGGCGACAGGGAGGAACCCGATATGACAGCCATGCCACCCCGCACCGGCATAGGATTGGCGGATTTCGACGCCATCATGCGTGAAAAAGTCCCGTTTGTCGGGGATATGAATGTCAGGACAGAGGAGCTTTCGGGGGATCGCGCCCTGTTGCGCCTGCCGTTCAATGAACGGCACATTCGGCCGGGCAATGTTATTTGCGGTCCGGCGATCTTTGCGCTGGCTGATATTGCGCTTTATGCGGTGGCGTGGCTTGTGGTACCCAAGGCCGATCTGGCGGTTACGACCGAGGCGACCGTGCATTTCCTTTCCGGGGCAAAGCCCGGGGATTTGCTGGCGGAGGCGAAAATCCTCAAAGCCGGAAAGCGCCTTCTGATTGCGGAATGCCATATCCGGTCTGTCGTTGACGGCGCACTTTGCGCGCATGTCATCGGAACCTATGCGATGCCACCGGAAAAGGGGCCGGAAAATGGGACCGGGCCAAAACCGGTCTGAAAATGATGAAAATCAGTGTGGTAAAATAATACCTATTGATTTAAGTTATGAAATATAACGAAATATTCCTGTTGCTTTCCTGTTTAATGCTGGCATACTGCGCCAACTTTCAACGAGGGGCGATTCCCTCCGTGGAACCCAGTTTTCGAGTATTAAATTATGAAAACCTTCACTGCGACACCGAGTGACATCGAGCGCAAATGGTTTGTAGTCGACGCAGAAGACGTCGTACTCGGCCGTCTTGCAGCCGTTGTTGCCAACCGTCTTCGTGGTAAACACAAAGCGATGTTTACCCCGCACATGGATTGTGGCGATCACATCGTCATCGTCAATGCCGAAAAAGTCAAACTGACCGGCCGTAAACTTCAGAACAAGAAGTTTTACTGGCATACCGGTTATCCGGGCGGCATCAAAGAACGCACCATGGACAAGCTGCTGAATGGCGAGCATCCGGAACGTGTGATCATCAAAGCTGTCGAGCGTATGATGTCCCGTGGTCCGCTGCGCAGCCAGGTTCTTTCCAAGCTGCACGTCTATGCCGGTACCGAGCATCCGCATGATGCACAGAAGCCGGAAGTTCTCGATCTTGCCGCAATGAACGACAAGAATAAGCGGAGTGCTAAGTAATGGCCGACACCAAAACTCTTGAAGATCTCAAGGATCTCGCACAGGGCGGTGAAGCTGCTGCTGCAGAAGGCACCCTGCCGGAACCGAAGATCGACGCACAGGGCCGTTCCTATGCAACCGGTCGTCGTAANAACGCAATTGCACGCGTCTGGATCAAACCGGGCTCGGGTAAAGTCACCGTCAATGGCCGCGAATTCGAAGATTACTTCGCACGTCCGGTTCTGCGTATGGTGATCAACCAGCCGTTCGGCGTTGCCAATCGTAAAGATCAGTTCGACGTCGTTTGCACCGTTACCGGTGGTGGTCTTTCCGGTCAGGCCGGTGCCGTTCGTCACGGTATCTCGCGCGCGCTGACCCTGTTCGAGCCGGCACTGCGTCCGTCGCTCAAGGCAGGTGGCTTCCTGACCCGTGACCCGCGTGCAGTCGAACGTAAAAAATACGGTCGCGCCAAAGCACGTCGTAGCTTCCAGTTCTCGAAACGTTAATTCGTTTTCGGGCATCAGGCTCGCGATTTTATTGGAAAAGCGTCACCTTCGGGTGGCGCTTTTTCTTTTTGCGGGTGTTGCTTTGTCTCCGAGTAAAACCAACAAAAAACGGCGTCTTCACGAAGGAAAGACGCCGTTTTTGTTTCGCGTTTAAAGGCTGAGCAGTCTCTGTCGCGTTATTGCCAGCGATCCGAGAAATCGCGCGGGATCATCAGAATATCGCGATCCACTTTGGTCACGTCAGTATGGCCGCAAAGCGCCATGGAAACTTCAAGTTCCTTGTGAATGATCTCAAGCGCCTTGGTTACGCCGGCTTCGCCCATAGCGCCCAGACCATAAACATATGCGCGCCCAATATAGGTGCCCTTGGCACCCAGTGCCAAGGCCTTCAGCACATCCTGTCCGGAACGGATCCCGCTATCCAGATGGACTTCAATCTTGTCCCCGACGGCATCCATGATTGCCGGCAGGGCCCGAATTGAGGACAGGGCACCATCAAGCTGGCGGCCACCATGGTTGGAAACAATGATGGCATCTGCGCCAACGTTAAGTGCCTCCAGCGCGTCGCGCGGATCAATGATCCCCTTGATGATCAGCGGCCCATCCCACATCTTGCGAAATTCGCGAATACGATCCCAATCAAGGGATACATCAAACGCCTCGGCCGTCCATGTGGTCAGCGATGATGCGTCGGCAACCCCCTTGGCGTGGCCAACAATATTGCCAAAGAACCGGCGTTTGGTGCTGAGCATGCCAAGGCCCCATTGGACTTTGGTCATCATGTTGGTAACCGATTTGAAAGTCAGTTTGGGTGGGGCGGAGAGGCCGTTCTTCAGATCCTTGTGACGTTGGCCGAGCATCTGAAGATCCACCGTGATGACCGCAGCCGAGCATTTGGCGGCCTTCGCCCGATCAAACAGGCGCTTCATGAAGTCATCGTCCTTGAGCGTATAAACCTGCAACCAGAAGGGCTTGGAGGTGTTTTCGGCGACATCCTCGATCGAACAGATCGACATGGTCGACAATGTGTACGGGA
>JGI12574J12772_1000215_pt1 | contig 17980 bp, 12 predicted proteins | sample TtaePargueraPR_2_FD_12772 | JGI IMG/M metagenome (IMG submission 12772)
CGGCTCGCCGTCGCCCGCGCCATGTACGACATGCGCTTCCCGGACGAGGACACCCACAAGCTGACCATGCAGCAGTTGCGGGGCAGGGAAGGAGCCAGGGTCAGACGCATCTACCGGGAGCACGCCCGGCGTACCAAGGTGACCTGGACCCACCGGGACTACGACCCGGAGAACTTCGCCGGATCCGACCCGATCAACCAGGCGCTGTCCGCCGCGCACGTCTGCCTGTACGGGGTCGTCCACGCCGTCATCGTCGCCCTCGGCGCGGCACCCGGCCTCGGCTTCATCCACACCGGCCACGAACGGTCCTTCGTCTACGACATCGCCGACCTGTACAAGGCGGAAGTGAGCATCCCGGTCGCGTTCGACGTCGTGGCGAGCGGATCGGTCGACGTACCGGCGGACACCCGCCGCGCCGTCCGCGACAAGCTGTTCGAGCTGAACCTGCTCGACCGGTGCGCCGACGACATCCGCAGGCTGCTCCTGCCGCCGTCCGTTGGCGACGAGCCGGACGGGCACGCCTTCAGCGAGGACGTCGTCAACCTCTGGGACGAGTCCGGTGTCGAGATGCCCAGCGGCATCAACTACGCCGACGAGTACGAGGTCGACTTCTAATGGTCGTCATCGTCCTCACCGCCTGCCCGGCGGGCCTACGCGGTCACCTGACACAGTGGCTGCTGGAGATCTCGGCCGGCGTGTACGTCGGTCACGTCACAGCCCGGGTACGCGACCGGCTCTGGGGCAGAGTCGTCGAGCTCGCCGGCCCCGGCCGCGCCCTGATGGTCTACCAGGTACGCGGTGAGCAGCGGCTGTCGTTCAAGGTGCACGACCACCACTGGCACCCGGTCGACTTCGACGGCATCATGTTGATGCGCCGTCCGGCCGATCCCGCCGCGACTGCCGCCGCACCGCAAACGGGGTGGAGCAAAGCGTCCAAGCGGCGCCGATTCGCCCGACGCGCCTCCACCCGGTCCACTGATCGACAGGAGCCAAACCAAAGTGAATGAAAACCCGGCCCCGCGCCTCTAAACGCCCAGGTCAACAAGCCTGCTCCCCGCGCACGCGGGGATGGTCCCGGCATCTGGTTCCGCCCCGTACGGATAGGATTCTGCTCCCCGCGCACGCGGGGATGGTCCCGACTTCCTACCGCTGTTCGGTGATACCTCTCGCTGCTCCCCGCGCACGCGGGGATGGTCCCTGCGCTACCACCACCGAGAGGACCAACCGATGCTGCTCCCCGCGCACGCGGGGATGGTCCCCTGCGCACCGAACGGTGGGAAGCCGACGGACGCTGCTCCCCGCGCACGCGGGGATGGTCCCGGGAGTCGGGTAGCGACGATGTGTGTCTGTCCCTGCTCCCCGCGCACGCGGGGATGGTCCCTCTTCGGCCGCGAGCCCTAGCCCGATCGCCTCCTGCTCCCCGCGCACGCGGGGATGGTCCCCACTTCCCATAGATCATCTGCGCGCGCTCCCTCTGCTCCCCGCGCACGCGGGGATGGTCCCGATCTGGACGAGACGAGCCAGCTGGGGCACGTTCTGCTCCCCGCGCACGCGGGGATGGTCCCGCGGCCGCCAACGGGTACACGACGATCACCGTCTGCTCCCCGCGCACGCGGGGATGGTCCCCTGATGATCATGGCCGGTCCGGCGGGGGCGGTCTGCTCCCCGCGCACGCGGGGATGGTCCACGCCAGCTCGACCTTGCCAGCCAACTGGCTGGCCTGCTCCCCGCGCACGCGGGGATGGTCCCGCGGTCGGGCTGGCGCGTCAACGCCGGGCCGGCTGCTCCCCGCGCACGCGGGGATGGTCCCTCGCGGGGGCTGCCGTGGCGGGCGTCGTTCTCCTGCTCCCCGCGCACGCGGGGATGGTCCCGGCACCGCCAGCATGTCCGGCATCTACGACAACTGCTCCCCGCGCACGCGGGGATGGTCCGCACTGGCTGTTCACCCGCCGGCCCTCGATCCCCTGCTCCCCGCGCACGCGGGGATGGTCCGGCCGGCAGGGCGTTGCGGGCGGCGGCGATCAGCCTGCTCCCCGCGCACGCGGGGATGGTCCCTCCGGGTGCCCGGCGTACGACAGGGCGAGCAGCTGCTCCCCGCGCACGCGGGGATGGTCCCACCGCCGCCAGCAGACTGAAAATCGGAAGGTCCTGCTCCCCGCGCACGCGGGGATGGTCCCGACAACTCCAGCGGCCCGGACACCGTGGCACGCTGCTCCCCGCGCACGCGGGGATGGTCCCCGACCGTCTGCTGCGGGTCTCCGACGCCGCCGCTGCTCCCCGCGCACGCGGGGATGGTCCCCGATCGGGTTCGCGGACATGGCGATGTTCCACTGCTCCCCGCGCACGCGGGGATGGTCCCCAGCTGGAGGCGGACGGCGTCGGCGGCTGGACCTGCTCCCCGCGCACGCGGGGATGGTCCCGACAGCGACGACCGGGCTCCCGTCCGGCCACTCTGCTCCCCGCGCACGCGGGGATGGTCCCCGGGCGCACCACACCCCGTCGACGGTGAACAGCTGCTCCCCGCGCACGCGGGGATGGTCCGCTACCGGCGCCGTGAATATCGGCGGATTGGCTGCTCCCCGCGCACGCGGGGATGGTCCCCGGGAGCTGCGCAGGGTGCAGCAGGACTTGGCCTGCTCCCCGCGCACGCGGGGATGGTCCCGCGTCGGCCTGGCCCGCCACGACCGGCAGGATCTGCTCCCCGCGCACGCGGGGATGGTCCGCCGGCGGACAAGACAATATCCAGTACGGGATGCTGCTGCTCCCCGCGCACGCGGGGATGGTCCCTACGGCGCCAACCCGTACACCGACGTGTCGGCCTGCTCCCCGCGCACGCGGGGATGGTCCCCTGGTGCGTCGGCTCGACCGCGCGCACCAGCTCTGCTCCCCGCGCACGCGGGGATGGTCCCTCGGCGGCCGCCGACCAGGAGCGAGCTGGAGTCTGCTCCCCGCGCACGCGGGGATGGTCCCAACAGTGCCACCACTGAGGCCGACATCCTGGCCTGCTCCCCGCGCACGCGGGGATGGTCCCGACTTCGCGATCGACCTGGGCAACACCTTCCTCTGCTCCCCGCGCACGCGGGGATGGTCCCGAGAGCCATCAGCCAGCCACCACCCTCAGTGTCTGCTCCCCGCGCACGCGGGGATGGTCCCAGCTTGTCGAAAGCGTCGTTGAGATCGGCGACCTTCTCCCCGCGTACGCGGGGATGGTCCCGGGCGTACGCGGCGGCCCTGCGCGACCGGCCCCTTCTCCCCGCGTACGCGGGGATGGTCCCGCGTTCGGGTGGGTCGTCAAGCTCGGCCAGGGCTTTTCCCCGCGTACGCGGGGATGGTCCCCGTGCGACGCGGTCACCCGCAACCGCTGCCGCCTGCTCCCCGCGCACGCGGGGATGGTCCCACGGCGGCGTAGATCGTGGCGGCGGCCGGCTTCTGCTCCCCGCGCACGCGGGGATGGTCCGTAGCGGCCACGCTCCGGCCCGACGAACAACCTCTGCTCCCCGCGCACGCGGGGATGGTCCCTTGCGCGACACGGCAAGGATGACGCTGCGACTCTGCTCCCCGCGCACGCGGGGATGGTCCCTTGCGCGACACGGCAACGATGACGCTGCGACTCTGCTCCCCGCGCACGCGGGGATGGTCCCGGGGCCGTTTCTCAGGCGATCCCCCCCGCTATTGCTCCCCGCGCACGCGGGGATGGTCCACTCCTGCGCGACCCCGACTACCTCGGTCGGGTCCTGCTCCGCGCACGCGGGGATGGTCCCGGGGCGGGTGGACGTGGCGCACCGGACAGATGCTGCTCCCCGCGCACGCGGGGATGGTCCTGTTGCGATCCTCGCCGGACCCGGATGTCCGGCTTGCTCCCCGCGAATGCGGGGATTGACCCCAGCTCTGCGCTTACGACGAGACCGGCCAAGGTCGCTCGCAGCGTACGCGGAAAAGGCTTTTGCGGGTTTAGCGTTTGCCCCGTTTGGCGGCCACGAGAAGAGCGGCGATGACTGCTGTGGTACCGCCGACGCACAGTAGACCGGTGAGCAGCAGTACGGCCAGATGCCAGGGCTTCAGCGCGTGCATGGCTTGCCACCGTACCCGGGTGGAGACACCAGACGTGTACCGCCGCATCGAGGGGGAATGCTTACTGGGCAACTACCTACTTGGTCGCTTGTCCGGTATGTGGCGAACTGCGGCGCGGTGGGGCTGTTGGCTCTCTTCGCCGACGGCCCCAAGTACGGCTACCAGCTCAGGACCGAGTTTGGCGCCAGTCGACGGGTCGTAGGGTACGAAAGGTGCTGGTGGACCGTCCGCCACGCGCCATCCCGACGTTGGAAGACGCGGGTCCGGCGCGACCAGCTGCCGGAGGGCGTCGCTTCGGCCGGCTCCAACCGGACGTGGTTCAGGACCGCAGAGGTTGCTCGTGTTCGTCAGGAGACGACGTCGTCGGCGAACGGGGCGGTCGGCCGGTCGAGGTCCTTCGCCGTGGTGGCGTCGAACCGGTCCTGGTGCCGCTGGCGTAGGTCCTGTTCGGCTTGGGCCGCGACCTGATCCGGGGCCGGGTCCGGGGCTGGGTCCTGTGGGGTGGTGTCGGCCAGTGGGAAGGAATGGTGCTCGTGGGCGACGATCCACCGGCCGTTCTGCCTGCGCAGGCCGAGGGTCAGTCGCAGCCGGACGTCCGGCTGCTCGGCGAAGCTCGCCTCGGTGCCGCAGCGCAGCAGCGCGTACGCGAAAGCGACGTCGTCGCCTGCGGTGACCTCCAGCGATTCGATCTCGAACACCCCACCTCCGCTGGCCAGCCACTGGAAGAAGGGCGGCCAGCTCTCCCGGTAGGCGTCGATGCCGCGTACCCCCTGCTGCGGTGGTGGGACGTCGAACATTACGATGTCGTCGGCGTGGTCGGCCAGGACGGCGGCAAGGTCGCGGCGCTGGACCGCCGCCGTCCAGCGTCCGATCAGCGTACGGATTTGTTCTTCGGTGGTGGCCATGGTCGGTGGTGTCCTTCCGGTTGGTGTGTCCGTCGGGACTACCACCCCGGCCGGGCCGCAAACTCATCGCGCCGCGCCACACCGGTCCGATTGGCCGGCCGGTCAGCCGGTCAGCTGGGCCGGTAGGCCGAAGGTCGGGAAGTCGGCGTCGAGGAACGAGACCACCTCGGCGACCTGCTGTCCGCGTAGCGTGAGCACGTCCAGGCCGGCGGGGACGTACGCGTCCCGGTCGCCGTTCCACAGGTACGTGCCGAAGGCGAGTTGCCCGTTGGCCCGGGTCGGCAGGAACCGCCAGCGGTGCCGCAGCACCACGTCGACCAGGAAGGGGCGGATCGCGTCGCGTCCGTCGTACCAGGTGGTCATCGGCGGCATCGAGTAGCGCGCGTCCTCGGTCAGCATCGCCACGATGGTGTCGACGTCGTTCGCCTGCCACGCGGCCGCGTACCGTCGGGCGAGCTCGCGCTGTGCGGCGTCGCCGAGCGCGGCCAGGGTCCGCTGCTGGCTGGGGGTCGGATGCAGCTCGGCGACGGCTCTGCGGGCGCGTTGCAGGGCGCTGTTGACGGCGGGGACGGTCGTGTCCAGCAGGTCGGCGACGTCGCTGGCGGGGTAGGCGAGTACGTCGCGGAGCAGCAGGACGGCGCGCTGCGTGGCCGACAGGTGCTGCAGGGCCGCGACGAACGCCAGCTCGACGCTTTCCTGGGCGATGATCTGGGCTTCCGGGCTGCGCGACGCCGTCGGCCCGGCCGGCTGGTCCGGGTACGGACCCAGCCACACCGTCTCGGCCAGGGGTGCCCCCTGCGGGCTCAGGTCGGTGGGGAGTTCCCGCCGGCCGCGACGCTCGATAATGGTCAGGGCCCGAAGGTGTCCTGGACCGCGTCGTCGGCGTCGTGCACCGAGCCGAGCATCCGGTAGCAGTAGGCCTGCAGTTCGTCGCGGAGCGGGCCGACCAGGTGGCCGAAGGCGGTGCCGTCGCCGGCACGCGCCGCGGTCAGAAGCTGCGGTACGTCCGTACCGCTGGTCTGATCCGGGCTGCTCACCCGGTCTCCTGCCTCGCTCACCTGCGAAACGGTACGCGTCCGCTGGAACGGCCTGCCGTTGTCGCCCCACCAACCGGGCAGTTCGACGGTGGCGCGGTTCGGCCGGGTCTTCTCCGCTGGATCGGCGAGGGCGCGCGTTCGGTGATCAGCTGGCGGCGGTGAGTCGGTGTGCGGCGGCTGCGAAGTTGTCGGCGCGGGTGGTGTCGCTGCTGAAGAAGCGGACCGCTTCCACCAGTTCTGACAAGCCGCCGGAGTAACGGCTGCAGGTCCGAAGCGCGCTGATGGCCTCCAGCCGGGCGTTGGCTTGCCGATTGATCGACGCGTAGATGCTGCGGCGCAGCGTAGACAGTATTTCCTCGCGTGTGTCCATGCGGACGAACTCGTCGATCATCACCAGGGCGTCGGCAGCGGTGCCCAACAGCCGCAGGTCGACCCGGGCCGAGTGGGTGGGCGTGGCTGGTGCCGGGCCGGACTGCAGCAGCTGTCCCTCGTCGCCGTGCCGACTGCGGTACCACAGGTAGGTAGGTGTCTGTCTGTGGACGCCGCTGTCGCGCAACCGGGTGAAGTGCTCCCGGAGCCGGGCGGTGAGCGCGTCGATGTCGGGCGGCCACGGCCCTTGGTCGACGGCTTCGAGTTCGCGCAGGACCTCGGCGCTGAACAGGCCGGTGCGCGCGGCCGTCAGGTTCAGCGCTGGTTGTCCCAGGCTGGCTGCGAACAGCGCGTCCTGGTCGCGGGTTTGTTCCGGAGTGCCGAGCGGGAACGTCTCGGTCCCGGCCACCCAGCGTGGTCTGGCTGCGACGCCGTGAGTTTGACAGGCGTCAATGACCCAGATCTGCCGATCGAACGCCGGGATGTAGCTGCTCGCCGCCATGGCCATCGCCGATTCGAGGTCGAGGGTTGCCGGGTCGGCGTGGGTGGAGTCAGCGTAGTAGAGGCGCCGCCGCCGTAGTTCGTCGACGGCGCCGTGGCCGCCCCAGACCACCCACAGCAGATCGCCGTCCCATTCCGGCAGGTCGCGGGTGAGTAGGCGGTGGACGTCGGCTTTTCCGGCGCTGCGGACGTCGACGCCGGCGCTTCGGAGCTCGTCGGCCTCCGGGGGGCACGGCGTGACGGCGAGATGCAGCCTGGCGGCGGGCACGCCGTTCTTGAGGAACCACTGGGTGAACCGGATCGCGTCGTCGACGGGTCCGGTCAGCCGTGCCGCTGTCCCGATTTCGTACTCGTCGATGCCGACGATGATGGCGTGTGTACGAGGAGGACTGGCCATGAACGACACGATCGCATGGAACATGGTGGATCGCCTATCGGCTTGGCGTGTCTGCTGTATGCGAGTGGCCTTCGATGCTTGCGATGCGGGTACGCCGATCAATTAGCATGCCATCAGTGGACCAAGCCGGTATCCCACCCCAAGGTGCAGGGATCTTGACCTGGTAGCCCGCCAACTGCATACGGCGTAGGTGGCCGCTGCGCCCGGATGCGGTGGTGTCGCCCGTCGGCACCGTACCCGGCAGCGACGACCACGAGCGCCACCGCGATCCTGCGCACCATCGCATCGCTTGCCGAACGGAACGACGCCGCGCCGGAGCGGAGCGGTACGCGAACCCATGTCAGTTCGTCCTCAGAAGCCGCTCGGTCGGGCGGGACGTCCGGGCTCGCGTGGTCCACATACCATCGTCACATGCTCTCCGAGGAATCCGTCGTCACCGTGCCCGCGGATGCTGGTCCGGGACCGGTGGCCGGCACCGACGTGGTGTTTCTGCCGCAGGCGTTCGATCACGGCACACCGGTCTACCCGGCACACACGACCCAGTTGGTCGACCATTTGACAGCGCAGGGGGTAACCGCGCGTACCTGGCATCCGGCGGCGGAGTCCGAGTTCCTGTCCGCCCGAGGCCCGGTGGGCGACACGTTGCTGCAGATCGCGGTCGGCATCGCGTCGTCGGCCGGCTGGTACGCAATCCAGTCGATGTTGCGCAGCCGCTCCGGGCCGCTGCGGGTGATCGCCGTGTTCGAGCAGGACGGTCAGCGGCGGCGGGCGGATCTGGCCGGTGACGCCGACGACGTGGTTCGCGCGCTGGAGACATTGGACCCGTTCGGACCGGGACGGCCCGATTGATCCGGTTCGGGTCGGCCCGGTGTCCGTGGAGTGGCCAGCCCGATGTTGGACCCGAGTGACGGCGAGCGGCGTGTGCCGTCCCTGCCTGGGAAGGAACATCGCCGGATCACCACCAAGGTAGCCGAGCTGCTTGAGGAGTCGGAGGTGGTCCGGGATCCGAGCAGCCGTCAGTCGCTGCTGCGTTTGATCGAGCGCGATCTGGCTGGGCCGCTGCGTCTGCGTGAGCTGGGGGGGTTGCGCCTGCAGTTGGTGGAGCTGATCACGGCCTGCATCGACCGTACGGGTGGGCTGCGGCTGCTGGCGGAGTGTCTCGACCTGCTGGAGCCGGACAGCGCGCGGACCCTGACGCTGTTCCAGTTGTCCGACGAGTGGCAGGTGTTCGAGCAGTTCACCGATCATGACTTGGGTTGGTTGCGTGACGATCTGTCCCTGTTGCCAGTGACCGCGCAGTGGCGCCGGTTCGTGGCCGAGTGCCGGCAGCTGCCGCCGCCAGAGCACTGCACGTCGCTTTGGCATCTGTTCGCCCACCTGGTGCTGGCACCGCCGGCCGGCGGGGTGCCGCACTGGTTGCGGCTGCTTGGCCGGCTCGACGACAGTGTGCCGGCCGGGTCGCGGCAGCGGCTGCGCCAGCTGGTGCGGACCCTGGCCGAGGAGTGGGACGTGCTGGAGGACACCCTCGTCGCGACGGCCGTCTCCGACTCCACCGTCGCCCCGGACGAGGCCGCCGGCCCGGCGACGGCCTACCTGATCATCCAGTTCGAGAAGTACGGCGGCGACGACGACACCTTCATCATGTCGCACTGGTACCAGTGGGCGTCGCCGACTTGGGAGCCGGTGCGTGGTGAGCACCGCTATGTGCGCAACGGTGATCTCGAGGCCGCGGTCGACGAGGTGCTGTCGGAGACGGAGCGGCGCTGGGCATATCAGGCGGGTCCGGTGGCGATCGAGATCATCCTGCCGTGGCAGTTGCTCAACGAGCCGGTCGACACCTGGCGCAAGGAACTTCGGTCGCCGGTGCCGAGCCCGTTGGTGGTGGAGTATCCACTGGTGATCCGCTCGTTGGAGCGGCTGCGATCGCCCGAGTGGCATCGGCGTTGGCGGGTGCGTTGGCGTGGCGTTGCTGCGGGCGGTGGGTCTTCTCGGATATTCTGCGCCGCGCCTGATCAGGTTGACGCACAACTCGAGGCGTTGCTGACGGGTGACGAGGCGGCGGTCGTTCTGGTGTTGAGCGATCCGCCGTTGCCGGACAGCGCGGCCGAGCGGCAACTGCTCGTCGGCGTACGGTCCGGTGTCCCAGCCATCGTCTGGCACCGCGATCCGGTGCTGGCCGTTGAGCTGTGCCGGGTGCTGCGATCGATGGTCGAGTCGGCGAATGGGTTCGCCGGGGGGATGGCGCAGCTGCCCATGCATGTCGCAAAGTTGAGGAAGTCGGCCTGGGGTGAGGATCCGTCTGCCTCGGGCCGGCATGTCGGGCACGGCTTTGTGATCTTGTGGGACGATCCGATGCGGCAGCCCGGACAGACTGGCTCAGCCGGCGACGACTTGGGAGAGGCCCGCGAATGAGCGGTGACGGTCACCGGGGGACGGTCGGCGACGCCACTCGCCCTGATGGTGCACCATGATGGATCCTGTATCGTCGCGCGGGTCGGCCTTCGCCATCCGCCCATCCCTGCCCGAGCCGACCCGGCAGTTGGAGATCGTCGGTCGGCGTGAGGTACTCGTCGTCATCGACGACGACCCGGTGATGGAGTTCTGGTCCGACGAGTTCGCCCACTTTGTGGCGATGCTGCGCGAGCAGGACTGTTTCGCCTCGGTATCGGTCCGGTCCATGGTGGTCGCCGACGGCGCGGTGCGCTGGCGCGACGACCCACACGCCCCATTGACCGTCCCCCCGGGTGACGGCGGGCCGCCGGTGGTCTTTCTGGTGACGCACGGCCGGTCGTCGGCCTGGACCACCGGGTTGATCTTCCCGGTGCTGGTCGGCTGGGCAGCCCTGGCGGCGTTGGCCGTGGTCAACGTGTTGCCGCAGCAGCACTGGTACGACCGGGGAATGGACACCGCCGAGGTGCTGTGGACCCCGGCCGACGCCCGGCTGCCGACCGCTGAGCGTGCATGGCGGACCAGCGTGCCGGATGCGTGGTCGGCGACGGAGCCGGCGCAGACCGCCGTGCCGGTGATCGAGCGCGGCGGCGACTGGCTGTCGCGGTGGGGCCGACTGCTGGCCGGGTCTACGGCCGGTACGGTGCGGATGCCGGCGCTGCTGGTGCGCTCGTGGCGTACCGGCCCGGACCTGGATCCGGATTCGGGACCCGATCGGGTCCCGGGATCGGTGCGCGTACCGCGGCTGGTGCCCTCGGGGCTGCGGGCGACGGAGCTGGTCGCCCGGTTCCGGGCCAAGGCGTCGCCCCGGGCGTTCGCGTTGGCGACCCGGCTCGCCGCCGCCCCGTTGACCTCGCGGATCATCCGGGCGGTGCAGCGGACCGCCGGGCGGCTCGGCCCGGCGCATCTCACCGAGGTGCTGACCAGCGACTTGTTGCGGCCGGTCCGGCACGGCGGCGGTACGTCCGGCGGGGACACCCGGCTGCGGTACGAGTTCCGCCACGGGGTCCGGGACCAGCTGCTGGCGTCGAGTTACCGGGACCGCATCGTCGAGGTGCAGTACACGGTGGAAAGTGAGCTCGGCCGGGACATCGAGGCGGTGCGGAACCTGACCCGTCGAATCCGTAGCCCCCGTCAGGCCACATATCCCCGAGTGACCCCGGCGTCCGAGCCGTACCTGCGGGTCGAGTTGGCGGTGCACCTGGCGTTGGGCGGCCCGAACCTGGTCGCCGCTGAGCGGCTCGGACGGGCGTTGGGTTCGCCGGTGCGAGCCCGTAGACCCCGCTATCCGGCGACCAATTCGCAAGCGAGTCATATAGGTATGGAGCGGCCGATGTCTGACATAATGGAGCCGCCTGGAGCGCCCTTCCCGTTCGGTGCCCGGCAGCCGACGCCCCACCCCGGAATCGACCCAGAAGGGAGTGCGGTGTCTCCGACCGGCGATGTCGTAACGTTGACCACCGCTGTCCTGCACGGCCAGCGCCGCGAGCCGCAGCCGGCCATTGTCGGCAACCTTCCACTGCGCAACGCCAACTTCACCGGACGGCGGGCGCTGCTCGACGCGTTGCACCAGCGACTGCGTGCTGGCACTACCGCAGTGCTGCCCGAGGCAGTGCACGGTACCGGCGGCGTCGGCAAGTCTCAGCTGGTCATCGAGTACGTCTACCAACACCAGCAGGACTTCGATCTCATCTGGTGGATTCCCGCCGAACGTCCGGCGCAGATCCAGTCCGCGCTCGCCGAGCTCGCCAGCCGTCTCGACCTGCAGGTGCCGGCGACGGCGAACACTGCCGTGCCGGCGGTGCTCGACGCGCTGCGCATCGGTCGTCCGTACGCCAACTGGTTGCTGGTGTTCGACAACGCCGAGGATCCCGACGACGTCGAGCGGTTCTTCCCGAAGGGCGGACCTGGCAGCATTGTCGTCACCTCGCGCAACGCCCGGTGGGGTGACCTCGCCAACAGCCTGCCGGTCGACGTGTTCGACCGGCAGGAGAGCATCGAGCTGCTCCGCCGCCGTGGCCCGGACCTGCTGGTCAGCGACGCCGAGCGGCTCGCTGACGCGCTTGGCGATCTGCCGCTGGCCATCGAGCAGGCCGCCGCTTGGCGGGCGGAGACGACGATGACCGCCGACGAGTACCTGCAGCTGCTGCACGACAGCTGGCCCGACGTTGACGACGTGACAGATGCGGAGCAGGACTATCCACCGCTGGTCGCCGCCGCATGGAACGTGTCCCTCAACGTGCTGCGGGAGCGGGATCCGTCTGCTCTGCGGCTGCTGCAGGTCTGCGCGTTCTTCGCACCCGAGCCGATCGGCCGGGTGCTGCTGTCCAAGCCCCGGCTACGCATCCACGCCGATTTGGACCCGTTGATGCGCAGTCCGATCCGGCTCAAGCAGGCGATCCGGACCATCGGCCGATTGTCGTTGGCCCGCATCGACCACCGGACCAATTCGCTGCAGATGCACCGGCTGGTCCAGCGGGTGCTGATCCACCAAATGAGCGAGCAGGACCGGGCCACGCTGCGGCACAGCGCCCATTTGCTGCTCGCCGGCAACGATCCGGACCAGCCCGATGACGCCGACCATTGGCCCCGCTACGCCGAGCTGTATCCGCACATCGTCGCCTCCGAGGCGGAGAGGTGTCGCAACGAGTTGGTGCGGGACATGGTGCTCAACGAGGCGAAGTACCTGTGGCGGTGGGGTGACCACATCGGTGCCCGGGACCTGGCGCAGCGCGCGTACAGCTCATGGATCGGGATGGGCGACGAAACCCACCCGGACAGCCTGCGGATGGCGACCTGGTTGGGCTTCATGTACTTCGTGCGGGGGGAGTACGCCGCTGCAGCGAAGCTGAACGCCCGGACGTTGCAGCTGTACCGGCAGGCCGTCGGCGACGACGAGGAGGAGACGCTTCACGCGCTCGGTGCGGTCGCCGCCGACCATCGCGTCGCCGGTGACTTCGATAGCGCGCTGGAACGCTCGCTCGCTGTCTACGAGCAGTCACAACGCAGCTTTGGCGACGAGGAGCCGTTCACTCTGCGGGCCGCGCACAACCTCGCGGTCAGTATGCGGCTGTCTGGGCTATTTGGCCGAGCATTGCAGTTGGACGAGCAGACCTACCAGCGGATGGTGCAGATTTACGGCACGGACCATCCGGACAGCCTGAACACCCTCGGGGGCATCAACCTCGACCGACGGGAGTTGGGTGACTACGTCGCAGCGCATGTGAGCCAGGAAAGTCTGGTTGCGACCGCCCGACGGATGCTCAAGTACGACGATCATCCGGACCTGGTCCGGCAGAGCCATCGGCTGTCCTGCTTCCGGCGCAAGGCCGGCCAGCATCACGAGGCGCTCGACCTGTCCAGCGACGCGCTGCGGCGGTTCCAGCTGCGCTACGGCGACGACCACCCGGAGAGCGTGCTGGCCGGGTTGACAGTGTCGATCGATCTGCGGGTCACCGGCGATCTGCGGGCCGCGAGGCAGGCCGGAGAGGCAGCCGTGCAGGGCATGCGTGCGCTGTACGGCGACGACCACCCACACACCGCCGGAGCGCAGGTAAATCTGGCTGTGACGCTGCGCCTGCTCGGCGAGTACGAGCAGGCCCGGGAGTTGGCCGAGGAAGGCCTGCATCAGCTGACGCGGCGTGTCAGGGACGGACATCCCCTCGTCCTGGCAGCCCGCATCAACCTGGCCAGCGCACTGTACGAGCTCGGCGAGCACGAGGCGGCGCGGGCGCTCGACGACGAGACGTTCACCAACTGCGCCGATCAGCTCGGCGTCAGCCATCCGACCACGCTGGCCTGCGGGGTGAACCTTGCGATGGATCTACGCGGCCTGGGTCAGGAGTCGGCGGCGAGCCTGCTGTTCGACGACGTGGTGGAACGGTACCGGTCGACGTTCGGCGAGCTGCATCCGGCGGCCGCAGCTGCGGCAGCAGGCGTGCGGGCCAACTGCGACATCGATCCGCTACCGCTGTGAGCGGGCTCCGTCGGTCCGGCTGAGCGGGACCGGACCGGCCATTTCATCGGCTGGCTCGGTCCTGTACCGGCCAACCGGCCCAGCCGGACCGGCTGGTCTGCGCCCTGGCCAGTCCGTCCCCGACCCAGGCCGCCAGTCCGACCAGGTCCGGTACGCCGGGCGCGGTGTCGCCGCGTGTCGTGTGTCGTAGCGTCTCCATCACCAGTTCCGGGCGGTGCAGCAGGGCACGGGCCGCAGGGTGCGTCGGGTCGTCGGACCAGGTCAGCCCGAGTCCGATGCAGCTGTGCGCCAGAGTCTTGCCGCCAGGCGAGTCGCCGGCCAGCTGCCGCAGGTAACCGGTGCGCGCCTGGGCGTCGTCGCCGCTGACCAGAGCGAGGTCGGCGGCGGTGGCTCCGGTGACCCGGGTGCCGATGACGTCTGACTCGGCGCACAGCTGGTCGAAAGCGGCCGCATCAGTCAGCCGGTGGCGGACCAGCACCGCGCGGGTGTCGAACCAGGCCGGGCCGGAATCGGGCAGCGCCATCGGCTGGGCGGTTGGCTCGTCGAGGATCCAGGTCGGGAACGAATCTCCGCTGGCCCAGGCTGCAGCCAAAGCCGGGCCAGCGGCACCGATCCGCAGATTGTGCGCTCTCCACAGCGCATAGTGGTCGATCGCCATCCGGTCGCCGAGGATCCGAGGCCCGGTCGACACCGGCTCCTTCTGACTGTCACAGACAGTGCGGTGCAGCATCTCGACGAACCGGCGTCCATGGTCGGTCAGTTGGCTCGATTCGAGTAGCTCCCGCAGCGCGTACCTGGTCTGCCGACGCCACAGTGCGAATTCGAAGGCGGCCAGATCGGCGTCGCCGGCCACCGCGTGTAGGCGACGAATCCGCCAGAACTCGGTGACGCCGGCGAACGCGTACGACCCCTGCAGCAGTCCGCCAATCGGTCGCGGGTCGTCGCGCCACGGGGCGTAGAACCGCCGGTTGGGATCGGCGCGGACCAGCGTGAGTAGGTGTGTCAGCGCGCCGAGTTTGTGGTGCTGCGACTCGTGCACCAACGTCGCCGCCAGTTGCACGGCGTCGTCCGGCTCGGATAGCAGCACGCCGCCGAACGCCTCCGTCCCCGAGGCCGACAATGGGCGGAACCGCTGTCCGGCGGGCAACGGAGCGATGGTCCGCAGTGTCGCCGCGATCGACCGGGCGCGGGCTGGCTGTTCCCGTACCAGCAGGTACCAGGCGCGCCGCAGCAGCGCCTCCCAGCGGCGTACCTGGTCGTCGTCCAGCGGTGCTGGCGCGGCGGTTCCGCGCAGGTTCCGGTACACGTCACGGTCGACTACCTCGATCCGTAGGGTGACGCCGCCTGCGGCGGCCGTCAGCCGGATCGGATGGTGCCAGTGACGGTCACCGGGACTGGTCCGCTGCCCGATATCGTCGGTCATGGTGACAGCTCCGTCGCGGGCCACCACCCGGGCCCGGTGGCAACGCGGTGGCAACGACGCGGCGCCGACGGTGGGCAGCACCGCGAGTCCGTAGCGAGCCGGGACGTCGAGCTCGAAGCTGAGCCCGGCGCGCACTGCCGCAGCGGCGGCTAGGGTGTGCAGGTAGCCGAGGTCCTTCCAGAGCCGACCAGCGTCGGTGGCGGTGGCGGAGTGGTGGACCAGCCGGCGCAGGGTGTGTGCGGCCCAGACCCCAACCTGCGGCTGGGCGAGCACATCTTCGGTGGCGTCCGGATCGACCAGGTGCGCCCGGATCAGCAACTGCCAGGCGACGTCGACCGACGGTAGGGGACTTGCGGCCTCGGGATGTGTCCTAGCGATGTCCATGACGCTGCGTATCGCCAGCAGCCTCCAGCTCCGCTCTGACCGGCGTAGGGCTGCGACGCCCCGGTCATTCTCGGAGCCGGTAGCCAGGGCTTGGAAGTCCGCCGCAGTTATCGTGTGCGTGGCAGGTGTCTGGCCGGTCAACCGATCAGGTCTTCCGATTGAGGGCCACCGGACGGGACCTCGCTGGAGAATGAGCCGTTGTAGTCGCTGACACTGCCTTCGGGGTCTGCGATCCAGTTCCGAACCCGGGCCATCGCGGCGGCCATGTCGGAACCGTCGACGCTGCGCAACGTCGCCACGTCCACCATCGACAGATCGAGCATCTCGGACTCGATTCCGGCCGGGGTGCTGTCCATCAGCGGTAGCCCTTCACGAAAGGTGACGGTCGATGTCCTCATCATCGCTCATCCCCGTACGGCAACGGAAGCGCCGAGGCACATGCGTCACAGCGGCGGCACCTACGCGGCGAGCCTCCGGACCGTCTCGGCGAGGTGGTCGACGGCCGGATCGTCACCGGCGAAGAAGCGGACGGCGGCGACGAGTTCGGACAGTCCGGTGGCGTGACGCTGACAGCCGCGGACGATGTTCACGGCGTCGATCCGCGCAGCCGGGTTGCGCCGGATCGAGGCGTAGACCGACGGGGGCAGCAGGGACAGGATCTCCTCGCGGTCGTTCGGCCGAAGAAACTCCGGGATCTCCAGCAGCGCGGCCACCACTGCGGCGATCGCCGCCGTTGACGGCCGTACCGGCCTCTCGACGGGCTTGCGCGACCCGCCCGGCTCCGCCGCCAGCAGTAGACCTTCGTCGCCGTAGGCGTTGCGGTACCACAGGTAGGTCGGGGTCTGCCCGGTCAGACCGTCGGCGCGCAGCGCGGTGAATCGGGCACGCATCCGGTCGGCGAGCCGCTGCGCGTCGTCGAGTACCGCGATGCCGTCGGCGTCCAGTAGCCGCAGCAGTTCCCGGCTGAACAGGCCGGTCCGCTGCCGGTCCAGGTTGGCGGCGGGCTGGCCGACGGCGGCGGCGAACAGCACGTCCTGGCCGCGCCCGGCGACCGGTTCACCGACTGGGAAGGCCTCGTGTCCGTCGATCCGGCGTGGTCGGGCCGGGCCGTGGGTCTGGCAGACGTCGACCAGCCACAGCTGCCGGTGCAGCGCCACGACGAGGTCCGAGGCGTACGTCGCCAGCAGCGAGTCCAGGTCGAGGTCGACGGCGTCGGCGTCGGTCGCGTCGGCGTAGTAGAGCCGGCGCCGCCGACCGGGGTCGACGAAGCCGTGACCACCCCAGTAGACGTACAGTTCCCGGGCGGAGCTGTCGGGTAGCTCCCGCAGCAGCAGTTGGCGGACGGTGGCCCGGTCGGCGGGTCGCCGTCGCACCCCGGCCGGCAGATCGTCGTCGGGCGGCGCCGGGTCGGTGAGCAGGTCCACGTTCCCGGCGGGTACGCCGTGGGCGACGAAGAACCGCGCGATCCGGATGGCGTCGTCGACCGGCCCGGTCAGGGTCCAGTCGTCGCCGGCCTGGTAGGCGCCGACGCCGACGGCGACCACCCGGACGTCGGGGCGCTGCGGCCCGGTCGTGGTCACCGTCCGACGGTACGGGTCGCCGACCCGGCTTGCGTCGTCTGGTCACCGGCTCCGGCTCCGAGGCCGAGGCCCAGGCCCGTTCCCAAGCCCGGGCCGGGGCTGAAACCGGGGCCCGGGCTGTAGCCGGGGCCGGGGCCGGCCGGCTGGACTCCCGCCAACAGGTCGCCGGTGGTGTGGGCCCGGACGTCGTCGGGGGCCGCGTCACCGGCGAAGCGGGTGACGACCGCCCGGACGTGTCGTTCGGCGACGTCGGCGAGACCGTCGTAGACGGCGGCGAAGACCTCCCTGGCGGGATCCCGTAGCCAGTTGGCCGGCAGCAGCTCGACCGGCAACTGCGGATCGAGGGTGGGGAACCGCCGGAAGGTGTCCATCACTTCGGTGCGGGCCCGTACCGCCGCCGGTCCGCTCACCTGACCGGAGCGCACCTGGGGCAGCAGCGCCTGCCACCGGTCGACGAAGTCGCCGTACTGTCCGGCGATGGCCTCGACGTCCCAGGCGTCGAGCGGGTCGCGACCGGTGGTGGCGCCCAGGTCGGCCTGCCGGCCACGGAAGACCGAGATGGTGCCGGGAGTGAGCTGGGCGAGATGACGCATCGCGGGCCCGGGCAGCGTGCGGGGGGAGATCCACAACCCGTCGTACAGCGGCGCGAACCCCAGCCACCGGAGCTGGCCGCGCAGCGCCCGCCGTTGCGCGCTGTGCTCCTGCGGCAAGGTGAACGCGACCAGGGTCCACTGGCCGTCCCACGGCCGGGCCGTCGCGGTGGCGGTGAGAATCCAGTGTCCGCCGATCGCCAGGCTGGCGGCGGCGGCGTGGGCGAGCCGGTACGAGCTGTGCCGACCGCGTCGACTGCCTTCGAGTACCCCTCGGCGGGCGAGCCGGCTGATGGCGG
>JGI12574J12772_1000223_pt1 | contig 17253 bp, 12 predicted proteins | sample TtaePargueraPR_2_FD_12772 | JGI IMG/M metagenome (IMG submission 12772)
AGTCCGTGCATGATCCCGATCGGCCAGGCGACATAGGCGCCGCTGTGCAGCGCCCGCCACAGCCACGGCGGGCCCACACCGACCCACCGGGCCCGCGCCAGACCGGTCCACATGATGGCGAACATGAGGTACGCCGCGAGGGTGCCCATGCCCACGTAGATCGCCTGACCGCCGCCGAGGAACGGGATGAACGCCCCGACGGCGGAGACCGCACCGGTGGTGATCTGCGTGATGACGTGCAGCACCAGGAAGGTGATCGCCATGATCCCGGTGGTGCGGTGCGCCGACTGCAGAAGCACCCGGTGCCGGGGCAGCAGCACGATCCGGTCGGTAGCCAGCAGCCCGACCATCACCGTGATGCTGAGCGCCACCAGGGCGAAGACGCCACCGAAGAAATCCAGGAAGAAGAACGCGTAGACGTACGCGACCCGGCCTGCCGACGTGAGCATCGCCAGTGCCCAGAAGGCCGCCAGCACCGACGCCGAGAGAATCAGGACCGAAAGGCGGGACGGCTGTCGCCCGCCGGAGAGTTCGGTCCTGGGGCCGGCGGGTCGCTGGTTCTGGTTCGTCCGCGCCATCTGCTCCTCGATCTCCACTCGGTGCCATCCGCACACCCGCACCGGCCGGACTCATCCGCCCGGTCCACCGCGAGTGCCCTGCCCTTGGCTTGGCGCCGGAGAAACCGTACCGCTTCCCGGTCGTTTCGCCCGCTCCAGTGCCGTCCCTCTGCATCTACGTAGTTGAGGCGTCGACGGATGAACGGCGCCGGGATTTGATTGTGAGGTCACTGGTCTGCCGGAATCATCCCGCTACCTACCACTCAATCCACGTGCAGAAACGCGCTCGAAGCCACACAAAGTCACCGCGTGGTCACAATAGATTCTAAGCCGAAATTAAGATGCCCCTCCGGCGACCGCGAGGAGGGCGGCGCCGGAGGGGCGGGTTCCCGGGTGAGCGGCGGGAACCTGTCTGTGTCGGCCGGGGTCAGTCCTCCCGCAGCTCGCAGGTGGCGAGCTGGTCGAGGCCAGCCGGACGCTGCCCCTGCCGACCGATCGAAATCGCGATCCGCTCGATCGCCGCCGTCCGCTTACTCGCCAACGGACCAAGAATCGCGTTGTCCACGAAGTTCGGACCACCCTGACCCTGACTGCTCACCAACCGCGCGTTGGCCTCCGCGAGCTGCGTCTCCAGCGCCAGCAGATTCCGGTCCACCTCGGCCCGCGCCGCCGCCGGCACCGCCGGCAACCGGTCCACCACGCTCGGACAGACGATCACTCCCACGTCGTCTGCGGCAGAGGTGTCGGCCGCTGCGAGGCCGAGGCCGGCCCCCATGATCACAGCCGCCAGGCCGACCGTGCCGGCCACCTTCCACCGCCGGGAGTTCAACGGCGAGGGACCGACCGGGTGGTCGACCCTCCGCCGGGGAGAACGCGAGTACATGGGACTGACAACCCAACCCTTCTGGGGACAGTTGCCGGTAGCCGCGCCACTCGATCGACGGCGTCCCGGTGGGCCGTGCGGCCCGTGTCCGGCGGCGCCCCGAGCGTGAGGCCACCAGACACTGTCGGAGGATGTTCGGTGAGGCGTCGACGGTTTCCGCCGCTGTCTCGACCATGCATACGGCGGTCCGACGGGGACGGTTCAACCCGGTCGACAGATCATCCGATCGACGGGCGCCGGGGCAACGGACCGGGTCAATGGAACCCGGGTCACTGAAACCGGGGCGACCGGACCGCGACCGGGGCGGACCACCGGGTCCGTCGCCGACGGCCGGTTTCGAAGGTGGGGCGACGCAGCCGACTCTTGCGGGAGACCGACGTTAAGGCGCGCCGCCCCGCCGACACACACTACTCGCGCACCCTGCGAAAAGGATTACTGGACGCGCTGTAGCGGACTAGCAATTGCTTGGTTCGACGGTCGGTACGGCACCCCGTTGCTGAGTCGCGACTCAGCGCAGCCGATCCGGCACCAACCGCACCGACACCGGACCTGCCAGCGCCGGCACGGGCGCGTCGGGACCGCCGACCGGCGCCCACGGTGCCAGAATACGACGGGTGACGACATCTGCTGCCGGGCCGGAGATCAGCGACGCGCTGCGCGACTTCTGGCGCGAACGGCACCTGTGCACGCTGACCACGCTGCGCCCGGACGCAAGCCCGCACGTGGTTCCGGTCGGAGTGACCTTCGATCCGGACGGCGGCGTCGCCCGGGTGATCACCTCCGCCCGGTCCCGCAAGGCCGCACACGTGCGGGCCGCCGGCGTGACCGGGGCCCGGGTGGCCGTCTGCCAGGTCGACGGCAAGCGATGGTCGACGCTGGAAGGCCTGGCCCGGCTCCACGACGATCCGCCGACGGTCCGTGACGCGGAACAGCGCTATGCCCTGCGGTACCGGGTACCACGCCCCAACCCGGACCGGGTGGTGCTGGTCATCACGGTCACCCGCCGGCTCGGCAACGTCTGATCCGGGCGACGTCACGCGGATCACCGCCGACGGGGTGGCCATGTCGACCAACGCGGCGAACCGATACCGTCGGATGATGCCCCCCAGATCCGGACCGGCTGTGGTCACCGTCGTCGGTATCGGCGCCGACGGATGGGACGGGCTGTCCGGCGCCGGCCGGTCGGCGCTGCGCGCCGCGACCGCGCTGCTGGGCAGCCGCCGGCAGATCGAGCTGATCCCACCGCCCGAACGGCCGGCGGCCACCGGCACCTGGCCCACCCCGCTGCTCGCCCACCTGCCCCGGCTGCTCGACGAACACCGCGGGCAGCACCTCGCGGTGCTGGCCAGTGGCGACCCGATGCACTACGGCATCGGCGGCACCCTGGTCCGGCTACTCGGCCCCGACCGGGTACGGGCGGTGCCCCACCCGTCGGTGGTCTCGTTGGCCTGCGCCCGGCTCGGCTGGCCGGTCGAGGAGGTCGACGTGGTCAGCGCCGTCGGCCGCCCGGTACAGCTGCTGCACCCGCTGATCCACCCCGGGCGTCGGCTGCTGGTGCTCAGCGCCGGCACGACCACCCCGGGTGAGGTGGCCGGCCTGCTCACCGCCCGGGGCTACGGACCCAGCCCGCTGACCGTACTGGAACAACTCGGCGGCGCCCGGGAACAGCTGCGTACGGCCACCGCCCAGGACTGGGGCGGCCTCGATGTCGACCCGCTCAACGTCGTCGCGGTGGACTGCCGGGCCGAGCCGGGCACCCCGCCGCTGCCCCGGGTGCCGGGGCTGCCCGACGACGTCTACCAGCACGACGGCCAGCTGACCAAACGGGAGATCCGGGCGGTCACGCTGGCCCGGCTGGGTCCCCTGCCCGGGCAGTTGCTCTGGGACATCGGGGCCGGATCGGGCAGCATCGCCATCGAGTGGTCCCGTGCCCATCCACAGTGCCGGGCCGTCGCCGTGGAACACGATCCACGGCGGGCTGAACGGATCGCGGCGAACGCGGCGACGCTCGGCGTACCGGGCATCACGGTGGTCGCCGCGGCAGCCCCGCAGGCACTGGTCGGTCTCGACCCTCCGGACGCGATCTTCGTCGGCGGCGGGGTCACCACCACCGGGCTGCTGGACGCCGCCTGGTCGGCACTGCGGCCCGGCGGCCGGCTGGTGGTCAACGCGGTGACCGTCGAGTCCGAGGCGCTGCTCGCCGGTTGGCACTCCCGCATCGGCGGCGACCTGACCCGGATCGCCGTCAACCGGGCCGCACCGGTCGGCGGGTTCACCGGGTGGCGACCGATGATGCCGGTGACCCAGTGGGTGGTGGAACGCCAGTGACCGTACGATTCGTCGGCGCCGGCCCCGGTGCCGCCGACCTGATCACCGTCCGGGGCCGCGAGGTCGTCGCGACCAGCCCGGTCTGCCTGTACGCCGGCAGTCTGGTCCCGACCGAGCTGCTCGCCCACTGCCCACCCGGGGCCCGGCTGGTCGACACCGCCCGGCTGACCCTGGACGAGATCGTCGCCGAGATGCTGGCCGCGCACGCCGCCGGGCTCGACGTCGCCCGGCTGCACTCCGGCGACCCCTCGCTGTTCAGCGCCGTAGCCGAACAGATCCGTCGGTTGGACGCCGCCGGGGTGCCGTACCAGATCGTGCCCGGCGTGCCCGCCTTCGCCGCGGCCGCCGCCGCGCTCGGCCGGGAACTGACCGTCCCGGAGATCGGCCAGACGGTGATCCTGACCCGGGTGTCCGTCAGCTCCACCGCCATGCCGCCGGGCGAGGACCTGGCCACCCTCGGTGCCAGCCGGGCCACCCTGGTGCTGCACCTGGCCGTGCAGCGCATCGACGAGGTGGTGGACGACCTGCTACCGCACTACGGCCCGGACTGCCCGGCCGCGGTGGTGGCCCGGGCGAGTCGTCCCGACGAGGTGCTGCTGCGGGGCACGCTGGCTGACATCGCCGGCCAGGTGCACACCGCCGGCGTACGGCGTACCGCGGTGATCGTCGTCGGCGCGGTGCTCGGCGCGGCAGGTTTCCCCGACAGCCATCTGTACAGCGCCGACCGGTGCCGGCAGTGACCGGTCACCGGACCCGCCCCGGCCCGGACGGCGGACCCCGGGTGCTCATTCTCGGCGGCACCGCCCAGGCCCGTCAGCTCGCCGCCGCCCTGTCGACCGACTCGCCAGCGCGGGTGGTGACCTCGCTGGCCGGCCGGGTGGCCCGGCCCCGGCTGCCGCACGGCGAGACCCGCGTCGGTGGCTTCGGCGGACCGGACGGGCTGGCCCGCTGGCTACGGGACGAACGCATCGGTGCCGTGGTGGACGCGACCCACCCGTTCGCGAACCGGATCTCCACCTCGGCGGTCACCGCCTGTGCCCAGACCGGCACACCGCTGCTGGTGCTGCGTCGGCCGGGCTGGACGGCCGGGCCGGGCGACGTCTGGCACCGGGTGCCGGACCTGACCGCTGCCGCCGCCGCGCTGCCCGCACTGGGCAGCCGGGCGATGCTGACCACCGGCCGGCAGAGCCTGGCCGCATTCGCGCCGCTGAGCGGCGTCTTCTTCCTGATCCGGACGGTGGACCCGCCGCAGCCGCCGCTGCCTGCCGACCGGGTACTGCTGCTCGATCGTGGGCCGTACACCGTGGATGGCGAACGGACGCTGATGCGCACGCACGCCATCGACGTGCTGGTCACCAAGGACAGCGGTGGCGACGAGACGTACGCCAAGCTCGTCGCCGCCCGCGAGCTCGGACTGCCGGTGCTGATGGTCAACCGGGCCGCCGCGTCACCCGCACCGACGGTCAGCGACGTCAACGCCGCCGTGACCTGGCTGGCCGGGCTCGGCACGGCGGCAGGTGCTCAGCCCGGGTAGTGCCGTGGGGTGAACACCACCGGCGCCGCGTCCCGGCCGTGGTTGACCTGGGTCGCTGACGAACCGACGATCAGCAGGGTCCGCATGTCCACCGTGGCCGGGTCCAGATCGGCCAGCGCCACCACGTCGACACGTTCGCCGGGGCCGCCGATGTCGCGGCCCACCACCACCGGGGTCTGCGCCGACCGGTGCTCCAGCAGCAGATCCCGGGCCCGGGCCAGCTGCCAGGTCCGGCTGCGCGACGCGGGGTTGTAGATCGCGATCACCAGGTCGGCGCGGGCGGCGGCGAGCAGCCTCCGCTCGATCACCGGCCAGGGTTTGAGCCGATCCGACAACGACAGCACGCAGTAGTCGTGCCCGAGCGGTGCCCCCACCCGGCTGGCCACCGCCTGGGCGGCGGTCACCCCGGGCAGCACCCGGACCGGCACGTCCTTCCAGCGGGGCTCGGCGGCGACCTCCAGCACCGCCGTGGCCATCGCGAACACCCCGGGGTCGCCGGAGGAGACCACCGCGACCCGGGCTCCGTCGGCCGCCAGCCGAAGCGCGTGCGCGGCCCGCTGCGCCTCGACCTGGTTGTCCGACGGATGCCGGCGTTGCCGGGGGTTGGCCGGCACCCGGTCCAGGTACGGTCCGTACCCGACCAGGTCGTCGGCGGCCGCGAGAGCGGCCTGGGCCTGCGGGGTGATCCAGTCCCGGCCGGCCGGTCCGAGGCCGACCACCACCACCTCTCCCCGGCCGGACCGGGCGGTGTCGGCGGCGCTCGCCGCGACGGTGCCACCGCGACGGCTGGCCAGCAACGCCAGGGAGAAGTACGGCACCGTCGCCGGGTCGACGTCGGCCAGCGGCGCGACGCGTTCCCCCCCGGTGCTGGCCCGTTCGACGTACCACGCGTCGTCGAGCCGGCCGGCGGCGGTCAGCGCGTCGCGTACCGCCGGGAAGGTCCGGCCCAGCTTGAGCACGGCGGCGGCGTCGGTCTCGGCCAGCCGTCTAGTCAGTTCCGCCCCGGACAGGGTGCCGGGCAGGACGGTGAGCACCTCGTCGGCCTCGACCAACGGTCGGCCGAGTGCGGCGGCGGCACCGCTCATCGAGGTGACGCCGGGCACCACCTCGGTTGGGTACCGGTCGGCCAGCCGCTTGTGCAGGTGCATGTAGGAGCCGTAGAACAGCGGGTCGCCCTCGGCGAGCACGACCACGGTCCGACCAGCGTCGAGATGGGCGGCGAGCCGCCGCGCGCAGTCGGCGTAGAACTCGTCCATCGCCGCCCGGTAGCCGCCGGGATGGGTGCTGCGCTCGGTGGTCACCGGGTAGACCAACGCCTCCTCGATCTGTCCCGCGCGCAGGTACGGCTCGGCGATGGACCGGGCGACGCTGCGACCGTGCCGGGCACTATGGTGCACGATCACGTCAGCCGCAGCGATCAGCCGGGCCGCCTTCACGGTAACCAGTTCCGGGTCACCCGGGCCGAGCCCGACGCCGTAGAGCTGACCCGGTCCGCCGCGACGCGCGTTCAACGCCCCACCTGTCCCTCGTCGTCGTAGGCGATCGCGTTGAGTGCGGCGGCGGCCATCGCGCTGCCACCGCGTCGTCCCCGGACCACCAGGTGTTCCAGTCCACCATGGTCGATCAAAGCCTGCTTGGACTCGGCGGCGCCGATGAAACCGACCGGTACGCCGAGCACCGCCGACGGCCGGCCGGCACCGGCGTCGACCAGCTCCAACAGCCGGAACAGCGCGGTCGGTGCGTTGCCGACGGCGACCACCGCGCCGTCAAGGCGGTCGACCCACAGCTCGACGGCCGCGGCGCTGCGAGTGGTGCCCAGCCGGTCGGCCAGCTCGGGCACCCGGGGGTCGGACAAGGTGCACAGCACCGGGTTGTCGGCCGGCAGCCGGCGCCGGGTGATGCCGGCGGCGACCATGGTGGCGTCGCAGAGGATCGGCGCGCCGGCCCGCAACGCGCCCTGGGCGGCAGCCACCACCTGCGGTGAGAAGACCAGGTCGTCGACCAGGTCGACCATCCCGCAGGAGTGGATCATCCGCACCGCGACCCGGGCCTGCTCGGCGGTGAGTCGGCTCAGGTCGGCCTCGGCACGGATGGTGGCGAACGACTGCCGGTAGATCTCCGCCGCGTCGCGGACATGGTCCATCATTGCTCCTCACGTGCGGTCTGGACGGCCGCACCGAGGGCGGCACCGGTCGGGAGGCGGATGCTGGTCCGGTCGGGGGCGTCGATCTGGTACCCGTCACCGGTGGCGGTCACCCGGACCATCGGACCGGCCGGACTGCCGCAGCCACGCTCACAGCCGATCCAGTGCACCGGAAGGCGGTGACGACGCCCCGGTGCTGGCACACCGCCGGTCGGGGCCGGCCGCCCGGCGTGCGTCGCTGCCGCGTCGGCGCGCACGTCGGCCCGGGACCGGGCACAGCCCGGCAGCCCGGCGCAGGCGGTCACTCCGAGCCACGGCGAGTCGGGGTCGGTAACCAGCCCGGCGCGGGTGAGCCGGTCCGCCCAACCGGCGGGGTCGGTGACCCGGGGCAGCACCACCCCCCGCCACGGCGTGATCCTCAGCTGCGGCGACGCGGCCGCGAGCAGGTCGACCTGGTCGACTGTCAAGCGTCCCAACGGGACCGCCACGACGAGGGCGAAGTCGCCGTCGGGACGGTGCCGCACCCCGACCGGCGCGACGGGGCCGCCGGCCGGCGTCAGTGGTTGCCACCGCCGCGCGGTACGCCGTACCCCGGGTGCGGTGCCGGCCCGGATCACGACGCGGTCCAGCGCTGCCGGAGTCAGGTCATCGAGGCGCCACGCGCTGCCGGCCGCCGCGTCCGGATCGTCCAGGAAGGCGCGGGCGGCGGCGACCGCGACCCGTACCGCGTCGGCGGGCCGGGCCCGCAGCCCGTGGTCGGCACCGGCGAGCAGCACGGTCACCTCGTCGTCCGGTCCGGGCAGCAGACCGACGTCGGCTCGGGCCGCAACGGTGTCGCCTCGGCCATCGTCGATGGCGAAAAGGAACCGCCCGGAGAGCCGGGCCAGGTCCGGCTCCGCGCAGATCGCCGCGTCGAGGGCGCGGACCTGCGCCCCGACGTCCCAGGCCGCCGGGGTGTCGATGTCGGCGAGGGCGGAGCCGAGGATATTGCGGACCCGTTCGTGCGCGGTCGACGGTAGCAGCCCGGCCGTACGCAGCCGGGCGGCGAGCGGTCCGGTGGCGGCGACCGCGACCGCGCGCACCTGGACGTTTGCCCGGCTGGTCAGTTCGAGATGTCCATCACCGTGGTCGCGGGCGACGGCGGCCAGCAGCCGCAGCTGGACGGCGGTGAGCAGCCCTCCGGGGCAGCGGATCCTGGCCAGCAGGCCGTCGGCGGCCGGGTGCAGTTGCACGGCGCCGGGGCAGGCATCGGGTGCGCCCCGGGCGGGCGGCGATGGCAAGGCGGGCACCCGGCGGATACTACGGGTCGTCCCCGGACGGCGGCCGCCGCACAGCGAATACATCACACCTTGACGAAACGTCCGCCGGTCGTGACAGTGTTCGGTAGCCAGACGCGGCGACAAGCGGAGGAAGTCCGGTGTGAATCCGGTGCGGTCCCGCCACTGTCACCGGGGAGCAGACCCCACCGACGGCCACGGTCCCCTCAGTCGGGTGCCGGAAGGCCGGGGCGAGCGTTGATCCGGGAGCCAGGAGACTCCGGTCGCCGCGACCGACAACCCGGGGCGCGGACCCCGAGGGAGGACCGGGCGTCCGATGATGCTACTTTTGTCCACTTCAGATACTGATCTGTTGAGTGGACGGGCCAGCGGTGCCGACTGGCGCCTGGCAAACCCGACCCGGCTGTCGGTCGACGACCTTCCGCAGCTGCTGGCCGGCGTCGACCTCGTGGTGGTCCGGCTGCTCGGCGGCCGCCGGGCCTGGCCGGACGGGATGGACGAACTGCTGGCCGGACCCCGTCCGGTGGTGGTGCTCAGCGGTGAGCAGGCCCCGGACGCCGCCCTGATGGAGCTGTCCACCGTACCCGCCGGGGTGGCCGCCGAGGCGCACGCCTACCTGGCCCACGGCGGCCCACCGAACCTCGCCGAGCTGCACCGTTTCCTGTCCGACACGGTGCTGCTCACCGGGCACGGCTTCGCCGCGCCGCAGCCGGCTCCGGAGTGGGGCGTACTGGAGCGCACGAGCGTGCCGGCGGCACCGGGGCGGCCGACCGTGGCGGTGCTCTACTACCGGGCCCACCACCTGGCCGGCAACACCGGCTTCGTGCACGCGCTGTGCGACGCGGTCGACGCCGCTGGCGGTCGGGCGCTGCCGGTCTACTGCTCGTCGCTACGCTCGGCCGACCCGCAGCTGCTGGCCACCCTGGGTCAGGCCGATGCCCTGGTGGTGACCGTGCTGGCCGCCGGCGGGACCCGACCGGCGACCGTCGGCGCCGGAGGCGACGACGACTCCTGGGACGTCGGCGCCCTCGCCCAGCTGGACGTGCCGATCCTGCAAGGGCTCTGCCTGACCAGCTCGCGGCAGACCTGGGCGGCCACCGACGACGGACTGTCCCCGTTGGACGCCGCGACCCAGGTGGCAATCCCCGAGTTCGACGGCCGGCTGATCACCGTGCCGTTCTCGTTCAAGGAGATCGACGCCGACGGCCTGTCGGTGTACGTGGCCGACCCCGAGCGGGCCGCCCGGGTCGCCGGGATCGCGGTCCGCCACGCCATGCTGCGCCACGTCGCTCCGGCCGACAAACGGATCGCGGTGCTGCTGTCGGCGTACCCGACGAAGCACGCCCGGATCGGCAACGCGGTCGGCCTGGACACCCCCGCGAGCGTCCTGGCGTTGCTGCGGACGCTGCGCGACGCCGGCTACGACGTCGGGCCGCCGGACGGTCCGGACGCGGTCCCCGGCCTGACCGACGCCGACGGCGACGGCGACGGCGACGCGTTGATGCACGCGCTGATCGCCGCCGGCGGGCAGGATCCGGACTGGCTGACCGAGGATCAGCTGGCCGGCAACCCGGTGCGGATCCCGGCCGCCGACTACCGCCGCTGGTACGCCGAGTTCCCGGCCGAGCTGCGCGAACAGGTTGAACGGCACTGGGGTCCGCCACCGGGCGAGCTGTACGTGGACACCTCCCGCGACCCCGACGGCGAGATCGTGCTCGCCGCGCTGCGCGCCGGCAACGTCGTGCTGCTGGTGCAGCCGCCGCGCGGCTTCGGGGCCAACCCGGTGGCCGTCTACCACGACCCGGACCTGCCACCGAGCCACCACTACCTGGCCGCCTACCGGTGGCTGGCGCACGGCTTCGGCGCGCACGCCGTGGTGCACGTCGGCAAGCACGGCAACCTGGAGTGGCTACCGGGCAAGACGGTCGGGCTCAGCGCCGGCTGCGGGCCGGACGCCGCCCTCGGCGACCTGCCGCTGATCTACCCGTTCCTGGTCAACGACCCCGGTGAGGGCACCCAGGCCAAACGCCGGGCGCACGCCACCCTGATCGACCACCTGGTGCCGCCGATGGCCCGGGCGGAGAGCTACGGCGACATCGCCCGGCTGGAGCAACTGCTCGACGAGCATGCGAACATCGCCGCCCTGGACCCGGCGAAACTGCCGGCGATCCGGGCGCAGATCTGGACCCTGATCCAGGCCGCCCGGCTCGACCACGACCTCGGTCTGGACGACCGGCCGCACGACGCCGAGTTCGACGACTTCCTGCTGCACGTCGACGGCTGGCTCTGCGAGGTCAAGGACGTGCAGATCCGCGACGGGCTGCACGTGCTCGGCTCGGCACCGGTCGGCGCGGCCCGGGTCGACCTGGTGCTGGCGATGCTGCGGGCCCGCCAGATGTGGGCCGGGCAGGTCGCGGCGCTGCCCGGCCTGCGGGAGGCGCTGGGCCTGGACGAGTCCGGCACCGACCGCGACGGCACCGACGCGGCCGAGGCGGTCGCCCGGGAACTGGTGGTCGCGATGGAGGAGCACGGTTGGCGACCGGACGCCGCCGCCGAGGTCACCACGCGCGTGCTCGGCGGTGGCGACGACGGGCGGGCCACGCTGGTCACCCGGATTCTGGAGTTCGCGGCGACCGAGGTGGTGCCCCGGCTGGCCCGCACCACCGACGAGCTGGCCCACGTCGCGCACGCCCTGGCCGGCGGCTACGTGCCGGCCGGACCGAGCGGGTCGCCGTTGCGCGGGCTGATCAATGTGCTCCCGACCGGGCGCAACTTCTACTCGGTGGATCCGAAGGCGGTGCCGAGCCGGCTGGCCTGGGAGACCGGTCAGGCGATGGCGGAGTCGCTGCTGGCCCGATACCGGGCCGACACCGGCGACTGGCCACGTTCGGTGGGACTGTCGGTGTGGGGCACGTCGGCGATGCGTACCGCCGGGGACGACATCGCCGAGGTGCTGGCGCTGCTCGGCGTACGGCCGGTGTGGGACGAGGCGTCGCGGCGGGTGACCGGCGTCACGGTGGTCCCGACCGAGGAGCTGGGTCGGCCCCGCATCGACGTGACGGTACGGATCTCGGGTTTCTTCCGCGACGCGTTCCCGCACGTGGTGGCCATGTTGGACGACGCGGTCCGACTGGTCGCGGCCCTCGACGAGCCGGACGAGCTGAACTTCGTCGCCACGCACGCCCGCGCCGACCTGGCCACCCACGGCGACACCCGGCGGGCCACCATGCGGATCTTCGGCTCCAAGCCGGGGACGTACGGTGCCGGGCTGCTGCAGCTGATCGACAGCCGCAACTGGCGCGACGACGCCGACCTGGCCGAGGTGTACGCGGTGTGGGGCGGCTACGCCTACGGCCGTGACCTCGACGGCGCGCCGGCCCGCGACCAGATGGAGTCGGCGTACCGGCGGATCGCGGTAGCGGCGAAGAACATCGACACCCGAGAACATGACATCGCTGACTCCGACGACTACTTCCAGTACCACGGCGGGATGATCGCCACGGTACGGGCGTTGACCGGGTCGGCCCCGGCGGCCTACGTCGGTGACAGCACCCGGCCGGAGGCGGTCCGCACCCGCGCCCTGCACGAGGAGACCGCCCGGATCTTCCGGGCCCGGGTGGTGAACCCGCGCTGGCTGGCGGCGATGCGCCGGCACGGCTACAAGGGGGCGTTCGAGCTGGCCGCCACCGTCGACTACCTGTTCGGCTACGACGCCACCGCCGGGGTGGTCGCCGACTGGATGTACGACAAGCTGGCCGAGACGTACGTGCTCGACGAGGTCAACCAGCGGTTCCTGACTGAGTCGAACCCGTGGGCGCTGCACGGGATCACCGAGCGGCTGCTGGAGGCGGCCGACCGCAAACTGTGGGAGTACCCCGACCCGGCGGTGCTGGACGGGCTGCGGGAGGTGTTCCTGCGTACCGAAGGTGACCTGGAGGACCGGGCCGGGTGACCTGGACGGTGCGGTGCGGTGCGGTCGACCGGACGCGCCGGCGGTGCCGCGCGTAGGGTCGAGGCATGAGTGCGGCGGCGTCGGGGAGCATCCGGTACGACGGGACGACGGTCGTCGGCGCGCAGCCGGAGAGCGTGCTGCTACCTGGCCACGACGTGCCGCTGGGCCGCTACACGACGGTCCGGCGGCTGCTGCCGCAGCGACCCCGACGCATGGTCGGTGCCTGGTGTTTCGTCGACCACTTCGGGCCCGACGACGTGGCGGGGCGGCCCGGCATGCAGATTCCGCCGCACCCGCACACCGGGCTGCAGACGGTGACCTGGCTGGTCGACGGTGAGATTCTGCACCGGGACAGCCTGGGCAGCGTGCAGTCGATCGTGCCGGGGCAGCTCAACCTGATGACCGCCGGGCACGGCATCGCCCACTCGGAGCAGTCGCCGCCGGCGCATCCGCCGGTGATGCACGGCCTGCAACTGTGGGTGGCGTTGCCCGAGTCGGCCAGGCACGGCGAGCCTCGGTTCGAGCATCATGCCGCGTTGCCGCAGGTGGGTGCCGGTGACGCACGGATCACCGTGGTGGTCGGCGAGTACGCCGGTGTCCGGTCCCCGGCCGAGATGGCCAGCCCGATCGTCGGAGCACAGGTCGACATCGACACCGACGCGCCCGTCGCGCTGACGCTGCGCGACGATTTCGAGTACGCCCTGCTGACGATGTCCGGCACGGCCCGGGTCGACGGGGTGGAGCTGGCCCCGGGCGGGCTGCTCTACCTGGGCGAGGGCCGGTCGGCCACGACGGTAACCACCGACGGCTCGACCCGGCTGTTCCTGCTCGGTGGGGAGCCGTTCGACGAGCCGCTCGTGATGTGGTGGAACTTCGTCGCCCGCAGCCACGAGGAGCTGGTCGCCGCCCGCGACGGCTGGGCGGCCGGTAGGCGGTTCGGCACGGTGACCGGCTGCGTCGACGCCCCGCTGCCGGCGCCGGAAATGCCGATCACCCGGATCAAGGCCCGCGACCGGCACGGCCGTACCGTCGGCTGACCGTCGCACGATCGGTCGACTTCGTCGACGTATCGAAATTCTTCGTTCACAATCTTTACTGTTAACTGTCTTTACGCTAACTTCGTCGGCAACGGCCGGCCGCCCCACCGCCACCCACGACGCGCGGAGCGCCCCCATGCGACGACGAATTCTCCTGCCCCTGCTCGCCACCGGCACCATCCTTGGCACCCTGCTGGTCGCCACCCCGGCCAGCGCCCACGGCTACATCTCGTACCCACCTAGCCGCCAGGCGATGTGCGCGCAGGGCCGAGTCGCCAACTGTGGCCCGATCGTGTGGGAGCCGCAGAGCGTCGAAGGCCCCAAAGGACAGCGCACCTGCCACGGCGGGGTGAGCCGGTTCGCCATCCTCAACGACGACAGCGTCAACTGGCCGGCCACTGCGGTCGGCGGCGGGTCGGTCACCTTCACCTGGACACTGACCGCCCGACACGCCACCAGCACCTGGGAGTACTACGTCGGCGACAACCGAATCGCCGTGTTCGACGACGGTGGCCGACAGCCCGCCGCCACCGTGTCGCACACCGTGAACCTCGGCAGCCGCACCGGCCGGCAGAAAGTGCTGGCGATCTGGAACATCGCCGACACCGCGAATGCATTCTACTCCTGTGTGGACATCCAGATCGGTGCCGGACCCGGCCCGTCGCCGAGCCCACCCCCGCCGTCGCCCACCCCGACGCCACCACCGCCGACCACCCCACCCCCGACGCCCACGCCCACCGCGTCGCCCGGTCAGCCCGGCGGCACCTGGGCCGCCGGCACCGCGTACCAGGTCGGTGCCGTCGTCAGCTACGCCGGCGTCGACTACCGGTGCCGACAGGCACACACCGCGCTTACCGGCTGGGAGCCGCCGAACGTACCGGCGCTGTGGCAACGGCTCTGACCGACCGGTGCATCATGTACAGATGTCGTCACCATCGCTCGGCAACCCGTTCTGGCGCTTCTGGGGCGCCGCCACCCTGGCCAACATCGGTGACGGGATCCGGGTCGCCGCCTTCCCGCTGCTGGCCCTGTCCCTGACCGGGGATCCGCTCGGGCTGGCCGTGGTCGCCACCGCGCAGACCCTGCCCTGGCTCGTCGCCGGGCTGGCCGCCGGAGCGCTCGCCGACCGGATGGCACCCCGTACGCTGCTCGCCGCCGCCGACACGGTGCGCGCCCTGCTGCTGGTGGTCCTGGTGGCGACGGTGGCAACCGGCACCGCCACGATCGCCCTGGTCGCCGTCTGCGCCTTCGGTCTCGGCGTCGGCGAGGCGGTACGCGACACCGCCGGCCAGGTGGCGGTACCGAAACTGGTGCCGCCGGCCGCGCTGGAGCGGGCCAACGGCCGGCTCACCGCCGGCACCATCGTCGGCAACGAGTTCGTCGGCCCGCCGGTCGGTGCCGCGCTGTTCGTCGTCGGCGCGGCCGTACCGTTCGCGGCCAACGGGGCCAGCCTGGCGCTCGCCGTAATGCTGGTGCTGTCGTTGCCGCTGAGCCTGGCCCGTACTCCCACGGCCACAGCTGCCGCCGCGACCGCCGCCGCGACGGTCGGCCCGAGCGTCCGGGCCGGGCTGGGCTGGCTGGCCCGCCACCGGACGCTGCGCGCCCTGGCGCTGGTGGTCGCGGCGGTCGCCGCCGCCGACGCCTCCTGGTTCGCGATCTTCCTGCTGTACGCCCGGGACGTGCTCGGTGTCGGCGCGCTCGGCTACGGCCTGCTGCTGTCCGCTGGGGCCGGTGGTGGGCTGGCCGGTGCCTTCCTGGCCGACCGGCTGGTCGCCGGCCGGCGGCACCGGCTGGTGCTGACGGTCTCCCTGGCGGTCACCGCCGGAGTGCCGGCGCTGCTCATCGCCGTACCGCAGATCTGGGTGGCGGTGGTGGTGACCGTGGTGTCCTCCGGCGCGTTCGCGGTGCTGAACATCTGCGCGGCGACGCTGCGGCAGCGCACCGTACCGGACGGGTTGCTGGGCCGGGTGACGGCGGCGTCCAAGACGCTGATCTACGGTGCCGCCGGCGGCGGCGCACTGCTCGGCGGCGCACTGGCCGCCGGGGTCGGGCTGGCCGCCCCGTTCGGCTTCGCCGCGCTGGTCGCCGTGGTCGCCACCGCCGGATGGTGGCTGGCCACCCGGGGCGACACACCGTCGGTCCGTCCCGCCTGAGCGCCGGTCGGGCCGCTGCCGCCGGCGGCCCGCTGACCCGGTCCGGACCGCTGTGACCGGCGGCCGTCGTTGACCGGACGGTGCCGCAGGCGCGACGGCACGGTAACGGTGCGTCGGCCACCGTAGCGGCCATGTCAGCAGCAGGTCCGGTGCCGAAGCGGCAGTTCCGGGGCTGCTGGCTGGCCACGGTCGCCAACCTGGACTGGCCGAGCCGGCCCGGACTGCCGCCGGACGCCCAGCAGGCTGAGCTGCGTGGCTGGCTCGACCTGGCCCGGCAGCTGCGCTGCAACGCCGTCGTCGTGCAGGTACGCCCGAGCGCCGACGCGCTCTGGCCGTCGCCGTACGAGCCGTGGTCGGCGGTGCTCACCGGGCAGCAGGGCACCCACCCCGGCTACGACCCGCTGGGTGTGCTGGTCGACGAGGCGCACGCCCGCAACCTGGAACTGCACGCCTGGTGCAACCCGTACCGGGTCGCCAACCACGCCGACCCGACGCGGCTGGTCGCCGACCATCCGGCCCGCCGCAACCCGGAGTGGGTCATCGCGTACGCCGGCCGGCTCTACTACGACCCGGGCCAGCCGGCGGTACGGTCGTTCGTCCAGGACGCGATGCTCGACGTGGTCACCCGCTACGACGTCGACGCGCTGCACTGGGACGACTACTTCTACCCGTACCCGGTCGCCGGGGAGGTCTTCGCCGACCAGGCCAGCTTCGCCGCGTACGGCTCCGGTTTCGACAGCGTCGCCGCGTGGCGCCGGCACAACGTCGACCTGCTCGTCGCGCAGATGAGCGACCGGCTGCGGGCGGTCAAGCCGTGGGTGCGCTTCGGCGTCAGCCCGTTCGGCATCTGGCGCAACGCCGCCACCGACCCGCTCGGCTCCCGGACGAACGGGTTGCAGTCCTACGACTCGATCCACGCCGACAGCCGCCGCTGGGTACGCGAACAGTGGATCGACTACATCGCGCCGCAGCTGTACTGGCACCTCGGCCACCCGGCCGCCGACTACGCCGAACTGGTCCGCTGGTGGTCCGCCACGGTGTCGGGTACCAGTGTGGAACTGCTCGTCGGGCAGTCGACGTACCGGGTCGGCGTCTCCGGGCAGGACCCGGCATGGCAGGACCCGGCCGAGCTGAGCCGGCACCTGACGCTGCACCACAGCTACCCGCAGGTCCACGGCGACCTGCAGTTCAGCGGCAAGGACGTGCGCGCCGACCGGCTCGGCGGGGTCAGCCGGCTGGTCGCCGACCACTACGCCCGGCCCGCGCTGGTGCCGGTCGCGGCCGGGCGCGGGGGTGTCCCGGCCCCGGGCGTCACACCGCTGCCGCCGGCGATCACCGCCGCGACCCGCACCCCGACCGGCGTACGGCTGGACTGGCTCCCCCCCCCCC
>JGI12574J12772_1000233_pt1 | contig 16900 bp, 14 predicted proteins | sample TtaePargueraPR_2_FD_12772 | JGI IMG/M metagenome (IMG submission 12772)
AAAAGTTCTTGATTTGTTCTTTTGTTTGTGGCATAAGAGAAAAGTCAACGGGAGAAATGCACCCGGACCGAAACCCGCAAGGCCTTGTGCCTCGCGGGTTTTTGCGTTTGGGGCCGGATCAAGGAGGTGATCGGGATGCAGCGGCAAAGATACGGACACAGACACGGGCAGGGCGGCGGGGTGCCCCGCAGGATATTGACCGGCGGATGGCGGAGCCATTATGGTGGCATTCTGCCCGAGGATTAGGACTGGGGCACTAACCCGATCATTTGCCATGACGGGAGAGGTGCGTCTTGTTGGGAAAGGAGCGTTAAATTTGCCGGGAGCGGCAGGAATGGCAGGAGGGGGCAGCATAGAGCTATGGCCCGTCAACGGTCGAAAGGTGGGAGCCCGTACGCCCGGAGTTTGTCTGGACCTCGGTGGTTGCGGGAAAGTGTTGCCATTGCCGAAAGTGACCGGAGCACGACGTGAGGCCGAAGGCTGTCTGCTGGGAAGGCTGGCGAAGGCCCGGAGTTTGTCTGGGATTCCGCTGGTTGCGGCAAGGCCGCCATTGCCAAACGTGACCGGAGTGGGGCCGAAGGCTGTCTGTTGCGAGGATGGCTAATGCCCGAGGTTTATCCGGGCTTCGTTGGTTGCAGGAAATGCCGCCATGGACGGAAGTGACCGGAGCAGGTCATGAGACGGAAGGCAGCCGATCTGCGCTCCGTTGGCGAGGATGCCGAAGCCCCGGGTTCGTCGGGACTTCCCGGATTGCGGGAAATCCGGTTTTTGGCTGATGTACTCAGACGAGCGCGGTCTGCAGATTCTGATTTGACTGCACCGCTGATGCGCGCTCCAGCTTTCCCGGACTTCGTCCAGCTCTTTCTTTGAAGGGGGGTTGCGGGCTTAAATGAAACACTGTTCATCGATTCGGCTAAGTCGCAGATACGAAATGCTCGATCGCTCCTCTTCTCCTCCGCACGCAATGAGCTCAACGCATCGATTGCAGAGTTGGCATAATTCGAGGGTTATAGAGCCGTCGCTTTGTCGCAGAGCAAGTGACGTATCGCTGGTCGGATTTGGGAACTAAAAAATGGCAGCATGGTAAATATCCTTGCTGCCATAATTGCTTGAGGTTCGATCAACTTCAGAATTGGCTAGTTAATTCGGCATCCATCCTTGGCAAATACGTGAACGGCCTTGGGTGACGTTGCGAGTGAAATTTGATCACCGCTTTTAATTTTCGTATTAACGGGCTGCTCGATAATTATCGTGTTATGTCCAATGATTTCAGCATGAACAAGGCATGCGTTCCCAAGGTATTCAACTAGCCGCACGGTTGCAGATAAAATACCGTCTCCATCGACAACAACGTCAAAGCAGTCCGGGCGGATACCGCAATAGTGTGCGCCCGTGGGAAGTTGCAGTTTCTCACGCAAGGATGAGAATTCGCCATCCAGTTCGAAAATATTCATCTTAGGCGCACCGATGAACTGGGCGGCAAACAGATTTTCCGGACGTTCGTATAGGTCCCGTGGTGACCCGATCTGCTCTATCTTGCCACCACGAAGCAGGACGATCTTGTCTGCCAATGTCATGGCTTCAACCTGATCATGAGTCACATAGATCATGGTGCGTTTCAGCCTTGAATGAAGTTCCGAGATTTGGGTACGCATATGTACCCGGAGTTCGGCATCAAGGTTTGATAGCGGCTCATCAAACAAAAACGTTTCCGGCTGCCCGACAATCGCGCGGCCAATGGCCACGCGTTGTCGTTGCCCGCCGGAAAGCTCGCGCGGGTGCCGCTCGGCAAGTTGATCAAGCTGAAGCATCGTTAGCGCTTCATCTACGAGAGTGTCGATCTCGTTCTTGGGCGTTTTGCGAACTTTCAATCCAAACGCAATGTTTTCACGCACTGTCAGGTGGGGATAAAGCGCATAGGACTGAAACACCATAGCGATGCCCCGTTTGGCCGGGGCGATATCGTTCATGCGTTCGCCATCGATGGCAAAGGTGCCATCCGTAATGTCTTCGAGTCCGGCAATCATGCGCAGCAAGGTGGACTTGCCGCACCCTGACGGACCGACAAAGACGCAAAACTCGCCATCTTCGATGGTCAGGTCGATGCCCTTGATAACCTCGACCGGCCCATAGGATTTTTTGACATCTTTTAATTCAAGTTTTGCCATGCCTCACTCCACGCGCCCGAACAGTTCGAGCCTTGGTGTTTCACGGATATGTTTTGGCCATGAAAGCGGGATGTCAAAGCGCGAGGTCAGGAGATTCTGGAAGTCTTCCAGCTTTTCGGCTGTTTCACGTACCGCGCGCGGGCTAAGGTCATTTTCAAGGCAATAGGCCGCAAGGACGCCAACGCTTTCCCCAATGTTCCATTCAACTGGATGAAGACGATAGCACCCGTTGGTGATATGGGTTGTGCCGATGTTCTTGCATGCTGGAAGGAGGTTCTTTACCCGTTTGGGGATGAGACTGCCAAGCGGAATTTGGAACGGCCAGTTGGCGATGTCGACATAGTTGCGCGGTGCGGTCGATGGGTGCAAATCAATGCGATAGCTGCCAACCCCGACTGAGTCATGGAATTGTTCCGCACCCACTTTTCCTTCGCGGGCGTCAATGCCGACATGGTTTTCGGTGACCGTGAACAGGGCCTGGATACGCCGACTTTCGCGGATATAGGGCGCAATGGTTAAACCATCGAGTGTGCCCATTGCATTGCCTGCTGGCTTCAGGCCTCGATAGCCGTATCCACCATCATGACGCGGTGCTTCGGTCTGCATCCAGTAGAGCATCGAAAGCGATAGCTGACGAGCACCTTCTAGGTGCTTTTGGGCTTCTTCCGGTGATACGCCGACAATCGGACCGTCGCAATAGTCAATCTGTGGCCAGTTCACCAGACAGATGTCTGATGTGAACTGATCGCCAACGTGATTGCGACGATAGAAGATCCGACGATAGTGCCAGTTGTCAGGGGCAAACTCAGCATCACTATCGCCAACAAAAAGGGGGCGGTTGTCTGGTTCTAGTGTAACCGGGTTCGGTCCGACAAAAGACAACTGCTGATCTGGCCAGAAGTCGAGCTTGTAGTTACGCCAGTAATCGTAGTCTCGCGGACGTTCAATAGTGTGATCTTCATCAGGGTGATAGCTCATGGCAAAGCACCAGCTGACGGCTTGCTGATCATTCGGATCAGCATCGCCTTCAAGGGCAGATGGTTCGCCCGTTTCAGCCTGGCTTTCCGCGCCGATGACGTGCTCGACATCGCCAAGTTCAAGCAAGTCACCAAGTTCGGTTGCATCAACGAAGTAGTCACCTGTCAGAAGCATTTCGCCATATTCGGCGGACATGACGGTAACGGCGGTAAAGTTGTCGCCGTCACTGTCAACGCCAATCGGCTTGGTATTCAGAAGTACGGTCAGCTGATCGGTTGCAAACCATGGCGCAAGAAGCGCATCAATCGCTGCCACACCAGCACGTGGTTCGGCGCAAATTGGTGAAACGTTGCCACTGCCAGGATTGAGGTTTTCTGAATCGCGCGCTTTGTCCGTCAGGGGATAGTTCCGACGATAGTATTCGCGAATCTCGTGGCGCAGCTGCTTATAACTCGCGGTAGAGCCATCGCTTTCGATCCATGGGTTTTCGTCTGGTGGGACGGCTTGCGTGGTGAGCTGACCACCAAGCCATTTGAATTCTTCGGTCAGAATGACGGTACGGCCCATTTTGAGCGCGGAAAGTGCTGCGGCAACGCCACCAAGTCCGCCTCCGATGATGACGATATCAGAGTGTAGTTCTTTCATTTTATTAACCTTTCACGCCAGACATGGCGAAACTTTCGACAATTTGGCGTTGGGCCAGAATATAGACGATGAGCATGGGAATGACGGCAAGCGCGGTCGCTGCAAGTTGCAGGTGCCAGAGCGGCAAGCCGTATGAGTCAGTGAAGTTTGCAAGTGCCAAAGGCAGGGTGAACAATTCGATATCGTTCACAAACACCAGCGGTTCGAGGAACAGGTTCCACGAAAACAGGAATGTTATAATCCCGACGGCCGAAAGCGCCGGTTTGGATAGGGGCAGAGCGATTTTGAAGAACACACCAAACCTTGTCAGGCCGTCCATGCGCCCGGCTTCTTCGAGCTCCTTGGGCAAGGCAAGGAAATACTGACGCATCAGGAAGGTCGCCATGACGCCTTGTGATCCGAAAAGCGGCAGAAGGATCAGGGGCATATGGCTGTTCATCAAACCCAGCTCCTTCATCAGAAAGAAGTTGGGAATGATGGTGACTTCCTCAGGCATCATCAGTGCCGATACCAGCACCAGCAAGATCATTGCACTGCCGCCAAAACGCAGTCGCGCCAACGCATATCCCGCCATCGAAGAGATAAACAAGGTTGCTGTGGTTACGACTATCGCAATGTAAAGAGAGTTGAAGTACTGCCGGGCAAAGGGTTGATAGGCAAATATCTCTGCGAAGTTTGACCAGTGGGCTTTGACAGGGATAAGGGAGGATGAGGCAAAGACATCTGCCTGCCCCTTAAGCGCGCCCGAAAGCATCCAAAGGAATGGAAATACAAAGGGTACGGCCAGCGCGCAAAGCCCGACGACCCAGCAAAGGCGTGTGATTTTCTGTTGTGTTCTGTAGTTCATTTGCGCACCGCCTTAAGCAACATTTGCACGATCGTCAGTGCAAGGATCAAAACGAACAGAACCACGGCAAGGGCTGCGGCATAGCCGGTGTTGAAGAACTTGAAACCTTGTTCGTAGATGTAAAAAGCCAGAACCATCGTGCCGTTCTGTGGGCCGCCACCGGTCATCAGATAGATGTGGTCAAACACCTTGAGCGACCCGACAACCGTTACCACCATGATCACAAGTGTGGTCGGGGCCAAAAGCGGCCAGGTGATGCGCCGGAAGATTTCCCAGCCATTAGCACCTTCAAGCCTTGCGGCTTCTTCGTAGTCGCGCGGTATGGATTGCAGGGCTGCAATGTAGAGGATCATGTTCAGTCCCACGGTCTTTAGAACGCGGGTCACAATCACAGATGCCATTGCCCAATCTGGTTCATGCAACCAGTTCGGCCCATCAATGCCGAAAATCGAAAGCCCCTGATTGACCGCTCCGCTTTCATGTTGAAGCAGGAACGTCCAGATAATCGCCCACGCGACGGCAGAAGTAATAACCGGTGCGAAAAATACCGTTCTGAAAAATACAGCCCCCGGGCGCGATTTTGACAGGGCAAGTGCCAAGCCCAACGCCATGGCCATGTTGAGCGGCACCAGTCCAGCTGCAAAGATCAGAGAGTTCACCAGAACATCCCAGAACGTCTCGTTGATGGTCAGTGCATCGACATAGTTTGCCATACCGACAAATCGTGATTGCTGACTGAGCAGATTCCATTCGGTCGTGCTGTAATAGAAAACGGCGATCAATGGACCGACAAAAAATATCAGAAATCCCGTCAGGATTGGACTGACGAAGAGCCATCCGGTTATTGCCTCTCTGGTCTTGAGCGAGAGGGATGGCCCCTTGCGGACAGCGGACATGTTCGCTTCCTTCGAAGGGAGGTTGGGTGGTTTCCGTGCCATCGCTGCGCAGTACTCGCAGCGATGGCAGGCTTCGGCAAAGGTTGTGGGACACACCCGTGGTCAGAGAAGCGGCGAAATGCTGCTGCAGAGCTTTTGCAGGGTTGCAGGAACATCGGCATCCTTGGACCAAAGCGCATCAAAGTTGGGCCGCGCTTCTGCTTCGATTTGCGGGAAACGCTGATGGCTAGGCAGTACCGACCCGTTTTCAATTCCCTTTGCAACAAAGGTCATCTGCTCGGGGGCGACTGCGGCATTGCTTGTCAGGAAACTGTCAGCCTCCAGAACCGATTTACGTGCTGGCGGGAAGAAGGCAGCCATTTTGGCAACGTTTTCCTTGTTGGTCATATGGGCAAGGAATTCGGCGGCCAGTTCCTTGTGTTTGCCTTGTGCGAAGGCGACCACAGCGGCCTGCCCAACGGTTGCAGCATCGCCAGCCGGACCGGATGGCAGTGGGGCAAGTCCCCAGTCAAAGGTTGCTTCGGCGAGTTTGGAAACGCGCGATATCTGCGTCACGGTCAAAGCAGCCTTGCCCGAGAAGAAGTCGCCTTGCTCACCTGGCGGGACGGTTGATCCATCTGCGTAGACCATGTCATGGAAAAGCTGGACGGCCTCAACAGCAAGCGGGCTGTCGAGTTTACAACTGCTGCCTTCCCATGCGGATCCGCCGTAGGCACGAATGATCGGTACAAGGGTGTGCCATGTGCGGCTGCCATAGCCCTGACCGTCAAAGGTTTCAAATCCCCAGACACCAGATGATGCGTCACGTAATGCCTTGGCATCTGCGCGAAGCTGTTCCCAGGTCCAGCTGCCGTCTTTGACCCGTTGGTCAGGGGTTGCAAGGCCAGCGGCGTCATAAAGCGATTTGTTGAAATACACGAGAAACGGCGATGTGGAGAAAGGGATGCCATATGTGGCATCGCTTGTTTCCCAAAGGCCCATGGCTGGTTGAGAGAAGTCGGCATAGTCATAGCCATCAGCCGATTTGAGTGTCTCAGAAACATCGGCAAGTGCACCAGCATCTACAAATGCTGGCGCAGAGTTTTCCAGAAGCCACCCCAGATCTGGTGCATTGCCACCTGCCATTTGCAGGGTGATTTTCTGAACATAGTCACCAAACGGAATGGTATCAAAACGTATGGTGACATCCGGGTGCGTGGCGGTAAAACTGTCGGCAATTTCACCAAGCATCTTGAGATGCGCTTCGCTACCGGTCCAGACCGTAAAGCGTAATTCTTCTGCACTGACGGTATTGGCTCCAAATCCCAGCGATGACGTGATCGCTGCGGAGTAAATTAAGCGCTTAATCATCAAGTCAGACATATCCTACTTCCTCCCGATTATCATTGGATTAGATTTTTGTAAGCGTAGTGCCTGGGACGAAGCCACACGGAAGTGTGGCGGTGATGGCGGCGTGACCCGGTGTGCGGATCTGAGAGATAAGATTTTGAACGGCAAGTTCGCCCATGTCTTCGCGGGGGACAGAAATGCGAGTCCAGCGTTCAACATCGCTTGATGCGTTGAGCGGTGCGGCAAGTGCAACGATGGAAATGGTTTCCGGAATGCTGCCGTGTCGCGCGAGAACCTGACGTTCCAATGCGACAGCATGTTTAAAGGTTTCCGTCAGAACAACTGTATTGCCCTCGGCAAGGCACTGGTTCAACCAGTTGGCGTCAATTTCTTCGGCGACGAGCCGTTCGACAGACAATTTAAGGCTGTCATCCTGCTTTTTCTGGAAGCCAGCTTCGCGGTCGATATTTTGTTCACGAACTTTGGTTGCGCCGACAAATTTGATCGTTTTATGACCAAACGAAGCACATCGGTCAACCACATCAGAAACGGCGGAGACATAATCGGCCGCGACCCAGTTTAGTTCTGCGCCCGTGGCATCCCGCCGTCCGATTGTCACAAACGGAAACCCGGTATCATAAAGCTGCTTTAGTTCGCTTTTATCAGGCTCTTCGCCCAGAAGGATTGCACCATCGGCAACACCCATCCGGTTTGCCCCGTTGGGAAAGATGCTACGCGGTCCTCGTTCGAGTGACGAAGAGGTGAAAAGCAATAAATCCTGTCCGAGCTTCATGGCACCGCGTTCTATGCCAAGAAGGAACGGGTAAAAGAAGTTCTCGCTGTCTGACGGGAAAATCGCTTCATAAGTGAAGACGCCAATAATGTTGCGTTTGCCACCGGCAAGAGACTGCGCAACTACATTGGGTGCATAGCCAAGCGCCTCCATTGCTTCGCGAACGCGCTTCTCTGCTTCCTTACCAACGCGGATAGTTTTGCCAGGCTTTGCTGAAATGACAGCAGAAACGACAGCCGTGGAGACCCCAGCCAGAGCTGCAACGTCACTTTGCGTTGCGCGTTTGGTGCGATTTTGGCCTGTGGTCAAAGGATGCTCCGAGATGTAATTAATTAAGCGCATAATCAATCTGATTAAGCGTATAATCAAATCTGATTTTCCTGTCAAGGGATCTTCAATCTGCGGTCAGAAAGCCAAAAAATGGATTCGCATGTCGAAGCTATTTTTCAAAACCCCGATTGTCATAATTCGGGGGTATGGAGCGCTTGCATTTGTAATGACCCAATTAAAATTCGTGTTACCGGAGAGGAGTGCGCTTGTTTTCGGAGTGCTCGCGAAACATAAACCGTCTGCTTCGAAAATCGCTGCCCGTTGAAGCGCCCGCCGTCCGGTAACACGAATCTTGTGCTACCTTTGTTTGCTAGTCCTAATTTTCAAGGCTCGAATTTGTGCAGCCAAGGCAAGAAGTGCCAATACTGTTCCGAGTGCTGAGACACCAATCCATCCGCCGACATTCCACGCGGTCGTTGCCATTGCCGCCCCAGTGGCGCCGCCGAGAAACATACTGCCCATGAAAATAGTATTCAGGCGGGCACGGGCTTCTGGTTTTAGAGCGTAAATGATGTGCTGGTTAGATACCAAAGCACTCTGCACACCAAAATCAAGGAGCAACACACCGGCTATCAAGCCCGGAATTGTTGGCCAAACCCCAAAAACAATCCAAGAAAACAGTGTCACGATTGTTCCGGTAATAACAATACTGTGCGGGCCTTTGGCGTCGGCGATCCGACCGGCAATCGGGGCCGCCAGTATTCCTGCCAAACCAACAATCCCAAACAAACCGGCTTCGGCAGGCCCCATGTTATAGGCCGGTTGTTCAAGCAGAAGAGCAAGAACTGTCCAAAAGGCAGAAAAGGCAGCAAACAGAATTGCCTGAGTGATCGCCGCCCAGCGTAATTCAGCGAAATCCATCCAGAGATTGGTTAAGGATTTCAGTAGTTGCAGATAGCGTAATTTCGTATCTGGTTTGCTATGGGGAAGAGTCAAAGCCATCGTCATGGCGCCAATAATCGCAAGTGGTGCAGCAAGCCAAAACATTTCGCGCCAGCCAGACATATCTGCGATGAAGCCAGCAAGTGATCTGCTCAAGAGAATGCCACCGAGTATTCCGGCTAGAACTGTGCCTACAACCGCTCCTCTTTTTTCAGAAGGGGCCAAATGTACAGCAAAGGGGACAATTTGCTGAGCAACTGTTGCACTGGCACCGACCAGTACAGAGGCGATTACCAAGATGAAGACACTTGGTGCCATTGCCGTAATAGCAAGTGCGATGGCCAGCAAGAAAAATTGAATAACAATCAGGCGGCGTCTTTCAATGATGTCGCCCAACGGCACCAGCAAAAACAAACCAAGCGCATACCCCAGCAGGGTAACGGTCGGGATTAAGCCTGCGACCCCTGATCCGGGAAAGTCACTGGCCATTAATCCAAGCATTGGTTGATTGTAGTAGATGTTTGCAACTGCGAGCCCGGCTACTACAGCCATAACCAAAGTCATAGGTTTTGAGAGCCCTCGTGCGACGAGATCTGTATTTGCGGTGATATTTTCCATTTTTGATGTCTTTGTTCACTTGTTGAGAGGTAACCGGCTGTTTCGTCGCAAAAGCGGAGATAGCGATGATGCTGTCATCGTGCGAGCAGAGGCCTTTTAGAGATAATCGGAGATGCAGAAACGTACAGCCAGTTTGGCTGTTTGAGGCACTCTAGATCTCAAGCCGGCTAAAGGGCAGACGGCTCGTGCTCATAGTTGTCATTCCGCCGAGGAATATTCTTGTTATGAGTTTTGTTGGATGTTGGTCACGCAGTGTTCAACGAAGGTTGCGAAAGTTCTGGCCTTGGCACTCATTTGGCGACCACTGCTTGAGACAATCCAAAGGTCTATGGCTGGGAGTGACCAGTCGGTCAGTACCGGAATGACAGCTTTGGCCGCAAGCTCGGGCGCGAACATCCATTCAGACGCAATGGCAAGCCCCATCCCTGCAAGAACACCTTCGCGCACCCCTTCAGCAGCGCTAACGTGCAGGCGTCCGCCAAGAGTTACCGATGTTGCTGTGTTTCCCTTTTGGAATGCCCAGTTTGTGCCACCTTCACCCTGCTCGTAGATAATTGCTTGGTGCATTATCAGATCTCTTGGGGTCTTAGGTGTGCCAAAGTTCGCAAAATAGTCAGGCGTACCTACTACCAATCGAGCGCTTTCGCCAATCTTCCGGGCGGTAAGTGAAGAGTCGGAAAGTCGCCCCATACGTAAAGCTAAATCGATGCCTTGCTCGACAAGATCAATATTGTGGTCGTCAAGGACAACATCGATGTTCAAGGAGGAATTTTCTTCTAAAAAGCTGGGTAGTTTTGGAATGACATGCATTCGAGCGAAAGTCACAGGGGCACAAACCCTCAGTCGACCGCTAAGGCCAGTGCCAGCTTGTCTGGCAGTATGCTCGGCATCTTCTGCCTCGGCCAATGACCGTTTTGCGCCTTCGTAGAATTTCCATCCTGCTTCTGTAGGTGTCAATCCTAGTGTAGAGCGTAACAACAAGCGCACGCCCAGTCTGTCCTCAAGTTGTGCAACCGTCTTTGATACGGCAGGTTGCCCAACGCGCAGCAGCTTTGCAGCGTTGGAAAAAGACCCAGCATCGACAACGCGTACAAAAGTTTCCATTGCGGCGAGGCGGTTCATTGGTATCCCCTTTTGGAGCGAATATTGTCAGTTGAAGTTTTTTATTCAAAGAATGTATCCCGCGAGCAAACAGCCGGTTTTTTTTTCTTTGCTCGAAGTACAAATATGTCATTCCTGCCCAATTTTTTTTACACCGAAGATTTCTCTGTCGTTCTGCTGGATAAATGCAGTGCGTTGACATTCTCAGGAGTATCTTGGGCCAAGCCATTTAACCGTTCGAGGATTACTTCCCTGTCAAAATGCGTAAGCTTCTCGATTAGCCAGATGTCCTGCAATAAGGCTGGTCCTTGGCAGCCGACCGTCTGAATGTTGAGATTGTCTGCAACGGGAGGGAGCATCATTCACATGCGTGAGGTTATTGCCCTTCATAGTCGTCACCTGTTCTTTGCTGAATTACCATCGGCGGAGAGTGACGAAAGAATGATTTGTCGGCATTCTCAACGCGAGTTAAGTTATGGAAATTATTGCAAATTTGTCTTGATCGGTTCGTTAGATGGATTTGGCTGTTGTTTTTCAGTGTAGCCAATATTTCCAGAAGGTTATTTTTTGTTAGTTACGCACTCGAAGTATTACAATTCGGGACTATACGTGCGTACGTTTTGAGCTTGCTTTGCCCATACCGTAAATAATTTACTTTTCCCTCAAAAGGCCACTGCAGTTCATCATGCCCGAAAGTTTGTTGAAACAGGTTTCACGTCTTGATTTACCTTTCATGTCAATTGAGCGGTGTTCTTGCACAGAAAGCATTCAAGTCACGGAGAGGTCTGAAAATGCCGATGCATTTTTGATCCAGGTACACTTGATCGGAATAGACAGCTATCGGGTTTCGAGCTCGGGTCAGGAAATTTTCAGCGGTTGTCTACCTGAGGCCACTATTTCAATCCGTGATATGCGCAGGAACTGGGTCGAGATCATCGAGCCTCCCTTTGACCGAATTTCAATTCGGTTGAACTTTGATGAATTGAGGTTATTCGCAGTCCAGCTTGGGCGCCCCGAATTTATCTCTCTTTGCTGTATGGAAAAAGCCCAGGATATGTCGCTCAACGGTCTTGTCTCGGCTCTGATGCCGGCGATTTCATTGCAGCAGCAAACAAGCGCTGTTTTCCTTGAGCAAATGGCAATGGCGATGCTGATCCATATTACAGTTAACTATGGCCGTCTGTACTTTCCGCCTCATCGCAAAGGTGCCCTGTCCGCACAGAACGAGGCACGGGCGGTAGAGATATTGAAGACGCATGTGGTCGGAGAAGTGCCTCTTGTTGAGCTTGCAAAAGCGTGCGGATTTTCCCGAAGTTATTTCGGCAAAGCATTCAAGAACACTTTCGGAAAATCGTCCCATCGCTGGTTGTCCGAGTATCGTTTGGCGAAGGCCAGTGAGCTATTGAAAACTGATATGGCAATTTCCCAAATCGCACATGAGTGTGGTTTTAGTGACCAAAGTCATCTGACACGTTCTTTTACGGAGATTGTAGGAGAAACGCCCGGGGCTTGGCGCCGTCTGTTTCGTGCATCTGCGCTTGGGAAACCCGAAATGGGTCAATGAGGGAATTGGAGAATTTGTTCTACGAGCGGACTATTTTACGCCAGTGAGCCGGGGCAATTCCAACCGCTTTGGAGAAGGTTCGTGTAAAATGACTTTGATCAGTGAAGCCGCAAGACAGTGCAATGATTGAAAGAGAGAAGGACGTCGAAAGCATAAGGTCCTTTGCTTTTTCAATCCGGCGCAGCATCAACCATCGGTAAGGAGCCATACCTGTCGACAATTTGAAGGCTCGTGCGAAATAGGATGAAGACAAGCCACATGCACGTGCCAGTTCCGAAATTGTGATATTCCCATCAAGGCGGCTCTCGAGCATCTCCTTTGCTTGTATAAGCTGTCTGGCTGCAAGCCCCCCTGAATGAAGCGGAGTAACTTCCGAAGCGTTTCCATAGCTCACCACCAGATGCGAGCAAAGTGCTGCACCCACATGGTCGATAAACAACATGCTGGCCTGAGAGGGGGCTGAGAATGCGGGCACCAATGCACCCACCAATCCGCGAATTACTTGATCATCAACATTGGCCCCAGGCGCAATGCTCAACGTTTCAACGTATCTTGTTCCATGATCTTCTTCCAGCGCGGTGAGTGCTTCACGGGGAATATGAAAATTGATGCAATCAAAGTCGGAGCGCATGTTCGCCTGCCAAACCCGATTGTAATCATAAAATGAAAACTGTCCCTGCCTGAGAATAGGCATCGTCACGGGTTTATCGTCCACCCAGAGATCGCCCCGATAGTCACGCATCTGGAAGGCGATCATGAAAGCGTCTTCGGGAAGATGTTGATCTACAAGCCCATGATTGGGGGTGTCGCGGATTAACCTTGTCGCTGAAATACCGGTTTTGTTGAGTACAGACGTTCTGACAGTTTGCCCGCCATCAACACGCAGAAAGTCCATTGTTTCATTACTGTATTTGGAAGAGCCCATAGCTCCCATCCTCAAATGGTCACCACTGGCCTGAGTAAGCCGATGGCCGTTGTGCTGAAAATTTAATTTGGCTGAAATGGGTGCAGTTGCGAACAGTTTACAATTGAATTGTTAAAAAAAAGAGCCCTGCATACAAGAGTGATTCTCGAGTTGTGTGCATAATTGCGAGCAAGGCTTAATCAAGAATTTTCAAAGCCACCAAACTACAATTGAAAGCCAAAAAATGACGGTTTTCCGTTTCCCACATTTTCTTGCTGCCGAATATCTACAAACACGTTTGCGGAGTTAAAGCAGGTATTTGTCGATAGAAATCTGGGTACCTGAATGTTCTGAGGAGAAGGTACATGCTGTAACTCTGGCTAAGCCAGAGCTATCAAGCGACTGTTATTGTTGACGGTTTAGAGCCTTCGGCGGTTGTGAATGAAAACCGTTACAGTTCCATTCTTAACAAATGATCGAAGAAGATATAATTGTTCAAAGGTGGCAAGAAAATGCAAGCTGAACGGCCCCCCTCAAAAGCAGCTCTGCGGCTACTGAACTTGGTTGTGGACGGAAATACAAGCATGGAAAATGACAAGCACTACGTGCTGAGGTTTGGCGCGTTTGAGCTGGAAATGCCTCAGAAAAATCTCAGCCGGGAAGGGGTTCGGTTGAAGCTCGGAGGACGTGCCTCCAGCCTTTTGGCCGCTCTTGTTGAAGCGGGGGGGGATCTCGTTTCGCGTGATGAATTATTGGCATGTGTCTGGCCCGGACAGGCAATCGACGACAGTGTGATACGTGTTCATTTATCTGCTTTAAGAAAAATTCTCGGCGCCTCAGAAGGTGGCGAACAGCTAATCGTTAATGAGGCTGGTCGCGGGTATCGGTTGTCATTGCCTGTAAGCCGCATCGGTTCTGTTGAAGAAGTCGTACCTGATAATGATCAAGCTGCCGGTATCATGCTGCCAGCTCGAATTGATGCGATCATTGGTCGTGATGATACTGTTACGTCGCTTGCGGAACAGTTGATCAGTCGACGTTTCATTACTGTTGCTGGCCCTGGCGGAATTGGCAAAACGACGGTTGGTATTGCAACAGGGCGTGTTGCATCGCAGAAAGCGGGTGCGACAGCATTTTTCGTTGATTTTTCACCAATTGGTAGCGGTGGGCTTGTTCCTCCTACTGTCGCTGCGACGATTGGGCTGACTGCGGCAACTTCAAATCTGGTCAATGCACTGGTTGCGGAATTCAAGGATAAGTCGATTTTGCTTCTTCTTGATAATTGCGAACACGTTCTCGAAGAAGTGGCTGCTATTGCTGAAAATCTCCTAATGTCAATTCCCGGGTTGATGATCCTTTGTACAAGCAGGGAACCTCTTGGTGCGCAGGGCGAATGGATACATCGTCTCAAGCCGCTTGAACTTCCCCCCACGGATATGAGTGTTTCTGTCGAGGAAATTGGTCGTTTCCCGGCCGTTGCACTGTTTTGCGAGCGTGCACGATCTATCCGCCATGATTTCGTCCTTGGACCAGAAAACTTCACGGCTGTCGCCGATATTTGCAGGCGTCTTGATGGCATGCCTCTGGCGATCGAGTTTGCTGCTGCGAGGATGAACGTGATGACAGCTTCGGCAATTGCCGAAGGTCTGAAGGAACGGTTTGATCTGCTGTCTAAAGGCCGCAGAACGGCGATGTCACGCCACAAGACTTTGCGAGCAACGCTGGATTGGAGTTATGAGCTGCTAAGCATTACATCCCGGCAGGTCCTGAACAGGCTGGCGGTGTTTCGCAGTACATTTGGTGTTGCCGATGCGCAGGCCGTTGCTGTTGGCGGAGACATAAGTGACATCGACGTATTTGAGCACCTTGTCGATCTTGTCGAAAAATCGATGCTGATCACGCAGTCCAGCAACGGGGAGATGCGCTACCGTCTGTTGGAAACAACCCGCCAATATGCGCTTGAGAAACTGATTGTTTCTGGCGAGGGTAACTCCGTTCGTCGTAAACATGCCAAACACCTGATTTCAATATTCTCGGACACCAAGGACGCATGGGAAGGCAAGGCATCCAAAGCGCATACCGATACCAGACGAGAATATATTGATGATATTCGTGCTGCGATCGACTGGGCGGTGAGCGATGATGGGGATATTACGCTCGGTCAGGAGGTTCTCGCCACGAGCTCTTCATTGTGGTTCTATGCTTCTCTGCCTAGCGAATTCATAACACATACGCGCCGTTTTCTATCGGCTATTAAATATGACGGTGGTTGTGACAGGTCTTTTGAGCTTCTTGCGGCCTATGGTCATGCCTTGTGGCACAAGGAAGGCCCTTATGATGAAATGCTAAATGCTTTTGAAAAAGCATTGATGATCGCAAGGTATCGCAACGATCATGATCTTGTTCTTCGTGCAGTCTGGGGTGTCTGGGCGCAGCAGATTTTAAGTGGCCAATATGATCTTAGCCTCAGGACTGCAAACGAGTTTGTCGAGAGCCTTACGCCCGATGACGGTGTTGCGAATAGGGCAACCGGTTTGCACATGCAGGCGCTTTCGTCACACTTTTCCGGGTATCATGAAAGGGCATTAGCGCTGCTTGAACAGGTGATCGAGGCGGACAAGGCACCCGTCCGTTCAGATCATCGAAACCATGCACAGGTGGACGGAAAAATTGCCGTATTATCGTTGCTGATGCGGATCAAGTGGTTAACCGGCGCACCGGATGAAGCAATGGAACTTGCGAAAGTCTGCGCTGAAGATGCGTTCGAACTCGATCATACTCTTTCGATTTGTTACGGGCTTGGTGTTGGATGTATCCCGGTGGCGATTGCAAACCGGCAATATGGTATTGCCCGAGAATGGATCATGGCATTAAGGGCCGAGACAAAAGCCAAAGGCCTTGATCATTGGGCTAACTTTGCCGACGGATACGAAGCAGCCATCGATGGGCACCGTGAAATGCCGGAAAGTGCCAGCAAAATGCAGCGTGAAATGTTTGAAGTCGCGCGTCGGGTCAATCATGAGAACTCTGGTCAAGTCGCTGATGTACAGTGGTTTAACTGTCTTGCTAAAGCGTCTTAACAACTCTTAACAACGCATAACTAACGCCTCTGAGGCGGTGGGCCCATTCTATCTTCATCAAACGCAAACGGCGGACAATGGAGATAGAAATGGCGCGACACGAGCAGCTTTCGGCAGAGGCTGGAGCTTTTAACTTTACTCAGTTTGTTCCCTTTCCCGTGAGTGCCTTTCATAAGGCAGATGAAGATGTTGCACGTTACTTTGATACCGACTGGCAGAACTTTGTCACACGGATGCCGGTCCCCGAAGACCGGAGCAAATCGGGCCCGGACTTACCAGCGTGGCGACTGCGAAAGATAAAGGCTTACGTCGAAGAACATCTGGAAGAGCGTATATCAACGCAATTTCTGGCTGATCTGGTCGGCCTGAGTACAGGGTACTTCTGCCCTGCTTTCAAGAATGCCATGGGTATTACACCACAGGCATATGTCATGCAGCAGCGTTTAAAACGCGCGCAGCATTTGCTGGCTTCCGCGACGGACCTTGCGCTGAATGAGATTGCATTTGCTTGCGGTTTCACTGATCAGGCCCACCTGAATAACCGCTTCAAAGCAGCTTATGGCGCTTCCCCGGGAACCTGGCGCAAGGCATTTTCCCAACCGGTGCATGGGGGCCATGTGGTCTCCGCCAGCAGCGCAAGGCGGGTGTCATGACCCCAGGCAATCAGGGTTGCACTAAACCAACACAAATGATGTCAGCCAGCCAGTATCGTCAGATAGATCCGACGATCCGATCTTTTCTGGACCGAATAGAGGAAGCGGGTGT
>JGI12574J12772_1000258_pt1 | contig 15797 bp, 5 predicted proteins | sample TtaePargueraPR_2_FD_12772 | JGI IMG/M metagenome (IMG submission 12772)
TAGCGCGTCCCATCGACCACCGCGCTGGAGCGATTCAGCTTCAACTCCATGTTCGGCAGATACACCGTGATCGAATCCGGATCCTTCCGAACCAACCGACCGCCATCGGCGTCGTAGACGAAGCTGGTGGTCTCCCCGTTCTCGGTGACCGACTCCAGCCGGCCCTCGGCGTTCCAGACCAGGTCCTGCTCCTCGCCGACCCGGACCCGCTTCGTCGTGTTGCCCGCCGCATCGTACTCGTACGAGTACAACCGGTCACCTGCCGAGGTCTCCTCGACCACCTGCGACAACGTGTGCGGCTGTGCCTGACCCGGCTGCGGATACGAATACGTCCGCTCGACCTCGTCGGCCCCACCCGCGGCGTGGATCGTCTCGCTCAGCCGGTTACCAGCCAGGTCGTAGCTGTAGGAGTGGTGGTACGGCGCCGGCCCGCCCACCCCGCTGGTGCCCGGCCCACCCGCACACGGATCACTCGCCGTGGTCGCCGTGCTCCAGGCCCGCGTCATCCGCCGCAGATAGTCGTACTGGAAACACTGGATGTCCCGCACTCCGGAGCCCGGCCGGTCAGCGATCGACAGCACGTTACCAGCGTCGTCGTACTCGTAGTGCTGGTCGATATCGCTGGTCGGCACCATCGGATTCTCGCCCGAAAATGCCTGCCTGCTCAGCATCGACCGGGTCAGCCGCTTGGTGCCCTCTTCGTAGAAGTAAGTGCCGTAGACCTTACGGCTACCGACGCTAGTTTCAGCCTGCAGCAGCTCGCCCGTCTGCGCGTACTCAGCCCGGCTGAGGTACGTGTACATCGAGTTGCTGATCTTGGTAACCCGCTGCAGATCGTCGTAGCTGTAAACAATCGTTTCGCCCGAAATCCCGCCGCTTTCAGGGAAGCTCGTGCTCTGTACGGTTCCGTCATTGTTGTACTGAGTAAAGAATCGATAGGTCCCGGCGAGTTCGGCGTGGGTGTCTGCCTCTGGGATGAAGTAGCGGGTCTCCTGCACCCGATAGAAGGCATCTCTAGCCGGGTAGATGACGTGGTACTTGTGACCGCCCTCGACAATGCGGGTGGCGAAGTAGAGCTGCCCCTTCGCGATGGTGTCGTAGCCCCACTCGGCTAGCTTGGTGCCGGTTTCGACCGAGCCCTGGTAGGTGCCGGTCTTGCGGCCGAGCACATCGTAAGTGTGGCTGATCGTGATGCCCCGGCCGTCCGTGGCGGAGGTCAACTGGTCGTAGTCGTTGTAGGTGAAGGTGCTGGTTCCGCTGTCCGGGTCGACCGCTTCGATCTTGCGACCCCGTTGGTCGTACTCGTAGGTCCACACGTTGCCGGCCGGGTCGGTGACGCTGGCCTGCTGACCGGCTGGAGTGTAGGTGTACGTGGTGCTGTCGAAGCTGCCACTCGACCCGGCACCGTGGTATTGCCGTAGCTCGACGACCTGACCGCGGGCATCGGTGATGGTGGTCGTCGGGGTGCCGCCCGTCGGCGGGTCGACATGCATGCGGTCCCCGCCGTACGTGGTGATTGTCCGCCACTTCTCCTGACCGGCGACCTGGGTAATGGTGTCGGTGACCCGGTCCACGCCGTCGTACTCGTACACCGTCTGCAGGTCGACGTCGCCGTTTACCGTCTTCAGCAGAGTGCTTGACGGGGCACCGGAGGCGTGGAACTTGTCGTTGAACTTCGCCACCTTGCCAGTGGCGGTGTAGAAGGTTTCCGAGACGAGCCGTCCACCGTCCGGTCCAGGGACCTGGATCTGCCGAGGGCGCAGGAAGCCGTCATAAATGGTGTACTCAGGAGTCAGCCAGTTACCTGCACTGTCGCGCCGCTCGGTCTTTACCGAGACAGGTGCGTTGTCCTGGTTCCGGTAGGTGTATTGAATGCGTGGGCTATCCGGGTGAGTCGTCCTTGGACGGTGCGGCAGCCAGACCCGGACGGCACGACCAAGCTTGTCGTACTCGACGTCAGTGCGCTTGCCGTTCCAGTCGATCTGGGTGACCGGCTGTCCCCACGCCGGGTGGTAGTCGGTGGTCGCGATGAACCGGGTGTCGGCGGTGCCGACCCGGATCTGCGGCCCAGTCTCCATCTTGCGGGTGGTCAGACCGTTCGTCTCGGTGTAGGCGATGTTGGTGACCGCGCCGGAGCCGTCCTGCGCCGTCAGCGGCCGGCCGTACATGTCGAAGGTGCCTTCACCGACGGTGACATAGCTCGCGGCGGAACCGCTGTGGCTGGCGAGCTTCTCGATCCGGGTGGCGTTGCCCTTGGTCGGCGTCGCACCGTATGCCTGGCCGTCGTACGAGGTCCGGTTGTCGGTGAGCAGTTGGGTGGCCAGGTCGGGGTTGGTGACCGAGCAGGCGACCGACACGGTCTCCTCCCGGGCGACCAGGGTCCGTAGCCGCAGGCTGTGGTTGTCGGCGTAGGTGGTCCGGGTGCACTGGTCGTCGGCGGCGGTGCTGACGTCGCCGAGATCCTCGACCTGCGTGACCCGCCCGACCGGGTCGGTGTATCCGCTGGTCGCCGGGTCGTAGGTGGTGATCGACTTCGTTTCCCGCCAGCCGCCGCCAGCCAGCGCGGTGAAGCCCCGACTGACCCGCGGCTTGACGAAGAACGCCCGATCGGTGCCCCACGGCCGGCTGTAGCTGGCGGTCTCGTAACGCCACGGGCTGGTCACCGATTTGCTGCTGACCTGGGAGCCGTTGTAGACGGCGGTCTCGATCTCGAAGCCGGCGAGTTCGTCGTGGTCGGTGTGGGAAGTGCCGACCGAGTCGGTACGGGTGACCGTGCGGGTGCCGCCGGCCGGGTTCTTGTCGCCGTGCATGCCGCGCAGATAGGTGTGCTCGGTGCGGGTGGTGAAGGTCTCGCCGTCGCCGCGCCGGACGCGCACCTTCTCGTAGCCGCGCCACTGGTTCCAGGTCAGCAACTCGGTGTCACCGATGCCGTCCGGGTCGGCGTGCCGCCAGGCCGCGTCGCCCAGATACTCGTAGCTGGTCACCATGTCCGGGGCCAGGGCGGTGCCGGGCTCGACGTTCGTGCGGTCCGTTTCGGTGACCGACTCAACGACGTACTTGTGGAACCAGTCGGTGATCGGATTCACCTCGCCGCTCGGCGACCACTTCACCGGGTAGCAGCGGCGGGTGCTGTTGCCGGGGGTCGGCAGCGAGTTGGCCGAGCAGTCCGGCGACTTGTAGGTGACATCGACCTGACCGCCGGAGTCGGTGTAGACGGTGGTCAGTCGAGGCCGGATCAGTGGGGCGACGTTGTCGCCAGGGATGTCGATCCGGTTGGGCAGCTGCAGCGGGCCCAACTCGACCGAGGGCACGGTCAGCGGGTCGCCGCCACCGTAGCGGCCCTGGTGGTCGATCTTGTGCAGCCACAGCGACCGGCTGCCGTCGGCGTTGTTGGTGAACAGGTGGGTCAGGTTCCACGAGTCGACCGGCGTCCATCCGCTGGTGGTGCGGATCTCGGTGGTGATCTGGCTGACTCGCTTGCGGGTCCAGAAGCTGGGTGACGACTGGCCGGCTGTGCAGTGGGTTCCGGCAGCGCAGTTGCGGTCCCACGGCACGTCCGGCCAGGAGTTGGCCGTGCTGTTGTTCAACTGACCCGGCGCGCAGGTGATACTGCCGCTCGGGATGCACCGTTCGGCGTCGGTGAATACCACCCGGGCCGGTGCCGGGGTGGAGTAGACCGCGTTGTGCCGCTGGCCGTAGTCGATCCGCTTGAGCCAACCACCTCGGTGGTACGCAGTGCCGTTGACGGTGGTCTGCGCCCGCAGCGCGTAGTGGTTCGTCTCCCGCTCGTAGAAGTACGAGGTGACGTTGCCGTGCCGGTCCTTGACGTAGTCGAGGTTCCACCGCCAGGCCTGGTGGCACCAGGCGTTCGCCAGTGTCGAGTTGTAGCAGGGTTCGCCGCTGTCGTCGCCGAAGACCGGCACCGTCCACACCGAGTTGGTTTCGGCGTTGCCGGACGCCCATCCGGGCAGCCGGTTCAGCCCGAAGTAGTGCTCGGTGCCGTCGATCGTGGTGACCTTCCAGAACTCGCGGTCGTTGTCACCGTTGACGGCGCCGTCGACCGTCCCGCTGTACCGCTCGATCTTCGACCCGTCGTCGTTGGCGAACCGCCAGGTGCTGCCGGTCCGCACCAGCGTGCTGGACCGCCCGTTGAGCATCAGTACGGCGTTGTCGTGCGCCCAGCACAGGTCGCCCATGCCGTCACGGCCGTCGTCAAGACAGGTGTTGTAGCGGCGTTCGACGTACCCGGGGTCGTAGCTGAAGCCCTCGCCCAGCCAGGAGCCCTGGTTGTTGGTGGTCGCAGTCCGCCCGTCGGTGGCCTGCGAGTTGTAGCCGAGCACCACCGACGGGGTCAGCCCGCCCGGCACCGGCGGCACCCGCATCGGGTACGACCAGTTGAACGCACCCGATGACGGTGACACGTTCCACTTCGACGACGGCGCGAACTCGGTCGCGCCGAAGCTGCCCTGCGCCGAAGCTTCCGAAGCGACCATTGCGAACAGCGCCGAGCCGGCACCGACGTCGATCGTGGCGGTAAGGGTGTCGGTTCCCGCGTTGTTGACCGCCGGTACCGGCTCCGGCGCACACGCCGACGCGTCCGGCGTGGTCAACGCGCACTCGGGCAACCGGACCAGCCGCAGTCGGGAACCGAAGTCGCCGCCGTACGCATCGGCGATCCCGGCATAGCTCAACGCCACCCGGACGGTGCCGGCACCGGTCTCGCCGGCGGCCCGCCCGATCCGGGTGACCGGTCCGTCGACCTTCGCTTTCGTCGACACCGCGCGGTCGAGGGTCTGCACCCGCACTCTGCTCGGCGGCGCGGTGCCGGCCGCCCGGCCTGCCCCACTGGTCGGACTGGCCACCGGCGTTGCCGGCACCTCCACCGTCCCGGCCGCCGGCCAGGCAACCTCCGGTGCGGTACGCAGCGCCGCCTGCACAACCGGGTTCGGCTCGCGGGGCGGCACCGGAGCCGCCGGGCGGTCCGGAGCCGGTTCGTCATGTTGCTGGACGGCCGGTGCCCCGGAGGTCGGCTCGGCTCGGGCCGGGCTCTCCACCCCCTGCAGCAGGCCGGCGGCGATGACGACCGCCGTTGCCCAGGTGACACCGGCGGTCAGCCGTTGACGGCTGACCGGGGTCGTAGCCAGAATCCGGGAACTCATCACCACTCCAAAGGGCCGGGCGAAGCGGGCGGGAAAGCGAGGCATCGGGTCAGAGGTACGGGTTCGGATCGATGGAGGTCATCAGCTGGATCGTCTCGTCGTCGGCGATCCCGGTGTAGACGCGTACCTCGTCGACGACACCGCCGAGGTACTGGCCGAAGCCGCCGTTGTGCAGCGCCCGGCCCACCTGCAGGGGTCCGTCCGCCCGCCAGCCGGCGGTGTAGGTGGCGGCGGCGGTCACGGCGACCTCGCCGTTGACGAACAGCCGCAGCTCGTTGCGGAACGCGTCGTAGACCACCGCTAGGTGCTGGCCGTACTGGTCGGCGCTTGGCAACTGTTCACCATCGAAGACCAGTGTGGTCTGCGGGTCGTTGTTGTCGCTGTGCGGCAGCACCAGCTCCCAGCGGTTGGCGCTGCCGCAGCGGATGACGAATCCGCTCGCGACGGTGCCCGCCTGGGAGAGCACCGCCTGATCCCGGTCGCCGCAGGTCGGGCTGGGCAACCGCACCCGGGCGGCAGCCGTGAAGCTGCCGTCGGTCACCGCCACCGGTGACTCCGTCCGGGCCCGGTCGTCGATCCCGTCGAGCACCAGATGCCCGCCGCCGACCAACGGCAACTCGGCGAACGGATCCGCGTCGACATCCGGTGCGTACAGGTGGGCACCGTTTTCCAACAGCAGCTCCTGACCGTTCTCGTCGTCGTATTCGGGGCTGCGGTCGCCGGAGACGTCGTCCAACGGCCAGTAGCCGAGGCGGATCGGCCGCAGTGTGGACAGCTCGCTGACCTCTCGGGGCACCAGCACCCGGTCGTAGACGGCGATGTCGGCCAGCTCGCCGGCCCAGCCGGCGGTGTGGCCACTGCGGGCGTACGCCCGACCGATCTGCACCGCGCCCCGGGACTTCCAGGCCGACCGGCGCGGCACGGTCGGCTGGACGTGTCCGTTGACGTACAGCGTCATCGTCTTGAGCTCCGGGTCGTACGCGGCCGCCAGATGAGTCCATTCGTCGCGAATCGCCGGGGCGGTGCTGGTCACCGACCAGCCGCCCAGCGACAGCACGTCCGTCGACGGGATCGCGAACTCCCACTTGCCGGTGGCGGCGTCGAAGCCGAGGGTGAAGCCGGGCTCGCCGCTGCCGTCCTGGCTGACCGCGACCCGGTCGGTGGTGTCGTCGGTGAGCCGCACCCAGGCGCTGGCTCCGAACCCGCTCGACGTGTCGACCAGCGCCGAGCTGGTGGTGGCCAGGTAGCTGTCGGCGGCGTCGCCGGTGAACTGGATTGCCCGGTCGAACTGGCACTCGGAGCCGGAGTCACCGCAGCCCGGCCCGGACACTCCGAACGTCACCCCGGCTCCGGCGACCGCCGGATGGTTGCCCCGGGCGTCCTCGGCCGACGCGGCACCGGCTGCCTCGCCGAGCCCCCATTCGCCTGCCGCCAGCCGGGTCGGCACGGAGAACACGCAGGTGGCGATCGCCGACCGCAGGCCGGACTGGTCGACCGCCTGCACCGTGACGATGTTCGGGGCGTCGTCGACTGGCATCCAGCGCAGTGACACCGGGCCGCCAGGGCTGGTCGGCACCAGTTCGTTGTCCGGCAACGGATTGGTGTTGAACCCGTACAGGTAGCGGACGGTGTCGGTGGAGACCGAGTCGAAGGTGAAGGTGCCGTAGATGCCGACCCCGCCCCGGTGCTGGTCGTCCTCGACGCAGGCGCTGGTGTGCTCACCGGCGTCGAGTGGCAGATACTCCGGCGAGTCGATGTCCGGCGCGGCCGGAGCGGTGGAGTCGTAGACGAACTGGCAGGCGGTCTGAGTGCTGCCTTCCCAGCTCCACGGCCCCCAGACCTCCGAGTCGCCGGCCCGGACCTCCCAAGTGACCGGTGTGTTCTGCGGGATGTTCGATGGCAGGGTGTACTGGAAGCGGGAGCCGCTGGCCTTCCAGCCGGTGGTGACGTAGTTGTTGATCCGGGTGCCGGCCGAGTCGTACCAGTAGTAGAGGATCTGGCCCCGGACATCCTCGGTGTGCGACGAGCTGTGGTCCGGGTCGCGTAGCACCATGAACAGCGTCGGCGGGGTGTCCACGTACGGTCGGTTGGCGCCGGTGACGCACTGGCCACCGGGTGACATGGTCAACTCGGACTGCTTCGGTTGGCTCGGTGTCCGGTTGTAGTGCACAGCCAGGAGCGCGTTTCCGCAGAACCGCTTGAACGCCGTCTGGTCGTTCTCGTCCGTGGCGGCGAGCCCGAACGTGGTCGTCGACCAGCCCTTGGTCACAGCTTCCCGCACCGCTGCAGTGGCGGTGAAGCCGACGTTCTGGTTCGTCGAGGTGCAGGAGTTCTTCTTCGCGGTCGGTGCCTTCGTCTGCAGCAGGACGCCGAGCGCCGGCTTGTTGTTCCAGTTCGTTCCGGAGCTGATGCCGGACGACGCCCGGTACAACGAGACGTTCTTCGGGGTCGAGTTGTACGTGTGGGTCATCGTCACCCGGAACTCCGCGCTCAGGATGGTCCGCCCCGCGTACGGCGTGGGCAGCGCGTAGTAGATCCGCTTCTTCCCGACCTTGTTGCACTGCCCGGAGTCGACCGGGCAGTCGCCGACGCCTTCGGTGCCGGAGAACTTGTGGTACGACATGTGTGGGTATCCGCTGGCGACCATCGCCCAGTCGCTCCTGCGGGTGTCCTGCCAGACCGGGTCGATGTAAACCGGCCAGCGGGTGTCGGGGTCGGTGAGCATCGCCTGGTCGGGCAGCAGGGTGAGGGTGTCGCCGTCGATCCGCCAGCCGATCGGCGCCTGGCTGGCACCCGGCGGGGCGGACTCGGTGGCGTCGACGCCGGTCACGTCTCCGGTGTCGGGAGCGGTCCGGCCCGGCGTCGCGGCGTCGGTGCCGGCGGCGTCGTCACCCGAGTCCCACATCGCCGGTGCTGCGGCCTCCAGCACCGGTGCGCCGGACACCGTGTCCACGGCCGCCAGCCCACCTTCGAGGCCGTCCTGCACGGTCAGCCCGGCAGTGGCCAGGCCGAACTCCAGCTCGGCCAGCTCCGGCTGCTGTGCCGCCTCCGGGGTCTTGACCACGAGTACGTGTGAGAAGCCGGTGACCTCGACGTCGACCACCAGGTCCACGTCGGGCAGCACCTCGGCGTAGACGGCCTGGTCACCGTCGACCGTCGGCTCCGGCAGGGCACCGGGCCAGTCGAGGGTCATACTGCGGCCGGCGCGCTCCACCCGTACCAGCGGGGTGTCGCCACCACCGGAGAGCCGCAGCCCGAGGGTGGCGGCCCGGGGGCCGATGCTGCCGTCGGCGGCGGTGACCAGGGTTGCGTCGGTCGGCACCCATTGGCCGTCGCGGACCACCCGGAACGGCTGGGCGTGCTGCACCGAAGTCAGCGTGCCGTCCGGGTTGGCGAACGTCTGGGTGCTCTCACTCTGCAGGGCACCGATTTCGACCCGCTCTCCGATCTCGACGGCGTGGGCGAACGCCTCGGCTTCGGTCTGCCGGACCGGCTCCGCGCCGTCCACAGCCGTTGCCGGTGCCGGTTCGTCCGACTCCGCCGCCGGTGCGGGGGCGGCCTGCTCCGTCCGGTCCGGGGCCGCCGTCGCCGGGCTGGCCACCACCGCGTACGCGGCCAGCAGCCCGGCCAGGCCGAGGCTCAGCCCGAGCCGGCGTCGGCCACTGAACTTCGTGTTGCCACCGATCATGTCGCGGTCCTCCCCCGTCACGCCGTTCCACCTGTCGATGGCCATCAGTCGACCGCCGTCCCGAAGGCGACCGCTCCGGCGGGGAAGCCGCCTTCGCCGGCCCGCCACACGTGCTCGGGCGTCGCCGACCCGGCGGCCAGCGTCGACCAGGGGATGGCGTAGACCGCCTGGTCGGAGTACGGGCTGGCGACGTGCAGATGGGTCTGGTTGCCGGCGATCGCCAGGCCGAGTAGTTCCTGCGCGGCCGGTGCCCCGGGCAGGGCACCGGACACCCGTTCCACGGTCGCGTAGCCGGTGATCGGGTCCGCGGCCGCACCGAACACCCGGATCACTCCGGCGTCAGCGGCCGACCCGGTGTCCTCACCGGGAGCGCCGACAGCCAGCAGCAGATTCTGCGCGGTCGCGGCCGATCCGGGTGCCAGGTTGACGAGGTGGATCCGCTCACCGAAGTAGTCACCCTCCTCGTCGCCGCTGGGTACGCCGACGATGTGCTGGGCGAGGACCGGCAGCTCGGTGAATCCGCTGTCGGTGACGTGGAACCGCTGTACGACGCCGGTGTCGGCGATGCCGGCGGCACCGTACTCCTTACCGGGAGCGCCGACGGCGAGGAACGAGTCGGTCCCGCCGGCGGGCGCACCGGCAGCACGGTAGTCGACCATGGACAGCGACTTGCCGAACGTGTCGTTCGCGGTCGAGGTGCCCCACACGCCGGCCCGGTCCTGGTCGATCGCGCCGACCAGGGTGGGGAGGCCGGAGGTGTACTGGTGGCTGAAGACATTGACCGCGCCGGCGAAGACCTCGGCGCCTATCGCCTCGCCCGGCGAGCCGATGGCGAAGTGATGGCTCGACGCGGCCAGCGCATAGCCGGTCCTGTCGTCGTTCTCCAGCGCGCCGACCACACCGTTGCCGCCCTGGCTGAGCAGAATGTTCCCGGTGCCCCGCAGGTAGTGCACCACGCCGGTGTCGACTGCGGTGCCGACGTCCTCACCGGGCGCGCCGATCAGCAGAAACGGCTCACCGACCACGGTGTGCCCGGCGGCGAGGGAGAACCCGAACCAGTCGCCGGCCTCGGCTGTCTCCGGGAACTCCGACTGACTCTGGTGCAGCATGATCGACGACGGGCCACCGGCGAGCCCGTCCGTGGAGCCGAGCAGCAGGTACACCAGGCCGCCGTCGGCCTGTCCGCCGAGATCGTCGTACGGCACCCCGACGGCCAGGTCGGTGCAGCCGTCGTTGTTCACGTCGTAACTGGCCAACGCCGCGCCGAACTGGTCGCCGGCCCCGGCGGCCCCGGATCCCTGGATGTTGTTCTCGTGCAGGGTGTCGACGGTGCCGCTGCCGCCGTAGCGCACGTGCACCTGGCCGGCCTCGGCCTGCCCGGCGACGGTGGCTTCCGGGTCGGCGATCGCCACGTCGGCCACTCCGTCGCCGTCGTAATCGTTGGCGACTCCGCCGACGCAGCCTTCCGCTGGTGGCACGGTCACGTAGACGGTCATCTCGCAGAAGTCGGACCACACGGCGCTGCCGCTGACGCCGTCGTCGGCCCGCACCCGCCACTGGTAGCGGCCACCGTCGAGGAACGCGCCGGCCGGCACGGTGACGCTCGCGGTGGCACCGGAGGCGACGGTGCCGACTGTCTGGCCGCCGAGCGGCGCCGTGGCGCCGACCGCCCACCACTCGAACTCGACCGACATCGCGGTGCCGTCGTCGTCGGCGACGCTGGCCTGCAGCTGCGGGGTCAAGGTGTTGACCAGTGGCCGGTTGGTGCCGGTGACGCAGGCGGTGGCCGGCACCGTCGACCGGGCGGTCACCGTCGGCCACGAGTTGTACGTAACGACGGCGTACGGCACCTGCGAGGAAGCGGAGGTGTCCCGGGAGCGGAACTGCTTGAAGGTTGCCGTGTCGGTCTCGTCGGTGGCCCGGATGCCCATGTGGGCCTGGCTCGCCCCAGCGGTCGCGGCCCGCTGGAAGAACCCGGTGCCGCTGATCGTCGACCAGCCGTCGTCGCAGCTGGAGTCGTAGCCCTTGGTCATGGTGGAGCTGGCTTCGTGGTGCAGCCACTGCGGCTGGTTGGTCCACCGGGTGGCGGTGCTGGCCGCGCCGGTGGACCAGATCTCCCATGCCTTCGGGGTGCAGGTGTGCGACCACCAGTTCCAGAAGTGGACGGTCGCCGAGTTGATCTGCTTGCCGGCGAGCACCGCCGCGTTCCAGGTGACGAACGATCGGGTGATCGTCGGTGGGCTGGTGGCTAGCAGCCCGATCTGCAGGTCGTCGGTGCCGCTCTGGTCCGTGGTGACGCTTTCCCGTACGTACGCGTCAAAGGTGGTGGACAGTGGGGCGACCGTCGGGTCGAGGGTCACCGGGTAGACGGTGTCGGGCGAGTCCAGCCAGTCGGTGGCGGGGCGCAACACGAGGTCGACGCCGTCGGCGCGGGCGGTGACCGTGGTGTCGATCGGTGCCGTGCGGGCCGGTGTGCCGGCCGGGGTGGTCTGCGCGTCCCACATGGCGGGTGCCGGGACGGTGGCGATTGGGTCACCGTCGGCACCGGTCAGGGTGATGCCACCGAGTTCGTCGTGGCGGTGCCCGGCGATGCCCGGCCCGGTCAGCGTGAGGGGGATCTCGCGGATCCGGTCGGCGGCGTCGCGGTCGTGCACAGTGAGCAGTTGCTCGAACCCGGTCCGGGTGGCCCGAACCATCAGGTCTACATCGGGCAGTACGTCGGGGTAGGTGGCGACGGGCCCATCGAGCCGCGGCTCCGGCAGTGCGCCGGTCCAGCTCATCGCGATTCGGGCGGCGTCGTGGCCGACGGCGGCCAGCTCGTGAGTGCCGGCCGGGCGGGCACCGGAGATCTGTAGGTCGTTCGGGTGTGCGGCGGGCGCGATGCTGCCGTCGGCGGCCCGGCTCAGCCGCAGGTCGACCGGCACCCAGGCACCGTTGCGGCGGACCCGGACGACGTCGGCGGCGATTCGTGCCTCGAGTTGACCGTCCGGGCGGGCCCACACCTCGGTGGTCTCCGAGGTCTGCCCGTCGACGCGGACCGGCTTACCGCTGTCCCGGGCGGCCTGCAGGGCTCGCCCCTGCGCCGTGCCAGGTGCGGCGAGCACCGCGTCGAACCGCCCCGGGTCCTCGGCGGTGATCACGGTCGCGACGGTCATCAGCAGCGCCGCTGCGGTCGCCACCGCCACCGCTCGCCGCTGTCTGCCTTTCGATGCGCGCCAGTGAACGACTGTCATCCGGTCCTCCCCCGTAGAGACCACCGAAAGTCAAGTGGATCGTGACGCTACGGGGTGGATCACTCACTGTCAATGAGTAAACGATGGTTCCTAATTCGGCTAGCCTAAGTAGACTGAGTCAATGCTCTGACGTAGATGGACACGGATGTGACCACCGGAGTCCACATCGACGTCGGCGGTCACCTGGTAGACCTCGGCGATCCGGGCCGGAGTCAGCACCTGCTCCGGCGGGCCGGCGGCCATCACCCGGCCGGCGTGCAGTAGCACGATCTGATCGCAGAACCGGGCCGCCAGGTTGATGTCGTGCAGCGCCGCTATCACGGTCGTCGATCCGGCCGCCAGCCGCTCCAGCAGGTCCAGCTGGTGGCGGATGTCCAGGTGGTTGGTCGGCTCGTCGAGCAGCAGCACCTGCGGCTGCTGCAGCAGCGCACGGGCGATGTCGACTCGTTGACGTTCGCCGCCGGACAGCGACGACCAGCGACGGTCCCCGAACCCGGGCAGCCCGGCCTCGGCCAGGGCTCGTTCGGCGCGGGCGAGGTCGTCGGCGGACGTACCAGCGAGCAGCGGGCGGTGCGGGATCCGGGCCAGCAGCAGTACGTCACGTACCGACATGTCCACGTCGGCCGCCGTGTGCTGGGTGACCAGGGCCAATGTCCGGGCCAGTGTCCGGCGCGGGACGGTCGTCGCGTCGACTCCGTCGAGCAGCACCCGCCCGGTGTCGGGCCGCTGCAGGCCGGCGAGCACCCGCAGCAGGCTGGACTTGCCGGAGCCGTTCGGGCCGAGCAGCCCGACCAGGGTGCCGTCGGGCGCGTCGAGGGTGACGTCGGCGAGCAGCGGCTTCCCGCGTACCGCCCAGGTGATCTTCTCTGCCCGCAGTCTCATGCCGGCGCCTGCCGACGGCGGATGAGCAGCGCGAACGCCGGCACCCCGAGCAGCGCGGTGACCACCCCGACCGGCACCTCCTGCGGCGCGAACACGGTCCGGGCGGCGGTGTCCGCCCAGATCAGAAAGGTGGCGCCGATGATCGCGCAGGTGGGCAGCAGGATCCGGTGCCGGGAGCCGACCAGGTACCGGGCGGCGTGCGGCACGGTCAACCCGACGAAGCCGATCGCGCCGCTCGCCGCGACGAGGACCGCCGCCAACAGCGCCGTGGTTGTGAACAGCGCCGCCCGGACCTTCGCCGGGGCGAAACCGAGGGACTGGGCGACGTCGGTGCCGTAGGTGAACGCGTCCAGCGCCGGGGTGGCCGCCCAGCAGATTCCCACCGCCACGGTGGTGACCGCGGCGGCCAGCGCCACCGACGGCCAGCTGGCCATGGTCAGCGAACCGAGCAGCCAGAAGGTGACGCCCCGGGTCTGCTGCGGTGAGGCGGCCGAGACCACGATCAGGCTGGTGACGGCGGCGAAGAGTTGGCCGACGGCGACCCCGGCGAGCAGGATCCGGGACGGTTCGGTCCATCGTCGGCCGGCCATGGTCAGGGCGGCGGCGAACGCAGCGACGGCGCCGACGAACGCGCCGCCGGTGAGCGCGGCGGTGCCGACGCCGAGGCCGAAGACCAGCACCGACACCGCGCCGGTCGAGGCACCGGCGGAGATGCCCAGCAGGTACGGGTCGGCCAGCGGGTTGCGGGTCAACGCCTGCAGGACCGCGCCGCAGACCGCGAGGCCGCCGCCGACCAGGCCGGCGAGCAGGACCCTGGGGGTACGCAGGTTCCACACGATGCTGTCGGCCAGCGGCGGCAGCCCGGTCACCGGCAGTCCGAGGTGGACGGCGTGGGTGCGGAACACGTCGGCGACGGTCAGGTCGGCGGTGCCGATGGTGGTCGCGGCCGCGACGCTCAGGGTCAGGACGGCCAGGGCCAGGACGAGGACCGGCCCCCGGGTGCGGGCACCCCGTGCTGCCCGCACCCGGGTGGGACTCGCCCGTGGCGGCGCGATGGTCATCGGCGGCCGAACACCACGTGGTCGTCGAGGTACTGCCAGATGGTGCCGACTTCGGCGAAGCCGGCGGTACGCAGCGCGGCGAGGTGAAACTGCAGCGGCGCGGCAGGCTGCTGCGGCCGGTCGGCGAAGCGCCGCTGCCGCTCGTCGGTCAGGGCGGCGAGGGCGGGGGTGCGGGCCGCCTCGGTGTGCCAGGCGTCGTAGCGCAGCGCGCCGGCGGCGAAGCCGGCCTGCTGGGTCTGCTCGTCGTGCCGCTGGGCCAGCGTCGCCAGGGTCGGCTGCTCGGGGCCGAACCGCAGGTGGTCGGCGTTGAGCAGGATTCCGCCGGGGCGTAGCAGCCGGGCGGCGGCGGTGTAGACGGCGAGCAGTTGCGCCGGGGAGAGCCAGTGCAGGGCGGTGGAGCTGACCACCGCGTCGACGGTGTCGACGCCGAGCCGGTCGGCCCAGTCGTCGGCGACCAGGTCGAGGTCGCGCACGTCGGCGCGGTCGCCGTGGTCGGCGAGCGCGGCGGTGGCGATGCGCAGCAGCATCGGGTCGTAGTCGACGGCGACGCAGCGGGCGGCGGGCAGTTCGGTGAGCACCCGGTCGGTGAGGGCGCCGGGTCCGCAGGCCAGGTCGAGTACGGTGGCCGGCCGGTCGCCGAGGTGCAGCCGCAGCACGTCGCGCATCGCCTGGAAGCGGTTCTCCCGGTGGGCGACGTACGCCGCCTGCTGGGTGTCCCACAGGTCGAGCAGTCGACGCGCGTCGGCCGGGGTGAACTGGTCGGTCATCAGGTCGGTCATCAGATTGTTCCTCAGGAGTCGGTGAGCTGGGCGAGGCCGGCGGCGACCGCTTCGACGGCGGTGACGCTGCGTACGGACGGGTCCATCGAGGATCCGGAGACGGTGATGAACCGGCCGGCCTTGACGGCGTCGAGTTCGGCGGTGGTCGGGTTGCTCCGCAGGTAGTCGATCTTCGCCTGGGCGCTGTCGCCGTCGCCGCCCCGGGTCAGGTCGGCCAGCACGATGACGTCGGGGTTGCGGGCGGCGATCTCCTCCCAGCTGCCGGCCGGCCAGGTCTGTTCGGCGTCACCGTAGGCGTTGGTGACGCCGAGCTGGGTGCTGATCGCGTCGGGCAGTCCGCCGGATCCGGCGACGTACGGGGTGGCGGTGCCGGAGTAGTACCAGAGCAGGCTGGTGTCGGCCGGTGCGGTGGCCTCCGCGATGGCGGCGTCGAGCCGGCCACGCTGGTCGGCGACGAGTGCCTCGCCCCGCTCGGTGACGCCGAAGATGGTGGCGATCTCGGTGATCTCGGCGAAGATGCCGTCGAAGTCGACCGCGCTCTCGCCGGTGGCGGGGTCCTCGCAGGCGAAGCGGGACAGGTAGGCGGGCACGTCGAGGGCGGCCAGGTCGGCGCGCGGGCCGGCGGCCTCCGGGCTGTACGCGGAGGTGAAGGTGGAGTAGACGAAGTCGGGCGCGGCGTCGAGGACGGCTTCGCGGTTGGGGTAGAGGTCGGCGAGCACCGGTACGGCCGCGTAGTCGTCGGCGAGTTCGGGCAGCACCGGGTCTGTCTGGTAGCTGGTGCCGATCATGCGGTCGGCCAGGCCGAGGCTGAGCAGGATCTCGGTGGCGTTCTGCTCCATGGCGAGGGCCCGGCGCGGCGGTGCGGCGATGGTCAGCGTGGTGCCGCAGTTGGTGATCTCGACGACGTCAGCCGCCGGGGACGTGGCGGTGCCGGCGTCGGGGCTGGCGGTGGCGCAGCCGGTCAAGCCGACCGCCAGCACCACCGCCAGCCCGAC
>JGI12574J12772_1000275_pt1 | contig 15177 bp, 14 predicted proteins | sample TtaePargueraPR_2_FD_12772 | JGI IMG/M metagenome (IMG submission 12772)
GACGCGCGCGAACCGACCTCAATCCCGAGCGGACAAAACGGTCAGCCGAACCGGACTACCAGGGATCAACACCATCTGACGGATTGAGGCTGGCCTTCCACGTCTTGCTGGCCCTGCCAGGACATTCCGCGTTCGTGCAGGACCCGCCGGATCGTCTCGACGCTGATCGTGGTGACGTGGCCTGCGGTGATGAGGTAGTCGCGCAGTTTGGTCAGGGACCAGCGGGAGAACGGTTGGCCGAGGAAGCGGGGGTCGCACCGGGCGATGACGCAGATCCAGTCTCTGGTCTGTTCATCGATCCGTCTCGGTGCGCCCCCGCTCCATTTTGGGGACAGCGCGTCGAACCCCGGCTCGTTGAAGGCGTGGATCACGTCGCGGACGTAGTCCTCGCTGGCTTTGAGTAGGTGGGCGATGTCCGGGGCCGGCTGGCCCTGGGCGGACATCAGCACCACGATCGCCCGCCGCAGCTTCACCGGGTCCTTCGCGGTACGGGTGATCTTCTGCAACCGTTGGCCCTCGGCCATCGACACCTGCCGGACGAACACCTCTGGCCGTCTGCCCACCGGCCATCACCTCCCACCGCGAATGTTGGGAGACAGCTTGCCCGATAGATCCTCAGAACCGACGGATTACACGATCAACGTTCAAAGACGAGGCACTAGGCTTCCAGGCGCGAATTGACGCTGTAGGCCTTGTCGTCGGCGACCCATCGACACGGCAGTCCGGCGGGGACCGCTGCGGTGATCATTCGGGACGCCAGTGTTGGTTTGCTCGCGAACTGCACTTGCTGGGGGACGCCGGCCTCGGCGCGGCGGTCGGCGTCGTCGCACCAGGATCTGGGTAGGTGGAGCGCCGCGTCGAGCATCGCGTGGACGGCGTCGGTGGCGTAGAGGAGGTGCACGGCGAGCTGGCAGTTCTCGATCTTTCCGACGGTGCCGGAGAACTGCCGCTGCACGCCGACGGTGTATCGGCCCTTCTTCAGGTCACCTGTCTCGTCGATGACCAGTACCGCCTCCGCCTGCGAGGTGGTCGCCGACGAAGGCGCGAATGTCGGCGCGGATGGCGGTGTCGTCCCAGCGCACCCGGGTCAGCAGGTCCTGCTGCATCCCGTCCGGTGAGGCGCCGCCGGCATACTCCGCGATCGTTCAGCAGTTCTTCACGGTAAGGGCGCCAGTAGGCCCCGGACGAAGCCATGCACCCGGCGGCGCGGCTCCGGCCTGCCGAAACGACGCCCGATCGTCACCATCAGGTCCTCGAACACCACCTGCCACCCGGCGGGCGTCTATCCTGTATCCTGCAGCCACCGCCGCGTCGTGGTCAGCCCACACAATCGCCCATAATAGACGGTGGCTGCACCCGTTCCCGCATCGCAGCCAAGGTGAAGATCCCCGGCTGTCTCTAATCAGATAGATCTCATCCTTGACGGTATTGATCTAATATCTGAAGTATCTCTAGGATATCTTCCATGACGCATGGTGATCCGTTCGGCCGGCACCAAGATCTCGCCGAACAAAGGGCCCGCTGGCGTAAGCAGGCTAGTGCGATCCCGGGCCTGCTCGGCGGTAAGGCGGTGTGGCTCCCGCTGGTCCTCGAACTCGTCAAGCAGGTCGGCGAAGGTCGCGCGGTCGACCTCGACGCGAAGCCTGAGTTGTCGTTCGACATCGAGAGCGTCGAACGACGCCAAGGTGGTGCAGCCCCCAAACTGGAGCCTGCGACGTGGCGTGACTACTGCGGCTTCCTTCGCGGGCTCCAGCTCGTCGAAATCACCACAGAAGAGCTTCGCCTCACGGCGACCGGGTTGAAGCTCCAGTCTGATTCCACGCCCGAACGTCTGGCCACAATTCTGGCCGATCGTATCAGGCTTTTCGCGGAGGTCCTGTCGCTGATCGCCGTGGAACCGCTCACCATCGATGAGGTCGATGAGCGCATCCGAGCGCTTTACAAGCAGTCCTGGAAGAGCAAGGGAAACACTCGCATCCGGATGGACTGGCAGGAGGTCCTCGGCCTGATCGAGGGAGTTGGAAACCGGCGGTGGGGTATCACCCAGACCGGACTGACCTTGCTTACGAGTCGTATGCTGGTGGGGCCGGATGCTTTCGATAAAGCGCCCCTATCCGTGGTCGATATTCCTAAGGCTCCGGCCGAGATTTCTGCTCTTCTACAGCAGCTCTCGACGTCGGCCCGTACACACGACTCGCGCAACACCTACAACATTTGGGTTCCAAGCCCGCCGTCGAATCCCAACAAGGTCGAGAATCTCAGAACCATCATGAATGCGGCTCTGGGAAAGATCGAGCGGAAAGAGCTCTTTTCGTTCATCAGCGAGACGTTCGACCTTAGGAGTAGCAGCGTGGAGTCGATGCTGCCGTTCCTGCGGGCGTCAGGGCTTCTCGTCGAGGTGGGCCGGGGGATTTTCGAGGCCACGCCGGCAGCGAGAGCCTGGGTCGAGTCGGGCGAGGACCTAAACTTCGTACGAATCCTGCACGCGAACATGAGGTTCGTCGGCGAAATGATCCGCGCGGTGGAAAACGACGCCACTCGGAACTACATGTATTCCGAGGCTGCCTACTTTGGCCTGAATGTCGATAAATGTCGGTGGATTGCCAGCTTCCTGCTCAACACTGGACTGATAGAGGAGTCGCGCTACGGAAGCCTCCGAGCCACGCGACGGGGAACCGCGCTGGCGGCCGAGTTGCCTTTGGCCGACAAGCCGAGCGCTCCGCATGACTGTTCAGGTAAGACCAAAGAAGCTCGGCCGGTACGGGCAGGTATCCAGCCCCATCAGGTGAAGCAGGACCTCATCCGCCTCTCCAGGGAACCCCTGGCTGGAGGTCAAGGTACCGGCCAGGCTTTCGAAAAGGCCATCTGTGACACCTTTCTCGCTATGGGCTTCGAAGCCCGGATGGTCGGTGGGCCCGGCGACACGGACATCCTTGTATGGTGGCGCAACGCCGACGGCTCACGGTCGACGGCGATCATTGAAGCGAAGGCACGATCGTCCGGCCATGTCACCCACACTGACGTCAGCGATGTGGCGATCGAGACCCACAAGGAGCGCCATCATGCCAGTTTCATGGCAATCATCGGCCCGGGTTTCAGTGGTGACACCATCAAGAACATGGCGTTGCAGAAGAAATGGGTGCTGCTGGACGCCGACCAGTTGGGAACGTTGGCGAATTCCTCGATCGCCTTGGGGCTCCGGCCTTACGAGATAGGACAGTTGTTCCTCGTGCCAAATGGGCTCTCGGATGTCGACGACCTGATCGCGGACCGTCGGCGGGAGTTGGACATCGTGTCGTTCCTGCTAACCAAGATCGTCGAGGAAGAGGGCGAGGCGGGCGAGCCAATTTCCGCACGAGACATTTCCCGAGATGGGCGCAGAACTGAACTGCGCCCGAGCGTCGAAGAAATTGTCAATGCTATCGACGTCATGTCAGGCTTGCACGTCGGCGCTTTGCGTCTAGTCGACGCGGCCGGCGACCCGAAGTTCGCTACGTATGTTCTCGGCGATGCTCTAGCAGGAGCGAGGCGTCTCCGCGCACTAGCCGATGCGATAGACCGCCGACTCGGCGAAGCTCAATAGGCCTGCCGCGCCTACAAGTTCGACCAGCATATTCGATACTCGCCATTCTTGACGGGCCACTCGGTTTCGCGGAGGCGTTAGCTGTTGCCGAGGCACGCGGAATGCCCCCGGCTCTTGGGTCGCCGTCGACAACGGCCTGTTCGTGCCTACACTCCGTGGAGGTTCCCCAGTAACTCGGAGGCTTTGGTCTCGGCGTGGTACCCAGGCTCCAAGCTCCGGCTCCACTCTCCTGTAGCAGGTCACTACGGGGTGCCTGGGATCCCTTCGGGTTGTGGGTCAGCGGCGTCGGCGGTTACTCCAGGTTCTCATACAGCGGTTGAATAGCCGGGGTCTGTTGGGCGGTTCGGGTCTGGTTGATCACAGGCGGCGTGTCGGCGTGACCATCGATGACGGCCGGTCTATGCCGGAGGTATGAGGTACGCCGATAGTGGTGGCCTGTCCGCCAGCGGGCGGGCCAAGCGGGAACAGGTGAGGATGCAGACGGCGCGGATGTTCGCCGCCGGTGTCCCCGCGACCGAGGTCGCGGCCCGGTTGCGGGTGTCGACGAAATCGGCCTACCAGTGGCGACGCCGCTGGCAGACCGGCGGGATGACCGCCCTCGCCTCGACCGGACCCGGCGGAACCACCTGCCGGCTCGCACCCGACCAGCTGCTGCGACTACGCGCCGAGCTGGACCTCGGACCAGCCTCACATGGCTGGAGCGAGGACCAACGCTGGACCCTCGCCCGGGTCGCCACGCTCATCGGCCGGCTGTTCCACACCTCCTACACCCTGCGCGGGGTGTCCTACCTGCTGCACCGCATCGGCTACACCCCGCAGGTCCCCGCACATCGGGCGGTCCAGCGCGACGCCGACGCTATCGCCGCCTGGCGGGCCACGACCTGGGCCAAGGTACGAGGCTAGCGGCGGCGACCGGAGCGTGGATCGTCTTCGAGGACGAGGCCGGACAGACCCTGCGACCACCACGGGCCACCACCTGGGCCCGCAGAGGACACACACCCGTTGTGCGGGTCAACGGCAAGGGCTCGGGCCGGGTCTCCATCGCCGGCCTGGTCTGTCTCAAACCCGGCCGGCGCGGCCACGTCTTCTACCGGCTCCGCGTGCACCGCAGCCGCACCGGTGAACGCCGCAGCCTGTCCGAGGACGACTACGCCGCCCTGATCACCGCCGCGCACCACCAGCTCCACGCCCCGATCATCCTGATCTGGGACGGGGTCAACACCCACACCAGCACCACGATGCGTCGCCTGACCGCCGCCCGCCACCGGTGGCTGACCGTGGTCCAGCTACCCGCGTACGCCCCGGACCTCAACCCCGTCGAGAGTCTGTGGTCGACAGTGAAAGCCGGTCTGGGCAACCTCGCCGTCGACGGCGTGGACCACCTCGCCGCGATCATCCGCAACCGGCTCAAACGCATCCAGTACCGGCCCGAGCTGATACCCGGCTTCCTCGCCCAGACCGGACTCGAACTCGAACCGGAACCACCCTGACAACTACAGACCCCAGCAGCTAGGGTCTGTCAAATTGTTCTTACAGACCCAACCCGCTTGACACGGTGAGCATCATCGCGGCATCCGGGCCCCACGGGCTGTCGTTACCGGCCACGAACACGGCCGCCCGCCCCTGGTGGTCGCCGATCGCGAGGGCGGTCACCTTCCCGTCGGTGCGTAACATCTCACCGACCGGGGCGCCGGATACCCCGTCGCGGACCCAGACCGTACCCTGGCGGTCGCCGGACACCACGACGTCCCTGCCGTGCAGACGACCGGCGGCCAGGGCGGTCACCTCCCACCGATGCCGGCCCGAGCGGTCCCGGCCGGCCCGACCGGTCACCGGGTCGAGGAGCTGTCGGCCATCGACCAGGTCAAGTCGACCGTTCCGGCCGGTCAGCAACACCGTCTCCAGCCAGTGGCCCGGTGGTTTCGGCGCCAACGTGGCCGTCACCAACCTGGGTGATCCGATCAGCAGCTGGCGGCTGACCTGGACGTTCGCCGCCGGACAACAGATCACTCAGCTCTGGAACGGATCCGCCAGTCAGACCGACGCCCAGGTCGCCGTTGCCAACGCCGCTTGGAACGGCTCCCTCGCCACCGGGTCGAGCGCGTCGTTCGGATTCAACGGGACGTGGAACGACGCCACCAATCCGGCCCCGACCGACTTCGCGCTCAACGGCGCCCCCTGCACCGGTAGTACGATTCCGTCCGGATCACCGTCCGCGCCGAACCCGCCGACGCCGAGTGCCACACCCACACCCACCCCGAGTACGACGCCGGGCGACCTGGAGCCGACGATCGTGCCCGACCCGTCCTGGACGTGCAACATGCCCACTGGCATCGTGCCACCGACCCGAGGCCGGCTCGTGCTGCGTGTCGCGGCCCAGTTCGGTGCCATCCGCGAGGTCGGCGCGACCCAGTACGGCCATCGTCGCCTGCTCGACGTGACGGGCGGCTCGTTCGTCGGAGAGCGGCTCAGCGGCACCGTCCTGACCGGCGGACTGGACCTGGAGCTCACCCTCACCAACGGAGCCGTCGAGGTCGAGCAGATCAACGTCCTGCGCGCGGCTGACGGCACCCTCATCTACCTGCGTAGCTGCGGTGTCGCCCCCTCCGGCGACGCCGCCGTCCGGATCGTGCCCGACTTCGAGGCGCCGAGCTCCAGCCCGTACGCCTGGCTGAACACGGGCACGTTCGTCGGCACCCGGGTGCTCGACACCGCGACGAACACCGTCGAACTCACCGTCTACGACGTCTCCGGCGTGTCCCCGACCGAGCCTCGGATCCAGCTCACCGACCCCGCCGGCCTACCCCACCAGCAATGGAACTGCGCCACCGGCAGCGGTACGAGGGGTGCCAGCGTTTTCACCGCATCCGTCACGCTCGGCTCCAGCCTCGCCATCGGTGCCAGCAAGCGCGGTACCCGGACGATCATCCCCATCACCGGCGGGACGATCAGCGGTCGGGTGGCCGGATCGATCCTCGCCGGCGGTGCGGACTACCAGTTGAGTGGCTCGACCACGACGCTGGACGCCCGGTACACCTTGTCGACCAGCGACGGCGAGTTGATCCTGGTCCGCAACTGCGGGGCGTTCGGTCGGCTGGTGCCGACCTTCGAGGCCCGGGCGGCCGGCCCGTACGCCTTCCTCAACGCGAACACCTGGTTGAGCTCCGACCCCGGCTTCGCACCGGGCGGAGTGAGCATCACCTTCTACGAACGCCGGTAGGGGGAGGGCGGCGGTGTCACCGGGGCAGCTGAGGCGCCGGAGCGCACCGTCCCGTCGGGACACTGTCCACCGTGACGTGGGACCACCCGCTGCTCTGGTAACCCTCGGTTGCCATGATCATGTAGCCCATGGTGGTGCCGAGGTGCATGCCGGCGCGGGCCCACGCGTCGAAGTGGTCGCCGGTGTCGATGGTCCCGCTGGAGCGCTTCTGCTGACGGACGCTGTAGTACCGGTAGTACGGCGTGCTGCCGACGCCGAGTTGGACCCGGTAGATGTCGTAGGTGCCGCCCTCGCTGACGACGGTGCCCATCGGCGTACCGGTCGGCCGGTAGGTGCCCCAGTTCTCCACCACGTAGTACTCGGTGAGCGGGTTGGTCGTGTACCCGTACAGCGCCAGATAGGAGTTGCCGCCCGGGTGGAAGGTGCCGCAGTAGTTGACGGTCCGTCGGCCACCGGTAGCCCAGCCCTTGCCGCCGAACCAGTTGTTGATGCCGGTCCACCGGGCGCCGTACTGGCCCTGCGGTCCCAGGACCATGGTGCTGTCGCCCATGTCCTTCCAGTAGGCGTAGAAGTAGCCGTCGTGGGTGCCGGTCTGGTTGGTGGTCACCACCGGGCGGGAATGGGCTTCGTCGGCGTGGGCAGTGCCGGCCGGCACGGTCGCCGTGACCGCAAGAAGTGCGGCGCAGGCGGCGCTAGTCAGTAGTCTGATCCGGCTGCTCGTCGAGTTGGCACCGGGCGTCTCGCTCATTGATCGACCTCTACTTCCGCTCGGTTGGCGCCGACGTCAGCGGCAACCAGTGATTGATGGGTATCAATCGCTGGTTGAAGTGTCGGCCGGACTTCGGCGGAATGTCAACAGATGACGGAGCTGGGCCACCACGACCCGTCGTAACTGATCGGCGGCCCGGGACGCAGACCCGGGCCGCGAGCCTGCGCCCCTGCCGGGCAGATTTGCGGGCCTCCTCGTGGAAATCGGGTGCGGCGCAGGCGAACGGCGTCCGGCGGTCGGCGCCACCGAGGGCACGGGCGTAGACGGCGGTGACCCGGTTGCCGAACGTCTCCACCGCCAGCAGGACGCCATCGTCGGTGAGTACGCTGCCGTTGGGGAACCCACCACAGCTCGTCCGCCACCTGGGTAACGGTGCCATCGGGGTCCACCCGGTGCGGTGCGGCTGGTGCCGGCGGCTCACGGCCATCAGTCCGTCCTGCGTGCCCAGTTCGCCCGACACGGGCAATCAGATTGATACATTGACATGCATCGCTCAATTTTGAGAGGTGTGTGCCCATGAAGCTCAGAACCGTGCTGGGGGCCGTACTCGCTGCCGGCCTCGCCGCGACAGGTGTCGGCGTCGCCGCGGCGGCCGGTGCCGCTCCGGCCGCCGGTGACCGGGCGGCCGACCCGATCGGCACGAACGCCCTCGGCGACTTCGACTTCTCCCGCCCCGCGGTGGCCGCGACCGGACTCCAGGTGCCGTGGGGGATGGACTTCCTGCCCGACGGCAGCGCGCTGGTGGCCCAGCGCGGCACCGGCCAGGTGGTCCGGGTGCGGCCCGGGCAGCAGCCGCAGCCGGTGGTCACGATCCCCGACGCGACCCCGGTCAGTGAGGGCGGTCTGCTCGGACTCGCGGTCTCGCCGACGTTCGCGCAGGACGACTACGTCTACGTCTACTACACCACCTCGACCGACAACCGGATCGTCCGGTTCCGGCTCACCGCACCGCAGAACCGGCAGCCGATCCTCACCGGGCTGGCCCGGTCGGCCATCCACAACGGCGGCCGGATCGCGTTCGGCCCCGACGGCATGCTCTACGCCGGTGTCGGCGACGCCGGGCAGACCTCGCACGCGCAGAATCAGCAGAGCCGCAACGGCAAGATCCTGCGGATGCGCCCGGACGGCGGCGCCCCGGCCGACAACCCCTTCCCAGGGTCGCTCGTCTACAGCCTCGGCCACCGGCACGTCCAAGGGCTGGCCTGGGACGCGCAGGGCCGGCTCTACGCCACCGAGTTCGGACAGAACGCCTGGGACGAGATCAACCTGATCGTCGCCGGTGGCAACTACGGCTGGCCGATCGTCGAAGGTCGGGCCAACGATCCCCGGTTCCGCGACCCGCTGCTGGTCTGGACCCCCGCTGAGGCCTCGCCGAGCGGCGCCGCGATCGTCGGGAACCGGCTGTACGTCGCCACGCTGCGCGGCAACCGGCTGTGGAACGTGCCGCTCGACGGGTCCGGCGGCGTCGGCACCCCGAGCGCCGAACTGCTCGGCAGTTACGGGCGGCTACGTACCGTCGAGTACGGACCGGACGGCTGGCTCTGGGTGACCACCAGCAACCGGGACGGTCGGGGGCAGCCGGCCGCCGACGACGACCGGATTCTGCGCTTCCCGCCCCTCGACGCCGTGACCCCGCCACCCACCACGGCCCCGCCGACCACCGCACCCCCGACCACGCCACCGCCGCCGACCACGGCCCCGCCGACCACCCCGCCGCCGAGCGGTAGCTGCCAGGTCTCCTACCAGGTCAACCAGTGGGGGAGCGGGTTCACCGCGGACGTACGGATCACCAACCGTGGCGCGTCGCTGAACGGCTGGACACTGACCTGGACCTTCGCCGGCAACCAGCAGATCACCAACGGATGGAACAGCCAGATCAGCCAGTCCGGTCAGGCGGTGACCGCCCGCAACGCCGCCTGGAACGCCAACCTGCCGACCAACGGTACGGTCAGCTTCGGCTTCCAGGCGACCTACAGCGGCAGCAACCCCGGCCCGACCGACTTCCGACTCGACGGGACCGCGTGTCAGACCGGCTGACTCAGCCGGGTGAGCGACCGGATGCGTCGGCCGTGGCGGGGGAGTCCGCCCGGCCGGCGCGCGGTCGGGGCAGTTCGACATCGCGACGGCCAGCTGGAAAGGAATCCGCCATGCCCACGATCCCCACACCTCCGGCAGGTCCGGTGCCGGCCACGCCACGGCCACGTCGCGCTCCTACCCGGCGCAGGCGGGCCTCGCTCATCGCCGTCGGGCTGGCCGTCGGCGTCCTCCTGGCCGGCGGCGCGATCGCCGCCGCGCCGCCCGGTGCCTCCGCCGCCACCGTCGACACCACCGCCTGGTACGTGCTCGTCGCCCGGCACAGCGGCAAGGCCCTCGACGTGTACGAGCGGGCCACCGGCGACGGTGCCCGGATCGTGCAGTGGTCGCGCAACGACGGCGCCTGGCAGCAGTGGCAGTTCGTCGACGCTGGCGACGGCCACTACCGGCTCCGGTCCCGGCACAGCGGCAAGGTCCTCGACGTGCGTGACTCGGCCACGGCCGACGGCGCGGACGTCGTCCAGTGGAGCGACGTCGACCGGGCCAGCCAGCAGTGGCGGCTCGCCGACTCCGACGCCGGCCACGTACGGCTGATCAACCGCAACAGCGGCAAGGCGCTCGACGTGTGGGAACGCTCGACCGCCGACGGCGCGCGGATCAGCCAGTGGACCGACTGGAACGGCACCAACCAGCAGTGGCAGCTGGTCCGCGTCGACGCCCCCGGCACACCTACCCCCACCCCCGGCGTTCCGCCCGGCTCCTACCCCGACCCGATGCGGGTCACCGGGGACACCGGGGTGCACGACCCGAGCATGATCCGCCGGCCGACCGGCGGCTACCTGATGGCGCACACCGGCAACGACGTGGCGCTGAAGACGTCCACCGACCGGGTCAGCTTCCGCAACGCCGGGTCGGTCTTCCCCGGCAGCGCGCCGTGGACCACCCCGTACACCGGCGGTAGCCGCAACCTGTGGGCGCCGGACCTGTCGTTCCACGACAACCGGTACTACCTGTACTACTCGGCGTCGACGTTCGGGTCGAACCGGTCCGCCATCTTCCTGGCCACCAGCTCCACCGGCGCCTCCGGCAGCTGGACCAACCAGGGGTTGATCGTCGAGTCACAGAGCTCGGACACCTTCAACGCCATCGACCCGAACCTGATCGTCGACGACCAGGGCCGCTGGTGGCTGAGCTTCGGATCGTTCTGGTCCGGCATCAAGATGATCGCCATCGACCCCGACACCGGCCGGCGGTCCGGTTCGGCGATGCACAGCCTCGCCGGCCGCGGCGGCGGCGCGATCGAGGCACCGACGCTGGTCAACCGGGACGGCTACTACTACTTGTATGTCTCCTTCGACCGGTGCTGTCAGGGCGCGGCCAGCACGTACCGGGTGATGGTCGGCCGGTCGACCAGCGTCACCGGTCCGTTCACCGACCGGTCCGGCAACCTGCTCACCGCTGGCGGCGGCACCCAGATCCTGGCCGGCCACGGCGGCGTCAACGGACCCGGTCATCAGGCGGTGCTCGCCGACGTCGACGGCGACTACCTCGTCTACCACTACTACGCCGACAACGGTGCCGCGTTGCTCGGTATCAACCGGATCGGCTACGACGCGGCCGGCTGGCCCTACCTGTACTGACCGCCCGGTCCACGGGTGTCGGGTCGGCTCGGTCAGTCGGTCACCGACAGGTCGATGGTGTGTGCGGCGTGGTTCGCCTTGGCCGCCAGGTAGCGGACGTTCGCGGCGGAGACGTGCACGCGGGTGGGGATCTGCTCGGTGACCGTGACCCCGAGCCGGGTGAGCTGCGCCGCCTTGTCCGGGTTGTTGCTGAGCAGCGCCACCCGGTGCACGCCGAGCGCGAGCAGCATCTGCGCCGCGACCGTGTAGTCGCGTTCGTCCTCACCCCGGCCCAGCGCCACGTTCGCCTCGAACGTGTCCAGCCCGGCGTCCTGCAACGCGTAGGCGTCGAGCTTGGCGTACAGCCCGATGCCCCGTCCTTCCTGCCGCAGGTAGAGCAGGAAGCCGCCGTGGGCGGCGATCCGCTCCACCGCCTCCCGCAGCTGCGGGCCGCAGTCACACCGCTGACTGCCGAACGCGTCTCCGGTCAGGCACTCGCTGTGCGGGCGTACCAGCGGTGGGTCGCCGCCGTCGGCCGCCCGGTCCAATGCCTGGTCCCAGTCGCCCAGGCCCAGCGCCACGTGCTCGCGACGGTCGGCCAGCCCGTCGAAGGTGAAGACCCGGGCGCTGGCGGTGTAGCCGTCGGCGAACCGCAGCGGCACCGTGACCTGCCGGCGGACCGTTGCCGTCGGCGCGGGACCGGTCCCGTTGGCGGCGGCGCGCTTACCGTTGACCGGAGCGTGGGGCGGCGGTTCAAGCATCGTACGTCCTATCGGTGATGTGCTGCGCAGAGCGTCGGCACCGGTCCGGCCGGCACCGACACATGAGCCGTACGGGAGAATGTGCGCTGGCCTCGCATGCAGGCTATCTTTCGGTCGTCGAGGAGGTGCCATCAGTGGTTGAGCGACCCTACGTCCTGCTCAGCTGCGGCATGTCGATCGACGGATATCTGGACAACGCGAGCGGGCGGCGCCTGATGCTGTCCAACGACGCCGACTTCGACCGGGTCGACGCGGTACGCGCCGACTGCGACGCGATCCTGGTCGGGGCCGGCACGGTGCGCCGCGACGACCCTCGGTTGCTGGTCCGGTCGGCGGACCGCCGGCGTCGGCGGGTGGCCGCCGGCCACCCACCCACCCCGATGAAGGTCACCGTCACCGGCAGCGCCGACCTCGACCCGAAGGCGCGGTTCTTCACCGTCGGCGACGTCGACAAGGTCGTGTACTGCGCCACGGCGAGCCTGGGCAGCGCCCGCACCCGGCTCGCCGGGCTCGCCACCGTCGTCGACTGCGGTGACCCGGTCGACCTGCGACGGGTCGTCGGCGACCTGCACGTCCGGGGCGTCGGCCGGTTGATGGTCGAAGGCGGCGGACGGGTGCACACCCAGTTCCTCACCGCCGGCCTGGCCGACGAACTGCACCTGGTGGTCGCCCCGATCTTCGTCGGCGACTCCCGGGCACCCCGGTTCGTCGGCGACGGCAGCTTCCCGTGGCACGCCGACCGGCGGGCGACGCTGGTCGAGGTCCGCCAGATCGGCGACGTGGCCCTGCTGCGCTACGCCCTGTCGTCCCGGTTCGGCGAGCAGTAGCCGGCCAGCCCGGCCAGCCGGTGGCCGGGGCCCGCCGTCGTGTGCCGTCACGTCGCAGGCCGTCACGTCGCCGGACGTGGTCGCAGTCGCAGTCGCAGCCGCAGCCGTAGCCGCAGTGGCGGCCGTTGCCGGGCGGCCGGCAGCCGACGCACCCAGCGGACCGCCAACACACCGGCACCCGGCAGGCTCGCCGTCAACGCCAGCAGGCCGTACACCACCGCGACGGTCAACCCGAGGCCCGCGCCGAGCCCGGCCGCACCGAACGCCCACGCGGTCACCCCTTCCCGCGGTCCCCAGCCGCCGACGTTCAACGGCACCGCCATCGCCAACAACGCCAGCACCATCAACGGTGCCAGCTGGTGCAGCGGCGCCGTCGACCCGGCGGCGCGGGCCGCGACCAGGAACGTGGCGAGGTGACCGGCCAGCGCGGCGACCGACAGCAACGCCACCCCCGGCCAGGTCCGTCGGGCCAGCAGACCGCTGCGCAGGTCGGCGACGGTCCGCCCGACCGCGCGGGTCCACCAGGACCCGCCGGACCCGGCGGCGGCCGCTCGACGGACCCGTGGCCGACGGCGGCGTACCGCCACGAACAGCGCCACCATCAGCGCGGCCGCCGCGACCACGGCCGCCGCGACCTGAGCCGCGGTGACCAGCCGCGCGGGTGCCGGCACCGGCAGCGTCAGCAGCACACCCGCGGCGACCGCGAACAGCACCAGCTGACCGGCGGTCCGCTCCAGCACCACCGCGCGTACCCCCCGGCCCACGTCGGCCACCTCCCGGCCGTGCCGGACCGCGCGGTGCACGTCACCCAGCACCCCACCGGGCAGCGCGGCGTTGAGGAAAATCGCCCGGTAGTAGTCGGCGACCGCCCCGGCCAGCGGCAGCGCCAGCCCCATCCCCCGGGCGACCAGGCACCACCGCCAAGCGCTGCAGACCGTGGTCAGCAGCCCGATCCCGACCGCCAGCAGCAGCACCCGCGCGTCGATCACCCGCATCCCGTCCAGGAACGCGTTGGTGCCGAGCCGCCAGGCCAGCAGCCCCAGGATGGTCACCCCACCAGTCAGTCGTAGCCAGGCCCAGACCTTGCCCTTCACTGTGCGTCACGGCCGGTGCCGGCCGTGCGCAACGGGCTCTTCGCCCTGTGCATTACGTGCCCCCCTCGATGAGCCTCCGCCGACAGATACGCGGCGGTGTCGCCTCCGGTTCACCTGCCCGGCACCGGAAGTACGTTGTGCAGACCTCAGCCGGGCACGACCAACATGTCCCGGTGTTCCACGGTGACCCCCAGTTCGCCGGCGGCGGCAGCGGCGAGCCGGCGGCGCCGGTAGCCCCCCGGCCGGGCGGCCAGCTCCGGCCGCTGCTCGTACGCCGCCGCGATCCAACCGTCCAGCCACCGTTCGGTCAGCTCGGCCCGCTCGGGGCCGAGCCGCCACGGACTGGGCCGCACCAGCACGGTGGCCCCGTGCCGGGTGAACGCCTCGGTCGCGGCTTCCACCGCCGACGGGCCGAGTAGCGGCCGACCCGCACTGTGCCGCCGCTGATGCTCGTTGAACGCGGCCGTCAGCTCCCCGTCGAGCGGGTCGGCGGGATCGAACCGTACCTCACCGACCACGGTCAGGGTCAGCAACGCCGGACAGGCGACCGCCCGGACGGTCGCCGCCAGCCGGTCCACCTCGTCGGCGGTGAGCAGGTCCAACAGGGCCGACGCGGTGACCAGGTCGGCGCCGGCGAGGTCGTCGACGGTGAGCGCGGTGAGGTCGTCGCGGCGTACCGTCGCGGTGACCGGTGCGCCGTCGGACGCCGCCGGGGCCATCCGGGCCTCGGCATGGCGCAGCAGTTCGCGGTCGCGGTCGTGCAGCACCCAGTGCTGGGCACCGGGCAGCTGCGGGGCCAGCCACCGGCCCATCGACCCGGTGCCGCAGCCGAGGTCGTGTATCTCGGTGCGGACGGCGCCGGTGAACAGCCGGCGTACCTCGGCGACCAGTTCCGCCGAGCGCGCCTGCGCGTCTGCGGGCTCCCGCAGCCCCAACCACGCCGGGCTGTACCCGGCCGACTCGATCGTCTCCATGAAGTCTCCCTCCGCTGGTCGGCGACGCCGCTCCGGCGCGCCGCCCCCGCACCGACGGCACCGCCGCACCGGTGCGACACCGCGACACCGTTACCGGGGCGGGGCGCCGCCGTCAGCGCCGACTCAGTTCGTGTAGTACCGCACCGACTGCGGCGGCCGTGTCCGCCCAGTCGGGCAGCCCGGCCCGGCGCGCGACGGCGGCCGCCCGCAACCGCTCCCGCTCGCCGCCGTCGGTCAGCCAGCGGCGTACCGCCGCACCGAGCGCCGCCGGGTCGGCGGGCGGCACCAGCCGGCCC
>JGI12574J12772_1000292_pt1 | contig 14669 bp, 5 predicted proteins | sample TtaePargueraPR_2_FD_12772 | JGI IMG/M metagenome (IMG submission 12772)
CCTGCCGCAGCGGCGGGTCACCGACGGCGCCGAGCAGAACGCCGCGTACGGCGAACCGCCGATCACCGTCGCCTGCGGGGTGCCGGCGGCGCAGTTCCCACCGACCGACCTGGTGTACGCGCTTGACGGGGTCTGCTGGCACGCCGCCGAGCAGGCCGACGCCACCGTCTGGACCACCGTCGACCGGGAGATCCCGGTGCGGGTGAGCGTGCCCGGCTCCTACGACGAACCGGGCCAGTGGGTGACCGCGTTCGCCGACCCGCTGATCGAGACGGTGCCCAGCGACGCGGACGCCGCCCCGCGCGGCTGCCGCGCCTGACTCTGGATCCGGTCCGCTCTGGTCCCGCTCTACTCGGGTCCGGTCTCGGTCCCGGCGGTCGGTCAGCGCAGCCCGGTGCCCCGGCTCAGCGCGGTACGGATCAGCCGGTCCACCAGCTTCGGGTACTCCAGGCCGGCGGCCGCCCACATCCGCGGGAACATCGACGTCGGGGTGAACCCCGGCATCGTGTTGATCTCGTTGAGGTAGATCTGGTCGTCGTCGGTGACGAAGAAGTCGACCCGGGCCAGACCGGCGCAGTCCAGCGCGGTGAAGGTGCGGCAGGCGTAGTCCTGCACCTGCCGGGTGACCTGCTCCGACAACCCGGCCGGGATGTCGTACTCGCAGGAGTTGTCCAGATACTTGGCCTCGAAGTCGTAGAACTCGTGGTCGGTGACCACCCGTACCTCGGCCAGCAGGGACGCCTCGGGGCCGCCGCCGGCCTCGCCCTCGATCACCCCGCACTCGACCTCACGGCCGACGATCGCCGCCTCGATCAGCACCTTCGGGTCGATCTCCCGGGCGGTGGCGACGGCGGCGTCCAGGTCGGCCCAGTCGGAGACCCTGGTGATGCCGTACGACGAACCGGCCCGCGACGGCTTGACGAACACCGGCAGGCCGAGACGCTCCTTGTCGGCGTCGCTGAGGCTCACCCCGGGGCGCAGCACCGCGTACGGGCCCGTCGGGATGCCCTCGACGGTGGCCAGCTTCTTGGTGAACTCCTTGTCCATCGCGGCGGCCGAGGCGAACACCCCGGCCCCGACGTACGGGATGCCGGCCATCTCCAGCAGCCCCTGGATGGTGCCGTCCTCGCCGTACGCGCCGTGCAGCGCCGGGAAGACGACATCGACGCCGGCCAGGGCGGCGGCCGGGCCGTCCGCCGGGTCCAGCACCATGATCCCGTTGCCGGTCGGGTCGGCGGGCAGCACCACGGCCGAGCCGGACCGGTCGGTGATCTCCGGCAGCTGCCGGTCGGTGATGGCCAGCTGGCTGCCGTCGCCGGTGGTGAGCACCCACCGCCCGGCGCGGGTGATGCCGACCGGGACGATCTCGTACTCGTCGGTGTCCAGGGCGGCCAGGATGCTGCCGGCGCTGACGCAGGAGATCGCGTGCTCGGTGCTGCGGCCGCCGAAGACGATGGCGACGCGGGTCTTGGCTGGGCTGGTCACAGGGGTGCCTTTCGTTCGCGGCCTGCACGCGCCCGCCGGGCGAGGTCGGGGGAGCCCGGCGGTACGCGGTTCACGTCTTCGCGCTCACGCGGCTGACCCTACTCTGCGTACCCGCCCACCGTGCCCTGACCGGCCCGGGATCCTCCTGATGATGCAAGGAGTAACCGCCGGGTAGCTGGGGACCCGGGACCCGCGTCCGTTGGGCGGCGGCCCACCGGGGTCACGCGTCGGCGAGCCCGCCAGCCTTCACCCCGTCGACTCTGCCCGTGGCTCCGGCTCGACTTGCCTGCGCAACCTCAGCACCAACCACGGCAGACCAGGTCTGGCACCCTCGAACCCATTCACGTGCTCATGTCGCCCTGTCAAGCGCCACCCGAATTGAGGCTCCAAGATCGTTGAGCCCCGCATCCGGAGACACAACAACCATCTGGTCAAGATCGAATCTGAGCCCTCGCCGGGGCCCCAAGTTCTGCATCGGGGTCAACTCGACAGAACCGGCCGGGAATTCCCGCCTCGCGTTAACCGAAACGAGGTCTTTCAGGTAAGCCGCATACGAATCGACTTCAACCGAATTGAAGATTTGCCGCATTCGGCCCTTGACACCCTCGACGAATTCTTTGCCTACGCCATCCTGCGTCTTGGCAAACGCCTCAAGGACTGTCTCAGCAAGCTCCTCATTCGAAATCGAATTATCCAGGGTCCTGAACCAGCCGTTGACCACCCATATGCCGGTATGCACACGGGAATGACTCGCCATAACTGTCACATGCCGCAATCTGTCTATCGATCCGTAGCCGATCATTGAACGATCACGAACTCCACATAAGTATTGCGATTCCACCCACACTTTATGGCATCCACCATAGCCCGCCCGGCCATCGCCACCGCCGGGTCACACTCGTAGCCACGCGTCAGTCGGCGATGCACGCGGTCAGATCAAGCCTGGCCACGTCCCCTGGTGGGGGTGCCGGACCAGGCTTCCCGCACGGCGTCGTGCACGCGCCGTCCTCGGTGTTGGCCAGGGCAGTCGCGGCGGTACTGACCGTTGCCCGATCCAATCACCCCCCGCTTGCGGTACTGCAAGATCCCACGCACCAATCCAGTCACGCCCGCCCTTCACGCCAACGGACGAAAATATCCTCATCCGCCAATTCTGGAACACCGATAGCCACAGCATCAGCGAAATCCTTCGCCAACCTTTCTAGGAGTTCGACCAGCATTCTCTTATCGTGACGGATGACTGGAGGAACAGGAATCCAGGAGGTCCCCGACCGACATTCGACATCTACCCACGGGCCATCAACCGCAAAATACAGAGTCCTTTCGATACCCTGTCCGTAAAAATCGATCTCGCAAACCCGATCAGCACGCAACGCGTTGAGCGCATCGGGCAACTGCTCAATGAGTGCCGAAAGGTCATACGACACATCCAGCGACCAATTTTCATCACCGAAGCCAGCAGCGCGGAAACGACAGTCAGTCTCGGCCAGGAAGCCGCAGGCCACTACAATAAGTGACTGAAAATCACCGGATTCCGCCCTCTCTAATTGACCAACACAATGAGGCCCGGAGGGCAGTGTCAAAGAAAATTCAAGCAGCATTCTTCACCTGCTAGGGCCGATGATGGGATAAGCAGTTCGATACGCCCCGTTAGGGCCTGGGACGAGCGTAGCAGCACGCGCAGAAACGATGCTTCCGTCCGGCATAATTACCTGGCCCAGACCTTCCGGTATAAGTACACTCCGAGGTCCGGCACCAGAAACATGTACGCCCCTTAAGAATTCTGCCGCAGCGTCGTTGTCAAGCCACTGCCCTTGCGACTGACCCGTGGAACGAGCCCTATCCGTGAGGGCTCTCGTATTCTTTGCACCAGCGCCGTGAGTATTGAAGGTATGTCCGAACGTTTTCGTACTCTTAGGACTCCAATTGAAGCAACTCTCATTGTGAACTAGGACCGATGTGACACCGGCGAGCACATAGTACGTATGGATGTCGGCGACACTGAGGTTGTGGACCCGCCTTGTCTCGTTCCACCGCTTGACCGCAGTGATTTGTATCCACGTGCCGGACGCGGTCTGTAGTAGTTGTCCGGCTTCCAGGTCAACCGCATTGACCCACTCCGAAAGTTCCGGCGACCAGAATGGGTGGTTGTCAGTCGCAGTGATGACTGCCAGGTCATCCGGCTCAGCGACGACGGTCAGCTCAACAAGTTCCTTCTCCCCGCCACTGGCAATGACCGCCTCGACCGGCTTTGCGGCGGTCTCCCCCGTTTCCGGATCTGTTGCCAAGACATAGTCGCCGACTTCAACATCCTCAATACGCTTTGTTGAACCGTCTGCCATCAATACTGCGGTGCCGACCACGAAGCTACTGCAGCGCCTAGCCTTCCTCAGATCGTTCGCACGATCAGTCAATCTAGCACCCTTGCCCGCTGCACCGGCGTAGCCTAGGAAAGGAACTGCCGAGAGCAGGGAGAGACCAGCACCGAGCCAATCGCCTTGAACAGCAGAAACAATCGCACCGCCAATATCACAGGGCTCTCCAACAACCGGAGCAAGGCCGCACAGGAACAGAACTCCATCGACACACCACAAGACACTCGGACATGGTCCGCTGGCGTTGCCATACAGAGGAGGCTGTCCAGAAGGCGGGAGACCGTCTCCCCACGGTGAAGGGGCCGGAGTCGGAGTCGAACTGTCGCGAGATGAGGAGTTCGCCTGACCAACACTAACCGGCGGCATCGGTGTAGTCTGAGGGTTTGGCGCACCGCAGCTGTAGCAGGTTTCATCTCTTGGATCGCCACCAATGGTGTAGCCACCGCCCGCATTTGGCGTCGCTAGCTGATTGCAGCCAAGATCACCACAGACACGTAGACCGCTTGGATCCGACCATGTGATGGGATTACCGTTAGAGTACGAATACCCGTGCATCTGCTGCGGGTCAGTCAAGTCCATGATTGGATCGACAGAGATGAAGCGTCCGTTTTCCGGCTCATACTCTCGCGCACCGATATGCGTCAAGCCGGTCGGATCGACGTCCCCGCCGACGAAGCCCTTCAGGTTCGGCCAACCCGACACACTTCCACGAGGCACACCGTACGGCGTCTGGCGGCGATGCGTGACGGCCTGACCACCGGCCGGGGAGATGGAAATTGACTGCGTCGACTGGTGATCGGTGACCAGCCACTTGAGACCAAAGGCGTCACGCATCGCGAAAACGCCATCGACGTAGCTGTAGTAGCGGGTCGCCGACTTCGTCCCCGTTGAAGTCGTGTACCGGATCTCCATCCCGGGCAGATACAAAGTCTTCCCCGACCCGTCACGCCGGATGATCCGATCACCGTCGGCGCCGTACACGAACTCATGCTGCTCGCTGCCGTCAACCAACTCCGCCAAGCGGCCTTCGGTGTCCCAGTCGAGATTCTGGGTCCCAGAGGTCGGACTGGGCCGAGACACCGTGTTACCGACATCGTCGTAGCCGTACGAACTGACGCTACTCCCACCCGGACCGGATGAGGTAACCGACTGCAACGCGTGCGGACGCACGCCACCAGGGGCGGGATACGAATACGTCCGAGTCGTGTCACCACCACCGGCGTGCGACACTTCCGTCAGCCGATTGCCGATGTCATCAAAAGTCCACGACAGCCAATATGGTGCCGGCCCACCCAACGACCCCGCACCCGCAGCGGTAGCACAGTCGTCGGCGGCTGGTGTCCACGCCTCCGTCAGACGACGCAACTCGTCGTACTCAAAACACTGAATGTCCGAGGTCCCACCGTCCGGCACGTCAGCAACCCTCGTGACGTTACCAGCCGGATCATAGCTATACCGCACATCAGACACGTACTGCGGCGACGTCTCCCGGACAGTAACCGACTGCGTCAACCGCCGAGTCGCATCATCGTAGTCGTACCCCCGATCCACCCACCCGGTGCTGTTCTGCCGGTACCGGATCAGAGTCGGCTCACCCAACGCCGTATACGTCGTCTCCTGTACATACATGTCGTTGCCGGCGGTCGTGAGCCGCTCGACGAGGCCGGTCACCGCATCGTACACGTACCCCAGATTCTCGTTACCCAGCCCAGTCCCACTTCCGCCAGGGTAGGTGTCCGACGCCGGACTGCCGTCGACCTTGTAGGAGTGCAGGAACGTGTAGATTCCAGCGAGCCCCGTCTCCGCGGCCGGCACGATGTAGTCCTCACCATGCGGCTGGTACAGCTCGTTGTAGCCACGAACCCGCATAATGTAGGCCGACCCGTCGACCCACCGGTTCGCGGTATGCAACCGGCCCTTGCCCCCACCCACCGTGTCATAGGTCCAGGTGGCCCTACGGGTGGCGGTCGAAACGACGTCGTCGTACACGCCGGTCTTTCGGCCGAGCACATCGTAACTGTATGCCAGCACGTCACCGCTACCGTTCGTCGTGCTGGTCACATCACTGTAGTCGTTGTAGACATGCGTAGTGGTGCCAGCGTCCGGGTCCACAGCGGTTTCTTGACGACCTCGGACATCGTAACCGTAGGTCCAGCTGTTCCCCGCTGGATCAGTCACCTCCACCAACTGACCCTTCGCATCGTACTCGTAGCTGGTAGCAGCGAAGGCAGCTGCGGTTGTGGCTCCTTTGTGCTGACGATTCTCAACCGTGTTTCCACGGGCATCAGAGATCATGGTGGTCGGTGTGCCGCCGGCCGGCGGATCGGTGTAGACGCGGTCGCCGCCGTACGAGGTGGTAGTACGCCACTTCTCGACACCGCTGGACTTGAGGATGACGGCGGTGGTCCGCCCGGCCCGGTCGTACTCGGTCACCGTCTGGCTTTTCGCCTCCCAGTCGTACACCGACCGCAGAGTAGTGCCGGGGTTGACCGAATCGTCGTAGTAGAAGGCGTTGTTGACCCGTGATCTGCCCGCAGCGTCGTAGACCGTCTCGGTGAACACCGTACCGGCACCGGACTTCGCCGGCGTCTGCGTCTGCCGGGGCCGGAGCAGTCCGTCGAAGAGCTCGTAGCTCGTGATGTAGTTGCCCGCAGCGTTCAGCTTGTGGGTGGTGACCGCGTTGACTCCGCCGGTCCGCCGCAACAGGTAGGAGTACTCGATGTGAGGGTCGTCCCCGTCGTCCCGGTCCTGGTTCGGCAGCCAGACCTTGGTCAGCCGCCCCAACGCGTCGTAGGCCAGCTCGGTACGGCGGTTGTTCACATCCACCGCAGCCACCTTGGCACCCCACGCCGGATCGATCTCCTCGGTCGAGATCCAGCCGAGCGGACCGGTGGTAGTGACCTGGGTCAGGGGACCGCCGGTGGACGGCGTGTACCCCGTTGTCGTCTTGTTGTCGCGCACATCCCAGCTCTCGATCACTCGGCCATATGCATCATGCTCCGCGCGGCCGGACGTCAGCCATGTCGTCGTGCCGCCACCGGTCGGTGCCCAGTCCTTGAGCACCTCGGTCCGGGTGATGTCGCCCTTGGTCGGCGTGCCCCCGTACGTCTGGCCGTCGTAGCTGGTCCGGGTATCGCCGATGACGTGCGCGGTGGTCGTCACCGGCTGACCGCACGCCACCGCAAAGCTCTGATCACGCCCGACCAGGTCGAGGATGTTCGCTGCAGTGTTCCGGTTGTAGGTGACCTTCTGGCAGCGTTCGTCGCCTGGCACGTCGGTCGCGCCGTTCGCCGTGACCTCACCCAGGTCGTTCACCTGGGTAACCATCCCATAGCCGTCAAAGGTGTTCTCCACCTTGGTGGTCCGCCAGCCACGACCCTGATCAAGCATGGTCGATGCGTAGGCGGTAGCGACGCCCGTGTAGCGGGCATCGACGGTCGAGTCACCGATTGTACGGGTGGCGGTCGCGCTGGACTGCCAGGGCACGTTCACCGTCTTCGAGAGCGGGGCGGTCGTCACCCCGTTGTAGATCACCTGTTCGCGCACCAGCCCAGCCCAGGCGTCCTCGTCGTTGACCGAACCGCCGATCGAAGCCGGCACCTGCACGCTACGCGTACCGCCCGACGGCGACGACCGGTCACCGTGCATACCGCGCAGGAAGGTCGTCTCGGTCAAGGTCTGCTGCCCCGGAGCACCGGTTCGCGCACGGACAGTCGAGTAGCCGCGATAATCCGACCAGGTGCGGTAACCGTCCTTGCTGAGCCCGTCATCCTTGGTGTAGCGCCAAGCCGGGTTGCCGAGGTACTCGTAGGCGGTGACCACGTCCACGCCGCCGCCGGTCTGATCGGATTCGGTCACCATCGTGACCAGATATTTGTGGAAATAGTCGGTCTCGGTGCCCCCACCTGCCGCGTCGCTGATGACTGGGTAGCAGCGCAGCGTGTTGGTGTGCGCGGCCGAGGGCATCGGGCCACCGGGCTGGCACTGCGGTGAGGTATAGGCGATCGAGATCCGACCACCGGCTTCGGTCCAGATGTCACTGATTCGCTGCCAGTTCATCGCTGGCTTCCCATCACCGGAGGAGTCGACCCGGTTGGGCAGCTGCAGCCAGTCGAAGCTGACCTCGGGCAGACTTATCGACGGGCTGGCGGCGTGACCGGTATGCACGATTGAGTCGAGCCACAGCCCGCGCCGGGTGCCATCTCCGGTCGGCGGGAAGTCGTGGGTCAACGTCCACGAGTCGACTGCGCGATAGCTGCTGCTGCCAGAGTCCCACACCTGGGTCGTCACGGACGCGAGCCGGCTCGTTGACCAGAAGGTCGGGGTGTACAACCCGGCGCAGGTGGATCCGGTGCACTGCTGGTCCCACGGCGTGTCCGGCCAGTTGTTCTCGTCGTGCGTGGCGCACGACGAGGTCACGCACCGGTCGTCGCTGTCGAAGACCACCCGCGTGGGCGAAGCCGTGCTGCTGTACACCGTGTCCGTGCCGCCTCGATTGTGGGTGCCGTAATCGATCCGAGCGAGCACTCCGGCGCGGGTGTAGGTCACGGCGCTGGCGGCGGTGAAGTTCCGACCATACTTGTTCGTCTGCGGGTCATACCACAGGGACATGGTGTTGCCGTGCGGGTCGACCACGTAGTCGAGGTTCCACCGCCATGCCTGGTTGCAGAAGGACCCGCCGAACGACGACGCGTGGCACGGGTCACCGGAGTGATTGCCGGCGACCGGCACCGTCCAGACCGAGCGGGTCGTTGGCTTGCCGGTCGTCCAGCCGGAAAGCCGGTTCAGGCCAAAAAAGTACTGCACGCCGTCCGCAGCGGTGACCTTCCAGTACTCGTTGTTGTTGTCGTCGTTGGTGGTGTTGGTGAGTCGCTCGACCTTGGAGCCGTCGTCCTGCTTCGGCTTCCAGACACCGCTACTACCGTCGCGGATCAACTCGACCGAGCTGCCGTTGAGCGACAGTACCGCGTTGTCTCGAGCCCAGCACAGGTCCCCCGTGGCCACGGTGTTGTTCGCCCCGCCGTCCATGTCCTGCGCGCACGGACGATAGCGCCGCTCGATGAACCCTGGTGAATACTCGAAGCCCTCACCGATCCAGGACGGCTGGTTGTTGGTCGCTTCGCTACGCCCGTCAACAGCGGAAGAGGAGTACGCAAGGGCCGTGCTGGGTGCTGGACCGCCAAGCGACGGCGGCACACGCATCGGATACGACCAAGAGAAGTCGCCCGATCCTCCGCCAGACGCCCAGGTCGACGATGCCTGCAGCTGAGTAGCGCCATAGTCACCGGCGGCGGACGACGAGTCAGCCAGCAGCGCGACGACGGTGGAGGACCCCGGACGGCCGGCTCGGCCGGAACCGCCCTCGCCGATGGTGATCTCCGCGGTCACCCGCTGATCACCGACGTGGTTGCGGGAGGCCAGCGGGCGTGCACCGCAATTGGCCGCAGCCGGATCGGTCAGCGCGCAGGCTGGTAGCTCGACCAACCGTAGCCGGGTCGACCAGTCCGCGCCGAAAGCGCTGGCGAATCCGGAGTAGTCCACCGAGACGACCACTCGACTCGACCCAGCCGTCCCGTCGATCTGGCTGAGTCGCATCAGGACGCCGGCCCGATGCCAGTCTCGCCGGGTTGTTGCCCGGTCGAGCAGATCGACTCGAATCGGCCCCGGCTCGGCAGTCTGGCTGCCTGACGCCGGGACAGGAGTAAGCCAGACTGGGGCTTCGGGCACCCGCACCTGGGTCGGCCTCACCGGCTGGCCCAGCCGCCGAGCCTGTTCCCGGGTCATCATCGCACCGGCCAGGTCGACCTCGCGTACGCCTGGCTTTGGCCAAACTACTGGCGTTGGCTCGTAGCGTTCGTTGCTGGATCGGTCCTCGCCGTCCTGGCGGGCCGGAACGGCGAATGTGTCCACCACCGACAGCTGATCCGGTTGCAGATTTACCGACGCAGCTGCAGCCGCGTCGCGCGCCGGGGGTGCGACGGCGACCAGTGAAACAGCTACAGCCACTGCGAGAAGCGCCATTCCCGTCTGGCGCGCCCGATGCCGGCGTGTCGCTGGGCGAGGCAGGGTGGTTGACACTACGACCTCCGATACAAGCCGATGTCGGAAGGAGGGGAGTCGGATCATGAGGTGGCGCCGTACAGATTGCCGACCTCGCGGGCACTCACGCTGCCTGCGTAGACCGACACCTGGTCGATGCTTCCGGGGAAGAAGTTGCTCAGGGCCCCGTTCCAGCGTTCCCTGGCAAGCGTGAGGGCACCGGTGGCAGACCACGTCATCGGCGCGCTGAGCTGAACTGGTCCGGTGGTCTGCCCATTGACATAGAGGCTGATGGCACTGGTGCCTGCGTCGTAGACGCCCACCAGATGGACCCACTCACCCGGCACTGGCGTCACCGGCGAGGTCGCCAACGCCAAGGCCGGGCTGTCGGCGGCGTCGCTGCCCCGCATCCAGAAGCCCCATTGCTGGTCACCCGCGTCATAGCCGAGCACGAACGCTTCTACCTGTGCCCCGCCCTGGGCAACCGCAGCCGCGTTCTCTGTCGGCAGCGGATCGGACGGATCGCCGTCGAGTTGCACCCATGCCGAAACAGTGAACGACTGATCGGTCCGGACGACCGGTTGCTCGATCAGGGTGTAGGGGTCGGCCGTGGTCGCATACCCGGAATCGCCGTCGAACCAGGCGGCGTCGTCCTGATCCTGACCGTCAGTAGTGAACGCCGATGATGGTGGAGCAGCGTCCCATCCGCGCAAATAGATGTTGCGGCCCCAGTATTCCAGGTCAAGCGCCTGGTCACACCAGCAGTCCGCAGTGCCGGAAAAATCCCAGAACCCGACCCTGGGCGGGGACAGTACGCCGTTGCTGAACGGGACGCCCGCAGTCGGATCCTCGTTCGTGCCGTATAGATCGTCCGGAACCACTACTCGGTCCCAGATCCGCAGATCTGTGACCTCGCCACGCCAGGTGTCGGTCGGCGCTCCGTACCACAGCGCCCGACCTACCACGAGTGAACCTACAGCCGTCCACGGTGTCGCGGCTCGGCTGGTCTCCGCCGCCAGTTCACCGTTTACATAGAGACGCATGATGCCGAGCTCAGCGTCGTGGACGGCGGCAAGATGCGTCCATTTCCCGACGTCCGCAGCGGTTATCGGCACTACCGAGTCCGCTCGATGGTTGGAGCCGGTGGCGGGCGAATCGCCCATCATGAACGACCAGTATGGCACCGGCGGACTACCGAGATAACGGATGCCGAGATAGAAGCCGCTGAAGTCACTGTCGTCCTGACTGACCGCCGTGCGGTTTCCGGTGGTGAGTGCCGACGCTCGTACCCATGCCGTGACACTGAACGACTCAGCGGTATCCAACTCCGGCACGTTCGCCGTCGCGGTGCCATATATGTTGGTGGGCGACTCGGTCACGCTGTCGAAGAACGGAACACTCTCGCCGATCAGTCGGGTGTCGCTCGGCCATGTAACGTCACCCGCAGCGACAAGATCGCCGGAACTTCCCGTGATGTTGCTGAGACCCCGGTTGTTGATGGTATCCATCGGCCAGTGCCCGATAGGCGTAGATGGTGCCCCGACTAGGAACGAGTAAACGCTAGTCGGGCTCGGTGTGCCGGCGCTGTCCTTGCTGTAGACGTGTAGGGCGTTGTAGCCGTACCGGGGTGGCGTGAGCGTGAGTGTGTGGGAGGCACCCGGGGAAACTGAGACAGTTGTTCCAGGTGGGTTACTCCAGCCATAGACATAGGTGGTCACGTCTGTGGCGCCGGCGGTGAAGGTGAATGTGCCGGATTCTCCGGGACCGCCGTGCGCTGTCGGCCCGGACGGGTAGGTGGTGGAGCTGATCCCCGGGGCTGGCGGCGCGCTGGCGTTGACGGTGAACTGGCAGCTCGTGGACCAGTCGGAATCGTCATGACTGTCGTTGGCGCGCACTCGCCAGGCGTACGTTTTGCCTTCGGCCCCCGCCCCGAGATTGAGGGTGACCTCGCCGAAATTGTTTGCTGGACGCGACGGGCCGGTGACTAGGGTGGCTCCGCCACCCACTTGTCTCCACTCGAACGTGCCGACCAGGGTGTCCGATCCGTCCGAGTCGCGATACCGGGCACGCAGCGTCGGCGACGTCGTGCCGACGATACCGTTGCAGGCGACCGCCGACGTGGTCAGTTCGGTCGGGGTACCCGGTCGGGAGTTGTAGTTGACGATCAACCAGCTCTGGTCGACGTAGAACCTCTTCCACCTGTCCTGGTTCCACTCATACTGCCCAGAGGGGTTACAGGCACACAGTCCGACGGTGTAGCCGCTCCACTGCTGGTTGACCGAGTACTGCACGTCGTTGGTCACGGCGGAACCGCCGAACTCGACGTTGACGTCGTCCTGGATCACGCCGCACCCGCCGGCCTCGTTCGCGTTCGCGTCCTGCGCCCCGAGGTAGGCCGACGTTGGAAGTGGACGTGCGCCCCAGGACATCCGCGGTGTGTTGTTGATCCCTGCTGTCCGGAAGAGATGCACCCAGGTTGGCGAGCAGGACCAGGAGTGGTCGAGGCGCATACGCACCTCGGCGGAGAGGATCTGCTTGCTACGAACTGGCCAGATGTTGAAGCGGAAGTAGGACCGGTAAAGGACGTCGTCGTACGGATTCCGCCCAACCCACGCCTGGTTTTCCACATCCCAGTTGTTGTTGCTGTTGTTCGCGTACGCCCATGAGGTGCTCTTGTTGTCGAATGCCGGATCGATGAACACCGGGTAGGTCGTCTCCGGGCCGTTCAGCACCGCCGGGTCCGGCAGGACTTCCAGGTCGCCAGCGACAACGTCCACGTCGATCGCCGCCTTGGCGGCGGCCGGACCGGGGCCGGCAGCGGTCGACGGCTCCGGAGGTTCTGCAGCAGCAGTAACGGCGCCGCGTCCGCCGTCGGTTACCTCGCCGCCGTTTGCCGGGTCGACCGACGAGTCCCACATCGACGCGGTCGGGGTGACCCCGACCGTCCGCCCTTGGGAGTTGGCAAGTCGGAGCCCGCCATCGGGCAGCGGCTCCGGAGCAATGTCACCACCGAGGATGTAACGCACTCGGGCCAAGTCCGGGTGGGCTGCCGCTTGAGCGGTCTTGACCTCCAAGACGTGCTTGAAGCCTGTCGCCGTGGCCATCACATGCAGGTCGACGTCCGGTAGAACCGAGGCGTACACAGCCGTGTCAGCTTGCACGGTCGGCGTAGGAAGCGGATCAGGCCACGACAGGGTGAGGTCTTCTCCGTCGACCTGCAGGGTTACCAGCGGGGCCGTTCCGCCACCGCTGAATGTCACGTCGGCAGTCGTCGCCGCCGGGGCGAGCCGGCCATCCGGCTGCGCCACCAAATCGGTCGATACCGGCGCCCACGAGTCGGTCCCGGTCCGGATCCGCTGAGGCACGACGGCCGACTCCAGCGTGCGGGTGCCGTCAGGTTCCACGTAGACCTGGGAATACTCGTCACGCTCATCGAGGGCCTCGACACGGGCGGCACAAGCACGCGCGATCCGCTCGGCCTCAGCCGACGTGGCGACCTGGTCCACGCACTGGGGCTGAGGCGGTTCGGCTTCCGCAGGCGTAGACGAGAGCACAACCACACCAGCCAGCATCAGCACGATAGCCGCCAGGGTCCGCACCCAACGTCGGTGCGGGGTACTCGAACGGGTCAGGACAGGCGGTGTCACGCTGGCATCCACTAAGACTCCCGTGACTTGATCGCGGTCTTGGGCAAGTTCTGATCGAGGCAGCATCGCTACCGCTGATGCGCCGAAGCGGGCTACGTCAGTGGATGCGGTTCGGTGTCAACCAGGCCCGGACGGGGACCTGAGTCGGCTTCGATTCGGCTCAGCGTCAGTGCGGCGGCTGTGGCTGCTGCGGTGGTGGTGGCCAGGCTCTGTGGCCAGCGATGTCGTGGGCGGCTCGGACGGATCGGCGGCGTCTGGGCAGCATCCACTAGGGACCCCCGTGGCTATGTGACATGTACGTCCGACCCTAGAGATCCACGTCCGTATCTGTAAAGGGGGTATCACGATCCGCTACCACAAACCCCCCTCACCGGACATCGAACAACACAGAGTCATCAGTCGGGTACGACCGGCCACGCGTACAACTCTGACGAAAACCCGTCGACGTTGAGCCGAGCCACCCGTCCACCGATCGACGGAGTTCATAAGTCCACTAGTGACGGCAGGATGGGTCGGGTCGAGCATCCCAGGAGGTGGTAGCCATGTCCCCGTCCGTGCTGAACTCGTCCGTACCGCGCCGACGACTGGGCCGGGAGCTGCGTCAACTGCGCGAGCGGCTGACCCCGCTGCCGCAGACGTCGGTCGCCAGCGAGCTGGAGTGGTCGGCGACGAAGCTGTGGCGGATGGAGTGCGGCGAGGTCCCGATCCGCTCCGGCGACGTCGTGCTGCTCTGCGAGTTGTACGGCGTCGAGGAGGAGACCACCGAGATCCTTGCCGCGTTGGCGACCAAGACCCGGGAGAAGGGCTGGTGGCACGACTACGCCAGCCTGCCGTCCTGGTTCGAGCTGTACGTGGGCCTGGAAGAGGCCGCCAGCCGGATCCGCGTCTATCAGAGCCAGCTCATCCCGGGCGTGCTGCAGACCCGGGAGTACGCCACCGCAGTCTTCACCAAGGACGTCGACGGCGTGCCCCGTCACCAGATCGCCGACCGGGTCGCGGTGCGGCTGGGCCGGGCCCGACTACTGACAGAGATGATGGAGAAGAGCACCTCCCGCCGAGGTCTGACCCAACCACTGACTGACCTCGGGTCCTCATCGGGATCTGTCGACCTCGGTCGGGAGGT
>JGI12574J12772_1000293_pt1 | contig 14664 bp, 16 predicted proteins | sample TtaePargueraPR_2_FD_12772 | JGI IMG/M metagenome (IMG submission 12772)
TTTGCATTTTCGGCGAACGCAAAAGTGCGTCGGCCGACGGGAAGTTTCGCAAAAACTATTACGTACCGGAATCCGTTTCCATCGCCACCGGCTTTCTGATTTCCGCCCTGCATCGCGCAGGACTTGCAACATTAACGCACACTCCGAACCCGATGAGCTTCCTGACCGAGATATGCCAACGCCCGGACCACAACAAACCCTATATTCTTCTGGTCACTGGATATCCGGCAGCGAATGCGACGATCCCGAAACATGCGACCGAGAAAAAGGACCTCTCGGAAATCGCGACCTTCTTCTGAGGTTTGGCAGCTTTCCAAACAAAAGCCCCGCAATATGTGCGGGGCTTTTTCATTTGGCGGAACCAGATATTTAATGCCCGATCGGCAGAACAAGACGCACGCGAAGTCCGCCGCCCGGCGCATCTTCAAGAAAGACATCGCCGCCATGACCGCGCGCTGAGTCGCGCGCGATTGTCATACCAAGGCCGACACCACCCGTCGCCTGATTGCGGGATTCCTCAAGACGATAGAACGGCTTGAACACGTCCTCACGCTTGTCGACCGGAATGCCCGGACCATCGTCGTCAAACACGATTTCATAATCCTGCCCGCGACGTCCGGCACGCACCGACAGATTATTGGCATAACGACCGGCATTGGACATGATATTAGCAAGGCAGCGCCGCACGGATTGCGGACGTAGATCCATTTCCAGACTATCGGCAATATGCAGATCAATCTGCTGGCCATCCCGAAGGGATTCGCCAACCTGATCGGTAATCAGCTTGCCGATATCGGTCGGTACGGCCTTTTCGCCCTCTTCACCGCGCGCAAAGGCAAGATAGGCATCGACCATGCGTTCCATATCGACGACGTCCTGTTTTAGCGCATCGACACCCGGCAGCGAACCCTGCATCGCCAGTTCCAGCTTCATGCGCGTTAGTGGCGTGCGCAGATCATGCGACACCCCAGCCAGCAAGGCAGTTCGTTGTGACAAATGACGTGCGATACGGTCGCGCATCGAAATGAAGGAAGACGCTGCCAATCGTACCTCGGCCGCCCCTTCGGGCTTAAAGGTATCGACTTCAACCCCCCGACCAAACTGGTCGGCAGCCTTTGCAAGACGGCGGATTGGACGGACCTGGTTGCGCATGAACATCACGGCAACGCCGTACAGGATCAGTGCCGAACCGGCGATCCACATAAAGAAGATATAAGTGGTCGAGGAATAAAGACGCTTGCGCGGTGCAACCACCGACAGGACCCCGTCCTTCAACTGCACCCGGATTTCCAGTTTGCGGTCATCAACATCAAGATCGAAGAAGAACGGACGCTGCAAACGTTCATTCAGGGCATTGAACAATTCCTGGGAGACAAGCCCGAAGGGCGGCTGGGTGATTTGCCGTTCAAGGATTTCATCTGGTTCGAACAGGATATCAAGCTGCAAGCGCGTGCGTGCCGAATGTTGTAGCCATTCGAAATGATCCGCATCCGGATATTCGCCAAGATAATCAATGACGAAAGCAATATCACCGGCAAGGCCCCGGCTCAGCTGGCGCGCAACCGTGTCCCAATGCCGCTCGAAGAAAATCAGCACGGTGACGATCTGCAACAGCAGCATCGGCGTCATCAGGATCAACAGCGACCGCCCCAGAAGACCTGACGGCATCAGCGATTTGATCCATCCTGTTTTTCCGCTGCCCAATACCCTTATCCTTATCCGTGTTCGTCGCGCCGACGGTTCGACGCTCTGTCTTTAATCCACATACAGCACATAGCCCCGTCCGCGTACAGTCTGCAAGTATCTTGGTTGCTTCGGATCTTCCTCGAACTTGCGCCGAAGGCGCGTCACCTGCACATCAATACTGCGCGATGCCCCCGGATCAATGGCGTTGCCCCCCATCATTTCGTGAAGATCTTCGCGGGTTGTCGCTTCGCCGCGCCGCCGAACAAGGGCCGCCAAAAGTGCCTGCTCCGAACTTGTCAGATAGATATGTTCCGATCCGCGCTGCAAGGTCATCCGGCTGACATCAAAGGTGAAGCCACCAAACTGCGCCGTGGTCGATGCCTCGCCACGCATCTCGTCGGTGATCGGTACCGGTGCTACGGCGTAACGCCGTAAAATGGCTTCGATCCGTAGCACAAGCTCACGCGGCTCAAACGGCTTGGCAAGGTAATCATCGGCCCCCGCCTCAAGCCCGGAAATGCGGTCTTCGGTTTCCGAAAGTGCCGTCAGCAGAAGGATAGGCACCTTGGACCCTTCATCCCGAAGGCTGCGCGCAAGATCAACCCCTTTTTCACCGGGCATCAGAACATCCAGCACCAGAAGGTCAAACTGCAACCCGGCAAGGCTCGACCTTGCTTCGGCGGCATTTCGCGCCGCCGAGACGACAAAACCGTTTTCGCCAAGATAGCGGGTCAGCAGATCACGCAGACGATCATCATCATCGACCACAAGAATATGCGGCTGATCCTGATTTGTCATACGCGGCTCTCCTGAAAGCTGAACATTTGAAACGCTTTATCCTATGCGAGTTAGGCAAAAAAAAGTTTCAAAATTGTATCTGTCCAAAAGACAGCGGATCAGGCCATCATCCTGATCCGCTTGATGTAGCACGACTGAAATCAAGACCCGCTTTACACTAGCTGGCCCGGCGGCGCATACCGGGCGGGCTGTCGTCGGTGAAACGGGCACGGTCCGGTTCTTCGAGCATGCCCAGCATCACCTTGCGGAACCCTTCAACCGCCTCGGCCCCGGCTTCGCGATAGGCGGCCGCGATCAGACCCCGCTGGTTTTCGGTCAGTTCACGTTCGAGCGCATCACCCTTTTCCGTCAGGGTCAAAAGCCGCTGGCGGCGATCCTGCACACCGGTTTTCTGATCAATAAATCCTTCGCGCACGAGCTGTCCCAAAACACGCGACAGGGACTGCTTGGTGATTTTTAGAATCGACAGAAGCTCGCTTACCGTTATGCCGGGGTTCCGACTTACGAAATAAATGACCCGGTGATGGGCGCGACCGAAATTATATTGCTCAAGAATCTGATCTGCCACTGCCGTGAAATCGCGATAGGCATAGAACAGCAGTTCAATACCTTGCCTAAGCTCTTCTTCCCGCAGAAAAAGCGGGTTTACCTTGCGTGTTGAGATATCAGCCATGCTTTTCCGTTATGTCAGTTATATTGACATATTAATCGATGAATGTTACTCCGGCCAGACAATTAAGGACATAAAGTTACGTCCAAGTGCCCTTTTGAATTGGAATCTGGCAAATGATCACTCCGACCTTCGACAACCGTGATGGTTTTATCTGGTATAATGGCGAACTTAAACCCTGGCGTGAAAGCACCCTCCATGTGTTGAGCCACGCAGTCCATTATGGCAGTGCCGTCTTCGAAGGGGAACGGGCTTATAACGGTAAAGTGTTCAAACTTGCCGAACATGGCCAGCGTCTGATCAAATCGGGCGAAATTCTCGATATGAAAGTGCCTTATAGCGCGGCTGAACTTGATGATGCGGTCATTGAAACGCTGGCAGCCAACAATATCACCGATGGCTATATCCGCCGCATTGCATGGCGCGGTAGTGAAATGATGGGTGTTTCGGCCCAGACCACGCGCATCAATGTCGCGATTGCCACTTGGGAATGGCCAAGCTATTTCAAACCGGAAGAACGCCTGAAAGGCATCCGTCTGGCGCTTTCGAAATGGGCCCGTCCGGCCCCGAATACCGCGCCGACTTCGGCCAAAGCTGCCGGTCTTTACATGATCTGCACCCTGTCGAAACATGAAGCGGAACGTAACGGCTTTGCCGATGCGCTGATGCTTGATTACCGTGGCCAGATTGCCGAGGCGACCGGGGCGAACGTGTTCTTTGTCAAGGATGGCAAAATCCACACGCCGACCCCGGATTGCTTCCTGGATGGTATTACCCGCCGTACCGTGATCGGGCTTGCCAAAGCCCGCGGTTTCGAGGTGATCGAGCGCGCGATAATGCCGGAAGAAATGGCAGAATTCGAGGAATGCTTCCTGACCGGAACGGCTGCAGAGGTCACCCCGGTAGCCTCCATCGCCGATTACACCTTTACCCCGGCGCATGTTTGCAAGACGCTGATGGAAGACTATATGGCTCTGGTACGCGGTGAAAAAAACGCGGTTGCCGCTGAGTAGTAAAATTCAATAATCGACCAGATTATTCACTTTTAATGAAAAATAGCCCGGCACCCGTTTGCCGGGCTATTTTTTGATTTCAGGACAAAACGCATCATGACGGCACGATTCCCACAAAAGTCTGATGATATACAAAACACCGATCATACCCTGCTCTATCAGACCCATTCCCCGTTTGCGCGCAAGGCATTGGTCTTTGCCCTCGAATGCGGACTGGGCGACCGGATCGAGGTGATCCATCAGGAAACCAGCCCGACCAATCGCAATGACCGTGTTTTTGCAGCCAACCCGCTCGGCAAGGTGCCGGTTCTGATCCTGCCTGACGGCATGGCTTTGTTTGATTCGGATGTAATCTGCGAGTATCTCGACAGCCTGCATACGGGCCGGAAACTGATCCCGGCTACGGGAGCGGAACGCTGGAAAGCCCTGCGTTTGCAGGCATTGGCGCAGGGTATGTGTGATGCCGGCGTGCTGTATCGCTGGGAAACCAATCGCCGCCCTGAAAATCTGCGTTACCCGCCGTTGGCAGAAGGGCAGAAAACCAAACTGATCGAAGCCTTCGATTATCTCGAAAGCGAACTTGATCCCAAAGCAGCACTCAATGGCGGTCATATTGCGCTGGCGACCGGGCTTGACTGGATCGCATTTCGCGAACTGGCCGATTTCAGAACCGGCCGCCCAAGATTGAGCCAATGGTATGAGGATTTCTGTGACCGGCCATCAATGACGCAAACCGGCTTTAGCGGCCAGACTCACGACTAGCCCGAAACCTGAAATCCGACACAGATATGCAAAGGCCGCCCGGATACCAGGCGGCCCTTGCTATTCCTCATACAATTTATTTACGGCCAGTTGGCTTCCGGCGGCAGCGACATCAGGATCGCCTCGGTATTGCCACCGGTCATCAGGCCAAAGCGCGTGCCGCGATCATGAAGCAGGTTAAACTCGACATAACGCCCGCGCTTGATCAATTGGGCACGGCGCTCATCGTCGGTCCATGGCTTGTTGTAATGGCGTTTGACCAGTTCGGGATAGATATCGCGAAAGGCACGGCCGACATCCTGCGTGAAGGCAAAATCCGCATCCCAGTCGGCCTCGAGATAATCATAGAAAATGCCGCCAACCCCGCGCGGTTCGTTCCGGTGCGGCAGGAAGAAATATTCATCGCACCATTTTTTGAACCGGTCGTAATAATCATCGCCATGCGCATCACAGGCGGCCTTTAAGGCACCGTGAAAATCGGCCGTGTCGGCATCCTTGGGGAAAACCGGGGTGAGGTCGGCCCCACCGCCAAACCATGCCTTGGTGGTCACGATATGGCGGGTATTCATGTGAACAGCCGGGACATGCGGCGAACAGGGATGGGCCACCAGTGAAATGCCCGCCGCCCAGAAATTCGGGTTTTCGGCAGCACCGGGGATTTCAGCGCGGAATTTTTCGGAAAATTCGCCATACACGGTCGAGATATTGACCCCGACCTTTTCAAACACACGGCCCTTCATGACCGACATTTCACCGCCGCCCTGACCTTCGCCGCGTTCCCAGCTTTTGCGTTCAAACCGCCCGGCAGGTTGATCGGCAAGCGGTCCGGTATAGCTGTCTTCGAGCGCCTCGAAACTGGCACAGATTTCATCGCGCAACTGGCGGAACCAGTTCCGCGCTGTTTCCTTGTGCTCTTCGATCTTTTGGGCGATCAGATCGTTATCAGTACTGGTCATCAGGCCTTCTCCGGAAAGCTGCTGGTTTGTCGAAGGGCCTCACCCAATGTCATGGCGGTTGCCATAGCAACGTTAAGTGACCGCATTCCGGGTTTTAACGGAATAACGACGCGGGCATCGACATAATCATGCACCTGATCGGGCACACCACTGCTTTCGGAGCCCAGCATCAGAATATCATCCGGTCGATAGTCAAAATCGCAATAGGGCACCGCCCCCTTGGTCGTCAGCAATACCAGACGCCCCGGGCCGCCGAGGTCAGAAGAAAACCACAGGGCTCGATAATATCAACGGGAACGCCAAGACATGCCGCCATGCGCAGGATTGTACCGGTGTTCTGGGGAATGTCGGGTTCGAACAGACAGATTCTCATAACGCCCTATAGACTCGTAATATTTTCGACCTGAAATCCGGGCGCAAAACCTTACAAAATTACGCCGATATATCGCCATTAGACTTATTTGGAATAAGACGAGACAAGGATATAACCACTTGGTTGTGAATACGCCAGCCTGTTAGAAAACGCTACGTTCGCTTCCATTGTGCAGCGCAAAACCAAATAGGCAAATCGAATGCGAACAATTTGCAACTCCAAGTTCCCCTTAACAAACCCCTTTTTTGTTAGTATACGAACCCGGTTTCAGGCCTGAAGGCTTTGGGGCAAAAGCATTGTTTGATTTCCGTCAATGGAAATTAAAGGTGTTTGCCCTAAGTGTGCAGTTGGGCATTCCGCATGCCTGTTTTGGGGGCAGAAAGAGGAATACATTATGTCGCAAACGGTGCAATCATCCGGGGATCATAACCCGGACGAGAACCGCAGGGATTTCCTGACCCTGGCGACCACGGCAGTCGGTGTTGTTGGCACCGGCATGGCGCTGTGGCCGTTCGTGGACAGCATGAACCCGTCCAAGGACGTTCTTGCGCTGGCCTCGGTCGAAGTTAACCTGTCAAATATTCCGGTCGGTCAGGCCATCAAGGTCATGTGGCGCGGTAAACCCGTATTCATCCGCCACCGTACCGAGCGTGAAATCAACGAGGCCGAAGAGGTCGCACTGAACGAGCTGGTCGATCCGCAATCCGATGAAGCCCGTGTCCAGAAAAAGGAATGGCTAATCGTGGTCGGCGTTTGCACCCATCTGGGCTGCATCCCGATGGGCACGGCAACCGGTGAGACACGCGGTGATTATGATGGATGGTATTGTCCGTGCCACGGGTCGCATTACGATACGTCCGGTCGTATCCGCAAAGGTCCGGCACCGCTGAACCTTGTCGTACCGACCTACACCTTCCTCACCGACACTTCGGTTCAGATCGGCTAAGGAGCAGGTAGATGAGTGCACCCGTTTGGAATAACAAGGTGGTGAAATGGGTCGATGACCGTCTTCCGGTCTTCTCCATGCTGCACCATTCCGCATATGAATATCCGACCCCGAAAAACCTGTCCTATATGTGGAACTTCGGTTCTTTGGCCGGTTTTGTTCTGGTGACGATGATCCTCTCCGGGATTTTCCTGGTGATGAACTACACCCCACATGCCGATATGGCGTTCTGGTCGGTCGAGCGCATCATGCGTGATGTGAATTATGGCTGGCTGATCCGCTATATCCACATGAACGGCGCATCGATGTTCTTCATCTGCGTCTATATCCATATTTTCCGTGGCCTGTATTACGGGTCTTACAAAGCCCCGCGCGAAATGCTGTGGTGGATCGGTATCCTGATCCTTCTGGCGATGATGGCAACCGCCTTCATGGGCTATGTCCTGCCGTGGGGCCAGATGTCCTTCTGGGGTGCGACGGTTATTACCAACCTGTTCTCGGCCTTCCCAATCATCGGTGATCCGCTGGTGACCTGGCTGTGGGGCGGCTTCTCGGTTGATAACCCGACGCTGAACCGGTTCTTCTCGCTGCATTACCTGATGCCGTTCGTGATCCTTGGCCTCGTGGTTTTGCATGTCTGGGCACTGCACACCGTGCGGTCAAACAACCCGACTGGCGTTGAAATCAAGACACCGCAGGATGCGATCCCGTTCCACCCGTACTATACGATCAAGGATCTGTTCGGTATGGGCGTGTTCCTGATCTTCTTCCTGTTCTTCGTGTTCTTTGCACCGGACTTCTTCGGCGAGCCGGATAACTATATCCCGGCGAATCCGCTGGTGACCCCGCCGCATATCGTGCCGGAATGGTACTTCCTGCCGTTCTACGCGATCCTGCGGTCGATCGACTTCACGATCTTCGGTATTCCGGCAAAGCTGCTTGGCGTGCTTGCGATGTTTGCATCCATCATCGTTCTGTTCGTCATTCCGTGGCTTGATACCTCGAAGGTGCGCAGCTCCAAGTTCCGCCCGGTTTACAAGTGGTTCTTCCTGATCCTGTTTATTGACTGCTTTATCCTTGGATATTGCGGCAAGAAGGCCCCGGACGACTACTTCATGGGTATCGAAGGACTTAAAGTCATCACCGTTGGCCAGCTGGCAACGCTTTACTACTTTGCGCATTTCCTGCTGGTCATGCCGATTGTGGGTAAACTGGAACGGCCCAAACCGCTTCCGGCCAGTATCAGCGAATCCGTTCTTAAGGGAGGCGCAAATGCGTAAGTTTGCATTGACCGCCATTGCCGCGGCATTCGCACTATCCGCCTTTGCCGGCACGTCGGCAAAGGCCTGCCTTTGCCGGCACGTCGGCAAAGGCTGCGGGCGATGCCCCGGTTCCGGAAGCACAGGACTGGAGCTGGCAGGGGCTTTTTGGCACCTATGACCGTGCGCAGCTTCAGCGTGGTTTCCAGGTCTATAAGGGCATCTGTGCCGGTTGCCACAGCCTTCGTTTCATTGCGTTCCGTAACCTGGAAGGCATTGGTTTCAACGAAGATCAGATCAAGGCGATTGCGGCGGAATACGATATCGAAGACGGTCCGAACGATGATGGTGACATGTTCACCCGTCCAGGTATTGCGTCGGACTATTTCCCGTCGCCCTTCCCGAACGACAAGGCAGCAGCTGCGTCGAACGGCGGTGCGGTTCCGCCCGATCTGTCGCTGGTGGCCAAGGCACGCCTGCATGGTCCGGATTATGTTTATGCCCTGCTGACCGGTTACGAGGAAGAAGCACCTGAAGGCTTCGATCTTGCGGAAGGCAAGCATTACAACCACTACTTCCCGGGTCATCAGATTTCGATGGCACCGCCGCTTTATGAAGAAGCGGTCGAGTACACCGATGGCACCCCGATGACGGTGGAACAGCACGCGCATGACGTTGTCGCGTTCCTGAACTGGACGGCACAGCCGGAACTTGAAGCCCGCAAGGCAATGGGCCTTAAGGTTCTGCTGTTCCTGATCGTTCTGACCGCGATGCTGTATGCGGTGAAACGCAAAATCTGGCGTGATATCGAACATTAAGCGTTCGCCATGTCACCAAAAAATCAAAGGCCGTCGGGAAACCGGCGGCCTTTTTCGTGGTGCTAACCGGGACAATGAATGAAACCGAATTGGAAGCCTAGTACGCGAAATATTCCGTGACCAGCCGGTCGATTTCGCCGCTTTGCTTCATATCAAGCAATACACGGTCAAGGTCATTGGCGAACTTATCGCGATAGGGCCATTTGCCATCGGGATCCGGGCCGAATGCGACATAACCGAATTCGCGCGCGATGATCGCGACCTCGTTGAATTTGCGCGCAATGTCCGGGTCCGTGCGCAATTCACGCAGGCCCGCCAGGATGGCCATCCGTTCATTGACATAACAGTCCACCCGCCCGGCCATCAGAAAGCGCAGATTGCTCTCGGTGGTGTTGCCTTCTTCAAGTTCGATATCGCCCTTCTCGACCATATCAAAAAAGGGGGCTCCGGCCATGCGGTAGCCAGCATTATTGGCAAATCTGGCACCTTTGAAATCGCGCGGGAAATGGTCGAGCCGATGGCTTCGGACATAGTCGTCATTGCAGATCGCAACCACCGTTTCCTGAAGGATCGGCACGGAATAGCGTTCAATCCAGTCGCGGCTTTCACGATAATAGGGCGGGAAATATCCGAATATCTGCCCGGATTGCAACAAATCCATGCCCCGTTTGAACGGCATGGCGGCAAAGCTTACATGGTAGTCGGGCAGTTTGCGGAATGCCTCGCGCAGGATGCGGACATAAATTCCGGCGGGCTGAACGCCATCTTCGAGATAGGCATAGGGGATATTGTTTTCCTCGCCAAACAGTTCGATCCGTATCGGTTCCTTCGCCGATGCAGTACCGCACAATAACAGCGATATCAGCGCAGCCCGAAGCCACACTGCCCTTTTGCCAATCCCGTTATGCATTTTTTCTTGTTTTCCCAGCAAACGCCAAGACTGTTATTTCGCGATTGCAGCAACAAAGGTCAATCCCCGGAAGCTGCGCAATCTGATTTCCCGGCTGGATCATCGGCGCGTTTTTCACATGTCAGCAGCTTGCCCTGATGGCTTTGATTGCCATCGGCCGGGCGCAGGGGTGGCACGGAAACCGGGATATGCACAAGGCGGCGCTTGCGCGCTGGAGTGCCGGTGCTGGCGTAAAGCTGTTTGCCGGCTTCGACAATCGAGACACCCGCAAATGCCTTGAACAGACGCGATCCGACATTTTCAAATACCTGCGACCAGCGCAGCAGAAACCGTCGCTGGGTCGGGGGCAGGAACAATGCACGACTGTGCTGCACGGGCAGGAACATATTTTCGCGCATCAGGTTTTGAAGCTGCGACACACTATAGGGATGGCCAAAGCCAAAGGGTGTATTTTCCGACCAGGACCAAAGCGAGCTTCGGTTCGGTGTTACCACCACGATCCGGCCATTGGGGGTTAAAATCCGCCAGCATTCGCGCATCAGACGGCGCATGGAATCGGAATGTTCAACCAGATGCACCAGCAGGATGCGGTCGACCGAGCTGTCAGGCAGCGGCAGCATGGTTTCTTCGGTCAGGGCAACATGGTTGGGATCATCGGCCGGCCAGTGCACGCATCCCTGCTGGGCAGGCATAAAAGCCAGTACGCGTTCCGCCTCGCCCATGAAGGGGCGCAGATAGGGCGTGGCATAACCAAAACCGAGCACGCGCATGCCGCGCACATCCGACCACATGACGCGCAAACGGCGCCGAATCAGACGGCGGGCGGCCTGCCCGAGGCTTCCGGCATAAAAGCGGTGAAGATCAACAACATCCTGACGCATGAAAATAGCCTAGCATCGAGTGATACGGGCGGGAACTTATTTACGTACCCGTCGCCTCATAGAAGCGTAAAAACTTTGCATGATGCGTGATTGTTTTAAGAAGCCGCAACCTGTTAGGCTAGCCGCAAACAGCATTCACAGATGTGAGGTCGGCCATGTCCGCAGGCGACGTTTTTGTCATTCCGTGTCTTTCCGATAACTACACCTATCTCGTGCGGTGCCATGAAACCGGCACGACGGCGATTGTCGATCCCGGCGAAGCAGGCCCGGTGATCAGCGCGCTTGAAGATCACGGCTGGTCGCTTGATATCGTGATCAATACCCACCATCACAATGATCATATCGGCGGCAATGGCGAGCTGATCACCAAATACGATGCAAAGCTTATTGGCCCCAGGGCAGAAACGGCACGCATTCCTGGCATGGATCAGAAAGTTGCCGAAAGTGATACGGTTATGATCGGCAAGCTTTCCGGGCAGGTGTTTGACGTGCCAGGCCATACCAGCGGCCATATCGCATTTTATTTCCCGGCGGTATCGGCCCTGTTTTCGGGCGACAGTTTATTTGCGCTGGGCTGCGGACGGTTGTTTGAAGGAACGCCTGATCAGATGTGGCAATCGCTGCAAAAATTTCGCGATTTACCGGGCGAGACGCTGGTCTATTGCGGGCATGAATATACCCAGTCCAATGCCCGGTTTGCCGCAACGATTGAAACCGGAAATGTCGCGCTTAAGGCGCGCTGTGCGGAGATTGACGATCTGCGCGCACGCGGTATCCCGACCATTCCATCACGTCTGGACAAAGAACTGGCGACCAACCCGTTCCTGCGCGCCGATCATGCATCGGTCGCCAGCGACCTTGGCATGGAAAGCGCGACTGCCACCGAAATCTTTGCCGAAATCCGCGGGCGGAAGGATCGCTTTTAAAGCAATCCACTCAATACTCACACTTGAGGTCGCAAAAGGAAATTGCCGCCAAGGCAATTTCCCATTACTGCGATCCTATAACAGAAAGCAGCTCACCGAGGCTTATTCAGGAATACGGCCGTAAACGTCATCAAGACGTTCAATATCATCCTCGCCAAGATAACTTCCGGATTGAACTTCGATAAGCTCCAGCGGAATTTTCCCAGGGTTTTCCATCCGATGCACTGCACCAACCGGGATATAGGTTGACTGATTTTCGCCAAGCAAGAACTTCTTGTCGTCACAGGTAACCAATGCACTCCCTTTGACCACGATCCAGTGCTCGGCGCGATGGTGGTGCCGTTGCAGCGAGAGCTGGGCCCCGGGTTTTACGGTGATCCTTTTGACCTGATAGCGATCACTGTGATCGATGCTGTCATAATCACCCCATGGGCGGGCAACCCGACGATGTTCAATGGCCTGACCCTGATTTTGCGCAACCAGTTCACCCACAATATTCTTGATCCCTTCAACATCAGCGGAAGAACTGACCAACAAGGCATCAGGCGTATCGATGACAATTAGGTCCTTTGTACCCAATGTGACGATCAGTCGACGTTCTGTCCCGTGAACAACCGTGTTTTCCGAGCGGAACATGCGAACGTTTTCTTCAACGCCCAGAACACAGTTCCCATCGGCCAACTTTGTGCCCAGATCTGACATGGCATTCCAGCTACCAACATCGCTCCAACGCCTTGGAACGGCGCAACAAGAACATTGTCAGCGCGCTCCATCACCGCATAGTCGATGCTCTTTGGCACCGCGTCTGCAAATTTGTCCCCCGGGCGCAGAAAATTGCCATCCCGTTTCGCATTTTCTATTGCTTCACTGCATGCTTCAAAAGTGGTGGGTTCAAACTGCGCAAGTGTATCACTCAAGACATCCGCACGGACAAGGAATATCCCTGCGTTCCAGAGATGCTTTCCGGACGAAAGGAACTCCATTGCGGTTTCAAGATCAGGTTTTTCAAGAAACTTCGCGGATTTCCGAATTCCGGGTCCGGCTTCCTCTCCTGTTTCGATGTAACCGTACGCCGTGCTTGGTGACGTAGGCTGCACACCGAAAGTAACGATGTTGCCATTCTTTGCATAATCCGCAGCAGCAGTTACCATTTTGCGGAAAAGTTGATCATCAGGAATGAAATGATCTGCCGGACAGAAAAGTAAAATCTTTTCCGGATTTTCCAGCCGGGCATGGCAAGCAGCAAGCGCCATTGCAGGAGCCGTGTCTTTTGCAATCGGCTCAAGAATCTGGGTCAGTCTTAACCTAGCTTTTTCAGCCGCTTCTTCGACAAAGAAACGATGTTCTTCACCCGACAATGCCAAAATCTCGCCAAATGGTGAAAGCCTCTCGAAGGTGAGTTCAAGCAAGGATTTACCATGATAGACAGGAATGAATTGTTTGGGAAACCCCTTGCGTGACAGGGGCCACAAACGCGTCCCGGAACCACCACAAAGCACAACAGGTGTTATTTCTTGTATATTCATTTCAAAGGTCATTCCCAGACACTATCAAGCCAAAATCAATACTCCGTTATAGTTGTAAACAGCCCGCCGTTCCAAGAGGTTAAAACTGTAGCCGACCAATAAATCGCCCCGACAATCAAATATCCAACGACTTCAGAGTGATGCAACTATTCAGCTATCTGATCAGGCCATCTGTTTGAACAGGACGTTCTGATCAAGCAGATAGCGGGAAAACAATGGCAGGCTGGCCGCCCCGATGGCGCGGGCGGCACTGCCGACGACACCCTGTTCGATATGCGGAGTGGCGATGCCCTGCAGGTCGAGTTTCAGCGTTGCCTTGCGTGTGGCATCGACGATTTTGGCGCAGACATCGGTGGGGAAGCCGCCATCAACAATAACGGCTTCGAAATCAATCACAGAGCAGACCGAGGTAATGGCAATTGCAAGGCCGCGCGCGGTGTGATCAATCCAGAGATCAAGGGTTGCGCCAAGCTGATGCCAGTAATCGGGGTCTTTCCACAAACGGGCGGGATCACGGCCTTCGCGGGTCAGCATTTCTTCGAGCACAAAGATGGATGCCTGATCGATCAACTGGCTGGGATGGCCGGAACGCGAGGGCACAGGCATCGAGCCAAAAGCCCCGGCATTGCCGGTTTTACCGGCATAAAGCGCCTGATTGAGAACGACCCCGCCGCCGATGAAAGAGCCGATAAAAAAATAGGCAAAGTCGGAATAATTCGGCCCCGCCCCAAAGACCAGTTCCGCCCCGCAGGCCGCCGTTGCATCGTTCTGCTGAAAGACCGGAAACGGTACGATTTCGCCAATGGTATCGATCAGATCGACTTCGCGCCAGGCGCTCATATCTTCGGGTGGCGCGCCGACTTCTTCGACCCAGTTCCATAATTCAAACGGCGCGGCAATGCCGATCCCGGCGATGCGTTGGCGCTGGGCAGTGGATAGCCCGCCGGACAATTGTTCGACCGAGGCGCGGACGAATTTGCGGATGCCATCGGGGGTCGGGTATTTATAGGCTTCGTTCAGACTGGCCCGCACCGTGCCAACAAAATCCATCAGGATCAGTTCGGCACTGCGTCGTCCGATTTTAAGGCCGAAGGAAAAAACACCATCCGGGTTAAGCGCCATCGGGATCGATGGTTTGCC
>JGI12574J12772_1000299_pt1 | contig 14318 bp, 14 predicted proteins | sample TtaePargueraPR_2_FD_12772 | JGI IMG/M metagenome (IMG submission 12772)
GATATTCGACCCCGCCGATATCAGGCAGCCTGGCAACGGCAGCCAGAAGGGCGGTGTGGGCAGCGGCATTTGCCGGGTGTTTTTCCACAAGAACGGTCAGTTCGGCAATCGCGCTTGCAATATCGCCACACCGCAATTCGATATCGGCAATTTCAAGATCGATTTCGATCCTGCCCTTGGCAAGGCGCTTGGCGGTTTTAAGGATCGCGATCGCCTTGGCATAGTCGCCTTGCGCCGAGAGCGCGCGGCCCAAACCGTGCAGGGCCGGGACATGACGGGGATCGATGCTAAGCGCGCGCTGATACAGGTTTTGCGCCATGCCGGGATAGCCAAGCCGCAGCGAAACATCCCCGACACGGCAAATCATATCGGGGGTGATGCCGGCGGCCTCGGCGGCGCGGTCAAGCGATGTCAGGGCGGCTTCTTCCTGCCCCAGTGCGTGCAATGCCTCGCCAAATAACAATAGGCCTTCGTAATGATCTGGTTTAAGGCCCAGCAACCGCCCCAGAAGGTCCACCGTCTGCCCGATATGGCCGCGGGGCATTTCAAGGCGGGCGAGATGATAAAGGGCAGTGGGGAAATCGCCGTGATAGCTGATGGCCTGGCGGAATTCGTCTATGGCCTTTTCGATCTGTCCGGTGCGCGTTCCAGTGCAATCGCGAAATTGCACCGAACGGCAGGATTGGCACCAAGCCGGGGCAGGCAGCTATCAAACAGTTCAAGGGCCTCGCGGTGGCGGTCAATGCCGGTCAGAAGAGTCGCCAGCAGATGTTCGACTTCGGGATTTCCGGGCGAAAGCGACAGGGCACGACGGTAAATCTTCTCGGCCTCATCAGGACGGTTGCCTTCATGCGCGCTTAGTCCACGCCTGAGCAGGGTCTTGAGATCGGCCGACATCGATATGCTTTACCTCGTAAGATGGACAGTCCTGATCGCTGTCATATGGGGCAGCATGCAGAAAAAGGAACGTTCTGTCATTGCTTTAAAGCATTTCATCGTTTCAGGAAAAAGAATGATGGCGCCGTAAAAAGCATAAAAAAACCCCGAGCCTGCAAGCAGGCCGGGGTGAGAATGGGAGTGGGAGAATCGCCTGGCGGCGATAATCACCTATTAAGATATGGATTGTAGTCAAGGCCGTCGCCTATCTAATGGGATAGCATTTTGGGTCTTTCGGGTAGGTTGGCTAGGGGAAGGTGGTGGAATTCCCGAAACTTAACCCGGTGATTGAAAGTGCTGCCTTGGAAAGGGCTGCTATCTTTCAGGTAGCATTCGTTCCATATGGCGCAAAAACACGAAATTTTCGGGCAAAAAACTGTCATTGGGCGCGAAGACTGTGCTAGAAGCCCTAAATATGTGACAATGATAAATACCCCGCGAAGATAGAGAGGTTCGACCATGCCGGAATATCGGTCCCGTACAACCACCCATGGCCGCAATATGGCCGGTGCGCGCGGCCTTTGGCGCGCCACGGGCATGAAGGATGAAGACTTTGACAAGCCGATCATTGCGGTCGTCAACAGCTTTACCCAGTTCGTCCCCGGCCACGTTCACCTGAAAGACCTTGGTCAGATGGTGGCACGCGAAATCGAAGCCGCAGGTGGTGTCGCCAAGGAATTCAATACCATTGCCGTTGATGACGGTATTGCGATGGGCCATGACGGCATGCTTTACAGCCTGCCGTCACGTGAAATCATCGCTGATTCCGTCGAATATATGGTCAATGCCCATTGCGCGGATGCGATGGTCTGCATTTCCAACTGTGACAAGATCACGCCGGGCATGCTGATGGCTGCCATGCGCCTTAACGTTCCCGCGGTGTTCGTTTCCGGTGGCCCGATGGAGGCCGGGAAGGTCACCATCAATGGTCAGGAACGTCATCTTGACCTTGTTGATGCGATGGTCGAAGCCGCCGATCCGAAAATCTCGGACGAACAGGTTGCTGTTGTCGAACGGTCGGCATGTCCGACCTGTGGTTCGTGTTCCGGGATGTTTACCGCGAACTCGATGAACTGTCTGGCCGAGGCCCTTGGTCTTGCGCTTCCGGGTAACGGTTCGGTGCTGGCAACGCATGCCGCGCGTCAGGAACTGTTCCTTGAGGCCGCGCGCACATCCGTCAAGCTGGCGCGCCGTTATTACGAGGAAGAAGACGTTACCGCGACCCCGCGTGGCATCGCAACGTTTGAAGCCTTTGAAAACGCCATGGCGCTTGATATCGCGATGGGCGGTTCGACCAATACGGTTCTTCATCTTCTGGCTATCGCCAAGGAAGCGGAAGTCGATTTTACCATGGCGGATATGGATCGCCTGTCGCGCAAGATCCCGTATCTGTCTAAAGTGGCGCCAAACCACCCGAAATTCCACATGGAAGACGTTCATCGTGCGGGCGGTATCATGCGTATTCTGGGCGAACTGGATCGTGCCGGTTTGCTCCATACCGATGTTTCGACCGTACACGCCAAAACCATGGCCGATGCCTTGGAAAAGTGGGACATCAAACGCACCAAGAACGAAGCCGTCCAAAAGTTCTATCGCGCCATGCCGGGCGGTATTCCGACCCAGTCCGCGTTCAGTCAGGAGCGTTATTTTTTGGGATGATCTCGATCTTGATGAAAAAGAAGGCTGCATTCGCGACGTTGCGCATGCTTACAGTCAGGATGGCGGTCTTGCGGTTCTGTTTGGCAATTTTGCGACCAATGGTTGCATCGTCAAGACCGGTGGTGTGGATGAAAGCATCCTGAAATTCACCGGTCCGGCCGTGATTTGCGAAAGTCAGGACGAGGCGGTTGCCAAGGTTCTGGGTGGCGAGGTCAAGGAAGGCGATGTTGTCGTCATCCGTTATGAAGGGCCCAAAGGGGGCCCGGGCATGCAGGAAATGCTGTATCCGACCAGCTATCTGAAATCGATGGGGCTGGGCAAGGCCTGCGCGCTTGTCACCGATGGCCGTTTCTCGGGCGGGACGTCGGGTCTTTCGATTGGCCATGTATCGCCCGAAGCGGCGGCAGGTGGTGAAATTGCCCTGATCGAGCCGGGTGATATGATCGAAATCGATATTCCGAACCGTTCGATCAAAATTGCGGTCGATGACGCGGTTCTGGCGGCACGCCGTCAGGAAATGGAAGCCAAGGGCAAGGATGCCTGGAAACCGGCCAAGCCGCGCAAGCGCAAGGTCACAACGGCGCTTCGTGCCTATGCCGCGCTTGCAACCAGTGCCGATCAGGGTGCGGTTCGCGATGTGACGCAGGTCGAATTTTAAGTCGTTCAGACCATAACATCAAAAAAGCCGCCCGGTTCGCCGGGCGGCTTTTGTTTTGGCGTGAGGATGATCAGGGTTTGCGCAGCGTGCTGAACCCATGCGCAAGGCTGTGGCCAAGATTGGGCAGGGCATTGGCAATCGCCTGCACGGCAAAACCGATAAACAGAATTCCGGTGGCGCGCACGATCCAGATTTCATGGCGCTGATAGGCCCGGCGCAAAATGCCAAGCCCGACAATCCAGATCAGGATCAGATCGGCAATCAGAAACCCGACGGCAGAGGCCAGCAAAAGCCCTGTCATGCTGTCCCAGCCAAGCGATGCGGCATCCTGTGCCAGAAGGGCTGTGAACATCGCGACCGCGACCGGATATCCCTTGGGATTGGTGATCCCGAAGATAAAGCCGCGTCGCCACGGACGGCGCACGGTAATATTGACCGCACCGTCGACCTTGCGCTTTGCGGTAACCGCACGGATGCCAAGCCAGAACAGATAGACCCCGCAAATCATCGCCAGAATATCAAACACCATCGGATCAAGGACGCGTGACCCGATGATCGCCACCAGCGCCAGACTGGCCCACATGATATCCCCGGCAAAATGCCCGAACAGGAAACCGGCACTTGCCCGGCGGCCCTGTGCGGCGCCGATGCCCAGCATTGCCAAAAAGGCCGGGCCGGGTGTCAGGGTATAGATGGCGGCTGCGACCATCGCCCCGATCAGCATCGATATTTCCATGATCTTCTCCCCAATTCTCGGGACAAGATTAGCGTAGATGAATTTGTTTCGGCAAAGTGATTTCCGGTATACCGACTAAAAAAGGCCGGGTCGCGAGACCCGGCCAAGTGAAAGACAGCAATATGCTCTGGAGGCTGTCTTTTTTTGTCTGGCTTAAGGGAGATTTGCCAGACAGGTGGAGTTTGGTTCAATCTGATGATGAAAGACGCAGGGCGGCGTTGGCGATCACGCGAACGGCAGTTGCGATACAGGTTTCATCAAGATCGAAATTGCTGCGATGAAGCATTGTGGCACGATCCGTTGCTTTGGAGCCGATGCGCAGATGTGCGCTTGGAATACGCGACGAAAATTCGGCAAAATCCTCGCTACCCATAGAGCCCTGCGGCAGGCAGATGACCTGTTCATCGCCAAGGATGTTGCGTGCGGTTGTGACAACCTGTTCAAGGATCGCCGGATCGCTTTTGACCACACCAACACCTTGCAGGAATTCGACATTGATCTTTGTCCGGGTGGCGGTGCCGACACCTTCGGCGATGCGTGTGATGGCATCCTTGGATGCGGTGCGGACGTCTTCGGAATGGGTGCGGATCGCGCCCTGAAGGGTCACCGTATCGGGGATCTGGTTGCGTGCGGTGCCGCCTTCGATTTTTCCGATCGTGACCACCGCCGCGTTAAGGGGGGCGATTTCCCGGGAAACGATATTCTGGACCTGGGAAATGAACTGAGCGGCGGCAACAATAGGGTCAACGGAAAGATGCGGATGTGCCCCGTGACCGGAAAGACCGGAAACCGTTACATCAAATGGATCGGAGGACGCAAAGGAGACTTCGGGGTGCCAGCCAACCGAACCGCCGGGAAGCAGCGGCCAGTTGTGATAGCCCAGCATGATATCTGGTTTGTGTTTGTCAAAGACACCATCGGCAAGCATCGCCCGTGCACCGCCAAGGCCTTCTTCTGCCGGCTGGAACAGGACCATGGCGCGGCCTTTGAAATTGTCGCCAAGTCTTGCCAGAACGGCGGCAACGCCAAGGGCGATGGCAGTGTGGGCATCATGTCCGCAAGCATGCATGACCCCCTTATTTTCCGAGGCAAAGGGAAGCCCGGATTCTTCGGTGATCGGTAGCGCGTCGATATCGCCGCGAATACCGATAAGGCGGCCCGCCGCCGCAGGATTGATAATTGCAGCGACACCGGTTTTTCCAAAGCCGCTGCTATAGCTGATGCCAAGATCGTCAAGGTGGCTCTGAATTTTTGCAGAAGTTCTCTGTTCCTGAAAACCCAGTTCCGGGTGGCGATGCAAATCCCGACGAATATCGATCAACTGATCGTTGATATCATCGACAATGGCATCGATCTTTCTTGCGATTTCGCTGGTGGCGCTTGGGGACATTCTTCAATCAATCCTTTTGGTGGCGGGCCGTGGTTTTAAGGGATCTCGGGGTTAGTCGAGGTCCTTCTGACCGATTTCGGCAACTTTCTTGTAGACTTCCTCGCCCCACATTTTGGTGCCGAGTTCGTCACGAACCGACTGGGTCGCTTCGATGAAAGGTGCGATATCCGGGTGGGTGAAAACGATGCCGGCAGCTTCCATATCGGCGATCATTTTTTTTGTCTGCTCGGGCAGCATTTTTTCAATGACGGCATTGGATGCATCATTGGCCCGTTTCAGCAGTGCCTGATCTTCTGCATTCAGACCTTCCCAGAAGCCGTTTCCGATCATCACGTAAGCCGGTTTTTTGATGTAATCGACCATCGCGATGGATTTCTGGACTTCATAGAATTTGGCTGCATAGATGGTTTCGATCGGGTTTTCCTGACCATCGACAACGCCAGCCTGCAGGCCGGTGTAAACCTCGGCAAAGGCCATCGGGGTCGGGTTGGCACCAAGTGCGCTTAGAGATTCGACGTAGTAATCACGCTCTGGTGCACGCAGTTTCAGACCTTTGAGGTCGTCAATGCTGTTGATTTCGACATTCGCGCTAATCTGGCGCGGGTTGCGCGGCATGAAACCAAGAAGGCGGATTTCGCGTTCATCGATCAGCTTCTTGTTCCATTCCGCGCCAAAGTCGGTTTCAAGCACGGCATTGTAGTTTTTCAGATCCTTCATCAGGAAGGGGATCGCCAGATATTCGATGTCCTTGATCCCGGGATCGCCGCTGGCTGAAATCTGGGTGATACCGAGCGCAAGCTGGGTGAAAAGTTCACGCGGAGTGCCAAGTTGTTCACCGCCATAAATCGTGACGTTGTAGCGGCCGTTGGATTCTTCTTCTACGACACGTTTGAATTCAAGCGCTCCTTCATACTGGGCCTCGCCGGGATTGGCCCAGATGGAATAACGGATTTCTTCGGCCGCACTTGCATGGCCAAGGCCAAGAGTTGCCAGACCTGCTGCAAACAGCGTTGTTGTGAGTGTTCTACGCATATTCAAAACTCCCTGATGAAGGTTAAGCGCTGACTTTTGGGTTCTGTTCGGAGAAGTGACGGATAAAGTCCGCGCAATATTCGACGAGGTAACTGACGATTTTTTCGCCTTTCCCGGCGCTCGATTGCGCCGGATCGCCCCCGGCAATGCCATTGCCGCAGCGATCGGTAACATCCACGGCAAGAGCGATTTCAACATCGCGGAAACGGACACCCGCCAGGCCGGCGGTTGGCAAACCAAGCATTTCACCCTTGCTGTCCTCTTTGGACAAAAGGTCCATGCGCATCAGTTCCGGGAACAGATGCAGATAAACAGAGGTCAGCGGATCACCACCATGACCGAGTGCCTTTGCCCCCATTTCCGGATGCAGTTCTTTCCACATTTCGGCTGGGATCAGACGCCATATATTGAGGCAGGGGATCAGCAGGCCTTTTTCGCGTTTGATTTTCCGAATGACCTGATCGATCAGCGGATAGTTGCCGCTGTGACCGTTCAGGATCACGATTTTATTGATGCCGTGATCGGTAAAGTTTTCGATCATGTCGGTCAGGATGGCGCTGAATGTTTCCGGGCGCAGCTGGATGCCGCCGGGCACCGTACGGAAATAGTCGGCATAGCCAAACGGCATGATCGGGGCGGCAATCGCACCTGATTTTTCGGCAATTTTCCTGGCCAGAACATCGGTGAGCATGTAGTCACCCATCGGGGCGACCGGCCCCTGTTCTTCCTGGGATCCCAGTGAAATCAGAATTACGGGATCTTCGCTGAGGCGTTCGCGAAATTCGATGAACGTCATGTCTTTGAGCAAGTGCTTGCGCACAGCTTTATTGGCCGTCATTTGGGGCTCCGGTATCGATTGATGGCTATCAGGAGCCGAACACGATGTTCGGCAGGAACAGGGTGATCTGCGGGAATGCCGCAAGCAAAATCACCGCAAAGAAGAGAGGGATGTAAAACGGGATCATCGCGCGCACCATTTGCGCATGCGATATTTTGGCAATGTCCTGTGCGATGAACATCAGAATGCCAACCGGTGGCGTGGCCCCCCCGATGATAAGGGTGAAGACCATCAGAACACCGAAATGAACCGGATCGATTCCAAATTGCATGACAACGGGAACAAGGATCGGGGTCAGCACGATTTCGGCCGAAGAGGCCACCATGAACAGCCCGACAAGCACCAGAACCAGCAGAATGATCGCAAGAACGATGATTGGTTCGCTAGAGATGGTCGAAATGCCGATGCCGATGCTTTGGGGAACGTTTTCGCGCACCATAACCCAGCTGAAGGCTGCCGACGCAGCAACAATTAGCAAGATGCGGCAGCTGCCCAGACCGACATCCACAAGAACCTTGCCAAGCTGGTGCAAATTCATGTGACGGTACAGAAGGCCAAGTACCAGACCGTAAAGCACGGCAACTGCCGCGGCCTCGGTCGGAGAGAACATACCCAGCAGGATGCCGCCGACAATAATGACCGGAAACAGTAGGGCAGGGCCACCCTCGACAATCGAGTTTCCGATTTCACGTACGCTGGCGCGTTCATAGCGGGGATAGCCGCGTTTGCGGGCAATGAAATAGGTGAATACCATCTGGCTCAGGATGATCACCACACCGGGAATGATACCTGCCACCAGCAAGCGCCCGATGGAAACATTTGCAAGGGTGCCGTAAATCACCAGTGCAACGCTGGGCGGGATCATTGGGCCGACAAGTGCCGATGCAACGGTTACAGCGGCCGAAAAAGGCGCGGGATAGCCTTCCTTTTTCATCGCCGGGATAAGAACCGATCCAAGAGCGGTGGTGTCAGCCGTTGCCGAACCGGACATGCCCGAGAAAATCATGCTGGCAAAAATATTGACCTGTGCCAGACCACCGTGAATGTGTCCGACCAGCGCACGCGACATATTGATGATCCTGTCCGTCAGGCGGCAGGCATTCATCAACTCGCCCGCAAGATAGAAAAACGGGATCGCCAGAATAAGGAAGCTGTCGATTGACGCCGTCATGCGTTGCGTCAGCATCCCGGCGTCAATGCCGGTCAAGTAAAGATAGGCAGTGGTGGTAACGCCCATTGCAAATGCCAGCGGCATACCGGCCAGCAGCAAAACAACGAGAAGGGCGAGAATAATTGCGATTGTCATTTCTGGCCCTTACAGCATCGAGTTTTCGTCATTTTCGGTTCGCACATTGCGAAGCCGATCTGACAGGAAAAGACGGACAAGGATGACAACAAGCATCAGTATTCCGCCAACGGTTGCAGCAAGACGCACCGTACCGGCAGGCAGGGGAAGGATGCTCATTTCCTGAAAGTTTTCGAGTTTTACAATACGAAAGCTTTTCCAGGTCATCACGCCAAGGAAGGCCAGTGCCAGAATCTGATTGGAAATACGGACGATCTTTCTGACTTTTTCCGGCATCAGATTTACGAAAACATCGACGGAAAGATGACGTCCCTGCCAGCACACAACGGCAGCACCGATAAATGTCATCCAAACCACGAGTAATCGGCTGAGTTCGTCGCTCCATAAAAGTGGACTGTCAAAAAAGTATCGAAAGACAACCTGTGCAAGGGTCAGGGTCACAATGATTGCCAGCGTGGCGCCGGTCAGGATTTTTAGCGGAAGCGCAAGGTCAAGCCTTCGCTTCGGCAATGCCGGTTCAGTTGATTGCATCTCTAGCCTCTCCATCATGGCCCTACGAGCTTCTTGTTCGGCTTTTTGGCAGGGCGCCTCCTGAGACTATAAAATCAGCCGGACATTAATCTTGTCAAATATATAAATGGCGTATATTTATATCTAATGAGTATCAATAATCGCGTTGAATTACGCCATTTGCGTTATTTTATTTGTGTGGCTGACGAAATGCATTTCGGGCGGGCCGCCGAACGTCTTGGCATTGCGCAGGCCCCGCTTAGCCAGCAAATCAAGCAGCTTGAAGAACGGGTCGGCGGGCAACTTTTTGAACGCACGACCCGAAGTGTTCGCCTGACGCCGGCGGGCGAAGTTTTCCGTGAAAAGGCTTTGCTGGCGTTATCAAGTGTCGAGGAGGGGGTCGAGGCCGCCCGTTTCGTGATGGGGCAGGCAAATCGCAAGCTGACGATTGGTTGTGTTTCACCTGCGATTTTTACATGTCTACCGGAAATCCTGCGGATGTTTCATGCCAAATGCCCGGATACCCGCATTGATATCAAAATACTGACGACCAACGAGCTGCTTGATGCGATGATAGAGGGGCAGGTGGATGTTGCCTTTATTCGACCGCCAAGGGCCAAGGCCAACCTCAATATCATGAATTTATTCAGCGAGGCCTTTGTTGGTCTTGTTCCGGCGGATCATGCGCTTTCCGGAAACAAAACGCTGTCGCTAAGCGATTTTACGGGGTTGCCATATATTGCCTACGCGCCGATTTTGGGGGTCAGTTACCAGAATGTGGTTATTCAGCATGCGCGTGATGTCGGGGTATCTTTGGACATCGTTGAAGAAGTTGGTCACACGTTGGGAATCGTGGCACTTGTTGCCGCGGGAATGGGGGTTGGCGTGGCGCCGAGCTGGGTTACCCATACACCCCATGTCGGCGTTGCCTATATTCCGATGCCGGAATTGCCAGCCGATGCGGTTAATCTTGCACTGGCATGGCCCGAAGACACAATGTCGCGGGTTATTGATGAATTTGTGAAATGCGCACGTGCCTTTGTTCGTGATCTGAACGGCTTGTAAAATGGCCGCCCCGGCAAACGAGGCGGCCATTTGGGGATGATGCAACGCCGCTTGGTCAGTTGAGGACTTTTTGCAGCGGAATGTAATCGTACCCAAGATCACGAGCGACGGCCTCATAGGTGATGCGTCCTTCGTGAACGTTTAGCCCTGCGGCCAGATGGGGATCATTCTGGCAGGCTTTTTTCCAGCCCTTGTCGGCCAGCGCCAGGGTAAAGGGCAGGGTCGCGTTGTTCAGTGCAAAAGTCGATGTGCGGGCGACCGCACCGGGCATGTTGGCAACACAGTAATGCACCACGTCATCAACGATATAGGTCGGATCGGCATGGGTGGTGGCTTTGGATGTTTCAAAGCAGCCGCCCTGATCAATCGCGACATCGACAATCACCGAACCCGGCTTCATTTTTGAAAGCTGGTCCTTGTGGATCAGCTTTGGTGCCGCGGCACCGGGGATCAGGACTGCACCGACAACCATGTCGGCATCATAGACCAGTGCCTCGGTATCATCGATGGTGGCATATTGCGTTTTGATGCGTGGGCCAAACAGATCGTCAATCTGTGTCAGGCGTTTGACATTCTTGTCGAGAATGATGACGTCCGCGCCCATGCCCGCAGCAATGCGGGCGGCATTGGTGCCGACAACACCGCCGCCGATTACAACGACCTTGGCCGGGGCAACGCCGGGCACACCGCCGAGTAACATGCCGCGTCCGCCATTGGCCTTTTGCAGGGCCGCAGCCCCAACCTGCGGGGCCATGCGGCCGGCAACTTCGGACATCGGGGCCAGCAATGGCAGGCCACCATTTTTATCGGTCACGGTTTCATAGGCAATGGCCGTCACCCCGGATTTGATCAGACCGGCGGTCTGTTCCGGATCGGGTGCCAGATGAAGGTAGGTAAACAGAAGCTGCCCCTCGCGGAGCTGCTCGTATTCGACTTTCTGCGGTTCCTTGACCTTGACGATCATTTCGGATCTGGCAAAGATTTCAGCCGCAGTGGCGACGATTTTTGCGCCTGCCGCAACGTAATCATCGTTGCTGCAACCGATACCGGCACCAGCATTGGTTTCGATGATGACGTCATGCCCGTGTGCCGTGGCTTCACGCACGGAACTTGGGGTCAGGCCGACACGATATTCATGGTTTTTGATTTCTTTCGGAATGCCAATAAGCATTGTTTCTCTCCCGGACAAACGTGGCAGCGATAACGGGTTTTCCCGTTTTTAGTTGTCTATGCAGGATACCCGAAAATTACGGCAATTTCCCTTCAATCATCGGTGAGTTTAATGGTATTAATGCTATATAATTTTAAAAAATCCGCTTCAGGCAGGGAGAATATTCGAAATGCAGATGGACGAACGTGATCGGATGATCCTGCGGCTGCTTCAGCGCGACGGTCGTATCAGCAACGCCGAACTGGCCGAAAAGGTCAATTTATCGGCCTCGGCCTGTTTGCGCCGTGTCAGGCTTCTGGAAGAAGCCGGTCTGATTGATCGTTACACGATGCTGCTTAATCCGGCGCGCATCGGCAAACCGGGCAACGCATTCGTCAATATTTCGATTGCACGCCAGACCCGCGAAGCCTTGGAAACCTTTGAAAAGGAAATCCAGTCAGTGCCCGAGGTGGTCGAATGCTATCTGCTGGCTGGGCAAAGCGATTATCTGGTGCATGTGGTCTACAGTAACACAGCCGACTATGAACGCATACATAGCGAGGTTCTGACCCAGCTTCCGGGTGTGGAACGTGTTCAGACCATCATCACGCTACGCGAAGTCAAACGCACGACCGAACTACCGGTCTGATACTCCGTTCCAGTTCGCGGTTGCAGCGAATCAAATCTGTACGGATTTTTCGATTTTGTGCGCCAAAACGTTCCTTGATTGAGATATGGTGACCAATGTTCATCTATCGCGCGTTCAAAAAACACAGGCGAACTGTTTGTTACATAAAAGTTTCTTTGATTTTTTCTATCAAAAGTCGCCGCGCGATTTGACTTTTGAATGAATTAAAAGGCATTAATATAAGTTCAGGGAGAATGTTGGGGGAATAATTCTCTATGGAAAACGAATGTCTTGTTCGTGCGCGTAGCCACGAGCAAAAGCTTAAACGTAGAAACGATATACTTGTCGCGGCCGAGGCGCTTTACCTTGAGGGGGACGGACAACTGCCATCGGCAGCCGAAGTCGCCAAGAAGGCAAACCTCGCCAAAGGCACGCTATATCTTTATTTTTCAAGCAAGGAAGCTCTTTTTCTGGAAGTCCTGCGCGGATTCCTGAAGGGGTGGTTTGAAAACAATCTTGAAGTGATTGAACAGGAAGCGTTGCGGCGTCCCGAGGAACGGGATTCGGCACGCGTTGCACTGCAATTCGTGCAATATCTGGTCAAGCGGAAGCAGTTCCTGCATCTGGCATCCCTGTCACAAGGGGTTCTGGAACAGGGGACGGATGATGAAGCCGTGCTTAGCCATCGAAGATTTGTTTCTTCAATGGTCAAACGTACAGCCGATGCCCTGTCCGAGCTTTATGCCATCACGCCCGAAGATGCCAACAAGCTGATGCGTACGTCGTATGCACTGGTGATTGGCATGTGGCAAATGTCACAGATTCCGGATCGTGTTGCCGAACTGATGCGCCAGAACGCGTTGGATAACCTGATTATCGATTTCAGTGTGGCAGCCGAAGAAGCCGTTGTGTCTTATTGGCGTGTCCTTGCGCCGGGCATGAAATGCCGTGAATTCCTGCGGCAGATGGCGGAACAGAATCAGGCCTGATTTGGGTTTGTATTCGGATTTTCCATCCGGATCATAAAAAAAAGCAGCACCTGAAAAGGTGCTGCTTTTTGTTTTGGGCGACATGGAATCAGTTGTCGATTGTCGATTGGTTCATGGATCGGGTACGTGCGCGTTCGGATCGCAGGATCAGCAGGCTCGAAATCACGATCATCACCGATACGGCAAGGATGATGAGCGTTGCGAGCGCGTTGATTTCCGGCGAAACGCCAAGTCGCACGGACGAGAAAACCTTCATCGGCAGGGTGGTGGAACCCGGACCGGCGACGAAGCTTGCAATCACCAGATCATCAAGAGACAGGGTGAAAGACAGCAGCCAGCCAGCGAGAAGTGCCGGCAGGATCATTGGCAGCGTAATGACAAAGAAAATCTTTGCCGGTTTTGCGCCAAGGTCCATAGCGGCTTCTTCGACCGAGGTATCCATCCCCGCCAGACGTGATTGTACCACAACCGCGACATAGGCCGCACAGAAGGTCGTATGGGCGATCACGATGGTGGTAACGCCACGCCCGGCCGGCCAGCCGATAAGCTGTTCAAGGGTAACAAACAGCAGCAGCAATGACAGGCCGGTGATGACTTCGGGCATGACAAGCGGGGCAGCAACCATACCCGAAAACAGGGTGCGACCCTTGAACCGGCCAAAGCGGGACATGACAAGCCCGGCAGGGGTCCCGACGGCCAATGCCAGCGTTGCCGACATCACCCCGATCCGAAGGCTGTTCCAGGCCGCATCAATCATGCCGTCATTGGAAAACAGCGACACATACCATTTGAACGAGAAGCCGGTCCAGACGGTCACAAGCTTGCCCTCGTTAAACGAGTAAATGATCACAAGCAGGATCGGCACATAGAGGAATGCAAAGCCGAACACCAGGGCACTTAGGAGGAAAGTCGAACGTTTGCCGGTCATTGTCCGTTCTCCTCCTGCTTGGTCTGGATATGCTGGAACCACATGATCGGCACCACCAGGAACAGCAGCATGGCAATCGCGACCGAGGATGCAATCGGCCAGTCACGGTTGGCAAAGAATTCGTTCCACAATGTTCGGCCAATCATCAGGGTATTTGGCCCGCCGAGGAGTTCCGGAATAACGAATTCGCCAACGGATGGAATGAATACCAGAAGTGATCCCGCCAGAATGCCAGGCATGGAGAGTGGCAATGTTACCTTCATGAAGGCCTGCCATGGCTTGCAGCCAAGATCCAGGGCAGCCTCGATCAGGCTGACATCCATTTTTTCCAGCGTGGAATAAAGCGGCAGGATCATGAAGGGCAGGTAGGTATAGACAATGCCGATATAGACCGCGAATTCGGTCTGGCGCATGATCAGTGGCTCGGAAATGATGCCAAGGTTCAGCAGCAGGGCATTGATCAGGCCTTCGCGGTCCAGAATGCCGATCCAGG
>JGI12574J12772_1000302_pt1 | contig 14288 bp, 15 predicted proteins | sample TtaePargueraPR_2_FD_12772 | JGI IMG/M metagenome (IMG submission 12772)
CACTGCGCGGTTCTCTGCTTGGGCTTACCGCCCTTGCCGGAATGGTGATGCTTGGCCAAACCGCACAGGCCGAAGAACTTCGGTTGCTGACCTGGGGCGGGTATGCACCGGATGACGTCGTCGAGATGTTTGAAAAAGAGACGGGCATCGACGTTGAAGTCACGATTTCGAACAACGAAGACATGATTTCCAAGTTGCGTGCAACGGGTGGCGGCGGTTTTGACCTCGCCCAGCCGTCACAGGATCGCATTTCAGGTGCACAGCTTGAATACGGCATTTATAAGCCGATCGACCTTTCCAAGATTGATGCCGCCAAATTCATTCCGTCGATGCTTGAAGCAACCAAGAAAAACACCACGCTTGAGGGTGAGGTTTATGGTGTTCCGCATGTATGGGGCACCAGCGGCCTGATCGTTGACACTTTCAAGGCTGGTGACGTCAAGGATTATACCGATCTTTGCAATGCCGACATTTCTGGCAAGGTTTCCTATCGCCTGAAACGTCCGACACTGATCGGATTTGCCTTTGCAATGGGGATGGACCCGTTCGCGGCTTATGGCGACGAAGCGAAGTATCAGGAAATTCTTGATGCTGTTGAAAAGAAACTGGTCGAATGCAAACCGAACGTCAAAACCTACTGGGAAGGGGGCGATGCGCTTCTGAACCTTGTGCGTTCGGGCGAAGTGGTTGCTGCAATGGCATGGGATACCGGTGGCTGGAAGCTCAATAACGACAACGCCGATATCACGTTTGTTGCCCCGGCATCTGGTGCGCTGGGCTGGATCGATACCTTCGTGCTGCCGCGCAAATCCGAAAACGAAGATGCCGCTTACAAGTGGATCAACTTCGTTATGCAGCCTGAAATTGCTGCGAAAATTACGGCAAGTGCCGGTAACTTTACCGCATCGAAAGGTGCAGACGAGTTTGCCGATGATAAGCTGAAGGCACAGTTCCAGAGCAGCTTCCCGGCCGAAGCTCTTGATAACATTAAATGGTATCCGACAGTTCCTGCAGGTTTGGAAACCCTTGAAGGCAAAACGCTTGACCGTGTGAAAGCAGCACAGTCCTAAGCCAAGATGTTCTGGTCCTGTTTGGATCGGATGATATTGTCCCCGGCAGAAGGTGCCGGGGACATTGCATTTTTTTCCTTTCTGCGATGACCGGTTTCAGGCGGACATCGGCAATTCATTTCATGCAGGCTCCCATGGCAGATCAATTCGACCTTGAATGTCGCGACGTGGTCAAAAAATTTGATGCTTTTACCGCGGTAGATTCCATTTCACTCGCGATCCCCAAAGGGTCTTTCTTTTCCATTCTGGGTCCCAGCGGTTGCGGTAAAACAACGCTATTGCGCATGCTGGCCGGTTTTCAGGCACCTACATCCGGTGACATTCTGATTAATGGTTCATCGGTGCTGGGTGTCTCGCCAAACCGTCGGCCTGTGAATATGGTTTTCCAGCATCTGGCACTTTTTCCGATGATGAATGTTGCGGAAAACGTGGCATATGGCTTGAAACGTCGCGGTGTTGACCGGTCGACAATCGAGAAGAAGGTCAATGATACGCTGGCACGTGTCGGACTGCCGGACTCAGGCCCCAAACAGATCGGTCAACTTTCAGGCGGCCAGAAACAGCGTATTGCGATCGCACGCTGTCTTGTTCTGGAACCGGCGGTGCTGCTTCTTGACGAGCCACTCGGTGCTCTGGACCTTAAATTACGAGAGCATATGAAGGTAGAGCTCAAGCAATTGCAGCATGAGATCGGCACGACATTCGTTTACATCACGCATGATCAGTCCGAAGCATTGGTGATGTCCGATCAGGTGGCGGTCATGAATGCCGGCCGATTTGAGCAGGTCGGCGCACCGCAGGACCTTTATTACAATCCGCAGACGGCTTTTGTCGCCGGCTTTGTTGGCGAAAGCAATCGTTGGAAAGGAACGGTCGGCACGACACAAGACGATCAGATTATGATCAATCTGCCGACCGGTGGTTCTGTTGTCGCATCCTGCACGGTTCATCCGGAACTGAGCGAGGGCCAAACGGTTGATGTATTTGTTCGTCCCGAGGCCATTGCAATTGACGGGCAGGGCAAAACCGATAATGCCATCGGAGCAAAGGTTGAGAATGTTCTGTTTAACGGTGCCGCCAGCAGTGTGCAGGTTCGCGATAGCGCAACCGGGCACGAAATGACGGTGGCCTTGCCACAAACCGGCGCATTCGCCAATCTGAAAGTGGGCGATACTATCAATCTGACGTGGGCTGCGGAACAAACACGCTGTTTTGCCGCGCCTGAAAAACTGGGGACCGCAGCATGACTACCTCCGCGTCAACCGGCAAGGCAGGGGCGAGGCGATTTGGTGCCTTGCTGCTTGCCATGCCCTTGCTGCTTTGGCTGTTCTTGCTTGTGATCCTGCCGCATGTGGATCTGCTTCTAGTGTCGTTGCGTGAACGGATTTCATACGGCAAGTACGAATTTAGCCTGATCAACTATATCGAGTTTTTCGTCGAACCGCTTTACTGGAATACCTATGTCCGTACCGCGGTGATGTCGCTTATGGCGACAGCACTGACCCTGATCATCGGTTTTCCGGTTTCTTATTACATTGCCAAGGTCATGCGGGGCAAAGGCAAGAATGTTTTGTTCCTTCTATGCCTGATCCCGTTCTGGGTATCGGAGCTGGTGCGTACCTTTGGTTGGATGATCCTCCTACGTGAAAGCGGCGTGATCAGCAATTTCCTGCAATGGACCGGGATCGCGGATGGCCCGGTCGAGATGCTTTACAATGATGCGACCATCATGGTGGGGCTTGTTTATACATCAATGCTGTTCATGGTTGTGCCGCTGGTGTCGGTACTTGATAGCCTTGACGACAGCCTGATCGAAGCCGGATACGACCTTGGCGGCAATGCCTTTACCGTAACCCGCCGATATTGTCATTCCGCATGCCATGCCCGGTATTGCGTCCGGTTGCATAGTTGTTTTCATGCTGACACTTGGTAACTACCTGACGCCCAACCTCTTGGGCGGCAAAGATAGCCTTTGGTTCACGGAACAGATTTATACCCAGTTCATCACCCGGTTTAACTGGGAATCGGGATCGGCATTCGGGTTCCTATTGCTGGTTCTCTCATCCCTGATTGTCTGGATCGGCCTGAAACTTAGTCGCCAGACGCTTTCAGAAACCGTGAGCTGAGGAGGCGTTATCATGATTCCAAGTATTCCCCAGCCGCGTTTCTATAAGGGCATCTATACCGGGTATATCGCACTGTTTTTCATCTATCTCAGTGCGCCGCTGATTGTTGTCGGCGTGTTTGCCTTTAACGACAGCCTGTTTCCATCCATGCCTTGGGAAGGAGCCACACTCAAATGGTTCTTTGGCAGCGAGGGGCCATATATAGGCATTTTCAATGATAGCAAACTGCTTGAAAGTGTCGGGGTTTCCGCGTTTGTCGCACTTTGTGTGACATTGCTTTCGGTTACGGTCGGAACCTGTAATGCGTTCCTGTTTGAGCGTGCACAGTTTCCCGGTAAAAACCTTCTTTATGTCGTTGCATTGTCGCCGCTGGTTATTCCGGGGGTCATTCTGGGCATATCCATCCTCGTTTTTTCCAATGCCATTGCAAATGGTGTTGAAGAAACGATTGGGTGGGATCTTGATTTCCTGCGCCCGGGATTGTTTCTGGTGATTATTGGCCAATTTGCTTTCATCACCACGATAACCACACTGGTGATATCCGCACGTCTTCGGAAATTTGATATCAGCCTGGAAGAAGCCGCCCTCAATCTGGGGGCAACACAGCAGGCTGCGCTTTGGACGATTACCATTCCATTCCTGAAACCGGCTTTGGTCGGGGCAGGGATCGTTGCATTCCTGATGTCGTTTGAAAATTTCAATACAACATTGATGCTTGTCGGCTCGGATGCACCTTTGACCATTGCCATGTTTGACCGGCTCAAACAGGGATCAACCCCGGTGCTGAATGCGCTTTCGCTGTTGCTGATGATTGTTTCCGGCGGTTTGGCATTGCTTTCAGTCTTTGTTCAGCGAGACAAGAATACCTCGTAAGCCGGGCAAGGCGACAGCATGAAGCCGTGTTCGCGAATGAACATTGAACGGGCAGTCGAAAGGCTGCCCGTTTTGCACATCAAAGCCAAATTTCTGCACCAGAATATTACAGATGCACGACATCGAAATAATTATGAAAACGGCTGAAATGCTTGAAAAGCATCGAATGAATGGAATCAGCGAGAATCAAGGTCGGTTTCAATAATTGAAAACCTTTGCAAGATGTTCGATTTATGCGATGTTCATATGAACATTTGAAGGGGTCGAATGCACACTAAAAACTAAAAAACGGCAGTTTTATCGGTCATTTCGCGCATCAAAAGTAAATTTCCGAAAACTGTCACTTGAGGAAACGTCCCCCTCGAATGAAAACAAATGCGTTGTATCAAGCCGGACAACAGGCGGCTTTGGTGCGGACAAGTTTTTATTTGGGAGATAGAAGATCATGTTTCGCAAAACCCTGATGGCTGCAGCAGCAGTGTTTGCCCTTGGCAGCACCGCCAATGCCGCAACCGAAATCACATGGTGGCACGCAATGGATGGCGCACTTGGGGGTGTCGTTGACCAGATTGCAGCCGACTTCAATGCCAGCCAGGACGAGTACAAGGTTGTTGCCATCAATAAAGGTGGCTACGAAGATACGATGACTGCCGGTATCGCGGCGTTCCGCGCGAAAAACCAGCCGCATATCATCCAGATTTTTGATGCCGGTGCTGCAACCATCATTAACGCAAAGGGTGCGACCTATCCGGTTGCCGATTTGCTGCAGAAATATGGTGTTGGCTTCGACATCAATGATTATATTCCGGGTGTCCGCTATTTCTATGCTGACTCGAACGACAAGATGATCGGCATGCCGTTCAACAGTTCTACCCCGCTTTTGTATTTCAACAAGGATGCACTTGCCAAAGCCGGTGTCGAAGTTCCGAAAACCTGGCAGGAATTTGAAGAGGTAGCGCCAAAGTTGAAAGAAGCAGGCTATGAAGGTCTTGCTGAATCGCACAGCCCTTGGATTTTCTTCGAGAACTTCATGTCCCGTCATAACCTGCAGATGGCAACTGCTAATAACGGTTACGACAGCACCGATGTGAAGCTGCTCTATAACAACGATGCGCTGAAAGATCACTGGCAGCACGTCAAAGAGTGGAAAGATGCCGGTTACTTTGGCTATTATGGCCGTGCATGGGGTGCAAACCAGGATGCCTTCCTGCAGCAGAAAGCCGCAATGTGGATCGGTTCGTCCGGCTCGTTCGGTGGTTTGAAAAAATCTGCACAGTTTGAATTCGGTACCTCGACCCTCCCATATTGGGAAGGCGTTGGTGATGCGCCAAAATCCACCTTTATCGGTGGTGGGTCGCTGTTCGCTTTTTCCGGTCACTCGGATGAAGAATATAAAGGCGTTGCCAAGTTCTTCGAATTCCTGACAAAGCCGGAAACCCAGTATTACTGGCACAAGGAAACCGGCTACGTTCCTATCACGACCGCTGCTTACGAGCTGGCCAAGAAAGATGGCTATTACAAGGAAAGCCCGGACGCTGAAGTGGGCATCCAGCAGCTGTCTGAAGAAGGTGGCGAGTGGACCAAGGGTTACCGTCTTGGTTTCTATGTCCAGATCCGTGAGGTCATCTATCGCGAAGTCGACAAGATGATGAATGGTGAAGCAACCATTGATCAGGCCTTTGCCGCGATTGAGGAAGAAGGCAATGCGTTGCTGAAACGCTTCAACGACACCTATTCGAACTAATCAGTATCTCGCTGACAGGGCGGCTTTAAACAGCCGCCCTGTTTTTCGATTCCTGGACCAGTCTTGGGGTTGCGTCAGCAATGAAACGCGTACAATTCGGGCATAGCCCGGTTCCTTATTTTTTTATCGCACCACAAATTCTGATTATTGCGATATTTTTCCTGTGGCCCGCGGCCCAGGCCGTTTATCAGTCTTTTCTGCTTGAAGACGCATTCGGTCTGTCTTCCCAGTTTGTATGGTTCCGAAATTTCGAAGATGTACTTGCCAGTGGGGCTTGGCTTCAGTCTGCGATATTCACCGCAGTCTTTTCCTTTCTTGTGGCCTTTATTTCCATTGCGATTTCGCTGTTTCTGGCGGTTCGCGCCGATGAAGTGATTCGCGGAGCCAAGTCATACAAGACGCTTTTGATGTGGGGGTACGCCGTTGCGCCGCCTGTGGCCGGCTTGCTGGGCAATATGTTGTTCAATCCGCTGATGGGCGACCTTTACAAGCTGTTCAACAGTTTCGGTTTCGAATTCAACCACATCCAGAATGCTGGCGATGCCGCCTTTGTCGTGACGCTGATTGCGGTCTGGAAACAGGTCAGTGTAAATTTCATCTTCTTCCTTTCGGGCTTGCAGGGGATTCCGAAATCGGTAACCGAAGCGGCGACACTCGATTGTAAAAGTGCCGAACGCCGTTTCTGGACAATTACATTTCCGCTTCTGGCGCCGACGACTTTCTTCCTTATGGTCATTAATCTGACTTACGCCTTCTTCGAGACATTCGGGATCATTGACGTTTCGACCAAAGGATCGCCCGGCGGTTCAACCGCGACCCTTGTTTACAAGGTATATGTTGACGGGTTCCTTGGCGCGGATATGGGCGGCAGTTCGGCGCAATCGGTATTGCTGATGATTATGGTAAGTGTGCTTACCGTGTTCCAGTTCCGCTTTATCGAACGCAAAGTGCACTATTAGGGGGACGCGTCATGTATCAGTCAAAGTGGCGTACAATCACCAATCACCTGATCCTGATCATTGGATCGTTGTTCATGATCCTGCCTGTCTGGATTGCATTGGTGTCTTCAACTCATACTCGCGAGTATCTTTTCCAGCATGGTTTGCAGTTCTGGTTTGGTGGGCATTTCATTGAAAATTACGGGGCAATCCTGTTTGACAGCGCCGCAACCAAGGGGCGGGTAACCGCACTTGAAATGTTGTTTAACAGCATGGTCCTCGGGCTTGGTTTTGCAATTGGCAAGGTTATCATTTCAATGATGGCGGCCTATGCGATTGTCTATTTCCGGTTCAGACTGGCGGTGCCACTATTTTGGGTAATTTTCGCGACGCTTTTGCTGCCGCTTGAGGTCCGTATCGTACCGTCTTACGAAGTCGTCACTAATCTTGGTTTGCTTAATACCTATACGGGCTTGATTCTGCCTTTGATTGCTTCGGCAACCGGCACATTCTTCTTCCGGCAGTTTTATCGGTCGGTGCCCGATGAATTGCTCGAAGCCGCACGTTTGGATGGGGCAGGGCCGTTACGGTTTTTCATCGATATTCTGGTACCACTTTCGGTCACCATGATCGCAGCGATTTTCATCATCATGTTCGTTGTTGGCTGGAACCAGTATCTGTGGCCGTTGCTGATGACGACCGATGATCAGCTTTATACCATCGTGATCGGGATCAAGCAGGTATACAACTCGCTCTATGAAGGCGGGCAGATACCGCAATTCCCCAAGGCATTCGCACTGACAATCATGGCGACCATTCCGCCAGTACTGGTGGTGGTAATTTTCCAGCGCATGTTCGTCAAAGGTCTGGTCGAAACCGAAAAATAGGCTCGATCAATCTATTTGATGTCAGTGATTTAAAATACACAGATCCGCATACAGGATACGAAAATGGCAACTGTTACCCTTAATCGGGCTGAAAAAACCTACGCCAACGGCTTTAAGGCCCTGCATGGTATTGATCTAGAAATTGGTGACGGGGAATTCACCGTTCTGGTGGGGCCGTCCGGCTGCGGAAAATCGACACTTTTGCGCATGATTGCCGGGCTTGAAGGCATTTCAAGCGGCGAGATCAAGATTGACGACCGGGTGGTGAACAATGTCGCCCCTGCTGATCGTGATATCGCCATGGTGTTTCAAAACTACGCGCTTTATCCGCATATGACCAATTACGCCAACATGGCTTATGGGCTCAAGAACCGCGGATACAGCAAAGTCGAGATCGACACCCGCGTTCGTGATGCCGCGAAGATTTTGCAACTTGACGATTATCTGGAACGTAAACCACAGCAGCTTTCAGGCGGTCAGCGCCAGCGCGTTGCGATGGGCCGTGCGATCGTGCGTGAACCCAAAGTCTTTTTGTTTGACGAACCGTTATCCAACCTTGATGCCAAATTGCGTGTCGATATGCGACTTGAAATCAAGAACCTTCAGCAACGCCTTGGTATTACATCTGTTTATGTGACTCATGATCAGGTTGAAGCCATGACATTGGCAGATCGCCTGATTGTCATGAATGCCGGTATCGCCGAACAGATCGGTACGCCGATTGAAATCTATGAAAAGCCTGCCAGCCTGTTCGTTGCAAGCTTCATCGGATCACCATCAATGAACTTCCTTGATGGTAAGGTTGCGGATGACAAAAGCTATGTTGTTCTGGGCGATGGCAGTAAGATTGATCTCGACCACGTAATTGACGCAGGCCGCGATCTTGTCGTTGGTGTGCGCCCGGAACATTTCACGCTTAAGGCCGATGGTAGCGGAGCATTGAAAGCCCGGGTTCGCATGATCGAGTCACTGGGGGCGGAAACCTTGATATATCTTGAGTTCGGCAAGAAGAATGAAAATGTGACCTTGCGTATGCAAGGCACACATCAGTTTGATAAAGGGCAGGAATTGTCGCTGGCAACCAGTGCAAATCTGGTTCACCTGTTCGACAAGGACAGTGGTAAACGCCTTTGATTTTCGAGTTCCCTGGTCCGTCGTAAGACGGTCTGCAGCGGCCCCGGTGCATTTATTGCGCCGGGGCTGTTTTACAAGATCACACTTGTTTGGAAAGGGTGATTTTGTTCTTGTCTCCATACGGGCAAACAGGTAGTTCCTAGGCGCTTACAAACGCAGGAGCATCACGTGAACGCCGAACAGAAACAGGCTCTTTATCAGGAAGCCGAAAAAGAACTGATCAGCATCACCGAGGGCGAAAAAAACGTCACAGCCCTGATGGCAACGGTTAGCTGCATTCTGGCGCAAAAGTTCGACTATTATTTCTGGACAGGCTTCTATATCGTTGATCCGGAAAAAGAAAATGAACTGGTCGTTGGGCCGTATCAGGGAACTTTGGGCTGCCTGCGTATTCCGTTTGGCCGTGGTGTCTGCGGTACGGCTGCTGCGACGCTTGAAACCCAGCTTGTTGAAGATGTTCATGCCTTTCCCGGGCATATTGCCTGTGACAGCCGGTCGAACTCCGAAATCGTGGTGCCGGTTCTGAATGCGCAAGGACAGTTGATTGCGGTGCTTGACGTCGATAGTGTCGACATGAGCTCGTTCGACGAGACTGATCGCGTCGCACTTGAAACTTTAATGCAGCGCATTTTTGCGCAATGATAACTCACCAGTTTCGTGAATACGAAACGGCGGACAACACAAACTTTGGAAGATAACCCATGGCTGGCAGTGTCAATAAAGTCATTCTCGTCGGGAACCTCGGCCGCGATCCTGAAATCCGTTTCACCCAGGCGGGCAAAAAGATTGCCAATTTCAGCATTGCGACGTCGGAACAATGGCGTGACCGTCAGTCGGGTGAGCGTCGCGAGCGTACCGAATGGCATCGTATTGTCGTCTTCAACGAAGGCCTTGCCGACGTTGTCGAGCGCTTTGTGAAAAAAGGCAGCAAGCTTTACATCGAAGGCCAGCTCCGCACCCGCAAATGGCAGGGACAGGATGGCAAGGACAACTACACCACCGAGATCGTTCTTGAAGGCTTTAACTCGAACCTGACCATGCTGGATAACCGCGGCGAAGGCGGCGGAATGGGTGGTGGTTCCGGATCGGGCGGCGGATACGGTGCGGATAACGGTGGTGGATACGGTGCGGATAACGGTGGTGGATACGGCGGCGGTTCCGATGCTGGCTGGGGTAACAGCGGATCCTCCTCGGGTGGCGGTTCGGCACCGGCTGGTGCACCGGATCTTGATGACGAGATTCCATTCTAAGAAAATATTTGATTACAAGATTTCATTGATGCCTCCGAACATGCTTTTGTCCGGGGGCATCTTTGTTTAAACGCTAAGCAACACTAGGTTTTTTAGGTCTGTGTTAGTGTTCCGGATCGTGATTGGCGAGAAGTTGCATATAAAATGATATCCAGCGGCAAGCTAAGTCTTGAATTCATAAAGCGTCAGGCAGACGAGGAACAAATCCTGCCGACGAACTTCAAACAGGTCAAACTGACGAAAAAGTACCTGCTGCCCCGTTTAAAGGAACTTTATGACGACATGCTGCGTCTGAGACTGCAGTTCGATCAGGAATTCGACCCGGCGAACCATCCACAAAAGGGGATTTATCCGAAAGGCTATTGTTACGAGATAACCAAGGGGGTCAAAGACCTGCTGGAACATGAACTCCGATCACCAAAGACAGCAGGACTTGCGGCGTTGCGCGATTTCTGTCTGCAGGGGGGGATTGCCAAAAGGGTCTGGGGCAATCTGCGCCACGAATATTTTCAGAACGCATTCCAGTTCGGAGATCTTTATGTCGATGTTTCCAACGATACTGTAACTATCACCAAGCCAAAGGTGGAAATTCTTCCACTTGGCAAAGCCAGATTCCATTCGATTTCTGATTACGATATTTACGGCAGCTTGGCGGAAAAGTACTGGAACGGTCAGGTATATCCGAACCGGCACTTACCGGAGCTTGCCGTCATGTTCCCGATCCTGTTCGTTTCGGCCGAGGGAAACTTGCAGATACACGCAAATTACCAGACCATCCTGTATCGGAATATGCAGCTTGATTTTGCATTGGCCGAGAAGTTCCTGAACAAGGGCAGGTTTCGTGATCGGATATTGCCTGAACACCATGTCAAACGTCTGTCGTCCGAGTTCGGTGGTCTTGAAATACCGGTATCAAATGATGACCTTAAAAAGTACTTCTCGGATGCTCGCCGCACAGAATTGCGTCTGGATGCAGTTCGGTGTCAATTGCTGCTTGATCAGGCACGGACAATTTGAAATTGTCGTAACTTCAAACATCTGAAGTGTTCATTTGAATATATTTGCAAGGCCGCAATCCAGGAACATCAATTTGGTTGGACCGATCTTTGGCACCCCTGACATGGGTAGAAATTATATCGTGCAAGACTGTGTCTATGCCGTCATCCTGAACGATGCGGGCGAAGTTGCCGTTGCGCGTACCCCAAAGGGGCTGGTGCTTATTGGTGGTGGGGTGGAGCGCGGAGAAAGTGAACGCAATGCATTGCATCGCGAAGCCTATGAAGAATCCGGCTACAAGATCGATATCCATAATCGCCTTGGTATTGCGTCACAATACGTCAATAACTTTGCCAAGGGTCGATTTCGACTAAAACGAGGTGTGTTTTTCCTGTGCAAATTTACCGAACGTTTGGGGCCTCCGGTTGAACCAGATCATGAATTAATCTGGTTGACCTATGACGAAGCCTATCAACAACTAATCCGTCCGTTTCATCGCTGGGCCCTTGAAATCGGTGTTATGGGCGAACAGGCGTCATCCTAGCCGCAGCATTTTTTGTATTTCTTCCCAGAGCCACACGGGCAAGGATCATTTCGACCGGTATTTGTTGGGCTGGCCGTGATATTGCCGGGCGATGTTTCGGGAAATTCACCATCGATATACAACCAGTTACCATTACGCCGTTCGAACCGGGATATTTCATGTAGCGCGTGATCCCGCCCGTTGTCACGAAATCGGGCAATAAATTCGACCATCCCGTGCTGATCGAGGATGCCACCTTTGTGAGTGGCAATAATTTCCAGGCCTAGCCATTCATTGTTATCTGCCTTGATCTGCTTAGGATCAAATCCGGATGCCTTTTCCGGAGCAAGGGTCGCCAGCAGGTAATCGGCATCGCGAGTGACAAAAGCACTATACCGAGACCGCATCAATTGCTCTGCCGTTGAGGCTTTGCGCTTTCCAGACAGTAGTTCACCGCAGCATTTGCCAAAGATTTTGGGGGCGCCACATGGACAGGGGGATATTGCGTCTGTTTTCGCCATGTTCATCTATAGCTGTCCTTTGGTCATGTATGTTATTGCCGGTCAAAATGGTCTTAGGGTTGATGCTGGGGGAATGGCAACAGGTTTCGCGCAGGACACGCGACTAAGCGAGACTTTATCTAAAGCGCAAAAAAACTCTGTGAAAAACAATACAGCGTGCCTTTTTTTTGCCGCATATCGATCCTAGCGTGAGATTGTCAGCATTGATAATATCCGACTGGATTTATCAGGTAAATTATGTAAAATGCTGATATTGAAAGTTAAATATAGCTGAAATCCGGTCAGGTTTATCTTGACGAATTTACTCGGGTTTAGATATATTAACTTTTGCGGGTGGGGGCCCAATGGCACCGCCGGATAGTGTTCCGGCCTAATGGCGGACATGTAAATTGTCGATTTGCTTCGAGGAAGGAAGAGACACGATGAATATGAGTTATCTTTGCGTCTGCTGTCCTCTCCCATAGGGCCTATGGGATGAAATTGCGACCGGACGGAACCATTTCCCAAAATGACTGCCGGTCGTCCGAGTGATTAAGTTCACAACTGACAGTGTTTGCGCGTCATCTAGAGTCTGTTTGAATTCGTAGGAAGAATTGTCAGGCGTGATGCGTAAACCTCTCTGGAGGACATGATATGAGCACGATTAAATTACCTGCAGTACCGCAGGATGACGGATTCTCTGGTTACCTGAGGCAGGTCTGGAAGTTCCCGATGCTCAGCGTAGACGAAGAATATATGCTTGCACGCCGCTATCACGAGCATGATGACACCGATGCAGCTCACAAGCTGGTCACAAGTCACCTGCGTCTTGTTGCGAAAATTGCCTTTGGATATCGCGGCTATGGCTTGCCGATGGCTGATCTGGTGGCAGAGGGCAATACCGGCCTGATGCGTGCCGTTCAGAAGTTTGACCCGGAGCGCGGTTTCCGTCTTTCGACCTATGCAATGTGGTGGATCAAAGCGGCTGTGACCGAATATATCCTTCATAGCTGGTCTATGGTGAAACTCGGCACGATGGCCGCACAGAAAAAGCTGTTCTTCAGCCTGCGTAAAGCCAAAAAGCAGCTCAACATTTATGATAATGGTGAGCTGTCCCCCGAGCAGGCCGATGCGGTTGCAGAAAAGCTTGGTGTAACCGGCAAGGAAGCGTTGGAAATGAATCGTCGCCTTGCAGCGCGTGATTTCTCGCTGAATACGCCGATGCCAAAAGACGAAGGCATGGAGTATCTTGATACCCTGTCATCCGATGCACCCAGCCCTGAAAGCATTGTAGCCGACGCCGAGGAACGTGTTCTGCACAACGACATGCTGAAAAGCGCAATGGGTGAATTGCCGGAGCGAGAGCGTGAAATTATCGAAGCCCGTTTCCTGAGCGACGATCCGATCACGCTTGAAAAGCTCGGCGAACGGTTCGGTGTAAGTCGTGAACGTGTGCGTCAGCTTGAAGCACGCGCTTTCAAGAAAATTCAGGAATCCGTTCTGACGCAGCATGCTGCGGCATAACCAGACTCCGAACACAAACACAGAAGGCGGCATCACAGGATGTCGCCTTTTTCTTTATGGTAATGTGATCTGCTTCACGATGGGATCATGGTCGGGTCATCGGCGCAAAGCGCGAGAGCGATTGATCATATCACGGGTTTTATCCCAAAGCTGATAATTGCCAAGTTCTGTCGGTGATACCCACCGGGCATTCGCGGCGTCACCACCGGCTTTTAAATCTGCTTCCAATGCTTCTGCGACAAAGTCGATCAGGGTGTAGTGATATTGCACCCGACCGTTTTTATCGGGTGTTATCAGATCGACGGTATCAATCAGGATCGGTTCGGAAATCGTGATTCCAGTTTCTTCAAAAACTTCGCGATGAACCGCTTCACGCAATGTTTCCCCAAGTTCCTGCGCACCGCCCGGAAGGCTCCAACTGCCTTTGTTTGGCGACTTGCCGCGCTGGACCAAAAGAACATTATTGCCGTGCCATACAACAGCGCCAATGCCAATGATGGGCCGTGTCAGATAGTCGCGTTTGTCGGTATCAGATGTCATCGTCTTCTTCGATGTCTTCATCAGGATCGACAACATCATGGACGACCTGACCTGTCATTTCACGGGCCCGGATAGCCGGTCGCCCGAGAAACTGATCATCGGACTCCGGACGTAGCGACATGACAAAATCGACGCTTGGTGCATCCCCCAGAGCAAAATGCCGGGCAGTCTCATAATCAGGAG
>JGI12574J12772_1000310_pt1 | contig 14163 bp, 17 predicted proteins | sample TtaePargueraPR_2_FD_12772 | JGI IMG/M metagenome (IMG submission 12772)
GCGGGTGCGGGCAGTCCAGGTACGCCAGCCGCTCGGTAAGCGGCACCGCACGGAGCCAGCCCGGTTCGTCGAAGTTCCAGCTCAACGCAACGTAGGATTGGCTGCCACCGCCCGACACGCTTCAAGATCCCCACTGCTGATCAGGTCGGTCGCCTGCTTGACGGTCAACGGCACATAGCGCGCGACGTTGACCCGGGTAGCCGGGTCGGTGAGGCACCTCTCCCGCCATTCGGCGGGTACCCCTGGGTGGCGGTGCAGGGTCGCCGCAGCACGTACCGATGGGTCGGGGTCGGCGAGCAACCGCAGCTGCACCGCGAGTGGCCGATCAGCCCAGGTGTCCGCGACCGCCGCTCGGAGCTTCGGATCCGGCGAGTCGACCAAGCTGGACCGGCTCTCCCGGAAGGTCTCCTCAAGCGACTCGATGCCCAGCGACGAGTTCAGGTCCACCAGGTCCCGGACGAAGTTGGCGTACGCGTACCGGATGGCAGGATCAGGATGCTCGGCGATCACGTTCCGCGTCCGGGTGGAGATGCGCTCGCCGGTCAGGAGCTACGGTAGCCCCGGTTCCGGCTCGACACCCCTATCGACCACTGGCAAAGAGGAGCAGGGTTCAAGATGTCCTCGTCACCGGCCCACGCCGCAGTCGAACACGAAGACCTGCCTCGACTACGCGACCTTCTCGACGCAGGTGCTGACGTCGAGGACGACAACGGAGACGGATGGACCCTGCTACGCCACGCCATCGACGTCGAGTTCGACGGCCATTGGCTGGCAGCAGAACTCATGCGAGCCTGGACGAATCGAGGGCAGGCCGGGTAGCTCGACCGAGATGGGAGCCTGACGCCACCAGCTGAGGAGACTGGGTAGGGTGCACTCTCGACTGTCAGCCGGTCGGCCCATACCGGGCTGCGCCGCTTGCCGAGCAAGATGACCGGGTGAAGGCGTTCGTGGGGGTCACCGACGGCGAGTGGCGCAGCTTCCTCGCCGCCCGGCCGCAGATCAACGAGGTCAACTTCTGGCGGCCCGGCGGCGGCAGCTTCAAGACCCTCACCCCCGGCGAGCCGTTCTTCTTCAAGAGCCGCTACCCGCACAACCGGATCGTCGGCGGCGGCTTCTTCAGCGGGTTCGCGAAGCTGCGACTCTCGGAAGCGTGGGGCCTGTTCGGCGAGGCCAACGGCGCGGGCTCGCTCGCCGACATGGCCCGCGACATCGGCAAGTACCGCAGGGACCCGATCGGCCCCGGCGAGGACCCGGTCATCGGCTGCATCTTCATCCGCGACACGGTCTTCTTCCCCGACGGCCGCCAGCCGGAGCCGCCGCCGGAGTTCTCGCCGAACCTCACCCAGGGCAAGACGTACGACCTGTCGACGGGCAGGCACTTCGACTACTTCGAGCACCTGACGAAACTGCTGCTCGGCGGGGAGGTGCGGGTCGATCCGGAAGGCACCTGGCACCGGCCGGGGCCGGTGTTCGGCGACCCCCGGCTCCGGCCGCAGCGCCTCGGGCAGCAGTCGTTCAAGGCGGTCGTGCTCGACACGTACTCCCGGCGCTGCGCGATCACCGACAGCAAGCTCCGGCCGGCGTTGCAGGCCGCGCACATCCGCCCGGTGGCCGTCGGCGGCGAGCACCGCATCGACAACGGCATGCTGCTGCGGGCCGACGTACACATCCTCTTCGACCAGGGCTACCTGGGCGTCGACCCGAAGTACCGGCTGCTCGTCAGCCGACGCCTGCGTGACGACTTCGGCAACGGCGAACAGTTCTACGCCCGCGCCGGCACCCAGATCGCCGTACCCGAGCAGAAGGCCCGCCGCCCCGACCACGACCTGCTCGAATGGCACACTGACACGGTCTTCCAGCACTGAAGCTCAGGCCCGGAGGCCAGTCGTGGTGCCGCGTACCGTAGCCGTCGGTCTTGTCGCCGGTGCCGTCCTTGTCGGCGGGGCGCTGTTCGTCGCCGCCAGCGTCGGCGTCGGCCCGGACCCGGCGGCCGAGGCGGACGCCACCCCGGCCGCCGCCAGGGTCATTCTGCCGCCGGTCGATGCCCGGTTCGACTACCAGATCGGCGAGCCGTACGCCCCACCGGACGGCGTCACAGTGGTCAGCCGCGACCGGGATGCGGACCCGGCCGCCGGCCTCTACACCATCTGCTACGTCAACGCCTTCCAGGTGCAGCCGCACGAAGTCACCTGGTGGCAGCACAACCACGACGACCTGCTGCTACGCGACTCCGACGGCGAGTACGTCGTCGACGGCGACTGGAACGAGATCCTGCTCGACATCTCCACCGCCGCGAAGCGCACCGCGATCGCCGACATCGTCAACGAATGGATCGACGGCTGCGCCGCCGACGGCTTCCAGGCCGTCGAGCCCGACAACATCGACTCGTACTCCCGCTCCGACGACCTGCTCACCCTCGACGACGCCGTCGAATACCTGAAACTGCTGGCCCCGCACGCCCACGCCGCCGGGCTGGCCATCGGCCAGAAGAACACCACCGAGCTCGGCGCCCGGGGTAAAGCCGCCGGCCTCGACTTCGCGATCGCCGAGGAATGCGGCCGCTACGACGAATGCGGCGACTACACCCGGGTGTACGGCGACCACGTCATCGACATCGAGTACACCGACGGTGCCTACACCACCGCGTGCGCCACGGTCGGCGCGAACGTCTCCGTGGTCCGCCGCGACGTCGACGTCACCGCACCCGGCAGCCCGACCTACGTCTACCAGGCCTGCTGAGCACCGGCAGACACCCGCGTCGACGAGCTCTACGCCACGGCGAACCTTCGGGTGGTGAATTGTCGTGGTCATGGTTCTCCGTTCGTCAGGTCAGGGGTGAGGGTGCCGCGTTGCCGGCGGGTGCGGCGGAGCGCGACGACCACGAGAGCGGCCAGCAGAATTGCCGGCAACCCCGCGACCGACCAGCTCAACGCCAGCGGCGGCCCGGGCTGGGCGAGAACCGGCAGACCCGCGAGCGAACCCTTCCCTTCACCCTCGGGACCGTTCACCGTGAAGTGGAAGGTCCAGGTGCCCTCGGCCGGCAGGGCTTGAATATTGAGACCCCAGACGTCGAGTTTGCGAGGGTGCCGGGCGAGGTCCCAGCGCTCATCGTCGGACCGGGGCCGCCCGGGCAGTTCTGCGTCGACGCGTCCGGACTTTCCCGCGTACCCGCCGTCGATGTCGAAGGTGAAGTCGAGCGACTGCATCGCCCGCATCGGCCATCGGCTGAAGCCGACCGTCATCGCGTACGGCCCAATCGTCACCCGCTCGGTGTGCACGATCGTCACCGGCTCGTACGCGACCGCCGGGGCCATGGTGACGACCTGCACGACGCCTATCGTCAGCAGCAGTGCCAACAGCCGCCTCATGCCGCCACCCCCAGAGCCGACGTGTCCAGCAACCTCAGCATCAGCCCCACGCGCCGGGCGAGGATCCCGGTGGCCGCCCCCACCGCTGCGGCGACCAGGACGGTCGGGGTGATGTAGACGACGATCTCCACGAAGCTCGGCAGCTGCACACCGTAGAGAACGGCCTGTTGCAAGGGGATCAGGACGGCCAGTAGACCGGCCCCGACCGCCGCAAAGAGCGGAATCACCGGCTTGGCCGACACCCGGCGGGCCCGGGCGATCAGCCACGCCAGCTCCACCAGCAGCGCCGCACCCACGGTGCTCAGCGGTATCCAGCTAGGCATGACCGGCTGCGGCGACGTGAAGTCGCGCATCGGCAGTCCGACCGCGTCGGCGTAGGTGCTCGTCGCCCACGGGGTGATCAACCACAGCAGCAGCTGGATCGCGGCCAGGGTCACCGCGACCATCAGGGCCGCCCCCGGTCGCCGCACCAGGACCGTGGCCGTGATCAGCGTCAGCACGGTGAGGCAGGCGATGCACACCGCCACGAGGTCGACCGGGCCGCCGGCCTGCTGGAAGGCATCGGCCAGAACGGGTGCGAAGGCGACCAGCATCGCCAGTGAGATGTACACACCGACCCGGCCCCAACGCTCGTGCCGGGCGGCTGCGAACGTCACCATCGAGCCGATGATGGTCGCGAAGTTGCCCTGCAACAGCCCGATGTGCGGCGGCGAGTTGAGTTGGGCGTCGAACCCGTACAGGCTGTGCCACCACTGGTCCCAGAGCCCGTAGAGCAGGAACGTTGCGGTGGCCAGCCCGACGATCAGGTATCCGAGGGGTGCCGCGAACGCGCCGCGGAGCACCCGGACGGATCGGCCGCCGACGGCCGGATCGATCGGTCGGCCGGATCGCTGGGCCGCGGTGGTGCGAAGAACGACGACCAGCGCGGTGATACCGCACAGCGCGCTGCCGCTGTACAGCAAAAGATGCGGCATGGTGAAGAAGGTGTCCGGGCCGACGTCGTTGTGCCACTGGATGTCCCAGCTCCAGCCGACCAGGGACAGCATCGCTCCGGCCAGGACCAGCGCGGCGGGAAACAACGCCGCCGATCCGGCTCGCGGTTCCTCGGTGTGTGTCCGGGTCATCGTCCGTCCCTTCCGGGTCGTGTCACTCACGGTGTTACGGAGAACGGGAGTACGGCCCGTTCCGTCCCGGCGTCGTCGTCGACGACGACGGTCAGCTCCCAGCGGCCGGCCATGTCGAAGTGCGTCTCGGCGCGATACCGGCCGGTCCCTCGGTCGACGGCGGTGGCGGTCAGCGGCGGGTACGCGTGGCCCATTTCGGTCATCGCGGGTTCCAGCCGCACCTCGGTCACCCCGGCCGGGTCGCTCAGCTGGATCTCCACGCTCCGGTCACCGACCGCCGCAGTGACCACGACTTCGACGTCGCGGTGCCCTGCCGTCCCCCGCAAGGCGGTCTGCTCGTCCGACCCGGTGGTGCGGGCGAACCAGACGGTGGAGATGATCACCACTGCGGCGACGGCCAATGTGACCAGTGCTTGCCGCAGGGGGCTCATCGGGGTGCTCCGACCTCGAGCACCACCGGCACGGTGATCAGCGCGTAGTTCCGCTGGACCTGCATCCATAGCTGGTAGCGGCCGGGCAACGCAAAGGTGTGGGTGAAGGACACTTCGGGCCCCAGGTCGGCCACCGACTCGTCCGGCGGCTGGGCGCCGATGTCCGGTCGCGGCCCCATCGCGTGGACGTGGGCCCACACCTGCGCGTCCTGCACCGCCGTTGCCGGGGCGTCGGGCGGGAGCGGGCCGACGGCGATGAGGTGCCCCACCATGCCCAGCCACGGTTGCAGGTCGGCCTCGCCGAAGTTCGCGGAGATCGTGGTCGGTTCGCCGGCCCTGCGGCCCGAGATCGTCACCGGCACCTGAGCCTGCGCAGTGTTCGACACCCGGGCCTGCGCGGTGTCCGGGGCAGTCGCCGAGGTGGACCCGGCGACCTCGAATCCGACCGGTGAGCGGAGGAGCTGTGGGCCTCCTCCGCTGCGGGCGACCTCGGCGGTGAGCGTGTAGTGACCGGGCTGGGGCGTGGCCAGGTGGACCTCGTACTCACCGGGTCGGGTCCGCACCGGATGAACGTGGCGCAGGGCCCGGTCAGGCGTGACCACCAGCAGATGCACGAAGGCCGCGTCGTGGACGATCAGGTCGTCGACGGGCCGGCCGCTGGCACTGTCGGTGAAGGAGAGCCGTACGAGGGTCACGCCGTCGCCGGCGGGCTCGGAGGAGGTCAGCAGGGTGACCGGCGGCCTGGGGACCGGCGCCGGCGCCGGGACCGGTCTGGAGAGCGTGGCCGCAGTGACGGCGACCCCGAGTGCCGCTGCGAGGCCGGACGTTGCGACGTGGGCCGGCCAGGCCCGGCGGGCGAGCAGGCTCGCGCCCAGCGCGCCGAGAAGCAGGAGGCCGGCCGCCGCGAAGCCGTAGTAGGTGAGGGTCTCGGCCGTGGTGAGCACGACCGCCGGCACGACGAACGGGATCGAGGCGACGGTCGACCCGTCATCGAGCAGCAGTTCCTGCGTACCCGGGCGATCGACCCGTAGGGTGGCTCCATAGGTCCCCGGGGTGGCGCCGAGCCGGACGGTGGCCACGCCTGCTCCCAGGCGGAGTGTCAGGGTGCCCGCAGGGCTGCCGGCGTGCGTCACCACGTCCACCCGCAGGGGCCCCGGGACGACGTCGACCCGGCGCAGTACCACGGTGAGCTCCCGCTCGCCGAGGCTCTGGGAGACGTGGATGTCGGTGCCGGCCGGAGCGCCGTCCGCGTGCGCAGGGGAGGCATCCAGAGCCAGCAGCGTCGCCACGGCGGCAAGGAGCGTCGCGATCCACCTGATGTCTCGCACTGGAAGCCCCCGTCTCATCAGTCGTATACAACGTACTCGACTGGTCGAGTACACCGTACACGACACATATGATCTGACCAACGAGAGGAACTCAGTGACACAGTCAGAACCCCGGCCGGTGATCTGGGCCCGTCTCTCCGGACAGGGCCGGGGACCGGCACGCACCCTGGACCACGAGACGATCACCAACGCCGCGATCGCGATCGCCGACGCCGACGGCCTCGACGCGGTGACCATGCGTGCGGTCGCCGGCAAGGTCGGGCACAGCCCGATGGCGCTCTACCGGCACGTCGGCGGACGGGACGACCTGACCGAGCTCATGTACGACGCGGTTCTCGGCGAGCTCGAGCTGACCCGCGCGCCCTCCGGTGACTGGCGCGCCGGCCTGACCGGGCTCGCCCGCAGCACCCGTCGCCTGCAGCACCGTCATCCGTGGGCGACCCGCCTCGGCCACCGGCCGACGCTGGGTCCCAACTACATCCGGATGATGGAGTATGCGATGGCCTGCGTGGACGCTCCCGGCCGACCGATCGACGAGATGCTCGACATGGTGGGCACGGTTCTGCAGTTCACGAACGGATTCGTCCGCGAGGAGCTGGGCGTCGCCGAAGCGCACCGGCGCACCGGGCTGGACCGGGCCGGCTGGCAGCAGCACATGACGCCGTTCGTCACCGAGTTGCTCGGCACCGGCGACCATCCTTACCTGGCCAAGATAATCCTCGACGCGGACGACTCTCCCGACCACGACACCGTCTTCGAACGACGACTCGGCATGGTCCTGGCCGGGCTGGCGACGGCGATGGATCGGGACGCCTGACCTACCCGCCGTGTATACCTCCTCCGTCGGTCAGCCAGCCCCAAGACACTCACTCGGGAGGAGACGTACGGGCAGCTCGGGTCGAACCAGAAGTCCACGCACCATCGACCGGCCTCCCACTACCCCCATCGACTCGCACGTCACGCGCGAGTGTGTCGACCCCCGAGCCGGATGTGGTGACATCTCACCAGGTGAAGCCGACCGTGAACGGGGTGTTGACCGGGGTGCCGGCGCTGTTCAGACAGGTCACGCCGACCGTCATGTCGGCGGTGCCGACTGGGCGCCAGTACTGTACGTGGCAGTGCGCGTCCTGGTAGCCCAGCGCGTACGCCACGGCGTGCCCGGAGTAGTCGATGATCTGCGGAAACACCATCTCGTAGCGCCCGGCGCCGGTCCGGGTGACGGCGTAGTCGCCACTCACCGAGCTGTCGTTGGTCCAGGTGATCGCCGGTGCCGACCCACCCGACGGGTACGTGTCCCCGACGGTGGCCAGCGCCGTCGGGGCGATCTGCTGCAGCAGGTTGTGGATCGTCCAGGTGATGGTGAACCGGGAGTCGACGAACGCCCCGGTCGCGTTGCGGTACAGCACCCGGGCGATCCCGTCCGCGAGGTAGCCGACCACCTTGCACTTCACGGCCGCCGACGTGTACGCCGTGACCTGGTAGAAGGTGTCCTGCGTCTGGGCGGCCGAGGCGGGCAGCTTCACCGCGTACGAGCCGGGTGCGTCCCGCGCCACCCACGGAGTGCCCGCACCGGCGTCGTAGCGGTACCAGGCGCTCGGCCGCCGTGACGACGGTGGCGGCCAGGCCGACCGCCACAGCACCGAGGACGGCCGAGATTCGCCGAAGATGCCCACTGGACATGCGCCGACGCTAACCACCGCCGTCAACCACCCGCGCCCGCGTCCGCTACCTCGCCAGCCCGTCCGTCCCATGCGGCCTGGCGTCAGGCAGGGTCGCGGCAATCGCATCGGAGTCGTGACTCGAGTTCGTCGGTGCGCTGATGCCGGATGGCGTGGGCGTGACGGTCGACCTGTCGCAGCTGGTCGGCGGCGGTCAGGCGGCGGCCGCCCAGATCAGCTCGGCGACCTCGGCCGCGTCCGGGTGGGATGGCTGGTCGACCCCGGCCAGGTCGATCCCCGTCAGCGCGCTGAGGTCGTCCCAAGGAATGTCGAGGAGCGCGGCGAACCCGGCCAACAGCTCGGGTTTCAAGGCCTTCTCGGCACCGCCGATCATCCCGATCGTCGACCCCGACAGCATCGGGCCGTTGCCGATGCCGAACAGGTACGTGGCCGAGCCGCGCAGATTCAGGTTCCGGTTGTACAGCAGCCGCACCACCAGCACCGCGCAGGCGCCGATGGTGCGGCGGCACCGCTGGAGGCGGGGCCGGCCGGGGTTGCTGCGGCATCGCGCGTACGAGCTGGTGCAGTTCCGGTACTGCACCCGGCAGGTACGTCAGCGACCAGGCCAGCGACCCGACGATGCTCGACGCGGTGGCGTCCAGCGGGGTGAGATCGTCCGGCACCGGCTGACCGGCGATCACGAACAGGTCACTCTGGTGCAGGCCGAGGACGGATCCGAGCCGACGCAGCAGCGACGGGTCCGGCTCGCCACCGTCGAGCACCGACAGGATCACCGTGTCGGCGGTGCCCGTACCGCGCGCCAGCGAGCCCGCATCCAGACCGCGCCGTCTGGCCAGCAGCGCCAAATGCACTCCGAACGCTGGCAGCTCCCGCACCTGTCCCGCCCTTTCGCGAAAGTTCGCGCCGCGCACGCTGGCGTGGTCGTCATCGACGAACAGGCCTGCTGGAGCGGTTGCCTGATCCAACCGCGCACGGCCCGCGCCGGCAAGGTGCACTCTCGGCTGACGGCCGGTCGGCCCATTCCGGGCTGCGCCACCCGCCGAGCAAGATGACCGGGTGAAGGCGTTCGTGGGGGTCACCGACGGCGAGTGGCGCAGCTTCCTCGCCGCCCGGCCACAGATCAACGAGGTCAACTTCTGGCGGCCCAGCGGCGGCAGCTTCAAGATCCTCACGAGGCTGCGAATCCCCAAAGATGGGCCGGTGCATCCGGCCGACCTCATCGAACGGAAGTGCCGGGGCTACCGGCTCTCCGCCTACCAACTAGCACATTTTACAGATCTACACATGGACCGTACACTGCCAGAGTGTTCGGCATTGATGATGACCCTTTCGAAGAGCTTGCTGATCCAGCGCCACGAATCAGCCTAGTCTCGCGCCGGGATATCTTCGACTATCTTCGCGTGGACGGGGGACCTTGGTGGGGCCGGATGGACGAGGTTTCGTTCTTATCTCGACTCTACGACCTAGAGTCGTTACCTTCTACCGACAGGCGCTTCAAGAGCGCAAGCGGAGACATCCGACAACATCGCCAGAATAACGACGATTGGGAAGATGACTGGATTTTCAGTGACTCCCGCTTCCAGCTGGCGGCTGGCCCAGACGAAGTCTTGCTTGGGTTTCTCGCACAGATGGTACATCCGGTTGTACAGCCTGACACCACGCGAGCAGCCCAGATCGTCGAGGAACTAAACCGCCATCTTAGCCCTGACGGATGGGCGCTGAAACCGCAGAAGAGGATGTCGGGTCGACCGGTATACGCGCCGGTACGCATCGGGAGTCAGGGCGCAATCGTGTTCGCCCACGAAACAGCAGCTCGCCTTGACACAGAATATATATCCCAACAGGTCACCCGCATGGAAGCATCCATAGAAACGGCCCCCGATCTTGCCATTGGCACCGCGAAGGAATTCATCGAGAGTATCTGCAAGACGATTCTCGAGGAACGCAACGAGTCATACGACAAGAATGACAACCTTGTAAGTTTGGTGCGCAAGACAACAAAGATTCTACAGTTAACACCCGATGATGTCGCCGCCAATACACGTGCCGCAGACACAATTAAACGGATGTTGATGAATCTCGCCACCCTGGTTCAGGGTTCGGCCGAGTTACGCAACTCACACGGAAGCGGTCATGGCAGATCGGCTTCACAAACTCGACACCGCCTAACGCCCCGCCACGCACGACTTGCCGTTGGCAGCGCAGCAACTCTCGGCGTCTTCCTTTACGAGACTCACGAAGAGCGTCCATGAACACCACGCCTTTGCACACACCGATGCTTGATGCACCCCCAGCCGACGGATGATCATGAACAAAACGCAAGCGGGCAGCCTTGATCGGCACCGTACGCCAATCAAACAAGCGCGATTGCGCGAGCTGGGTCGACAAATAGTTGCTATGCGAACCTCGCACCGAGTTCAGCAGCCTTCTTAAAGTCTGATGCCGCCAGCGTGTCATCACCCGAACGCCAGTAGGGAATGTTTTCTACGTACGACAAGGTTCTTTGAACAGGAACATCAATAATTATCAACCCAAGGCCATAATAGTCGTTATAGTCTATACTCGATAGCACATCCTCTTTGAGGGGAGAACTCAGCCCTGAATTGCTAATCGCATTTTTCCACTTTGAAAAGTAGCGTTCAGCCGTTAGTCCCAACACAACCGCCTCCCTTCTAACTCCAACAACAAACCGAGAACCAACTCTTCTAGGTTCGACCCCGTCGAGTTGCTTGACGCGAGTAGCGTGCATCTCTCGATCAGCTACTCCGATGATGATCGTACCTGCACGCTTTCGACCATTATTAGCCATTGCGCATATCGTATGCACGATACCAGAAACTGCACCCGAATCTTCAGCCCGCCCATCTTCAAGTCGCAGCATTCCCTGCTTCAACTCATAGTGCGGAAGTTCTAGTTCTGACCGCCGGATAGCATTATCTATATCAGTCGATGAATGCGGTCCGTAGATCTCCGCATGATGCCCATCAACAAGACTCTTGGCGATCAGTCCCTTAATCGTATCGACATTCTTCCGGCGCTCGTCAGGCGTTGTTGAACCCCGACTGGTATCAATACGATCATACAGACCCGATATAGACTTCTTGACTCCAACATAATCTGCAACCAGCTTGTTGCCCTGAACCAATGATTCATGGAATGCGATGATGAGAACAGTGAAGATCGCAGGAAATGGATTTGTAGAACGCTTCGCGAAAAGAATATTTCGCAAGCGCTGAGACCCATCGGCGTTGCAAACCTTCAAAATTTCATCGATACAAAATTTGAACTCGCTCTCAAATCTGTCCGCACCATAAACGCTTAAGGCCGCATTGATGCGGGCATTTTCTCCACTTCCCGCGTCGTATACTTTGTCGAGCGCCTCCTTGGATCGCTCAATGAGATGGCCACCGACAACGCTGGCCGCAATATCCGCAATACACTGCTCGTCCATCGAATCCCGAAGGTCAGTTGATCTTAGAATTCCTTGCTCGACCCAGAAGACCTCATCGGCCGAAACCTCGTATCCATGCCGAGTGCGAGGGAGGTCGATACTGATAGACGGCATCTGAGAAAGCTTTATCTCATTGGTTGAGGCATCTCCACGAATGGAACAGCTGAGGTTCCGCACTAGCCCAGAGAAATCATCTTGGACGCCAGCCTGACGCCTCTCTTGATCACTGAGTCGATGCCCATAGGTGTTGATCCGCGCGAAGACATCATTGATTTCCTGCTCCGTGGCTCCTCGCATAACCGAGACAGCCATGGAGTAATCCAGGTAGGTGCTGATTGCAGAGATATCGAGAAGGGTACGGTTCGCGTCCAGCTTAACATCCGCGCCATCAATCCGCGCCTTGGCAGTAGGGAAGTGTTCCACATCGAAGTGCTCCCCGCCAAGAGTTGGGAATGCATTTTCCACGAAAGACATAAGAGCATGGAGGCGTTGGAGGCCATCGATAATCTCATAAGTTCCCCCCGCCCGCTCGGCTAGCAGAATTGCCGGAACAGGATACTTGCGCAAAACAGATTCTACAAGCTTTTGCTTCTCCTCTAGTGTCCAAACGAGCTTACGCTGATAGCGCCTGTTGACGAAGAGGAGATCCTGGCTGTACCACGAGTACAGCGACTGAACAGACTTTGGTTGCGAGTCAAGGTCGGCCACCCGTACAGCTTGCCATACAGGCGACGTTTACCCATACAGTTACTCGCCGGCCGCAGAAGGTTGCCGACGAACATGCCACCTGCCGCACTGGATCGAGTCTGCGCTACACAGAGTCACAACCTAAGCCACCTAGCTACGAGAAGGCTGAGTACCGACCCTACATGCGGGCAAGGGTTAGCCGGCACCTTCGCTCGAATCTGCGACGAAGACACCGACGCCGGGTACGCCGACGACCAGGCCCTCGGCCTTGAGCGCGATCATCGCGTTGCGGACGACGATCGCCGACACGTCGTGCTCAGCGCAGAGCTGCGAGGTGGACGGCAGCTTCGCGCCCGGCGGCAGCTCGCCGGTCTCAATCTGCTTGCGGATGTGGGCGGCGAGACCCACCCACTTGGCGTTCGGTGGCATGGCGGTACTCCCTGGTCAGCACCGCCATTTGATCATCTCTGCACCTACGATCGCAAGTGATAGCTTGACTGCGATAGCCTGCTATCGTAGGCTCCCATCGATCGGCTCCCTGGTCAGCAACCCGGAGCTGGTTTTCCCGCAAGGAGCCCGGTCGGCCGGCGTCGCCTGTCGGTCGGCCGGGTGCGTCAACCTGCCCGCCACCTGCGACAACAGTCGCATCAGCGGCGGGTGCCATCTCCACGCGTACGGGAGGCAACGTCCGGTGACACCCGACCCCCGCCCCAACCCGACCGTCCCACCACCATCACCCACCCGGCAGCGCCCGGCCGGCGACCAGCGATCCGCGACCTACTACACCCGGTACGCCCGCAGTCGGGTCGTCGAGGCGCAACGCACCATCGACAGTCACACCACCTCGGCGTACACCGGCTGTTGTCTCGGCTGTGGACGGCCCGGACCGTGCGCGGACCTGACCGAAGCCGAAGCGACGATGCACCGCTACCACCGGCTGCCGTTCCGTCGGCCCGGCGCGACCCTGCTCGACCCCGGCCGGGTCGCCGACACCCCGGACCGGCCCCGCTTCTCCTGGCTGAGCAGGTCGGCATGACCGCCCGGGAGTACGCCGCCGACGCCGCAGCCCTGCAGGTCGCCGCCGACACCATCGGCGCACTACGGGCGGTCTGCCTGGCCCTGGAGACCGCCGTCACCCACGTCACCGAGCAGCTCGGCGACGCCCACACGCTCGCCCCGGACGCCCGGCTCGCCGTCGACCGCTACGAGGAAGCCCTGTACCAGGCGTGGGAGGCGTACGGCGAAGTCTTCGACGCCGTCACCGTCGCCCGGCCGCAGCTGCCGGGCAGTCGCCCGGTCGGCGTCGTCAGCATCATGCGCGGCCTGCGGATCGCCCGCGAGCACGCCACCCACGCCGCAGGCACCGCCGGCGACGCCCGACCCCGGGTGCTGGCCGCCGCCGACCGCCTGGCCCGCAGCGACGACCCGTACGCCCAGGCCGCCGCCGCCCGGCTGCGCACCGCCCTGGCCCGCCTCGACCAGCTCAGCGGCAGCCTCGGCGTCGGCACCGGTGCCCTCGACCGCTACTTCAACGCCCTCGCCAACGGCTACGACCCGCTGCAGCAGCGGCTACGCCGGCTGGCCGCCCGACGCCCACTCACCGGCACCCCACCCGCCACCGCCGCCACCGCCGACACCGACGACGGCGATCCGCCCGGCGACGGTGCCAGCTCCGCCGGGCATCAGCCACCCAACGAGGTACGCGGCCTCGCCGCCCGTACCGCCGCGTCGCTGGTCGCCGCCGGCCGGCACCACGTCAGGTTCCGCACCTTCTGGCAGCTCGTCCGCCACCACATCTGGGAAGATGCCTTCCGCACCTGGAGGAGCCGGTGACCAGCGCACCCACCGCCGCCCTGACCTACCTGGTCGCCGGGCAGACCGGCGCACACGAACGCCAACTCGCCCGCTTCGACGACGACCAGTGGCAGGAATACCTCGACCTGCTCAGCGGACTGTTCGTCCTCACCGTGGACCGACGGTTCCGGCCCGGCGAACCGGCCGCGGTGATCCGCTTCGTGGCCAGCGTCCGGGAACGCTTCGACCCGGCCGGCACCGCCATCGACCCGACCGTGGCGGAAACCCTGATGTACGCCGC
>JGI12574J12772_1000333_pt1 | contig 13476 bp, 13 predicted proteins | sample TtaePargueraPR_2_FD_12772 | JGI IMG/M metagenome (IMG submission 12772)
GCAACGCGATAGTATCGCCGCAAGCGCACTTGACGGTTATCGCAACGGCATTGCTTTGTCGGATACCAAAATTTCGTCATCGCAGGCACCTGTTGCGACCGTTCACGCATCGGGACCGGAATGGTCAAATACCATATCGTCAATGGCAGGCCACATCATGTTGCAAATGCGGGTGCCGGATCTTTCAGCGCAAGGATATCACGTGCAGGAAAACCGTGAAATCGACACAGACGTCGGAAATGCTGTGCAAATCGGTTATGTCAACGATACGGGGGATAAACTTGTCCTGCTGCTTCAGCCACGCTGGAACACGGGCGTTCACGATCTTCGGGTCGATGAACGTGATGGCTTTTCCGTCGTGACCTGGGCCGACGGGCCGATCACGTTCGGACTGGCTTCGGGCATCAAGGCGGGGCAGGCTTATGAGCTGGCCACGTTTATCCGAAAATCAACGCAGTCTGTCGAATTTTCCGATCCTGGGCGCTTGCCCGATTTACAGACCCCCAGACAGGCATCAGAACCCGAGGTAGCCCAAAGCGATCCGGTTATCGGTTCCGAAATATCAGGCGGCGTGATCGAGGCACCTGTATTCCGTCAAAACTGACTTGCATGGGGTGTATCGTTCCTGCCCGCCTGTCGTAACAGGCGGGCAGGGTGACAATCAGGACTTCCCGAACCGTTCTTCGGCCAGCCGATCCGCGACAAAGCCGGTCGACAGGTTTTGACTGTCTGCACGTTCAAAGATTTCCCGCACGGTGTCGGCGATGCCTTCGATATGCTTGTTGGTTTCGGCTACGGGCTTGCCTTCGCGGCAATAGTAAACTTCCACCACGCCCCCGGCATTGATCACATAATCCGGTGCATAAAGAATGCCTGCCTCGCGCAGCATCTCGCCGTGGCGATCTGCTTCAAGCTGATTGTTGGCTGCTCCGGCGATGATATGGGCGCGGATTTTATCAATGCTGCGATCATTGACGACCCCGCCCAGCGCGCAAGGGGCCAGAACATCCGCATCGGTATAAAGGATTTCGTCAACGGAAACGGTGGTGGCACCGAATTCGTCAACCGCCCTGTTAACGCTGTCCGTATTCAGGTCTGAAACGACCAGACGGGCGCCCGCCGCATGCAGCATCCGGCAAAGGTGATATCCGACATTGCCAAGTCCCTGAACCGCAACGCGCAGACCCGCCAGATCTTCATGACCGTTTTTGAACCGGACTGCTTCCTTCAGGCCGATGAACACGCCATAGGCGGTAAAGGGTGACGGATCGCCAGTTCGCGCCGGGTCTTTGCCGTCATTGATCCCGCCGACATGCTGGGTCTGGCTTGCGATCTGTTCCATGTCTGCGGGGCTGGTGCCGACATCTTCGGCGACGATGTATCGCCCACCGACCCGTTCCACGGCACGGCCCATGGCACGAAACAGTTTCGGAGTTTTTTGGCTGCGCGGGTCACCTATGATGACCGACTTCCCGCCGCCAAGCGGCAGATTGGCAAGGGCTGACTTATAGGTCATGCCGCGTGACAGTCGCAGCACATCGTGAATGGCTTCCTGTTCCGATGCATAAGGCCACATGCGACATCCGCCCAGCGACGGGCCAAGATTGGTATTGTGCACGGCAATAATGGTTTTCAGACCGGTGTCGGGATCACTGGCAAAAACAACCTGTTCATGGCCGTCAAATGCAGTGTCGGAAAAAACGTTCATCCTGGTGTCGCCTCCTAGCGCAAGCTCGTTATTCTGCAAGGGTGGGTCCCTTGTTATCCCTTTATGTTTGACGCCGCGGCCATTTGATCAATTTCAAAATCGCGTCTGGGTTAAAAAAGACCGTTTCCATAAAACGGGCGACAAAAGATGGAATTTTGTGATCGTGGGGACGGTGCTTTGAAATAATCTTTCGCGTACGGAAATGCGAATTTAAGGGGTAATCGCCATTTCATCTATCGACTGTTTCGCGTCGGGTGCCCTTTTATCGATATGAACGGCACCCGAAAAACCTGCATTCCTGATAAGAAATGCCGCGAAATCGGTAAAATTGCACTGCCGCAAAAATCCATGCTGCATCACAGAATTGCGCGGTTTTGGCCCCTGCCATGCAAAACCGGCACACTTCAATCCGGATCAATTCAATTAAATATGGAATCCAGCCGGACGATTTACGGCTCGTTAAGCCACTTGTTCCACACTCGTGGTTGGGCATTTCATTTTTATGAAATTCCCGGTTCAGGACAAAGCGACGTCTGGGCGGGCGTCGCAGGCAAAAGTAAGGAGACCGGGCGGACATGTCTGCTTTTACAGACCCACGCCAGACCGTTTATCAGGTTGAATTGCACAACCAGGCCGTTCGTGAATGCGTCAAAGAAAATCGTTCCCACGAGGTTTTTGACGATCGCTGGGCGGATGTGCAGACCCACGAAGTTGCTGCCAAGGACGAATACAAGGCACTTGCCATGATCGAAAACACCTATCCGTCGTGTGACGGTTTTGTTGTCGATCACGTCAAACGCCGTGACTAACCGGCACAACGGGATTTCCGGCCAGCGGCCAAAACAACAAGGGCGGGTTTTTACCCGCCCTTGTTGTTTGATGCGATGAAGACCGGTCTTATCTGGCAAGTGCCCGATCAAGGAAATCAAGCCGGTCCTGTCCCCAGAACATCTCGCCATTGGCAAAATATGTCGGAACGCCAAAGATATTGTCGGCCTTTGCCGCCTCGCAATTGGCGTCATAGATTTTGGCGACGGACGGATAATCGGCATGTTCAAGATATTCGCCGGATAGACCATTCTTGATCAGGGCCTCGCGAACGACTTGTGGCTCTGCAATATTGCGATCCCTAAGCCAGATATCCCCCATCAGCGTTTCAATCAGTCCCGTCGGGTCCTTGCCTTCGTCCTGCACGGCGATAATGGTGCGGGCCGCCAATGTTTCATCCACCGGGAACGAGGCGGGCTGCAAATTGATCGGAACCTTCAGAAAGTCCGCCCAGCGCTTCATCTCGACCATGCGATATTCCTGACGCGGTTTTGGACGCTGTGCCAGCGGAACACCGCCGCCATGCTGCCATACATCCGCAGCCCGGCAGGGTTTGTGGATTATCGGGGTGTTATGTTTGCGCGCGATTTCGACAACGCGACCAAAACCAAAAAACGACCAAGGCGACTGAACAAAGAAATAGTGGATGATCGGGGTCGACATTCAAAGCCTCCGGGGGCTGCGTGTCAGCAGCACATTGTTTTTACAACAATGCCAGAGTGCACGATCTGCTCTGTCACCGTCAAATGATCAGACGGCACATCCCGGATTTGTGATGAAGCCGCGGATTAATAATCCAGCCACCAGCTATATTCACCCAATCCACCCAGAACAACCCCGTCAAATCCAAGTTTCATGATACCGCCAAGATAACTGTTCTCGCTGCCGAACAGAATGTTCTGCCACGCCTGTGACCAGTAATAGACATGGTGTTCCTGACCCCAGCGCGCATCAAGGTTGCCCTCGCCAATAAATTCGGGGCTGCCTGCACGCCAGTTGTTCTGCCAGTAATAGCGATAGGTTTCTGCCGTTCCGATATTCAGATAGGCCAGAATGGTGCGCGGCGTGCCAACCTTTTTGTAGCGCAGCCGTTTCATGTCCTCGTAAGTCAGCGGGATCGTACCGCGATGGAACGGGTCAATGATCAAGACATCGTAATTGGTGTCGATCATAGCGTTGATAAATGCTTCCTTGGTTCCGTACGGCGAACTGTCGAGCACAATCCCGTAATTCTTCGCATCACGAATATTGTCAATGACATGCGGATTGGCGCCGATTGGCGTGCGCGGCACCTTTGCCAATGTTGAAAGCTGCTTATCAGGCGGTGGGGCTGCGTAATAAAGGGCATCCAGACCGCTTAACTTTTGGCGTGCCGCCTGTTGTGCATCGCTCTTATCGGTATAGTCGAGCGCAAAATATTCAAGCCCTGCCGTCTTCAGACGTTCCAGATAGCCTAGGATATATTTGGTTTCCTCGCTATCGGTGGGTTCACCATATGTGTCGTAACCATAAAATGGTGCTTCGATCATGATACCGTCAAGTGCACGCAAATAGTTGCGCGCCGGTTCTGCAGTACCGCGCGATGCAAACAATGTGGTTTCGAGATATTCCGTCAGCTCCAGTCCGTTTAACGCAATGATTGAAAAGTCACTGCGATAGGACTTTGCCCATCGGCTGAGCTGGATGACAAGATTGCGCATTTCATCGGCGAACTGAACATCCGGCTTTTCGGTTCCGGTTGCCTCATTCCGGTTGCCCGGTGCACTCAGGCTATTCGGGGGCGGTACAAAGGGCTCAAGCTGCTGGGCACTGGCGCTGTTTGCAATCGGCATGGCGCTGGCAAACAGGACGGAGCAGGTCGCAAGGACGAATTTCCAACGAGAGCCGAACAGTAATCTCTTGGGCTCTCTGGAACGATCATCCCTGATCGGATTCCAAACTTTTCGCCAGCCTGCTTCTGCCATTATGACCTTGCCTTTACCTGCTGTCGTGACAGGATTCCCTCGACATGGTCTGCTATTGCAAGGCATGCCGTCAATCCCGGTGATTCAATGCCATAGAGTATTACCAAGCCATCAATGCCGTGTTTCTCGCGATCAGAAATCAGAAAATCGCGTGCGGCTTCACCCGGTGCTTGAATTTTCGGTCGGACACCGGCATAGCCGGTTTGCAGGGCATTTTCGTCTAGTGCCGGATAATATTTACGAATGGCTGCGGCAAACCCGGCGCGTTTTTCTTCGGGCACGTCATAGTCCGGTTCTTCAACCCAGGTAACGTCCGGGCCAAAACGTGCCTGTCCGCCCAGATCAAGGGTCAGATGAATTCCAAGCCCGGCCTGTTCGGGGGCCGGATAAATCAGGGTGGAGAAGGGGGCCTTGCCCGAAAGCGTGAAATAGCATCCGCGTGCGTAATGCTGTGGCGGAATACTTGCTTCTGGCAGGCCGGTAAAATTATGTGCCAGCGTCTGGCTGTGCATGCCCCCCGCGATCAGAAGTTCTGCACAGGTCAGGCTCATTTCCTGACCGTCGCGATCGCGCGTGTCGATGGTGAAAATGCGGTTTTCAAATTTCGCGGCCACGACATCGGTATTAAGTGCTAATGTCGCCCCGCTTGCTTCGGCTTCCCCCAGCAGGGTGACCATCAGCTGATGGGAATCGACAATTCCGGTCGACGGGCTTTCAAGTGCGGCCACACAATGGAGTGCCGGTTCGCGCCTTGTTGCCTCATCCCCGTCCAGCCACACAAGGTCATTCACCCCGTTTTCGCGTGCCCGTTTCTCGATATCACGTAAGGCGGGGATTTGATCCTCGTGGGTGGCAACAATCAGTTTGCCGGTGCGTTTGTGATCAATGCCGTTTTCGGCAAGTATTGATAAAGCATGTCCCGCCCGGCAACGCAGAATTTCGCCTTCAAACTGTCTTTCGGATAGTAGATGCCCGCATGAATGACTTCGCTGTTACGTGCACTGGTTTCGGTTCCGATTGCATCGTGGCGTTCAATGATCAGAACTTCCCGGCCGGTTTTGGCCAAGGCACGCGCACAGGCAAGGCCAACAACGCCAGCGCCGATGATGACGGTTTGAATATCGGTGGTCATATTGGAAAAACTGTCCGGGACTTATGAGTTGAGTTGACGGAAATAAACGGCCTGGCCCTGATTGTCCTGACCTTCGCCGGTAACGCTACCTGGATCTTCGCTGGTATAATGGCCACGCGCGGATGCCCCGTCATCACAGAACACATACCAGCTGCCAAATGGCAACGTGCCGCTTTGATAGGCCCCGCCATCATGACGCCAGATGCCTTCACAATGGCGAAGGTCGCTGTCAATAATCATCGTGCCTTCGCCCGAAGGCTGATCAAATTTAAGCATCCCCTGACCGCGCGACCCTTGCCAGTTGCTGCTGATCGGCAGACCTTCGGGCGGGGTGTTTACGGCATTGCTGTCGGGAAGAGGCGTTGCGGACGGGGTTTCCACAATTTCTGGGACAGCCTGCACGGGAGGACGCGCAACCCCCTCTGGAAGCTGTATATCAAACCGGACAAAGAAGTTGGCACCATAAAGCTGGGCGTCCACCGCATCAAGTTTCTGGGGCGGTGGTGTAAAGTCTGTCATGGTCTGGCGCAACAATGGGTCACAATAATATCCAAGCAGGCGACTGCCGCGTGTTGTCGGCGTATCGGGATTCCATTGCCCAACAAACGATACACACTGTGATCCGTCACGAATAAACGGCGTCATTGCAATTGGGCCGTATCGGGTATCCTGTGTGAAATTGTCACCGTTGGCAGTGCTGCGACCACGTAACCCGTCGAACATTTCCAAAAGCTGCTCGGACGGCATTTCATTGTTGAATGCAAAACCCGGGGCAGATGTCGAAAAAACGCTTTCGAGAAACAGATCGCTAGCAGCACCTTTCAGGCTGCCTTCTGCCGCCGGGGACAGCCAGCGACCAACGAATACGGTACTATTTTCACGATATTGTCTCAGAAAGACGGCGTTAACCGGCATGTCCGATTTAAATGAAAGTGGACTTTGGTCGGCTGGGATTTGTTCGAATCCGCCGGTATCCTGCGCATTTGCAGGCCATACCAATCATCATCAAAGTGCCGGCCACTACGCCGCCCAACAGGGCCCCCCGATTGGTCACTTTGCGTCCTTCCTTCATGTTATTGCTGGGGAAATCACTTTTCCCTACTCCTATCTTTACCTGTACGGTGATAGATTGGCTAGGGTCCAGTAGACAACTCGCTGTCGATGAAATTCTTTGTTCTTGATTTTTACGGGCAAAGACGGTCATTGGGGTGAGGGTTTTTGTGACCCTGGGGACAGAAAATTGCCTGAATAACGGAGCAAACTGCAATGACGGTGCAAGAGACCGGCGCAACCGGGGAAAGCGCAGGCCAACAAACCGCTACCGCCAAACAGCCAGGTGCGAAGCGCGCCCATGTGATCGTGATTGGCAACGAAAAGGGCGGATCAGGAAAGTCGACCACGGCGATGCACTTGATTGTATCGCTGATGAAAATGGGTTTTTCCGTTGGATCGCTTGATATCGATGCCCGTCAGGGAACGCTGACCCGCTATGTTGAAAACCGCATCTCATTTAATGCGCAGAAAAAGCTGAAGCTGCCCGTTCCGGATCATCGTCCGATTTACCGTAGCGAACTTGAAGACGGCAATGCCGCCAAGCTTGACGAGCGTGACCGCTTTACCAGGGCGCTGGGCGAATTGGTCATGAGCTGCAATTTCGTGGTCATGGATTGCCCTGGCAGTGACAACTACCTGTCGCGTCTTGCGCATTCCTGTGCCGATACGCTGGTCACCCCGATCAATGACAGTTACATTGATCTTGATATGCTGGCGCGTATTGATCCGGCACAATTGACTGGATCGTTATGCGCAATCGTCTGTCGCATCTTGATGCGCGTAACAAACGTGATATCGCCGAAATCGTCGACAAGCTGGCGGCCCGCATACGCTTCCGTGTTGCGCCGGGCTTTGGTGAACGCGTGATCTACAGGGAATTGTTCCTGAAAGGTCTGACGTTGCTGGACCTTCGCGAGAAGGGGGTTGGCATTCCGCTTAGCATGTCGCATATGGCAGCCCGGCAGGAAGTCCGTGCCCTGCTGGAAATAATCGGCTTCACACCGGCGGATGGCGAAGAGTTGCCGATCTGATATAAGCGCCCCTATATCAGGACGATCGTACACTTGCGTACCCTGAAAACTGGTTGGTGCCCGTGCCTGAAAACAAAGCAACACCCGAAACAAAAGCCAAGCAGCAAAGCCGTGTTGCGTCTGATACCTCAAGCCGTACGGACGTAACCGCCTTTGTGAGGCAGGCCCGTACATTGGCGACCGTTGCCCCGGCTTCCGGTCCGGCGCAGGGACGGTTGATCTTTGCTATGGATGCAACGGCCAGCCGTCAACCAAGCTGGGACAGTGCTGCGGTTCTGCAGGCTGAAATGTTCGATGCTGTTGCCGGAATTGGCAGTACGCTGGACATTCAGCTTGTTTTTTTTCGCGGTATTTCGGAATGCAAGGCCAGTGCCTGGTATCGGGATGCGGCACGGTTGCGTGACTCCATGACAAAAGTTACCTGCCGGGCCGGGCATACGCAGCTTGCGCGTGTGCTTGGTCATGTCGAAGGGCAGGCGCGCGATAAAAAGATCAGTGCCTTGATTTATGTCGGTGATTGTCTTGAGGAAGATATCGATAATCTTGCCGGTTTGGCAGGACAACTGGCGTTGAAAGGCATCAAGGCATTCATGTTTCAGGAAGGCTATGACCCCACGGCCGAGAGAGCCTTCCGCGAGATTGCCCGGATCACCGGTGGTGCGTTTGCCCGTTTTGATACCAGTGCGGCGGATCGTTTACGAGATCTGCTTGGCGCCGTTGCGAGTTACGCGGTTGGCGGCATTAACGCGCTTGAAGAATACGGCAATAAAACATCATCGCAGGACGTCAAACTGCTGGGTTCTCAGTTACGGAAATCCCGATAATGCAATGGTTCTTGTTGGGGATAGGGCTTTTCGTCGCTGCCGGATTTATCATCAGATGGTTATCGTCAGCCGAGCCAAAGGACGTCAGAAAGATCGGGTTGTGGGTCGTTGTCCTGCTGCTGGGCGGGCTGGCAGCATGGTTGCTTCTGACCGGAAAGCTCGCCGCCATGGTTGCCGCCCTTGTTGCTGCCATACCCTTCCTCGTTAGAATCCTCAAAATCGGCTTAATGTGGCCATTATTGCGCAGGATGTTCGGTTTTGCCCGGTCATGGGGCGGCAGTGGAGGTCGATCAGGACACTCGTCTGCCGGTTCGGGCCGGGTATCTGAAATAAAAACGGATTATCTGCATATGTATCTTGATCATGATAGTGGCCAGTTGGGCGGCACGGTGGTGCAGGGCACAATGGCTGGGCGTGATCTGGATACACTCGGGCTTGACGAGCTGCAGGCACTTTATGGTGACTGTTGCGGTGCACAAGATCAAAGCCAGACAGTTCTGGAAACCTATCTGGAACGTCGTCCGGATTGTTCGGGATGGCAGAACTGGCAGGCATCCCGGGATGCGAACGATAATGGAAACGGCAGGGCCGGAAACGATAGCGAGCAAGCTGGCAGCGGATTTCGCAGCGGAGAAATGAATGCAGGCGAGGCCCGAAAAATCCTGGGTGTTTCGGAAGAAGCAACCCGAGAGGATATCAATCGGGCTTATCAGGTCTTGATCAAGGCGGTCCACCCGGATCATGGCGGATCAGATTATCTTGCATCAAAAATCAATGCAGCCCGAAGCCTCCTGTTACAGCTTTGTAAAGATTGAACTGAACAAACAGCGCGTTCGCTTGATCCGCGTTCTTGAAATGTGGCAGAAGCATAAGATTGACCGAATGCGGATGAGGCGGATATGACGCGGTCAAAACAGAGGAAAAAAGGCATGTCGAAGCGAATCAAGAAGGCTGTATTCCCCGTGGCGGGTATGGGGACCCGTTTTTTGCCAGCAACCAAGGCAATGCCCAAGGAAATGTTGCCGGTGGTGGACAAGCCGCTGATTCAGTATGCCGTTGAAGAGGCGATCGCGGCAGGCATCGAAGAATTCATTTTCGTAACCGGTCGCGGCAAAACCGCGATTGAAGACCATTTTGACCGTTCTGCCGAACTTGAAGCAATCCTGATGGAGCGCGGCAAGCATGATGCGCTGGAAACCTCGCTTGCGATGATCCCGGAAAACGGTCGTGTGACCTATACCCGTCAGGGCAATCCGCTGGGGCTTGGTCATGCCGTTCTGTGTGCGAAATCTCTTGTCGGTGACGAGCCTTTCGTCGTCTTGCTGGCAGATGACCTGATCCAGTCAAACGTGCCCTGCATGAAGCAAATGGTCGAAAGCTATGGCCGTACGGGTGGCAACATGGTTGCCGTTATGGACGTCCCGCGCGAGGAAACCCAGCGTTACGGTGTGCTTGAAGTCGAAGGTACCAACGGTCGTCTGGTCAGCGCATGTGGCATGGTCGAAAAACCGAAACCCGAAGACGCACCATCAACCCTGTCGGCCATTGGCCGCTATATTCTTGATCCGGGCATCTTTGACACCCTTGAAAATATTCCGCGCGGGGCTGGTAACGAAATCCAGTTGACCGACGCACTGGCCGCCATGATCGGAAAAGTACCGTTCTATGGCTATCGTTTCGAAGGCCGTCGTTTTGACTGCGGTAACAAGATCGGCTTCCTCAAGGCGACCATGTCCTTTGCGCTCGCACGCGAAGACATGCGCGACGACGTTCGCAATCTCATTCACGAGTTCGCCGAAGGCGAAGCCGCAGAATAACAGATATCAATTTCAAATATGCTGGCAGGAGCCGGGACAGACTCCTGCCAGCTATCATCACTACCAGGGTAAAAATTCATGCGCGTAGCAATGATCGGTACCGGATATGTGGGGCTTGTTTCCGGTGCCTGTTTTTCGGAGTTCGGCACAGAAGTCATTTGTGTGGACAAGGACGAAAACAAGATTGCCCGTCTCGAAGACGGCATTATGCCGATCTACGAACCGGGGCTGGATGTTCTTGTCGAAAACAACGTGAAAGCCGGGCGCCTGAAATTCACCACCGATCTTAAGGAAGGGGTGAAAGGTGCCGAGGCAATCTTTATCGCAGTCGGAACACCGACCCGCCGTGGTGATGGTCACGCCGATCTCAGCTATGTTTATGCTGCTGCCGAAGAAATTGCCGACGCTATCGAAGGCTTCACCGTCATCGTGACCAAATCGACAGTACCTGTGGGCACGGGTCGTGAAGTCGAACGTATTATTCGTGAACGCCGTCCGGATGCGGAATTCGCCGTGGTTTCCAATCCTGAATTCCTGCGCGAAGGATCGGCAATCGGTGATTTTATGCGCCCGGATCGTGTGGTCATCGGGACAAGCGATGAACGCGCACGAGACGTCATGCGTGACTTGTATCGCCCGCTTTATCTGATCGAAACACCGATTGTTTTCACCACGCGTGAAACGTCGGAAATGATCAAATACGCAGCTAACACTTTCCTGGCCGCCAAAATCACGTTCATCAATGAAATTGCCGATCTTTGCGAGAAAGTTGGCGCCGATGTCCATGATGTGGCGCGCGGGATTGGCCTTGATGGCCGCATAGGAAAGAAATTCCTGCATCCGGGGCCGGGTTACGGCGGGTCATGCTTCCCGAAAGATACCCTGGCATTGGTTCGCACCGCGCAGGAACATAATAGCCCGTTGCGCATTATTGAAACTGTGGTCGATGTGAATGCGCGGCGCAAAAAAGCCATGGCCGATCGCGTCATTTCGGCTTGCGGCGGCTCGGTTGCGGGTAAAACCATCGGCATCCTTGGTCTGGCCTTCAAGCCAAACACCGATGATATGCGTGATGCGCCAAGCCTTGATATTGTTCCTGCCCTGATTGCTGCCGGTGCAACGGTTCGGGCATTCGACCCGGAAGCCATGGAGGAATCCAGAAAGCTTCTTGAAGACATTGTTTACTGTGAAAGCGCCTATGAAGCGCTTGAAGGTGCCGACGCGATGGTGGTCCTGACCGAGTGGAACGAGTTCCGCGGCATGGATCTGGATCGCATCAAATCAACCTTGAAACACCCGATCGTGGTGGATTTGCGAAATGTATATGACCCCGCGGAAATGGCAGAACAGGGTTTCAGCTATTCCTGCATCGGGCGAGCATCAATCGGAGGCTAAGTTAGAATATGACCATCTCTGCCGGACACAATTTTGATCCTTCCGTACTGCGCGAATATGATGTGCGCGGTGTCGTGGGCGAAACCCTGCACGCGGCCGATGCGCTTGCTCTTGGCAAGGCATTCGGTACCAAGGTGCGCCAGTCTGGCGGAAAACGTGTTGCCGTTGGCCGGGATGGACGTCTGAGTTCGCCCGAACTGGCAAGCGCCCTTGTCGAGGGGATTGCGTCGACGGGCTGCGATGTGGTCCGGATCGGGCGTGGACCAACCCCGATGCTGTATTTTACGGTTTATGATCAGAAAACCGACGCCGGCATCATGGTGACCGGTTCGCATAATCCGTCAAATTACAACGGTTTCAAGATGCTCAATGCCGGAAAATCGGTGTTTGGCGAAGCCATTCAGGAACTGGGCCGGATTGCCGCGTCGGGTGATTTCGAAACCGGAAATGGCGCAATCAGTGACATCGACATCGAAGATCGTTATGTCGAACGTTTGCTGGCCGAACTGGATTGCGATGTTGCCAAGCCGATGACGATTGTCTGGGACTGTGGCAATGGTGCTGCGGGCGATGTGGTTCGCAAACTGACCGCAAAGCTTCCGGGCAACCACCATCTGCTGTTTGACGAGATCGATGGCACTTTCCCCAATCACCATCCGGACCCGACGGTTGAAGCCAACCTGGTCGATCTGAAGGCCAAGGTGGCGTCACTGAATGCGGACTGGGGCGTTGCCTTTGATGGTGACGGTGACCGTATCGGTGTTGTTGACGGGCAGGGCCGTGTTCTGTGGGGCGATCAGCTGCTACAGATTTATGCTGCCGACGTTCTCGGGCGCCTGCCGGGCGCATCGATTATTGCCGATGTCAAAGCCAGCCAGACACTGTTTGACGAGGTTACCCGTCTTGGCGGCAACGCCATCATGTGGAAGACTGGCCATTCACTGATCAAAACCAAAATGGTTGAATCCAAGGCGCCGATTGCCGGTGAAATGAGCGGCCATATCTTCTTTGCCGAGCGTTACTATGGCTATGATGATGCGATGTATGCTGCTGTGCGGCTGTATCGCATTCTGGTCCAGAGCGGCAAAAGCCTCGATGATTGGCGCGATGCCATGCCCGTGGCGGTCAATACCCCGGAAACCCGTATCGACTGCCCGGATGACCGCAAGTTCGCCCTGATCGAAGAGGTGCGTGGTCGCTTGTCCGAAGCCGGTGCCGAAGTCAGCGGCATTGACGGCGTTCGCGTCAGCACCGATGACGGCTGGTGGTTGCTGCGTGCATCCAACACCCAGCCTGCAATTGTCGCCCGTTGCGAGGCTGCCGATGAAAACGGTCTGAAGCGGTTGAAAACGCAAGTCACCGCTCAGCTTCAAAAAAGCGGTCTGACCTCGGATGATTTCTTTGCACCGGGCGGCGGCCACTAGGCTGTTCTGATCCGGACAACAAAAAACCCGCTGAAGCAATTCAGCGGGTTTTTTGTTGTGTATGGTCCGGGAATATTATCCCGCGTCACCGGCGTTAACCGGGATGCATGCGACCTTTTCCTTGCGAAGGGCAGCACAGGCACTGCGCGCTTCCTGTTCGCCACCAAATCCAAGCAAACGGGCGCGGTAAACAATGCCGGATCCGTTGCTTTGCTGTTCAACCGCCGCACGGGTCAGGCGCAGAACATCGGGTGCTGTGCGTGCCGCGGCAAGGACGGCTTCCTGTGCGCGTCGCTGATC
>JGI12574J12772_1000335_pt1 | contig 13436 bp, 10 predicted proteins | sample TtaePargueraPR_2_FD_12772 | JGI IMG/M metagenome (IMG submission 12772)
TCGCTGGGCGGGGCCGAAGTGGCCTCCTACAACCTGCATAAAGGTTTGAACGAACTGGACGGGGTGGAAAGTTTCTATCTGGCCCGTGTCGGTCATCCGGTGCCACGCCACGGTGCGTCAGCACTGATGAGCCTGCGCCAGAAGGATAATGAAATCCTGTATCACGCTGAAAATTATGATCATTTTCTGCTGTCGAACGGGAATACCGATGAAATAGACCGCGATTTGCTGCGGTTCGTACGTGATTATGAGCCCGATGTGGTGCATTTCCATCACTATCTTGGCCTTGGTCTTGAAACGATCTATGCGATCCGCGAAGCCATGCCCGATGCTGCGATCTTCTTTACCTTCCATGAATTCCTCACGATCTGCCACAACCATGGGCAGATGGTCAAAAGCGGTGGCACGAAGCTTTGCAACCGGGCCAGCCCGATTGAATGCAATGGCTGTTTCCAGAATATCTCGCCGGCGTCCTTCCTGCGTCGGGAACGGTTCATCAAGGCGATGCTTAATCTGGCCGACCATTATGTTTCGCCCAGCGATTTTCTCGCCGACCGGTTTGTCGACTGGGGGCTGGATCGTGACAAGATGTCGGTGATCGAGAACGGCTTGGACGTGAAGGAAGCGGCAAATACACGCCCGTTATCCAAGGCGCAGCCGCGCCGGTCGCGTTTCGCATTTTTCGGACAACTGACCATGTTCAAGGGGGCGGACATTCTGCTTGATGCAGTGGGTCGCGTACCTGACGACATCTGGGGTGATGATGCCCGCATGATGATCTTTGGTGGTAACCTTGAGCGGCAACCCATTGAATATCAGGAAAAAGTTCACGACCTGATCGAGAAGGCCGGTGAACGTGTCCGGTTCTATGGCGCCTATCAGAACAGCGAAATGCCCAAACTGATGGAGCTTGCCGACTGGACGATCATTCCGTCGATCTGGTGGGAAAATTCCCCGATCGTCATCCAGGAAGCCTTCTTCCACGGGCGGCCGATGATCTGTTCGAATATCGGTGGCATGGCTGAAAAAATCACCGACGGTGTTAATGGTCTGCATTTCCGTGTTGGCAGTGCCGAGGACCTTGCTGACCGTCTTGTCGATGCCCTTACCGACAACAAAATCTGGGATCGGATGCGCGAGGGAATTCCACGCCCGCCGACCTATATCGATTGCGCCGAGCAACATCTCGCGCAGTACCGGGAGGTTCTCGATACCCGCCCGATGTCTGTGACTCCTGTGTCGCAGCACTCCGTCGCCAGCACGGCATAACGATAATCAGAAGTCACCTAGCCAAGGAGAAACACTATGGCGCGCGTTCTCGTAATGATTCCATCGGGCGAAGTCTACGACCACGACAGCGTCCGTTGGTACAATTATCAGCAGATTCAACGCTATATCGATCACTATCACAATATTGGCGATGCGTTCGTATATGATTCGTCGCTGAAACTGATGAATTTTGAAAAGCTTGGCGTTGTCGAGATTGCCAACCCGGATATGGCCCAGATCGACAAACTGCGCGAGGAATATGACTATGTCTTCCTGCGCGGGTCGAATTACATCCATTCCCAGATGGACTGGCGCAACACCATTGAGGTACTTGAACGTTTACGCCTGCCGGTTCTCGGTTTTGGCTTGGGCGCGCAGGCCCCGGTCAAAGGCAAGATCAATCTGTCCGAACAGACGAAAACCGTTCTGCACATGATGGCAGATTCAACCACGTCTATCGGGGTGCGTGGTGCCTATACCGCGCAGGTTCTGTGGGATATCGGCATTCGCAATGTGCGTATTGTCGGTTGCCCGACTGCCTTCCGTTCGAACAATCCGAATATGCGTATCAAGCTGCCGGAACTCGATACGGTCAAGAATGTCGGTATCACGCTTCGCCGCGAAGTTTCATCGTCCTATGCACAGAATATCGAACGTTATCTGACCTTCCACCGTGATCTGGTCAAGGACCTCGCGCACCGGTTCGATAATGTCACACTGATGGCACAGGGCGAACCCGAAGAAAAGAAACTGGTCTTTGGCACCGACGAACAGAAAGAACAGGCCATTGCCGAGCTGCGTGGCAATCCGAATGTCGGGAAATGGTACATGGATGACGAGATGGAACGCCTGTATCGCTCCAAGATGTTCTATTCCGACGTGGTTGCCGATTACGAAAACCTTGTACGCCAGAAAGACTGTGTTCTGGGTTATCGCCTGCACGGCAATCTGATGGCGCTGTCGAACGGTGTTCCGTCGATCTATTTCACCTATGACAGCCGCACAGTCGAATTTGCCGAAACCTATCAGATCCCGTCCTATGACGTGTTCTCGAAGAAGGAGTTCGTGCTCGAGGATTACTGGAATCAGGATTTGTTCGACAAATTCAATCGCGCCTGGTTCCAGACCTATCGCGAGATGGCAACGTTCCTGACGGAAAACAATATCGATCACAAAATGGTCGATGTAATGACCCGAGACGCTCAGCCCGAGCGCAAGGTCGCCTGATCAAACCCGGTGCAGTCATCCCACACCGGTATCGGGCGGGATGACTGTGCCACCACAAGCATGTCCGAAAAAGGACAGCGATAACAAGGAGACACGGCAATGACTGTACTTGTAACGGGTGGCGCAGGTTATATCGGTAGCCACGCAGCGCTTGCACTTCTGGATGCCGGGCGAAAGGTCGTCGTCCTCGATAATCTCAGTCAGGGGCATCGCTGGGCTGTTCCGGCCGGGGCTGCCTTTGTCGAAGGTGACTGCGGTGATTATGAACTGGTTCGCAAGCTTGTCGCGGATCACGATGTCACGGCAATCATGCATTTTGCCGGATCGATCATCGTGCCGGAATCGGTGGTTTATCCGCTTGATTATTACTATAACAACACGGTGAATTCCCGTGCTCTGGCACAGGCTGCTGTCGATGCGGGCATCCGGCATTTCATCTTTTCCTCGACTGCGGGTGTTTACGGTGAACCCGCCAAAACCCCAATCCTTGAAGATTTCCCGTCAAAACCGATTTCGCCTTATGGCACGTCGAAAATGATGACGGAAAAGATGCTGGCCGATGCATCCGTTGCCCATGACATGAACTATGTCGCGTTGCGCTATTTCAATGTTGCCGGTGCTGATCCCAAAGGACGGGCAGGGCAGACATCACGCAAGGCAACCCACCTGATCAAAATCGCCAGCCAGGCGGCAACAGGTGTGCGTTCACATCTGGAAATCTATGGCGAAGATTACGAGACCCCGGATGGTACCTGCATCCGCGATTACATCCATGTTTCAGATCTTGCCAATGCGCATGTGCTTGCATTGGAATATCTGGAAAATGGCGGTGAAAGCGACGTGATGAATTGCGGTTACGGACGCGGTTTCTCGGTCAAGGAAGTAATTTCGGCGGTCAAGGAAGTATCGGGTGTCGATTTCCCCGTCAAACTGGCTGAACGTCGCCCGGGTGATCCGGCTGCCTTGATTGCGGGTGCGGATCGTGTTCGCGAGAAGCTCGGCTGGGAGCCGAAACATGATGATCTTGAGATGATTGTGCGTCACGCCCTTGATTGGGAAGAAAGCCTTAAAACCCGTCAGGTGGTTGACGCCGCATAACACCCACGCGCCAGAAAGGGAGGAAACGTCCATTACGAGCAAGCGGTTCAGAAGGACTGAATAAAGGCCCGAACCGCCACAGCAGGAGTACCAGACATGAGCCAGAATATCCCCTCAACTGGCCAGAAACCTCGTATCGGCGTTCTCATGCCGGCAGGCAGAGTTGTCGAGAATGTAGGAGTGGTAACGCATAATTTCGGTTCCCCCGAAAAGTCAACGCGGCATTTCAGCAATATCGGTGACTGCTTTGTCTATGATTCGTCCCTGCGAATTCTCGATTATGCTGAACTGCAACCCATTTATGCCCCGGCTAGCGGCGACCTGACACCGGCTCAGGTCGAGAATATCAATCAGCTCGACTACATCTTTTTGCGTGGATCGAACTATATTCATACCAACGGTCAATGGGATCCGATCACACGTGTCCTGGAACAGACCAATGTTCCGGTTATCGCATTCGGGATCGGTGTGCAGACCCCTGATAATTCGGAAGAATATGTCAATGAATCGACCAAGCGCTTTTTGCAGGTCGTTTCGCATCGTTCAACCACTCTTGGCGTGCGCGGCCATCTTTCAAAAAAAGCATTGAATTCGATCGGGATCAAAAATGTCCGTATTTTTGGATGCCCGACGGCATTTCGACACTGCAAACCGAAACTGACGCTGCCGCGTCTCAAGTCGACCGATATCAAGAAACTTGGCTTTACCCTGCGGCGCAAAACACCCAGATGCGTCATGTTTCAACGATATCTGATTCGGACACTCGCCGAACGATATCAAACCGAACTTCTTTGTGCCGGCGAGCTGGAAGAAAAGGCGATCTTCTATGCGCGCTGCAACCAGATTGCCAATGCGGATGAAGTGATGTCAAAGGCCGTCAATCAGCTCATTACAGAAGGCTGGTTATACGGTGAAACGGATCCGTTATTGCAAATTTATAAATCGTCACTCGCAGTATTCGAGACGGTGGCCGATTTCGAGGAAGCCGAGCGGCATCTTGATGCTGTGACCGGGTTCCGTTTGCACGGCAATCTTCTGGCGCTCGCCAATGAGGTGCCAGCCCTTTACATCACCTATGACACGCGGACCCGTGAGTTTGTCAAAACGCTTGGTATTCCGCATGTCGACGGTCGCTATATCGACAAATTTTCCTTCGAAGAAGCATGGGATCAGGCAGATTTCGGCCATTTCGAGGAAACCTACCAGATGCGGTTTGGCGAACTGAAAACCTTCCTCGAAGAAAACGGCATGGCACATCGCCTCGGCACTACCCCGACCCCTTACGTGGTTGAGGCGGCGTAACCATGCTGCTCGGGCATGGCCGGTTTCCTAGTTCCGGTCATGCCCGGTTTTCTTTTCATTTTGAACGGCCATGGATGGATAAGTGTTAAACAGATCGCATATCCGCTACGCGACGATCCTGATTGCAACAGTTCTGTCAGGCGGCGGCATCCTTGCATTCTCATCACCGAATTCTGCGGCGCTGGAACTTAAAGTCACCGGGCCGGAAAAGATCATTTTTGATAGCGATGTTGCGGGATGTGATTCGCATCATTTGCCCGACGCGCCCGCGCGCGCATTTCGTGATGACAGGGGGCGCATGATCCTGTTTGCGCCAAATTTCCAAAACCGTGCTTTTGTTGGTTATGGCTTTGACAGTCTAAAACCCGATTGTGACAGCCGGTTCATGGCCGCCGGGAAAGCGCAGCCCGATCTTTTGGATGATCGCACCTGGATCCATGCAATTTACACCAAAGATGGAAGAAATGTTTACGCACTCGGCAGTGCTAGTTTCATGCCGTATCGTCACGAAATGCCCTGCAAGGGACGGACAAAGCGGATTGATTGCTGGATCAATGGATTGGTGACGCTGAAATCGACCGATGGTGGGAAAACGTTCGATTATCTTGGTCAGCCGCCCCATCATGCACCTTTCCCGCCACCGGAACCGTATCGGGATGATCGGAAGCGTGCACCAAGCTATGTGACGGTCACCAACATCATCAATTGGCAGAATTATCTGTATGCGATTGTCTGGCGTCGCGAGGAGGAATGGAAAAACTCGCGCAATTGTCTGGTGCGCGCACCTGCCAATGATCCCTCAAGCTGGCAGGTATGGGACGGTAATGACTTTATTGAGGCCGCAAACCTGACCGATCAGGGATGGCAGGTACAGCAAACCGATTGCGCGCGCGTCGGCCCCAAGGGAATTACGTCGATCCGCGGGTTTGTAAGGCATGAAGGTACAAATACCTTCATCGCGATCTATCAGCACCGTCAGCGCAACAAGGACGGCACGGATCGGCACGGCATGTTTTATTCGACATCGCCGGATATGAAAAACTGGTCGGAGCCGAAGTTTCTGCTTGATGAGGATCTTGATCCCGATGCCGGGCCGGGGGACCCGTTTGCCGCCTATGCCACCATGATTGACGAAGACAGCCAGGATCGGCTTTTCAGCACCGTCGATGACGAGGCCAGCCTCGTTTTCGTCCGTCTGATCCCAAAGCCCCATAACGGAAAGTGGCGGGTGCCACGGCAATTGGTGCGGTTCCCCGTTTCCATTACGAAGTAAAGGACAAGGCCATGGAATTTGATCGCTTTGATATTGACGGGCCGGTGCTGTTTGTGCCGAACCGTCATCGTGATCCGCGCGGGACATTTGCCGAGACCTTTCGCGAGGATGAATTTCGTGCGGCAATTGGCGATGTGACATTGGTGCAGGAAAACCAGTCGATCAGCAAACCGATCAACACCATTCGGGGCTTGCATTATCAATCCGAACCGCGCGCGCAAGGGAAACTGGTGCGCGTGACCACCGGGGCGATCATGGATATCGCTGTTGATCTGCGCCCGCATTCACAGACATTCGGTCAGCATATCAAGATCGAACTGTCCGAAGAAAACTGGTATCAGCTATGGATTCCGCCGGGATTTGCGCATGGTTTTCGCACGATGCGTCCCAATACGACCGTGATTTACAAGGTATCGGATTATTACAGTCCCGAGCATGATCGCGGGATCGCCTGGAATGACCCTGATCTTCACATTGACTGGGAACTGTACGGGCAACAGCCGGTATTATCGGAAAAGGACAAAGATCAACCAGCACTGGTCGAGCTGTTTTCGATAGATGTTGCCCGGGCTGCGGAGGCGCACCGGGCGATGGTGCATGATATAGGGCGTTATCGGGCTTCGACGGGCGACTGATAAAGCGGTGCCAGGGCAATCAGGCTTTCATCCGGCGTTTGCTGAATGGAATTGACATTCTTTTCCAGTGTCCTGCCCAAGGCATGGACCAGAACCATTTCCAGTTTGCCGTCATTGGCCATTTGTAAAAGAATTGCCAGTGATTCCGCGACGGTAAAGGGTTCCTTGTAGGTGCGACGTTCCAGCAGTGCGCCCATAATGTCACAGATGGTCAGAATACGCGTCAGATCGCGAATTTGGTCACCTGCCAGACCGTCAGGATAGCCGCTGCCATTCAGAAATTCGTGATGATGCAGGATGGCATCCAGAACATCTTCGGCAATGCCGTCCTGCCGGGCCAGAAATTTATATCCTGCCCCCGGATGGGTGCGGATGACATCAAACTCTTCTGCTGTCAGCTTGCCCGGTTTATCAAGGATTGACGCAGGTATATCCACCTTCCCGATATCATGCAGCAGTCCTGCGGTCGTCAGTTTTTCAATATCTGCCTTGCGCATCCCCATATTGGTCGCAAATGCGCAGGCCAATCCGGTTACGATCAGAATGTGCTGAAATGTCGTATGGTGATAGGCCCGTACAGTGGATAGCCATTCATTAACGCCAACATTGCTAATGGTCTTGGCGATTTCTTCGCCGGTTGCCGCAACCTCGCCAAGATCAACCGGTTTGTTGGCGGTAAACCGGGCGAAGGTATTTTCAAGTGTTTTTGCGGCCCCGTTGACGGCCTTGCTGGCTGTCGGGGTGAGTATCCCCGCCGTTTCACGAATGTCTTCGATGATCTTTGCCAGGCCGGCATCGCCTACCGGCCTGTGGATTGTCTTGCGTGCGCCAAGGGTGGTTGCCTGCAATTCTTCCTGTAGGTTGCCTTTTGTAATCGCGAAAATCTGTTTGCACCGGGCAGGGGCAGCCTTGCGGAATGCCGCAAGCTTGGCGATGTTTTCACCGTTGCCAAGGTCGACATCAAGTACGATGGTATCGGCATCCAGCGGAATTTTATCTGCCATCGATGATGTGCGGATGTCGAAGCCAAGCAGGGATGCAGGCATCAAATCAGTGCGATCTCTTTCGCAAACGACATGCAGTATGTTGGGGGTGCCGGTGTTCAATTTGTGGCCATAACAGTGGTTTCCGCCTGATTTTATCTTTGATATTCGTTTGAATATAAGAATTTTATCAAGCAATTATAAGCCACTAATTACAAAATTATGCTGCCAGCGCGGCAATCACCTGCTCCTTGCTTAATATCCCGATTGGTTCCTTTTTGCCATTGATCACCGCCATTGATCCGCCTGTTGCTAGCGCCACAGGCAGAATATCTTCAAGGCGCATATCACCGGTAATCTCGGGCCAGCTTGCATTAACTTCACCGCCATTGACCAACGGTTGCATCAATGTTTTGGCGCGCAGCACACGCGATCTGTTCACATCACGGGTAAAGGCGCGGACATAATCATCAGCGGGACGCATGATGATTTCTTCCGGTCGACCGATCTGGATCAGTTTACCGTCCTTCAGGATCGCAATCCGGTCGCCCAGTTTAAGTGCCTCGTCCAGATCATGGGTAATAAACACGATAGTTTTGTGAAGCTCTCCCTGAAGCTTCATCAGTTCATCCTGCATGTCATTGCGGATAAGGGGATCAAGAGCGGAAAATGCCTCGTCCATCAAAAGAACTTCGGGGTCCGTGGTCAGTGCGCGGGCAAGGCCGACGCGCTGCTGCATCCCGCCTGATAACTGATCGGGAAACTTGTCCTCGTATCCGGCCAGGCCGACCCGTTCGATCCAGTTGCGTGCCGCATTCTTGCGCTTGTTGCGGTCCACATCCTGAATTTCAAGGCCATAGCCGACATTATCCATCACACTGCGATGTGGCAGAAGGCCAAAGCGTTGAAACACCATACCAAGCCGCTTTCGCCGGAACGCATTCAGCTCATTGATGCTCATGGCAAGGATATCGGTGCCGTCAAAAAGTACTTCGCCGGATGTCGGGTCAATCAGCCGGTTAAGATGGCGGATCAGAGTTGACTTTCCAGACCCCGAAAGTCCCATAACCACAAATGTTTCATCGCGTTCTATAGAAAGAGACACATCATGCAGCCCGACCGTATGACCGGTTTGGGCAAGTATTTCATCCTTGTCTGCACCGTCTCGTGCAAGCTTTAGCGACTTTTCTGGATCGGGGCCGAAGATTTTGAAAATATTGCGGATTTCGATATAGCTCATGATTTTCCCTCCGCCCTGTGGCTGCGATGTGATCGCTTGCCATAGGCCTGGCCGATCCGGTCAAACACAACCGCCAGAAGCACAATCGCGATGCCTGCTTCCATGCCCGCACCGACATCAAGGCGCTGGATGCCCATCAGTACCTGTTCGCCAAGTCCACGCGCGCCGATCATGGATGCAATCACCACCATCGAAATCGCCATCATCGTCGTCTGATTGATCCCGGCCATGATATTGGGCAGCGCAAGGGGAAGCTGTACTTTCCACAGAATTTGCCTGCGATTGGCCCCGAATGACCGGGATGCTTCAAGTACCTCGGGATCAACAAGTCTGATGCCAAGATCGGTTAGTCGAATGACCGGCGGGGCTGCGTAAATCACGGTGGCAAGGATTGCCGGAACCTTTCCCAGCCCAAACAGCATCAGGGCAGGGATGAGATACACAAAGCTCGGCATCGTTTGCATGGTATCAAGGATCGGCAACATCACAGCGCGCAGGCGGTTTGACATTGCCATGGCAATTCCGACCGGAACACCTATGATAACGGAAAGGGCCGTGGCAACGATCATCAGGGCAAGGGTCTGCATCGCCTTGTCCCAAAGCCCCAGTGACCCGATGGCGACCATCGCAATCGCAAGCCCTGCGGCAATTTTCCAGTTGCGACTGGCATGAAACCCGATCACGGCGATGGCAATCACAACGATCCACCAGGGAGTGCCGCGCAGGATCTGTTCCAGCCAGACCAGAATTGTCAGCAGGCTGTCGGCAAACGCTTCAAACGCATCGCCATAATTCACCACCAGCCAGTCGACAAAGCGATTAACCCATTTGCCCAAGGGCACATTCAATTGTTCTGGAAACATCGTGCGCGTCCGGCCGGTTGTGTTCAGAAAACCAATGAACGTAGGAGCCTAGCAATATGATCCCGCCAACGCACGATTAAATGCTTAGGTGCCTGACATCTCCTGACAGTTTTGTGTAAAGGTACATAAAGGAAAACACCCCGCACCGAGGGTGCGGGGTGTTCCATTCGTCATCGAATGCACATTTCGTGATCTTCGAGACGATCACATCGCAGCTTTGCGTGCTTCTTCAAGCCAACCGTCGAATTTTGCCTGATTTGCCTTGATCCAGGCATCGGCATGACGGTTGATGTCTTCGGCCGACTTTTCACCATCGCGCATACGAAGGTTCTGGGCCGAGATATCGTTGGCCGACAGTTCCATGATGGCAAACAGCTTCGCCGCGGCCGGGTTTTCTTCGGCCCATGCCTTGTTGGCGATGATCTGCTGGTTGTTCACCTGGAAGCCATAGTTCGAACCGTCCGGAAGGGCGGTGTCGGCATCCTTGTTTTCACCCGGAAGGGATGAGAACGGAACCTGCAGCCAGGTCACGTCCTTGCCCGGGACCAGAACGCCCGAAACCCAATACGGGGTCCAGGTGTAGTACAGGATCGGCTCGCCAGCTTTGTAACGGGTAATGGTATCGGCGATGATGGCCGAATAGGAACCCTGATTGTGGGCTACCGTGTCACGCAGGTCATAGGCATCAAGGTGATGTTCGATCACACCTTCACAGCCCCAACCCGGGTTGCAGCCGGCAAGATCGGCTTTGCCGTCACCGTTATTGTCGAAAATCTTGGCAATTTCCGGATCGGACAGCTGGCTGATATTGGTGATGTTGTGTTCATCAGCGGTTTTCTTGTCGATCAGGTAACCCTGCAACGCACCTGGTGAATAAACACCTTCGCGATAGATTTTTTCGTCACCGCCGGCTGCCTTGTAGAAATCGGCATGCAGCGGGTTCCAGTGGTCGGCCAAAAAGGTTGCATCGCCATTGCCAATGGCAACGTGACCAGCCGCATATTCGATTTCCTGGATGTCCTTGACGTCGTAGCCAAGTTCTTCAAGTGCCTTCATCACCAGAACGGTCTGGAATGTTTCTTCGGCAATCGAGCTTTTCAGCGGCTGGACTTCAACGCCTTCACCCGGTTTCATATCGTCGGCGAATGCAGCACCGCTGATCAGAAACGAGCTGGTCACCGCAATCGCGGCACCGGTGGAAAGTTTCTTCAGGATCGTCATTAGCTTCTCCTTGTTGGTTGATTGGGGCAGTTTTCTGCCCTTGTTTTCAAACCGGCGTGCCGGCTATTTCTTGCCCATAAGGGAACGGATAAGTGCGGCCGGGCCGCTTTCGTACCAGTGACGGGTGCCCTTGCTGCGGCGATCCTGACCAAGGGCCTGCGTCATGCGGTCCAGCACGATCGCCAGAAGCACGATCCCGACACCGCCAACCGTGGCGAGGCCCATGTCAAGGCGACCAATGCCGCGCAAAACCATCTGGCCAAGGCCACCAACCGCGATCATCGATGCGATCACCACCATCGAAAGGGCCAGCATCAGGGTCTGGTTCACGCCGGCCATGATTGTCGGCATGGCGAGCGGAAGCTGGACACGGAATAGAAGCTGTTTCGGGCTGGCGCCAAAGGAACGTGCAGCTTCCACCAGATCGCCGGGCACCTGACGGATACCAAGGATGGTCAGGCGGATCAGAGGCGGCAGGGCAAAGATGATCGTCACGACCACGCCCGGTACATTGCCGATACCAAACAGCATTACGATCGGGACAAGGTAAACGAATGCCGGTGTCGTCTGCATCGCATCAAGGATCGGGCGTGCGGTATTTGATGCCCGCTCGTTGCGGGCAAGCCAGATACCGGTCGGCAGGCCGATCACCACGCAGAACAGAACCGACGTGATCACAAGCGACAGGGTCACCATGGCTTCCGACCATGCGCCGATCAGGCCGACGGCAATCATCGAAATCAGCGTTCCGATGGCAAGGCGACGGCCCGCAACCTGCCACGCAATCAGCGACAGGATGACAATGACGATAATTGCCGGCGTTGCCTGCAAACCGGCCTCGACGCCCGACAGGACTGCATCAATCGGCCAGCGGATCGCCTGAAAGACGCTGCGGAAATTATCGACAATCCATTCCAATCCCTGATTGACCCAGATATCAAGCGGGATCACCGCGTCCTGAAACGGATGCAGGATGTCGAAATGCTGTTCCGGGGCAGGGGCAGCGTTGGAAAGCCAGTCGCCTGCCGTATCAGAGGCACCGCTGCCCCACGGGTTGGAGGCACCACTCTGTGCAGCATCGGCCGCCCCCGATGTGGTTGCGTCTTTTGCTGCGTCTGCCGCGCCGTTATCGGTGGCGGCACCCCATGGATTGCTGTTGTCAGCCATTTGCGCCATCTCCTTCGCGGTCGAGAGTCGCCAAAAGATTGGCCCTGTTGATTACGCCCAGATATTTGCCGTTTTCATTAATGACCGGTACGCCACAAGGTGTATGGGCTACGGTTCCGATCAGATCGGAAAGCTGTGTGTCATGGGCAACCGCGTTGATATCCGGCAGGAACGCTGCGGAAAGTTTGTCAGCCCCTGATTTGATTGCTTTATCGACGCTGTCGACGGAAATAATCCCGTGGAAATCAAGCTTGTCGCCGACAATGTAACCATATTCGCGATCTTCGTTGCGCAGGCGGTTCAGGGCTGTTTTAAGACCAACGCCTTCGCGTTCGATAACGGTAACCTGCCGTTTGACGACGATATCCTTAGCCGTCAGAATTGTTGATACGTCAACACCACGGAAGAAGGATTTGACATAGTCATTGGCCGGATTGTTGAGGATTTCCTCTGGCGTTCCGACCTGTACGACAATGCCGCCTTCCATGATTGCGATCCGGTCACCGATGCGCATCGCTTCATCCAGATCGTGCGAGATAAAGATGATGGTGCGCTTGTGTTCGCGTTGCAGGGTCAGAAGCTCGTCCTGCATTTCGGTTCGGATCAGTGGATCAAGGGCGGAAAACGCTTCATCCATCAACATGACGGACGGATCATTGGCAAGAGCGCGGGCAAGGCCAACGCGCTGCTGCATGCCGCCGGAAAGCTCGTCGGGGTATGAATTCGCCTGTGCTTTCAGTCCCACCTGATCAAGCGCATTCCGGGCGCGCTGATGGCGTTCTTCCTCGGCAACTCCGGCCAGCTCAAGACCAAAGGCCGCGTTGTCGACGACGCTCATATGGGGCATCAGGGCAAAGGACTGGAATACCATGGACATATCCCTGCGGCGCAGTTCACGCAGTTCCTCGTCGCTCATGGCTGCTATATCTGTGCCGTCATAAAGCACCTGGCCAGATGTCGGCTCAATCAGGCGGTTTAACAGTCGAACCAGCGTCGATTTACCGGAGCCCGAGAGCCCCATGACAACAAAAATCTCGCCTTCACGAACGGTGAAGCTGGCGCCACAAACGCCAACGGTTTGTCCGGTTTTGTCAAAAATTTCGGCTTTGTCGATCCCGTCATTGATCATCTGCATGGCTTGATCGGGACGGTCGCCAA
>JGI12574J12772_1000341_pt1 | contig 13218 bp, 12 predicted proteins | sample TtaePargueraPR_2_FD_12772 | JGI IMG/M metagenome (IMG submission 12772)
GATTACTTTGGTAAAGAATGGCAACAGTGATCCCGATCATGAATACCGCGATTGCTGTGAACGCGGTGGTCACACCTATTTGCAGTCTGATCTTCACCTGTTCACCCCATCGTCAATTCCCGGGATCAGATATTTCTTTTCCGGGTTGAAGATTGGTATGTGGTATTGCGCGTTAGGATGAAAACCCATCCATTAGAACAGGCTAAAGGTGCCAAAAGGTCAGACAAAGTCAAACTTGTCGACGTCAAACAGGCCTTTGTCGGTCATTTTCAGATGCGGGATTACCGGCAAGGCCAGGAAGGCGACTTGAAGGAACGGTTCGGGCAAAACACAGCCAAGATCCTTGGCCGCAGCGCGCAGTGTGATCAGGTCGTTTTCGACGACCTCGAACGGTTCCGTGCTCATTAGTCCGGCGACCGGTAACGCCAGTTCGGCCGTGATCCTGCCGCCATCTGCAACGGCAAAGCCGCCACCTAATTCGATCAGGCGATTGACGGCGGCCGCCATATCCGCGTCATTGGCACCGACCACGGTGATATTGTGGCTGTCATGGCCGACCGAAGATGCAATTGCCCCGCGTTTCAGACCAAAACCACGGACGAAACTGCGCCCGATATTTCCGTTCTTGCCATGGCGTTCGACGACGGCCACCTTGATCACATCGTTTTCAAGATCGGGCGTCAGCCCGTTTTCACCAATTTCGAGGGTGGCTTCATCCCGGAAGGTCAGGATCAGGCCGGGTTTGACCTTGATCACCGGGGTCTGATTCTGACCCGGTTTGGGCTTAGTCATGAAGGCCTCGACGTTGACCGGTTTGGCCTTCATTGATGTTAAACCAATTGGCGCAACGGTTTCGCGGGCGTCAAACAGACCGTTGGTGACCAGTCGTCCACCGGCAATAACGTCGCTGACCGCACAGGTTTCCAGATCATCAAGGATCGCGATATCGGCCCGCCAACCGGGCCCGATCAGGCCGCGGTCACGTAGCCCGAAAATACGGGCCGCCGAATGCGATGCAGCGCGATAGACATGATGGATTGGGCAATTACGTGCCTTTAAATGACCGATTAATCTTTCAATAAGGCTATCAAGATGACCTTCTTCGCCGATATCAAGCGGATTGCGGTCGTCCGTGCACAGTGCAACGAAGCTTGAAGTGTTTTCATCAAGGATTTCGGCCAGTGCCTCAAGATCCTTGGAAACCGATCCTTCGCGGATCAGGATCGCCATGCCTTTGGCAAGCTTTTCGCGCGCTTCGGCGGCGGATGTTGCCTCGTGATCGGTGCGAATGCCCGCAGCCATATAGCCGTTCAGTGCAGTGCTTAGAACCAGTGGTGCGTGACCGTCAATGTGACCATCCTGAAAGGCTTCAAGTTTTGCCATGATGCCGGGATCAAGGTTCAGAACACCGGGATAATTCATCATTTCTGCCAGCCCTACAACCTTGGGATGGTTTCGGAACGGCAGAAGATCATTGATTTCAAGCTGCGCACCCGATGTTTCAAAACCGGTGGCCGGCACGCAGGAAGATAGATTGACGCGGATATCCATCACGGACCGTTCGGCGCAATCCAGAAAGTATCTAATTCCGTCTGCGCCCAGAACATTGGCAATTTCATGGGGATCACACAGGACCGTGGTCACACCATGCGGTAAGACGCAGCGATCAAATTCAAGCGGTGTGACGAGCGAGCTTTCGATATGCAGATGCGTGTCGATGAAGCCCGGAACGGCGAATTTGCCGGTACAGCCAATTTCGCGATCACCTTCGTATTTGGCGTGGGTGCCGACAATCCGGTCGCCGACAATGGCAATGTCGGTTTCAGTTACTTTGCCGGTGATGACATCAAGCAATCTGACATTGCGCAGGACCAGATCGGCCTTGATCCTGCCCTGACCGGCCATAATGCATTTGCCAAGATGGGTGTGGGCAAGGTCGGGATTGCTCATGACTATCGTCCTTCATTCTTTGAAATTCTTTTATCGACCAAGGGTAAAGCATGTGGCGGCGATACGCCCTGAATTTTTTAACCTCTTTCGCTTTGAAACAGTGTTTGTGAATCGGCAATTGTGGTTCGCGGGGCTTGGCCCTTGACCGGGCGGTTGTGCGTGCTAACTCTTGATCGAATGCATTGGATGAAAATCTAGGGATTATTTATGAGCGAACAATCGCAGCCGAGCTGGCATGGCACGACGATTCTGTCAGTGCGCAAGGGCAATGAAGTGGTGGTTGCCGGTGATGGTCAGGTTTCTTTGGGCCAGACCGTAATCAAGGGTAACGCCCGCAAGGTGCGCCGCATCGGCCAGAAAGGCGAGATCATCGTCGGATTTGCCGGGGCAACGGCGGATGCCTTTACCCTTTTGGAACGTCTTGAAGCCAAGCTGGATCGTCATCCGGGCCAGACCATGCGCGCCTGTGTTGAACTGGCCAAGGATTGGCGCACGGATCGTTATCTGCGCAAGCTTGAAGCAATGATGGCGGTGGCCGACAAGGATGTTTCGCTGGTGCTGACCGGGATGGGTGATGTGCTTGAACCCGAAGACGGCATTATTGCCATCGGATCGGGCGGGAACTATGCGCTTGCCGCCGCACGGGCTCTGATTGATCTGGACCTGAGTGCCGAGGAAATTGCCCGCAAAGCCATGGCGATTGCCGGTGATATCTGTGTTTACACCAATGACAGCGTCACGCTGGAAAAGATCGAGGATGCGAAATAAGGGTGCCGTTTCGGGCCTGACATCGCATTTCCGTCGCAAGAACTAACGGATAAATTTAATGACCCAACATTTCAGCCCGCGCGAGATCGTTTCCGAACTGGATCGCCATATTATCGGTCAGAAAGATGCCAAGCGCGCGGTCGCCATTGCCTTGCGCAACCGCTGGCGGCGTCAACAACTTGACGACAATATGCGCAATGAAGTGCTGCCCAAAAACATTCTGATGATCGGCCCGACCGGCGTCGGTAAAACCGAAATTGCCCGGCGTCTTGCCAAACTGGCAGAAGCCCCGTTTATCAAGATCGAAGCCACCAAATTCACCGAAGTCGGTTATGTCGGCCGTGATGTCGAACAGATCGTTCGCGACCTTCTGGAAGTGTCGTTGGACCTTACGCGCGAAAGCATGCGTAAGAAAGTCCGTGCCAAGGCGGAAATGCAAGCCGAAGAACGCATTCTGGATGGTCTGGTTGGTGAAAATGCATCGGCCGATACCCGCCAGAAATTCCGCAAGATGCTGCGTGAAGGCGAATTGCAGGACAAGGAGATTGAAATCCATGTCCAGGAAAGCAGTTCATCCTCGATGCCGACCATTGATATCCCTGGCATGCCGGGGGCACAGATGGGGATGCTTAACCTGTCGGACGTGTTTGGCAAGGCATTCGGCGGTCAGACCAAACCAAAACGCATGACCGTCGAGGAAGCGTTTGAACGTTTGATCGACGAGGAAGGCGACAAGCTTCTGGATATGGACAAGGTCACTGCCGAGGCGATCGAGAATGTCGAGCAGAACGGCATCGTGTTCCTTGACGAGATCGACAAGATCACTGCACGATCTGAACGCGGTGGCGATGTATCGCGCGAAGGTGTCCAGCGTGATTTGCTGCCGCTGATCGAAGGTACAAGCGTTTCGACCAAGCATGGCACGGTCAAGACCGATCATATCCTATTCATCTGTTCGGGCGCATTCCATCTGGCAAAGCCTTCTGACCTGCTGCCGGAATTGCAAGGCCGGTTGCCGATCCGGGTCGAGCTGAAAGCCCTGGCCGAGGAAGATTTCCGCCGTATCCTGCTCGAACCGGAAGCGTCCCTGATCAAACAGTATGTCGCATTGTTGAAAACCGAGGATGTTACGCTGGAATTTACCGACGATGCAGTTGATGAACTTGCCCGCATTTCGGCCAGCGTCAATGAAACCGTGGAAAATATCGGCGCACGTCGACTGCATACGGTGTTGGAAAAGCTTTTGGATGACATCAGCTTTACTGCGACCGACCGGGGTGGTGAGACGGTCAAGATTGATGCGAATTACGTCCGCGAACAGGTCGATGGGCTTGCCAAGGATGCGGATCTTTCGAAATTCATTCTTTGATCCTTGGCGATAGCGAAAAAAGCAAAAGACCGGCATCAAAATGCCGGTCTTTTTATTTCATGCGAGATATTCAGGTCTTCCCTGAATCAGGCTCGATGCAAGGTCCGGATATTATCGCTGGCCTTGGCAGGCAGATAGACCGTAAAGACCGATCCGACACCCTGTTCGCTGTCGATAGTCATTGTGCCGCGGTGGCGCTGCACCAGATGTTTAACGATGGCAAGACCAAGACCGGTGCCGCCAACGGCCCGCGACCGCGCCGTATCCACTCGGTAAAACCGTTCGGTCAGGCGTGGCAGATGTTCGCGTGCGATCCCGTCTGAATGATCCCGAATGGCGACGGCCAGAACACGGTCATGCCGGTAACGGGCTAATGCACCGGGGGTGTTTTTGGCCAATGTGATCGAGACATCAATACTGGTTTTCGGGTGACCGTATTTGATGGCATTTTCGACCAGATTGACGAAAACCTGCGTCATTTCCTTTTCCTCGCCAACAATTTCCGTGTTGTCGAGTTCGCAGGAAACCTTGATTTCCATGCCTTTCGCTTCGGCTTTCATGGCGAGAGTCTGTGCGACTTTGTCGATGATCCTGCCTATATCGCAGTCATCGGATGGCGGAGTATGTTCGTTCAACTCAATCCGGGCGAGTGACAGCAAATCTTCGATCAGATGCTGCATGCGCTGTCCCTGATCACGCATGACCGGCAGGAACTGGTTCAGGGCATCGGGATCATCCTTGGCCGGGCCTTCAAGCGTTTCGATAAAGCCCAGCAACACTGAAAGTGGTGTGCGCAATTCATGCCCGGCATCGGTTGCGAAATCGGCACGCATTTGTTCAAGCTTGCGAAGTTCGGTCAGGTCCGAGAAGGACAGAACAAAGTTCCGGTCGCCGGTTGCGGCGGGCAACCGTGCGGTTAGCACATCGAAATGACGATGGGCATCACTTGCCAGTACAAATTCGGCATGTTTCATCTGCTCGCGTTCGCCCGCGACATCATCAAAGGCGTCCAGCAGGATCGGATCGCGGATATAGCGTGTCAGATCACGACCGATTTCCAAATTGTGGAATAGGCCACGCGCTGCCTGGTTAAAGCCGGTAACAACGCGTTGCCGGTTCACCATCACCACCGGGTTTGGCAGGTGGTCGAGAATTTCGGCATCCGTACTGGTTTGGGCTTCGAGATGGGCGATGCGTTCGCGAAACGTGCTGGCGATCTGGGTATAAAGAGACGATAGTTCGGACGCGGCACCGAAAGAGAGATGCTGTGGCGGTGTGCCACGGAACTTGTCACGCAAAGCCATGGCGTAGCGTGCTACACGGCGCAAATCGCCAAAATAGATGCGCAGGACCCCGGCAATGCCAAGCCATGCCAGCGTTGCACACAGGATCGCCGTGCCCCAGCCAAGCAATTCCATCGCCGCCAGAATGATAAATATCGTGGCAGTCGGGAATCCAACCGCAAATGCGGTCATTAACAATTGGCGAAAGCCCAACGGATGCTCCTGATGTTGGGGATCTGTGCCGGTACGCGTTAACGCATGCAAAAAATTTGGACTAAAATGATTATGCGCCAGTAAAGATCAAATAAAAGTTAGATGACAGTTTTCAAGCATCGGAAAAGCTTGAAAAAATACGTCGTCTGAACCGTGATCATACATGCGTATAAGCCGGGTTTGCCAATAAATATGCAAATGCGTTAACGCCGTTGTCCCGCGTCGGTTTTGACCTCCGATAGCAAATCAGAGAATTTCGGCTCCTTCGTCAAACGCAAGACGTGGGCTACGGGCAAACAGTTTTGACGCATCACCATAGCCGATATTGATCAGGAAATTGCTTTTGACCGGGGTACCGGAAAAAAATTCGGCATCGACCTTGGCATTGTTAAAACCTGACATCGGGCCGCAATCAAGGCCCATAGCCCGCAACGCAATAATGAAATAACCGGCCTGTAGCGTACCATTGCGAAATGCGGTAGCGGCAATTGCGTCATCCTTGCCGGCAAACCACGATCTCGCATCTGTATGCGGGAAGAGTTGCGGCAGTTTTTCATAGAATTCCATGTCATGGGCGATAATGGCAGTCACCGGTGCTGCCATGGTTTTTTCAAGATTTCCTTCGGAAAGTGCAGGTTTCAGCCGTTCCTTGGCTTCGGGTGATTTGACGAACTTAATCCGCATCGGCTCGCAGTTCGCACTGGTCGGCCCCATGACGGTAAGGTCCCATGCCTTTTTTAGCAGAGCCGTATCGACGTCACGATCCTGCCAGCAATTGTGGGTTCGGGCTTTGTTGAAAAGGATGTCGAGTGCGTCGGAATCAAGCATGCGAATCTCCGTTAATGCTGCGGTTGAAACAGGTCTCCTGAAGTTAGGCTGCGGAGGACTATACACAAGCGCAGTGACGAAATTGTGGAAAAACAATTGGTTCGCTGGTAGGTTCACAAAAAAACACAATTACCGGAAACCATGAAATCAAGGCTGTGGTTTTGGGGGCTGCAGTGACCAATGAGTGGGGTCGCAAATAAAGATGGATGTGGCAATGAAATCACAGACCAATGTGCAGCAAAATTCTGACGCTGTTGTGTGCGCCAATGGCGTGAATATGTTTCGTTGCATGGTATTTGGTGCGGCCTTTGCGATTGGCCTGACGGCTGGAGTTTCGCCGGGGATTGCGCAGGAAGCCAGCAGAAGTGGTGCAACCACGTCCGCAGAATCACCGTCAGGTAGCTGGAGTTTCGCCGGGGATTGCGCAGGAAGCCAGCACAAGTGGTGCAACCACGTCCGCAGAATCACCGTCAGGCAATGCAAACTCGGCCGTTGTCTTTATGTATCACCGGTTTGCGGAAACCGATTACCCGTCGACCAATATTCGCGGGCCGCAATTTGAAGCACATATTCGCGAGCTGACAAACGGAAAATACACGGTGATGGGTGTCCCCGAAATCATCGATGCCCTGCAAAACGGCAAAGGATTGCCTGATTACGCTATCGGTATCACCGTCGATGATGCCTACCGGTCTGTGTATGATGTTGCGTGGCCAGCGGTTAAAAAGCACAACCTGCCGATGACAATATTTGTTTCGAGTGAGCAGGTCGATGCCGGGTACGAGAACTACATGACCTGGGACATGTTGCGCGAGATGGTCAAAGACGGGGTTACCATTGGCGGCCACAGCCAGCATCATTCGCATTTGCCGAGCTTGTCGATCGAGGAAGTGAAAGCGGAACTTGCGCATTCTGCCCGGCGCTTCAAGGAAGAACTGGGCTTTGTTCCGGACNTTTTTGCGTATCCTTACGGGGAAGCCAGTGATGATGTGATCGCGGCGGTCAAGGAGGCNGGTTACAAGGCGGCATTTGGCCAGCAAAGCGGTGCCATGAGCACAGAATCGGANATAATGTATCTGCCGCGTTTTGCGATGAACGAGAATTATGGCGAGATGGANCGNTTTACGCTGGCAGCCAATTCATTGCCACTACCGGTCAGNGATGTNACCCCGCCAAATTATACGCTNGAACGTAACCCGCCAGCGTTCGGNTTCACGTTGAAGGAAAAGACAGGTGATGTCGCCTGNTACCCGTCGGAGGGTGAACCGACCATGAACCGGCTGGGCGAAGAACGGGTTGAAATTCGGCTGGATGCCCCGGTTTCGTCAGGACGGTGGCGNATCAATTGCACCTCGATGGGGCCGAATGGCNGGTGGCGCTGGTTCGGAATGCTTTATACCGTTCCGTGATAGATTGTTGAAAATAAATAGTAAAACAACGCCATAGGTTTTACGAACCTGTGGCGTTTTTTCTGATCATTTTGGACGCTTGCACGGGATCAACGGAGAAGGTAGGTTAACCACACTTCTTCAACGTAAATAGTTGGTAACCACAGTGCTAGCAGGAAAAAATATCCTTCTGATCATCTCGGGCGGCATTGCTGCCTACAAGGTTCTTGAGGTGATCCGACGCTTGCGCGACCGGGAGATCAATATCCGAGCGATCCTGACCAAAGGCGGTGCGGAATTCGTAACCCCGCTTTCGGTGGCCGCCCTGACCGAGAACAAGGTTTATCAGGATCTTTTTTCCCTGACCGATGAGGCCGAAATGGGCCATATCCGACTGTCACGTGAGGCTGATCTTGTGCTGGTCGCCCCGGCAAGTGCTGATATTCTTGCCAAAATGGCGACTGGACAGGCAGGCGATCTGGCGACGACGGCCCTGCTTGCGACCAATAAGCCGGTGATGGTTGTACCGGCGATGAATGTCGAAATGTGGAATCACGCAGCGACACAGGCAAATATCGCGACTCTTGAAGGACGTGGTGTAATACGGATTGGTCCGGCGGCGGGTGATTTGGCATGCGGTGAAACCGGATCGGGCCGTCTGGCGGAACCTGCCGAAATTATTGCGGCGGTTGTTGATTTTCTGGAAGGCCAGCCAGCCGGAAAGCCGCTTGCTGGGAGAAAGGCAGTTGTGACCAGCGGTCCGACACACGAACCGATTGATCCGGTGCGATACATAGCCAACCGCTCGTCGGGCAAGCAGGGTCATGCAATAGCCGCGGCACTTGCTGTTGCTGGAGCCGATGTGACGCTGGTGAGCGGACCGGTCAGCTTGCCTGATCCGACGGGGGTAAAGGTTGTGCGGATCGAAACGGCCCGGCAGATGCTGGATGCTGTGCAGGCTGCGTTGCCCGCCGATATTGCGGTATGTGCCGCCGCGGTTGCCGATTGGCGTGTGGCCGCAGAAGCCGGTCAGAAACTAAAAAAAGATGGGTCGGGTGTAATTCCGGACCTGAAGCTTTCGGAAAATCCGGATATTTTGGCAACCATCAGCCAGAAAGGGCCAAAACGCCCGGATTTGGTTGTTGGTTTTGCAGCCGAAACAGAAAATGTCATCGAACATGCCCGCGCCAAGCGGGCGCGCAAGGGATGCGACTGGATTCTTGCCAATGATGTGGCGCCCGGTACGGGCACCTTTGGTGGTGATCACAATGAAGTTTTCCTGATTTCCGGCGCGGATGGTGCCAGTGACGAGGTCTGGCCCCGGCAGGGCAAGGCCGGTGTCGCACGTGCGCTTGTGCAACGGATTTCCCGGCATTTTGCCTGATTTGAATAGTTTGATAACCCGCTGCATGTCCAAGGCATGCAGCCAGAAATATGAAGACAAGGAACTTTTATGACGCGTTTGACTGTCGATCTGAAACAGTTGCCCCATGGTGCAGATTTCCAGCTGCCTGACTATGCCACCGCACAGTCGGCGGCCGTCGATCTGCAGGCGGCGATTGACGATACGCTTGTGATCGCGCCGGGTAAACGGGCCATGGTCGAAACCGGAATCGCGATTGCCCTGCCAGCCGGGTTTGAAGCGCAAGTTCGTCCGCGTTCGGGGTTGGCGGCGAAGAACGGTGTGACGGTTCTCAATAGCCCGGGAACGATTGACGCTGATTACCGCGGCGAAATCAAAGTGATCCTGATCAATCACGGGGATGAGGCATTTACCATCGAACGTGGTATGCGCATTGCCCAGCTTGTGATCGCGCCGGTGACGCAGGTGGCATGGAATGCGGTTGCCGATCTGGATGAAACGGCGCGTGGTGCCGGTGGTTTCGGATCGACCGGTGTTGCCGCACCGGCAGGTAAAACGGACTGATTACCGTTGAGGACAGCAGCAATATCACCGAAGAATATGGGTCGGTTGGTGATGTTGCTGCCTTGTGAACTCTGAAAATGGCTGGTCCCGGTACTTCCGGGGGGATCGACGGGACCGCAAGGGGAGTATGAAAGAAACGATGTTAAAACTGTCAAAGAAGATGCTGTTTGCCATCGAGGCGGTGGTGGACATTGCCTATAACGCCGCAGGTGAGCCAGTGCAAAGCCGTGACATCACCGCGCGCCAGGGTATTCCGAAACGCTATCTTGAACAGACTTTGCAGCAGCTGGTGCGTGCCGACATTCTTGTCGGTGTGCGTGGTCCGCGTGGCGGCTATCGTCTGGCACGTGAACGTCGTCGTATCACCCTTGCCGATATCGTGTCGGTCATCCGGTCGATGGAAACATCCGATGACCCGATCGAGGATCCGGCAGGATCTCCGTTGGGCAAGGAAGTCGTGCGCCCGCTTTGGCGTGAGTTACAGGACGAAATGATGGTGTCGCTGACCCGGATCACGGTCGAAGATTTATGTAATAGAGCGCGTGACGCTGGTCTGCGAAGCGGGATCGAGGAATCCCCGGATTTCATCATTTAATCGTCGGAACAGGCTGCGGATTGTTGTATCGTCAAACCACAAGAATCCGCTGCGGTTCACATCTGATACACAGGCATCAGGAAACCGGCCAAACCGGGATTTACGTAAAAACTTTTTAAACCCGATTGACTTGGGTGTTAAACGGGACAAATACAAATTCAGAATGTGGTTGGTTTTAAATTACAAGAAATTGCGAGGAAAACATGACTGAGTTTCGCGGCAAGATTTACGACAGCATCATCGACACCATCGGTGCGACGCCGCTGGTTCGTCTTTCACGTCTGGCAGCGGCCGAGGGTGTGAAGGCCGACCTGATTGGCAAGCTTGAATTCTTCAACCCGCTGGCCTCGGTCAAAGATCGTATCGGTCTCGCAATGATCGAGGATGCCGAAAAATCAGGACGCATCAAACCTGGTGCGACGCTGGTTGAACCGACTTCGGGTAATACCGGTATTGCGCTAGCTTTCGTGGCGGCGGCCAAGGGTTACAAACTGATTCTGACCATGCCTGAAAGCATGTCGCTGGAACGCCGCAAGATGCTGATGCTTCTGGGCGCGCAGATCGATCTGACCCCGGCCGCCAAGGGCATGAAGGGGGCGGTTGCCCGTGCCGAGGAACTGGTTGCCGAGATTGATGGCGCGATCATGCTTCAGCAGTTTGAAAACCCGGCAAACCCGGAAATTCATCGCAATACCACTGCCGAGGAAATCATCAAGGATACCGCCGGCAAGATAGATATCTTTGTTGCCGGTGTCGGTACCGGCGGGACATTGACCGGTGTTGGTGAAGTCCTGAAAAAGCATAACCCGAATATCCAGATTGTTGCGGTTGAACCGGAAGACAGCCCGGTTATTTCCGGTGGCGCACCGGGCCCGCATAAAATCCAGGGCATTGGTGCCGGTTTCATTCCGGGCAACCTTCATACCGATGTGATCGACAAGGTCATGACGATCGGAAACGAAACAGCCTTTGCCACTGCGCGCAAACTTTTTTTTTTTGGTATCGAGTTGGGTCAGTTGCCGGAAAACGAAGGCAAGCGCATTGTGGTTATCATCCCGAGCTTTGCCGAGCGTTACCTGTCGACCCCGCTGTTCGAAGGTCTGCAGTAATTCGGTTTTGCTGGCTGAGCATCTTGTAAAAAAGGCCCGGAATTTTCCGGGCCTTTCTTGTCTGTGGCATGCGCGCTATATGCAATGGCAGATCGTTTGGACCAAATGAAAGAAACTGCCTGTGAGTGATTTTGATTTCAGCGAAAATGAAGTGCAGCGTTATGCCCGGCATATCGTCCTGAAGGATGTTGGCGGCACAGGCCAAATGAAGCTGAAGCGCGGGCGGGTTCTGATTGTGGGCGCAGGCGGACTTGGATCGCCCTTGGCGATGTATCTGGCGGCAGCCGGGGTCGGTACCATCGGGATCGTCGATGCCGATACGGTCGAACTTTCCAATCTGCAGCGTCAGATCGCGCATGGTATGAAAGACTTGGGCTCGCCCAAGGTCGAAAGTGCCAAGTCGACCATGCTTGATATGAACCCGGAAAAAAAAAAATCCAATGTTATGGACCTGATTGCGGGTTATGATGTGATTGCCGATGGGTCGGACAATTTCGAAACACGATTCCTTCTAAACGATGCGTGCTATTTTGCGGGCAAAACGCTGGTATCGGGTGCGGCCCTCCGGTTTGACGGCCAGGTTGCGACATTCAAGGCGCATCAGGGCGATCCGCATCCCTGTTATCGCTGCATCTATCACAGTCCACCGCCCGAAGACACCATTCCGTCCTGTGCCCAGGGCGGTGTCCTGGGCTCGGTCGTGGGAATGATTGGCGGGATTCAGGCAACCGAAATCCTCAAGGAACTGATGGGGATTGGCGATGGTCTGTCCGGCAGGCTTGTGATTGTCGATGCACTTGGTGCATCCTTCCGAAAGATCAAAGTCCCGCGTGATCCGGGCTGCCCGCTTTGTTCCGAAAATGCCAGCATCAAGGACCTGTCCATTCATGAGCACTGAAAACGCCAACCAGTCCGAAAGCCCGAAGAAACTGTCGCTGGTGGTGTTTTCCGGCAGCTTTGAAAAGGTTCATTACGCACTCGTAATGGCATCGGCGGCACTTGCATCCGGGCGCGAGGCAACCCTGTTTTTTACGATGGAAGCCAGTCGCGCCGTGTTGGCCCCTTCGGGCTGGCGTTACTTGCGGACTGAGGCCGAAGGGGCAACGGCTACCTCGGTTGATCTCAGCTATTCCACACGTGGCATCGGCACGTTCGAGGAACTGCTGTCGGCCTGTGTCGCACTGGATGGTAAGTTCATGGTTTGTGATATGGGTCTTCGCGCGCTTGGGCTGGAAAACGAAGCCAAACGTGAAGAGCTCAAAATCGAGACGGGCGGTGTTGTAACGTTTCTGAATGATGCCCGCCAACAGGGCGAAATGCTGTTTATCTAAGACGTTGAATAATTCAGTTGGTGCTTGTTAGTAGCTTGATGCCAAGTCCGGCAAGACACAGGCCCACACCACGTTCTATCCAGATTTTAATAGCTGCGATGCGCGCTTGCACCGAAGGCAGTGTTAACGCGACCGCGACCAGCGCAAACCACATCATGTGGCATGCTGCGATATACAAACCGTAACCGATCTCCATCAAAACCGGTGTATCGGGTGAAATCACCTGACTGAACAATGAAACGATGAACAGCATCGTCTTGGGGTTAAGGGTATTGCAGGCAAAGCCGATCCAGAAAGCGGATCCGTTCCGTTTATGATTCGCTTTCGGCTTGTTGATGTTTTTGTTTGCCATTTGGGTCTGAAGTTCGGTTGGATTTTTCGCCAATAATGCCTGTATATCCGGCCAAAGTGCCGATATTCCCAGCCATATCAGATAGGCAGCACCCAGATAGCGCAA
>JGI12574J12772_1000362_pt1 | contig 12745 bp, 9 predicted proteins | sample TtaePargueraPR_2_FD_12772 | JGI IMG/M metagenome (IMG submission 12772)
CGCATCGTGCTGACCGGTGATTTGCCCAGCCCGATCAACCCGCCATCGGGTTGCGTGTTCCGTACCAGATGTCCGTTTGCCAAAGATGTCTGTGCAACCGATGTGCCGAGCGTTGACACGATCAACGATCAGCATCAGGTCGCCTGCCATTTCCACGAACGGATGTAGGAGGGCAACCTCCCTTTGCACCACCCAACTTGACCGGGCCGTCTCACGACGGCCCGATTTTTCATGTATTGCGGTCAGTAATCTTCAAGATCAACCATGCTCAGCGTATCAATGATCTTTGTACGGTCCTGACCATCACGTTTGAAATAGACCAGCGCATAGGGGGCGTTGCTTTCAAGCGCCTGCTGCATCACGGCTTCGAAATCCTCGGGCGTGACGATGTCGGTATCGTTGATCCGGGTAATGAAATCGCCCTTTGCAAACCCGGCCTGATCCCCCTGCCCCATCTTTTCCATACGATCAACGACAAGGCCCTTTGTCCCGGTGGGCAGATCCAGTTTTTCCCATGCCTTTTCATTGGCCGGAACCAATTCGAGCCCCATAACTTTCTTACGACCGTCATCCTCGGGGGTTTTGCCAAGAATCTTGTCACGTTCAGCCTGACGGCGGCGGCTTTTGGCCTCGTCCATATCGCCTGGGATCATGGTAAAGCTTTTAAATCCGCCATCGCGCCAGACGGTAACGGTGGTTTCGCCATTTGCCTCCGCCGCCTGCATACGGAAATGCAGCCGCGATGTCACACTTTCACCGTTCACAGCAACGATCACATCCCCGGCCCGAATACCTGCCTGATAAGCCGGCTCATCATCTGGCGCACGATGGATCAGCATCCCTTCGTCACGCTCCATGCCCAAAAGCTTGCCTATACCCGGCTTGACTTCGGAATAGGCAATCCCGAACCAGCCACGTTTGATTTCGCCGTCCTTGACAAGCAGGTCAATGATACCCTGAGCATGTTCGGACGGAATGGAAAACGCCAATCCTTCGTTCCCGCCAGAACGGGTGTAAAGCGCCGAGTTCACACCCACAACCTTGCCATCCATCGACAAAAGCGGACCGCCCGAATTACCCTTGTTCACTGCGGTATCGGTTTGCAGATAGGGGTTATATTCGCCTTTGGACAACTGGCGCTGCTTGCCTGAAATCACCCCGGTCGTCAGGCTTTGATCAAAGCCATAGGGATATCCCAGCGCAAAGACCGGATCGCCAATGCGAATGGCATGTGAATTACCCCATGCTAGCGGTTTGACATCTTCAGGCATTTCAACGCGCAGAACCGCAAGATCAGTCAGAAAGTCCTTGCCGACAAGTTCGGCGCGGACACGGCGCCCGTCTTTCAGAACAACGACAAAACGCGCACCATCGCGGACTACATGTTCGTTGGTTACAATCAGGCCGTCATGATTAATGAGAAAACCGGTTCCGGTCGACGCATTGCGCCTCTTTTTCTGCCAGTCGTATTTCGGCTCTTCGCCTTTCTCATTTTCCTTGTTCTTGTCATCGCGGTCTTCACGGTCGTTATCTTCGTCCCGATCACCACGCTCATTGGGTGGCAGATAGAAATCCTCTCCGTTTTCCTTTTTCTCGCGTTCCTCGGCAACGATCTCGACATAACTCTTTTTGATGACATTGATACGAACAACACCAAGCGAAACAGCAGCATAAACTTCGGCCAGACTTCTATCCGACAGTTCAATGCCTGCCTGTTCCGCCATTGCATGAACAGGAATAAGGCTTGATGTGGCAAGCATCGCGGCAAACAGTGACGCGGTCAGGGTTCTTTTCATATTATCGATCTCACAAGCAGGTTTGGCCGGGGCCAAAAGCCCCGACAGGATTAACGCGGAATTTTCAGTAGGTGTAGGTCAGTCCGAGCCACACTGTCCGCCCCTTGCGATACGGGGTCGATGACGACAGCGTATGGGCACCGCCACGGTTCAGAACATTTTCGATAGATGCATTCAGGGTCAGAACGCCCTTTTCCCGTCGGATCACGTCGTAATCGAGCGTCATATCCAGATCGAAACGCGCCTTTTCCTCACCATCCTCATAAACATCGTATGTCGTGCCATCGATGGTGGTGTTTGATCCGCTGTCGGTGATCGTCGTATAGTCCATCGTGTAGCGCCCGGTCAGGCCGGTTCGCAGACGGTCATCATCGAAGCTTGAAAACAGACTGATGTTAAAGAAGATCGGTTCGTCCAGATTACCGGTCAGAACATCAAGGTCCATACTCGGAATGATCTGGCCGTTATAAACGACACTCTCGGTTTCATCGCTGGTGACGTAATAGCTGTTGTTTGATGTACGGCGTTCCGAATACTGACCATTGACGTTGAACACATGTCGACCGCCAAACGGACCTGAACCGATTTCGCGGCTCCATTCCGCGGAATAGGATGTGTAATGGCTCGAACCTTCATTCGACAGATTGTATTCGGTCGAACCGCTATCTTTACTTGACCGTGAAAACTGATCCCGCCCCTTTCGTTCCAGCCATTTCAATCGGGTCATCCCCCCCAGAAAAGGCAACGGGAATGAAATGGATGCAGTTTGTTCATCGGAAAACGGCGTACTCAGACCCGAACCGGCGAACGAACGCTTTATTCCGGATGACGAGGCTGCCCAGTCATCATAGAAAATAGATGAACCCGGAGTGGTGGTGGTATCAGCAGTCCGCGTTTCACTGATGGTCGCCGGGGTTGCATCCTGAAAGGCGTAACTCAGCATGTTTGCCGCATAGTAGCGGTTCCATCCTGCATTAAAGCTGATATCCCAGTCCGTGTAGTAGGTCGCGTTGAAGCGCGGAGCCAGATTGGTATTGCCAAGATATGTGTCGTGTTCAAGCCGTGCACCCGGCCTGAATTCCAGCTCGCCGAAAGGAACATGATCAAAAAGCAGCGTATATTCATTATAAAGGGCTGTACTTACGAAACTGACGCTTCCTTCGAACGCCTGATATTTTGTCCGACGCCGGTTCGCCTGATCACCATCATCACAGAATATGTCATCGGCACTCGCGCAAACCACGTTGGTGCCAGTAGTTCGGGTAGTTGCATAATACGCATCGGCAGAACGTTCTCGTGTTCCGCTCAGACGATGGATATCCGCACCGAGCAGAAAGTTCGTTCCAAAAATATCGCCGGTAAGGTCGGCGGTATAACCGACATCTTGCTGGGTCTGGGACAGGTCTCCGTACCAGCCGGTCACACATGTACTGGCATCACACAGATCGGCATATTGTGACCCGGCCACAGTCGTACTGATCTGTCGGCGTACATTGCTTTCGGAATCACGTGCATTTTCTGATGAATTGAAGGACAGCTTCGTATCGAGAAACAGATTGGAAACCCCGTAGCCATCATATTCAAACGGCTTTTCGAGCCCGACATAGGTGGTTAGGCCAGTGCCAATGATATCCATCCTGCTGTCATAGTTTTCCGATGCTTCCCATTCCTGGGCATAGGGCGCGTAAACGATCTGGGTCGTAATCGCGGCCCCCGTATCACTTTCGTAACGCAGTTTGCCAAGCACGTTGTCGGCTTCAGTGCTGGTCGTGACCTGGCGACCATAATAGTCATCGCCAGCAGTCTTGGTCGTCTCGGCGGTACGCCGACCGGCAGAAACCAACATGCCCCAATTATCATTGATCGGTGTGCTGGCAGACGCTGAATAGAACCATTTTTCATAAATCGGCTCTTTGGCAGCAGCATCAGGAGTCTCTTCGGATTTCAAGTGATAGTCGTTCCAGTTCGAGCCGCCGCGTTTGATACTTGCCCCGAATGTCGGTTCATTTGACGGATTCTTGACCTTGTAATTGACGACCCCGCCCTGGAACCCGCCGTATTTCGCTGACACATTACTGTCGATGATTTCGGCCTGCTCAAGAATATTTGAGTCCACATAGACAGTCTGTGGATGCAAGCCATGGAGGGTGTCTGCGTTGATCGTATTGTCATCATCTTCTGGCATGTTTGAGTCGCTGTAATTCGACTCAGTTCCGCCAAAGGAATTGATCCCGACCCCATCAAGCATGAAGTTGTTCTGATCGACTCCAGCCCCGGATATGCTGATATTTTGTGGACGCAAGTCCTGTTCGGCAGTTGCGGTTGCCCCTTCTTCACCGCGCTGCCCTGCGATCACATACTGGACATTCGGATTGGCGCGAAAAATCTTGTTCGGGTCACTGTCACCTTGGACCACGGCACCAATCATATCCTCGCCATAGACCGTTGATCCACTTGCGGCACCGGTTCCTAGCTGAAAGGTCGGTGTACGGTTGGCACTGACCGAAATCGGGGCTGTAACAATTTCTGCATCCAGCGACTGGTTGGACAATTTCGGGGAAATCACCAAAACCCCGTCGGCAACGGCAAAGGTAACGCCCGTACCTTCCAGCATCCGCAGCAAGGCATTTTCAATGCTGAAATCACCAATCACCGCCTGACCGTTCATCGCAAGGTTGGTACCATCCTGCACCGAAAACGGAATACCGGCCTGCTGTGATAGTTGTTCCAGCGCACGCATTAGCGGCAAGGACGGAATATCAAAACGGTATGAGGGAGAGGCTCGTGGTGGAACCCGTGCGTCATCGATAACCGGGTTCTCCTGCGCATGCAGCAAATTCGACGGCGTCACTGCTAGCAAGGCAGAAGACGCAACAGCACAGAACAACAAATCTTTCCATGCTCGGCAACGCCCGGCTTCACTCGTACTGTGGGCGGTATTCTGTTGTCCGGTAGTCTTCATTCGGCATGACCTAATGCAAGTTATTGCGTATCACTCGCATTTAAGGACGTGGCCATGAACAGAAACCGGACATTTTTTTAATGTTTTTATTCAAAGGGGATTTGAACGGGGAATTCGCCTGAAAATGTCGACCAATTGCTGTACGCGCCAGATGTGAAATGCGGCATCAGCGCGCCAGCAGATAATGATCAAACGGCAATTCAATAATTCTTGTGCCGGTGGTTCGGGAAATCAGGTCCAGCGATGCCTTGGCATCGGCAACATTGAACCGACCGCGTATTTCCAGATCGGCAAGACCGGGATCAAGCCAGATTTCCGTTCCGCTCTGGCGGCTTATGGCATGGGCGACATCGGACAGTTTCGCCGATGAAAATACCCGCCATCCGTCCAGAATTTGCGTAATATTTTCACCGTCAAAGTCACGCCGTCTTACATCTCCATTCCCCGAAACGGTGACGCCATCACCCGCATGCAGGGTAACCTCGCGGGCTGGTGGGGATTGTTTTTGCACCACCCGGACCGTTCCTTCGGCAACACCAACCTCGCTGGTTTCAGCATCGCCAATCACAACAAAGCGGGTCCCGACAACCACCACACGGCTTTGGGGCGTTGTCACCACAAGCTCCCGGTCCTTGTTCGGTGCGGCAGAAATCACGACCGCCCCCTGATCAAGGACAATATGCCGTTCCTGTTTGGAAAACTCCCAGTATAGCCGGGTGCCACGCGCGAGCTGCAATTCGCTGCCATCGGGCAAAATCTGGCTGACGGGGGTGGTGTTTGCCGCGATATAACCGGGATGATCAGAATGGTCCGCCGGGCGCAGTGTCAGCACGGCAACAAGGATTGCAGCACATAGGGCAACCCCGCCCCAAAATGCCTTTCGAGCAAGTGGCATCCCCGCCGTCACTGGGCGCAGTGACCCGCGCGTGGGGGGGGATATTTTCAACACGCCTGATGCCGTATATGTCCGGGTAGTCGATTCGGGACCAGCGTCAAATTTCCGCAAAATATCATCGAAATCACGGTCATCAAGAAAAGCCCGGACCGAGCGGGCCGCCTGCTCATGAGCCGTGCTTTGACCGCACCATTTCTGAAAAGCTTCATGCGTTTCCGTCCCGGCGATGTCCACACCGTCGCGGGCAAGCCACTCCATTGCCTGATCGACAAGACGACCCTGCAAATCGTCCTTTGCGGCTGTCTCCGGATTCTGGCCGGTATAATGGGTGCCGGTCATGGGCATGGCCTAGTCATAGTGTTTCATCAGATCACGACATGTCGTCATCGCACGATAAAGATGTTTCTCGATCGCGGCCTTCGATAATCCGGTCACAGCAGAAATCTCGTCATGGGTCTTACCATGCAACTTACGCAAGATGAAGACTTCTCTGGATCGCGTTGGCAGGGATGCAATGGCCTGCTCAAACGCTTGCAGGCGCTGCCGGTGATAAATCACACTGTCGGCGGGCGGGCGGTCTTCTGCCGCCCATTCCAACGGATCATGACCTGATTTCAGCTCAACAATATGGCCGGCATTGCGTCGCCTCTGATGATCGCGGATCAAATTGAGAACCACGGTCCGAAGGAATGCCGGCGGATCGTTGATCGGTTCTTCCCGGTCCTTGATCCCGGCAATCCTTACGAAGGCATCCTGCACGATATCCTTTGCCTCGTCCGGATTTCCCAGCTTGCGCATGGCCAGGCGCAGCAAAGACGCGCGTTCCTTTTCAAAGGCGCGAACAAGATTTGCCGATATCTGCCGGGACGCGAAAAAGGTCATGAAAACAAACAGGAAGGTGAATTCGTTCCCGCTGACATACACCAGTCGCGCACAATTGCAAATAGTTATTAATAACTTTTACTAAGCACCACTGCAGCCAGAATGATACCAGTTCAAATCAGTCGGACCCAGATCAGCTATTTGGCGTCATGGAAAATGATGCCAAGCGTATGCCGTGACCCGGCGCGCAGGCGGGAAACACCGTGTCGCATATTCACCCGGTACGTTCCGCGCGTGCCCGCCACAGGGCGATGGTGGACGGGGAAAACCACGGAATCGCCTTGCATCAGCGGCACGACCTCGACGCGGGATTGCATACGCGGGCGCTGTTCGGTCAGAACAAATTCGCCGCCTTCAAAATCCGTTTCCGGGTTGCTTAGAAGGATCGCGACCTGCAAAGGAAACACGCAATCGCCGTAAACATCCTGATGCAGGCAATTGTAATCCCCTGCTCCGTAACGCAGCAAAAGGGGCGTCGGGCGGGTTTGCCCTGCTTCATGGCATTGGGCAACAAACCGGGCGTGATCGCCGGGAAAGTGCCAATCCAGCCCCATCGCCCGGTTCCAGCGGTTGGCAATTTCCGCCAATGGCGGATAAAGCGACTGCCGCAAACCCGCGATCATATCGGGCAGGGGATAGGCGAAATATTTGTATTCGCCGCGCCCGAACCCGTGCCGGGCCATATGGATATGGCTGCGAAAAGTTTCCGGCTCGTCATAACGCGCGATCAATGCCCGGCATGTGTCCTGATCAATCAGGTCTTCAAGGATCGCACAGCCATGGGCATCAAGTTCGCGGGCATGCTTTTCCCAATCAAGCGATGCGATCCCGTCACGGGTCATCTTGTTCATTGCCCGGCCTCCCCGCTTTCAATATCCAGCAGGGTTTTCTTGCGCTCCACCCCCCAGCGATATCCCGAAAGATCACCATCCTTGCGCACCACCCGGTGGCAGGGAATGGCAACCGCGATGCTGTTGGCACCACAGGCCTGCGCAACAGCACGGGTAGCACGCGGCGATCCGATCTTTTCGGCGATTTCGGCATAGCTTGCCTTTGTCCCGCGGAATTTCCGAAAGTGCCTGCCAGACGCGTTGCTGAAAGGCCGTACCGCGAATATCTAGCGGCAGGTTATGACCAAGCTGCGGGGCTTCGACCAGCCCGATGATCTGTGCCATCCAGTCCTCGAACGCCGGGTCGCCGCCGATCAGCTCCGCCTTGGGGAAGGCATCCTGCAACTGGCGCACCAGCGCATCGGGATCGTCGCCCAGAAGGATCGTGCAAATCCCCCTGACACTTGCCGCGCCAAGGATTGCGCCAAGCGCACATTGCCCCACCGCAAACCGGATTTTCTCGCCCTTGCCCCCCGCGCGATAGCTGCTTGGCGTCATGCCCAGCATCTTGTGTGCGCGTTCATAAAACCGGCTGTTGGAATTATATCCCGCGTCATAGATCGCCTCGGTCACGGTATTGCTGCTGCGCAATTCCTCGCGCACGCGACCGGCCCGGTGGGCGCCAGCATAGGCCTTTGGCGTTACACCGGTAACCGCTTTAAACACCCGGTGAAAGTGAAACCGGCTCATCCCGGCTTGTGTGGCCAGATCATCAAGGCTTGGCATTTCTTCGGCATTACGGATGATTTCGCATGCCGTTTCCACGACATCCGCATTGCGTTCGGCAATCGATGCGGTGTTCGGACGGCACCGTTTGCACGGGCGGAACCCTGCCTGTTCGGCATCATCGCAACTGGCATGAAACGCGACATTTTCCCGGCGCGCCAGACGTGCTCCACAGGATGGTCGGCAATAAACCCCGGTGGTTACGACCGAATAGTAAAACTGTCCATCAGCTTTGCCATCGCGACTTGCCACGGCCTGCCACTTGTCCTCGTCACTGATCCAGCGGATCGCCTTGCTCAATTTCGTCTCCGTCAACATGGAATGGCTCCTTTATCAGAATACAAAGATGCCAGATGCATCCGTTTGACCGGCATTCTGATCGTCCATCCCCTGGGCCGCACTCCGTTCCTTGCTTTCAAATTCGCTGCCCACGAAAAACCGTCAATTTCGCGAATTCAATGCCAATAACCGGAGTGCCCGACCGCCTTGCCCGAACTAGCGTCTCCCCATCGGGCCATCATCACCACGATGGTCATCCTATCATGACACAGGAGATGGAAACATGTTCACACTGGACGGTAAAACCGCAATCATCACCGGGGCCAGTTCCGGCATCGGTCGCGCTATCGCCGAACTTTTTGCCCGGCAGGGTGCCAAACTTGTGCTGAATGCCAGACGTGCTGAATTGCTCAATGATATCATGGCCGATATCCGTGATGCCGGTGGTACGGCCATTTCAGTGCCGGGCTGTCTTACGGGCGAAGATGTATCAAGGCAACTGGTCGAGGCCGCCCTTGATCATTTCGGAAAGCTTGATATCGCGGTCAATAATGCCGGGATGGTCGGGGAGTCTGTTTCGATCCCCGATATGGCAACCGACGACTGGCATGAAATGATCGAAACCAACCTGACATCGGCATTTTTCGGTGCGAAATATCAATTGCCTGCGATGCTTGCCAATGGTGCAGGTTCGCTGATCCTGACATCAAGCTTTGTCGGTTATTCTGTCGGCATGCCCGGAATGGGAGCCTATGCCGCCAGCAAAGCGGGCATGATCGGATTGATGAAATCGCTGGCAGCCGAATACGGACCACAGGGCATTCGGGTCAATGCGCTTTTGCCCGGCGGAACAGATACCCCGGCCAGCATCACCAACAAACCCGGTGCGGGGCCGGAGGTCGAGCAGTTCGTCAACAGCCTGCATGCCTTAAAACGTATGGCAAAACCGTCCGAAATGGCGCAGGCCGCCCTGTTTCTGGCGTCCGACGCGGCAAGCTTTGTGACGGGCGTGCCGTTCCTTGCCGATGGCGGGGTTTCAATCAACCGGACCTGATGACGGGACGGGCCGGATGCATCGTATCCGGTCCGTTTTCAGTTGCGCAAAAACTGCGTGATATCAACTTCGTCGCACTGTCCGGGTTGCAGGTATTTACGTCCGTATTCGATGTAAACGCCCGACGATAGAAGCAATTCGAACAGATCATTGTCGATCTGCCCCTTGTCGCGCATGTCAGCCAGGATCGCGATGCATTCCGATAACATTTTGGGCCGTTTATAGGGACGGTCAACCGCGGTCAGGGCCTCGAATATATCGGCGATCACCATCACCTTTTCGAGGATGCCCATATCTTCGCCCAGCATACCGTTGGGATAGCCCGAACCATCCATCTTTTCATGATGGTTGCCTGCAATTGCGGGAATACGCTGCAACTCCTTGGGATAAGGCAATTGCGCCAGCATTTCCTGCGTCACCACAACATGGTCATTGATAACCTTGCGTTCCTCGGAGGTCAGGGTGCCGCGCGGAACCGAAAGGTTATAAAGCTCACCCCGGTTAAAGCCGAGATATGCGTGATCTGCACGATCATCAAGAAGCTTTTCAACACCGGGCTGGCTGAATTGCGCAAGATCGTCTTCGGTCAGGCGCTGATTTTCCGCCCATGAAAGCCCGATGGTGCGATCGAAATAGCGGACCCATTCCTGCCCGCCGATGTCATGCAGGGCAAAGACCGCATCGCTATCAAGCTCGTCATCGCCAATGTTGCTGTGCGCAACCATTGAAAACTGGCTTTCAAGTTCGGCGATCCGGGCACTGAAATCATCATCACAAACTTGGGCATCCTCGCCCGCGAGCTTGCGCTTGAGCATCTCGATTTCCGCATCCCGCCTAAGGACTTCGAACCGGGTGCGGATTTCGTGAATGCGGTTATGGATGGTTTCAAGCTTGGTAGCCTTTTCGACAACATGATCGGGCGTTGTGATCTTGCCGCAGTCATGAAGCCACGCAGCAAGGTCAAGCTCGTACCATTCCATATCGGTCAGATAGAAATTGGAAAACGTGCCCTGCTTTTCATCGACGGCCGCCTTGGCGAGCATGCGGGCAATGATTGGAACCTTTTCGCAATGATAGGCGGTATGGGGCGATTTGGCGTCAATCGCCTGCCCCAGCACGCGTACGAAACTTTCCATCAGATCGCGCTGCGCCATCAAAAGGCGGCTGTTTTCAAGTGCCACCGCCGCCTGGCTTGCCAAGGCATTGATGATCGGTTCGATCAACGGGTCAAAGGCAATCACTTCGCCCGAATCGTCGCGCGCATTAATCAGCTGCAACACGCCGATCACAGTGCCGCGCGTATTTTTAAGCGGTACGGTCAGGAAGGATTTAGACCGGTAACCGGTTTTGGCATCAAAGGCGCGCGTGCCGGAAAAATCGAACCCATCGGCGAAATACGCATCCTCGATATTGATCGCTTCACCGCTTAGCGCGACATAGGTTGCAATGTTTTTGTGATTGGGATTGCCGTACGCATCATAAAGCGGCAGGGGTGGAAACGGCTTCTCGTGTTCGCGGCCCGATACGAAAAACGTATCAAGCGTATCGTTCATCAGAATGCGAAACTGAAGTTCCGTTTCATCCTTATTGACCAGATACAATGACCCGCCATCGGCATTGGTAAACTGCCGCGCTGCCATCAGGATTTTCTGATGAAGCTCCTCCCGACCCTGTTCTGCCGACAGGGCAATACCAAGATCCACCAGCTGCGCAAGATAACGCGCATCGGCCTCGGCGCATCGGGCTGTGCGGGTTGGAGGATTTTTCAAATCATCCCCGATGCGGGTCATAAATACGTGCCATTATCTGTGTCCACTCGCGATCAGAACGGTTTGCCCGCGCTGGTTCTGGAATGTTCGTTTTACGAACTATATCCATCAGGAGATTGAGATAATCTTAGCAGATGGCAAGTTCCACACAGGTAAAAAGCGGTAATAAAGCTGTTATGCCCCCAGACAGGGTCCGCGATAGTAATGCGTTTGGCGCATGTTACACCATTGATGAAAGATCAAAACTGCCAATAGGCAGGAACCCAGGCATAGCCGACATCCGTCTTGAGCATTCGGCCAAGGCCCGGGAACGGATAATGGAAACCGAGAACAAGAAGCCGGTCAGTTGCCGCCATGTCAAAGATGCGCCGGCGAGAAGCAAGAGCCGCTTCCTTGTCACGATCCGGCCCCGGCAGCCATGATCGGTCGACATTAACGATCGGATGATAAGCAAGGTCGGCTGTAAGCAGGAGCTGGTCGTTCCCTGATTGAACAAGGAAGTTCGCCATGCCAGGCGTATGGCCCAATGCCGGAAGCGTGATCAGACCGGGTATAATCTCTTCTCCGGGTTCATACAATTCGATCCCGTTCGCAACCGGTTCGACGCTCCGCTTGATGGCCGCGGCGAAATTACGACGGAAATCCTCGGGCACTGGCATGTAGGAAAGATCCGGATCGTTGACGACAAAGAAATCCCAATCAGCACGAGGCGCAAAAACGGTCGCGCGTGGAAATGCCTTACGACCATCAGCTGTCGGAAGATTTCCGACATGATCCGGGTGCGTGTGGGAAACAACCACAATGTCGATATCCTCGGGCCTCAAACCGATTGCCGCCAAGTTATCAAACAGACGACCGCCCTGCGGTCCCATCGCCTGCCCGGCACCCGCCTCAAGCAGTATCCGTCTGCCATTCGTTTCGATAAGAAGCGTATTGAGATTAAGTGTCAGGCGATCAGTCGGTAAAAAGGCTTGCCTGAGAACTTCCTCCAATTCTGCCTCCGGCGCGTTACTGGCGTAAATCCGGGGCGGACCACCGATCAGCCCGTCGCTCAACACGGTTGCAGATATGTCATCTCCGACACGAAACCGGTAATGGCCAACATTTCCGCCCGCATTCCCGTTTTGGAGCGGGGACGACGCGCCGGAAGCAGCCTGGGCAAAGGCTATACCGCCGGTTGGCAGGATCAGTCCAGCTGCTGCCGATGCGGCTGTCAGCATGATCTTTCTGCGATTCAATGTAATTCCGCTCATACTCATCATCCTGTCCAAATTGTGATTGCAGGTGTCGTATTTGATTGCAGCGTCGTCCGGCACGGCGTCTGTAGGCGATGCCTTTTCTAGGGATGACACAGATCGAGCGCACAGATAAGCTAACAAAAATGGATCAGCTTATTAAGTAAGGCTTCGCAATGAAACCGCTACGCCTTGACAGTCTGGAGATATTTGAGGACGTCGTGCGATGTGGAGGCTTCAGAGCCGCCGCGCTTGGC